>Ga0209810_1002538_pt1 | contig 21562 bp, 18 predicted proteins | sample Coa_R1_7_FD_187159 | JGI IMG/M metagenome (GOLD analysis project Ga0209810, IMG submission 187159) | Surface soil microbial communities from Centralia Pennsylvania, which are recovering from an underground coalmine fire - Coalmine... | ecosystem: Environmental > Terrestrial > Soil > Unclassified... | reverse complement strand
ACGACGCCGGGTCCAGCGGCGACCCCCGCGCATAGGTCACCACGAACGTGTCCCGCTCCGCCCGCACCCGCGTCGCGATCGCGTGCAGCACGTCCGAGTCGTTCAAGATGTCCACGTCCTCGTCCACTACCACCACGAACTTCAGGAACGGGTCGGCGGCAAACGCCGCCATGGCGGCGTTCTTCGGGTCGCCCTCCACCAGCTTCTCCATCGCGATGTAGCAGATGAACCGGCAGCGCCCCGAGGGCGGCACGTACACCTCACGGACCGTGGGGCAGGCGATCTTCACCGTCTTGTAGATGTAGCTCAGCCGGGTGACTCCGGAGAGCAGCAAGTTGTCCGGGTGGCCGACGAAGGACGACTGGTAAAGCGGGTTGCGGCGCATGGTGATCGCGTGGATCCGGACCACCGGGTTCATGCGCTGCGGGCCGTAGGTGCCCGGGTACTCGCCGAAGGGCGCCTCGGGCTCCCGGATGTGGGGCAGGATCTCGCCCTCCAGCACGATCTCTGCGTCGGCGGGCACCTCCAGCGGCACCGTCTCGCAGCGCACGAGCTGCAGCGGCGCGCCCAGCATCGCCCCGGCCATGGCGAACTCGTCGGCCTCCAGCGGGCTGAAGCTCAGGCAGCCCAGATGCACGGCCGGGTGGTGGCCGATGAACACCGCGATGGGGGTGGGCCGCCCGGCCTTCTCGTTCTTCTTCCAGATGTAGTGGCCGTGCGCGGTCTCCGAGAGCTGGACGCCGAAGGAGTTGCGGTCGCGGCGCATCAGCCGGTAGATCCCCGCGTTGCGGATCCCGGTGTCAGGGTCCTTCATCACCGTGAAGCCGACGGTGACGTAGGCGCCCGCATCCTTCTCGTGGTAGGTCAGGAGTGGCAGCTGGTAGAGATCGACCTCGTCCCCCTTGAGGATCACCTCTTTCACCGGCCCGGTGTCCACGATCTCGGGCGGGATGGGGTGGTCCTCCCGGTAGGCGTACTCGCGCGTGAACTCGCGGACCGTCGCGGTCGGCGGCAGCCCCAGGGCCATGGCCAGGCGCTGGAAGCTCGCGTGGACGTTAGTAACCACGGGCATCGAGGAGCCTTTCACGCGGTCGAAGACGACCACCGGAAAGCGCCGCTGCTGCTCCAGCTTGGCGAGCAGAGCGGTCACCTCGAAGTGCGGGTCCACCTCGCGCGTGACGTGAAAGATCTGGTCGGGGTGCTGCTCCTCGAGGAAGCGTAGGTAGCTGCGGAGGTCGCGGCCGGTGGCGCCCGTGCCGCGGGCCCCCACGGGGACCGCTTCGCGCGCCTCGCGCTCGCGTTGCTCGGCGGTGAGACCGGCTTCCATCACATCCATGGGCAGGTCCTTCCTCCCTTGCCTGTCTCTGGCGGCAGCATGCGGGCCGGCCCTCCCGGCCAGGCCGCCCGGCACCGCGCCTAGCGGTAGGGGCCACCCAGCGCCTCGACGGCGTAGTTGGCGAACGTGTAGTCGATCAGGTCGTCGAAGTTGATCCGCCCCTGCTGGAGACCGCGCGACAGCCAGAACTCCTGGTCCTCGTTGAGGCTGGTCACGTTCATCCGCCCGTCGGGATGGAGGCCCGGCATGACCATGCGGTCGTAGAGCGCGACGTCCTTCACCGGCGTGTTGCGCACCAGGCTGGCCACCACCTCCTGGCGCTTGGCGAGATCGCCGCGCACGAACGCGTCGTTGTAGAAGCGCACGCCCTTGAGATAGGCGAGCATGAACCGCCGCGCCGCCTCGGGCCGCTCGCGGATGAACTGGCCGCTATAGATTATCTCGGCGATCTGGTAGCCGGGGAGGAGCTCGTCGGTGCGCTGGTAGATCGTCCCCACGCCCAGATCCAGGACGCGCGTGAGGAAGGGCTCGATCGTCACCGAGGCCTCCACCGCGCGCCCGGCCAAGGCGCTCGCGTGGTCTGCGAAATTCAGCTCGACGATCTCCAGGTCATCGAGGGTCAGCCCATAAGGGCGCAGCCAGTGGGCCAGCGCCGCCTCGGGCGTGATGCCGCGCGCCGGCACCGTCGCCCGCAGGCCGCGGAGATCGCCCGGGTTGCGTAGCTGGCCGCTCTCTACCAGATCGCGCCGGAACACCAGCGCCTGGAACCCGAAGCCCGGGAGCGCCGAGCCCTTGTCGGCCACCAGCTTGATGTCGATGCCTCGCGCGACCGCGTTGAACAGCCCGGCGCTGTGGGAGCCCGCCCCGACCTCGAGCTGCCCGGCGCCCAGCGGCGCCACCATCCGCGCGGCGGAGTCAAAGGGCGTCATCTCCACCTCGATGCCCTGCTCGCGGAAGTAGCCCTGGTCGAGAGCGATGAAGATGCCCGAGTCGCTCGCGCTGCTGAGCAAGCCGAGCCGCACCGTTTCCGTCGCCGGCGGTGTGGTCGGCGCCACCGCAGCGGTCGGGGCCGGCGCCTGCGCTGCAGCAGGCGCGCTAGGGGTCGGCGGCGCAGCCGGCGCGGCCGGAGCACAGGCCACGAGCGGCGTGAGAAACAGACCGAAGACGCCTCTCCACAAGCTGGCAAGTCCGGTGACCATCTCTCCCTCCCGGCTCTACCGGTCGCGGCTAGGGTATCAGCGACCATCCCTGACAGCAGCGCGCCCTGTCTGGGAGCAGGGTAGCCCGTCCTCCCCTCTCGACGCCACGCTTTAGGCCTCCGGCTCGGCTCCCTGGCGGTGGACGGGCACCAGGTACGCCTCCGGGTCGATCCCCTCCGCCCCCGGCACCCGAATCTCCTCCGGGTAGTCCGCCTTCCGCGTCGCGTCCACCCCCACCTTCGTCACGATGTGCGAGCCCCCCCGCGGGTCGTACGACGCCGGGTCCAGCGGCGACCCCCGCGCATAGGTCACCACGAACGTGTCCCGCTCCGCCCGCACCCGCGTCGCGATCGCGTGCAGCACGTCCGAGTCGTTCAAGATGTCCACGTCCTCGTCCACCACCACCACGAACTTCAAGTATGGGTCGGCGGCAAACGCCGCCATGGCGGCGTTCTTCGGGTCGCCCTCCACCAGCTTCTCCATCGCGATGTAGCAGATGAACCGGCAGCAGCCGGCGGGCGGCACGTAGACCTGCCGCACGGTGGGACAGGCGACCTGCACCGTCTTGAGGATCGTGCTGAGGCGCGGCGCGCCCCCCAGCAGCAGGTGGTCCGCGTGGCCGACGAAGGACTCCTGGAACAGGGGCTGCCGCCGCATGGTGATCGCGTGGATCTGGACCACCGGGTTCAGGCGCTGCGGGCCGTAGGTGCCCGGGTACTCGCCGAAGGGCGCCTCGGGTGCCCGGACGTGGGGCAGGATCTCGCCCTCCAGCACGATCTCCGCGTCGGCGGGCACCTCCAGCGGCACGGTGCGGCAGCGAGCGAGGCGCAAGGGCTCGCCGAGCATCGCGCCCGCTACCGCCAGCTCGTCCACCTCGAGGGGAGCGAAGCTCATGCAGCCCAGGTGGACGGCCGGGTGATGCCCGATGAACACGGCTACCGGTGTGGGGGCGCCGCGCCGCTCGTACTTCCGCCAGATGTAGTGGCCGTGCCCCGTCTCGGATAGCTGCACGCCCAGGGTGTTTCGTCCCTGGCGCATCAGGCGGTAGATTCCTGCGTTGCGCACGCCGCTGTCGGGGTCGCGCATCACCGCGAAGCCGACGGTGATGTAGGCGCCGCCATCGCGCTCGTGGTAGGTGGGCAGCGGCAGCATGCCCAGGTCGACCGCATCGCCGGTGAGAACCACCTCCTGAACTGGGGGATCGTCGACCACCACCGGCGGGAGGGGATGGCTCTCGCGGCGGGCATACTCCTGAGTGAAAGCGCGGACGCTGGCCCCGGCCGGCAAGCCGAGCGCCAGGGCGAGGCGCGCGAACGTGGCGTGGACGTTGCTCACCACGGGGATCTGGGAGCCGCGTACGTGCTCGAAGACGACCACCGGCGGGCGCCCGCGCCGCTCGAGCTGGGCGAGCACGCCGGCGAGCTCGAAGCGGGGGTCCACCGGCCGCGTGACCCGGCGGAGCTGGTCAGGGTAGTGGGTAGCGAGGAAAGCGAGATAGCCGCGCAGATCCCGGCCCGTGCCGCCGGTATGGGCCGGGGCTGGCGCGGCCTCCTGCTCTGGCAGTAGCGCTGGCTTAGCCTCCATCGCTCGCCTCGCTCCCGCTCACGCGTCCCGCTCCGGTCCTTAGCTGCTCAGGGATGGCGAGAAGAGAGGCGCCCTCATCCAGCTCCCGTCCCCAAGGATAAGCAGCGCCTCCTCACAGCTCCTTCCCGCGCCCGTGCAGCTCGGAACCGCAGCCCGCCTCCAGCGTCCAGAAAGGGAGGAGCAATGGTGCCTTGAGCGTAGCACAGACCCGCGCGCGCTGGCCACCAGCACCCCGGCGATGGGGCCGGGGCCAGGCGTTGCAGCGCTATCCGCGGCTTGCTATAAGCCGTGGGATGGCTTGGCTGGCTGCAGTTCCAGAAGCATCGGCGGCCGCCGCAGGCCGGGAGCGAAACGCCCATGAAAAGCCTATGGCCGAGAACGCTGTGGCCGCTCACGGGGGGCGGCCTACTACCCTGGGCGCTGCTGCTCGCAGTGGCCTGCACCGCCCCGGTGGCCGGGCCGGGGCCGGCCGGTCAACCCGCGTCATCCCCAGGTAGCGAGCCGCGCGCGTCGCAGGCTGCGCCCCCTGCACCGCTGTCCCGCCTCCGGGTCTCCTACGGCGCCACGGTCGGCGTGCACGTGCCGATCATCGCGGCGCAGCGCACGGGGGAGTTCGAGCAGGCCGGCCTGGCAGTCGAGGTCCAGCGGATCGCGACCAACACCTCTATCACCGCCCTCCTGACAGGCGACCTCGACCTGGTGCAGGTCTCGGCGCCAGCCCTGGTGTCCGCCGACCTGCAGGGGGGCGCCGACCTGGTGTTCATCGCCGGCGCGCTGGACCGCATGATCTTGAGCCTCTACGCGGCGCCGAACATCCGCTCCGGCGAGGACCTGCGCGGCAAGGTCGTGGGGACGGACCGCCCGGGCACGCCGGTAGCGTTCGCTACTAACCTGGCGCTCGCGCGGCTCGGGCTCACCCTCAGCGACGTGCAGCTCCTGCCGATCGGCACTGACGGCTTCGTGCCCGGCCTGCAAGCCGGCCAGATCCAGGCCGCCGCGCTGACCCTGCCCAACAGCAGCGCGGCGCTCCGCTCAGGCTTCGTGCCGCTCGTGGAGCTGTACGACGTGCCCTACCAGAACATCGGCATCATCGCGCGCCGCGCGGACCTGGAGCGGCTGGCGCCCGCGCTACTCCCGTTCCTCCGGGCCTACCGGAAGGGCTTGGAGCGCTTCGCCCAGGACGAGGCGTGGGGCAAGGAGGCGCTGGCCTCCCTGCTCGACACGACCGACCCCGCCGTGCTCCAGGAGACCTACGACTTCTTCACCAAGCAGACGCCGTTCACGCCGAGCCTCCGGGTCTCCCGCGAGGGCCTGCAGGGCGTGCTGGACTCCCTCAAGGACACCCTGCCGGCCGCGCAGACCGCCCGGCCGGAGCAGTTCTACGACCACCGCTTCGTCGACCAGCTCGATGCCCAGCGTCCCTAGGGGGCGCTGGCGCCGGGCGAGGCTGGCCACCGACAGGCAGGCGAGTGCGGCGCTAGAGCGGAGGGGCGCTCGATGGGACGCTGGTCGGGCCGCATCATCGCGGTGTTCGTGAGCGCAGGCCTCGTGGCGCTGGCTGCTTGCATGGGGCCGTCCCTGGCGCCCGCGCCGGGGGGCGGGGCAGCCGCGCCGGGGGCGGCGGAGCCGGCGGGGCGGCCCGGGGCCCCGCCGGCCGAGTTGGACCGGCCCCCGCTGCGGGTGGCCTACGTCACGCCCTCCGCCGTGATGGCTCCCCTCTGGATGGCCAAGGAGTCCGGGGCGTTCGAGCGCGCCGGCGTGGCGGTCGAGGTGCGCCACATCCAGGCCAACGCCGCGGTGGCGGCGCTCCTCGCCGGCGAGATCGACCTCGTCCAGATCTCGGGGCCGCCGGTCCTCTCGGCGGTGCTGCAGGGGGGCGCCGACCTGGTGTTCATCGCCGGCGCGCTCAACCGCATGATCTTCAGCGTGCACACGCCGCCAGAGATCCGGACGCCCCAGGACCTCAAAGGGCGGCTGTTCGGGAGCGACCGCCCCGGCACGCCGGTGGCGTTCGGCACCGAGGTCGCGCTCGCGAAGCTCGGGCTCCAGCCCACCGACGTTCAGATCCTGCACGTCGGCTCGTCGGACCAGCTGCTGGCGGCGCTCCTCTCCGGCCAGCTCGCGGCCGCCGTCCTGTCGCCGCCGGCGAACTTCACCGCCGAGGAGGCGGGCTTCCCCAAGCTGATCGACCTCTACGACGTGCCCTACCAGAACATCGGCATCGCCGCCCGCCGCGCCCGCCTGCCGGCGCTCGAGCCCGTCCTGGTCCCGTTCCTCCAGGCGTACCGCGAGGGGATCGAGCGCTACTACGCCGACAAGGCGCTGGCGCTGCAGGTGATCGAGCAGTACAGCCGAGAGAGCAACCCCGAGGTGCTGGAGAAGACGTACGAGTTCTACCGCGCGGCCGGCTTCAACCGCCAGCTGAACGTGTCTGAGGAGGGCATCGCGAGCATCCTTGGCTTTCTGAGCGCGACCGTGCCGGCGGCGCGGACGGCCGACCCGAGCCAGTTCTTCGAGCCCCGCTACGTGCAGCAGCTCCCCTAGGGCCCGGCGCGGCTCCTCCGCAGCGGGGCGCGGGGAGGCGAGTGTGGCGCCGTGACGGCATGGCTTCGAGCGCGGCGGGTCGCTATAATGCGGGTACTGTCTCTCCCCTGCCCCTCCCCGCTCCGGAGCGAGGGCGAGGCCAGGGGAGGAGCGCGAGCGAGCGATGCACGAGCTACCGACAATCGCCTTCCTCGGCGCGGGGCAGATGGCCGAGGCTGTGTTGCGTGGCCTGCTGCGGGCCCACACGCCGCCCCACCGCCTCTTCGCCAGCGACATCCGCCGCGAGCGGCTGGACTACCTTGCCAGCGCGCTGGGCATCCAGGTCTGCGAGAGCAACCAGGAGGCGCTGCAGCGGGCCGAGGTGGCCGTGATCGCCGTGAAGCCGCAGGACACCCCCGCGCTGCTGGCGGAGATGCAGCAGGGCGTCCACCCTGGGCACCTGGTGATCTCTGTGGCCGCGGGGGTCAAGCTGGCTACCCTCGAGGCGGCACTGCCCCCCGGGGTGCCCGTTATCCGCGTGATGCCGAACACCCCCGCGTTCGTCAGCGAGGGCATGGCGGTGATCGCGCGCGGGCGCCACGCCACGGAGGCGCACGAGGCCGTGGCGCGGCGCATCTTCGAGTCCGTGGGGCGAGTACTGGCGCTGCCGGAGTCAAAGATGGACGCCGTTACCGCGCTCTCGGGCAGCGGCCCGGGCTTCGTGGCGGTGCTCATCGAGGCGCTGGCCGACGGCGGCGTGGCGGCCGGGCTCCCGCGCGACACCGCGCTCCTGCTCGCCGCCCAGACGGTGCTGGGCACCGCGCGGTTGGTGCTGGAGCGCGAGCTGCATCCGGCCGTGATTAAGGACATGGTCGCCTCGCCAGCGGGCACGACGATCGCCGGCCTGGCCGTCCTCGAGGAGGCCGGGGTGCGGGGGGCGCTGATTCGCGCCGTGCTCGCCGCCACCCACCGCTCCGAAGAGCTCGGGAGGCTGGCCTGATGGCTGCGCCGCGGGAGGGCGCCTGGTGATGGAGGAGGGGGAGCGCCTCTCGCCGAAGCGCACCCGGGAGCTCGCCCTACGCCGCACGCTGGCCGACGTGGCCACGCTCGTCGTCAAGGTCGGCTCCTCGAGCCTAACGCACCACGGCCGCCTGTCCGACGAGAAGATCGCGCGCCTGAGCGCCCAGGTGCTGGCGGTGAGCCGCCAGGGCCGCCGCGTGATCCTGGTCTCCTCGGGCGCCATCGCCGCCGGCGTCGCTCAGCTGCGCCTCGAGCGCCGGCCGCGCACGCTACCGCTGAAGCAGGCCATGGCCGCGGTGGGCAACGTCCTGCTGATCGAGCGCTACCAGCGCTACTTCGGCCAGCAGGGCCAGACCGTCGCCCAGGTGCTCCTCACCCGTCAGGACGTCGGCGACCGGCGCCGCTACCTCAACGCCCGGAACACGCTCAACGCTTTGCTCGACCTGGGGGTCATCCCCATTGTGAACGAGAACGACACGGTCGCCACCGACGAGATCAAGTTCGGCGATAACGACACGCTCTCGGCGCTGGTCGCCAACCTGATCGGCGCCGAACTCCTGGTGATCCTCTCGGACGTTGGGGGGCTCCACCCTAGGGATCCCCGCACCCATCCCGAGACACACGTGATCTCCTTTATCGAGCGCATCGACGAGAGCGTGCTGCGTATGGCCGGGAGCTCCACGAACGGCGTAGGCAGCGGCGGCATGCTTACCAAGGTCCTGGCGGCGCAGCTGGCCACGCAGGCGGGCTGCGCCGTGGTGCTGGCCGACGCCAGCGAGCCCGACGCGCTGCTGAAGATCCTGGCCGGCAAGCGGCTGGGGACGCTGTTCGCCCCCGTGGGCGAGCGCGCGGGCAGCCGCAAGCGCTGGCTGGCGGCCGGCCTCGGGAGCGCCGGAAGCCTGGTGCTGGATGCCGGCGCCTGCCGGGCGCTGCTGGAGCACGGCCGCAGCCTGCTGCCGGTCGGAGTCGTCGCGGTCGAGGGCACCTTTGAGGCTGGCGACCTAGTCACGCTCCTTGCTCCCACCGGCGAGCCGATCGGTCGCGGGCTGACGAACTACTCCTCCGCGCAGCTCGCGGCCATCCGTGGCAAGCGCACCAACGAGCTCGGGCCCGAATACGACTTCGCCGAGGTGATCCACCGCAATAATATGGTCCTGTGGGCCTCACCGCCTCTCACCCCTTCCCTCCCCCTGAGAGAGCAGCGTACGCCGAGCAGAGGAGGTTAGCCATGTCGGTAGAGCAGCCCGTCGCCGCGAGCAGCGTGCGCCGGCAGGCCGAACTCGGCAAGGCGGCCAGCCGGCAGGTCGCCCTGCTGAGCACCGAGCAGAAGAACGCCGCGCTGCGCGCCATGGCGGGCGCCCTGCGGCGCGAGGCCGAGACGATCCTCGCCGCCAACGCCGAGGACCTGCACCGCGCCCGCGCGGCCGGCACGCCGGCCCACCTGCTCGACCGGCTGGCGCTCGACCCGAAGCGCCTGGAGGAGATGGCACGTGGGGTCGAAGCGGTGGCCGCGCTGCCTGACCCGGTAGGCGAGGTGATCGACCGCGACGTGCGGCCGAACGGGCTGGAGGTCGAGCGGGTCCGCGTGCCCATCGGGCTCATCGTCGTGATCTATGAGGCGCGGCCGAACGTGACCTCCGACGTGGCGGCGCTCTGCCTCAAGTCCGGCAACGCCTGCCTCCTGCGCGGCGGCAGCGAGGCCTACGCGAGCTCGCAGGCGATCGTCCAAGCGCTGCGGCGCGCTGTCGCACCGTACGTAGACCCCAACGCGATCCAGCTCGTGGAGTCGACCGACCGCCGCGACGTGCTGGCCCTGCTCACCATGAACGGGCTGGTAGACCTCGTCATCCCGCGCGGAGGGGCCGACCTGATCGCCACCGTGGTGCGCACGGCGACGGTGCCCACGATCGAGACCGGTGTCGGCAACTGCCACGTCTACGTCGAGGCTACCGCCGACGAGGCCATGGCCGTCGACATCGTGGTCAACGCTAAGTGCTCGCGGCCCAGCGTGTGCAACGCCGCGGAGACGCTGCTGATCGACCGCGCCATCGCCCCGCGCCTGCTGCCGCGGATCGGCGAGGCGCTGCGGCAGCGGAACGTCGAGCTGCGGGTGGACGAGGAGGCGCGGCGCATCCTCGGCTACGGCACGCCCGCGCGCGAGGAGGACTGGGCCACCGAGTTCCTCGACCTCATCCTGGCCGTGCGCGTGGTCGACGGGCTGGATGAGGCGCTCGCGCATATCGCGCGCTACGGCACCGGCCACTCGGAGGCCATCGTCACCCGCGACCCGGCGGCGGCGCGCCGCTTCCAGCAGGAGGTCGACGCCGCGGCAGTGTATGTGAACGCCTCGACCCGCTTCAGCGACGGCTTCGAGCTGGGGCTCGGCGCGGAGATCGGCATCAGCACCCAGAAGATGCACGCCCGCGGCCCGATGGGGCTACGCGAGCTGTGCTCCTACAAGTGGCTGGTGCGCGGCACGGGCCAGGTGCGCTGAGCGCCCGTCCCCACGCGCTGGCGCGGTTCACGAGCGCCCCTGCAGCGCGCGCACAAAGCCGCTCTCGTCCAGCGCCCGGACGAATCGGTCGTCGTAGAACGCCTGGGGCGGCACCTCCCACGCCTTGGGGTTGATCGCCGCTAGCTCCTCCCGCACGACGATCTCCATCGCCGCCGGATCGGGATAGGGCGGCAAGGAGTAATAGGGGCGGAAGATCTCCCAGGTCTGCTCGGCAATGGCGCGGTCGGTGATCTGGGAGTAGCTCGCGATCACCTCGACAGCGCGCTCGCGGTCAGTACGCAGCAGGTGCAGCGCCTCCGTATAGGCCTTCACATAATTCTGCACGCGCTCGGGGTGGGCGGCGATCGCGCTGCGCGTGGCGATGCTGCCGCCGAACGGCCAGGGGATGCCCAGCGTGGCGAGATCGCTCAGGATGTGCATCCCGCCCTGCAGCGCGCGCAGGTGCGAGGGGGGGCCGCTGACCGCAGCGTAGATGCGGCCGGCTTGGAGCGCCGCGATGGTCTCCGGCACGCCGCCTGTCTGGAGGATCTGGACGTCGCGCTCCGGGTCGAGCCCGGCCTGCTGCAGCGCCAGCCGCATGAAGGTATGGGTTGTCGTGCCCAGGCGCGTCACCCCCACCGGTCGCCCGCGCAGGTCCTCGGGGCGCGTGATCTCCGGCGGGGCGAGCAGGAAGAGCACCGGGCGGTTGACGGCGCTGGTGATCCAGACCACCTCGCCGCTCTCGAGGTAGGCGTTCATGGAGGACGGCGCGGCCAGCTCGCCGAAGTCCAGCTCGCCCGCCAGCATCGACGACAGGAGGGTGGGCCCGCTGGCAACATAAGTCAGCTCGGCGTCCAGGCCGTATTTCTCAAACAGCCCGGCCTCTTTCGCCATCCACGGCGCGGCGAAGGCGCCGGAGGGCGTCGCGTAGGCGATGCGCACCCGCTCCAGGCGGGGCGGCGCCCCGGCCGCCGGCGCCGCGCCGGGGGTTGGCGCGCCGGGCTCCGCGCGCGGCGCCCGAGGCGCGGCAGGCGCACAGGCGAGGAGCGTAGCGACCAGCAGCATTCCTACCACCCGCATACGAGCCTCCTTCCCCTAGAGCAGCGCGGCGGGGTGCCGTGTTGCGCCCATTATAGGCCCCCGGCGGGGAAGGGGAGCGCGCGGCACGATTGTCCCGCGGGGAGCGGGGCGCTACAGTACGGGCAGGGAGCATTTCGGGCGGAGGGACGCGGCTGGTGGAGCAGCCAGCAGTCTATCAAGAGATCGCGGACAACGCGCGGGCGGCCACCCGGGCGCGGCTTATCGTCCTGACACGCTTCGATCCCGTGCGCTGCGAGGCGCGGATGATGGCCTGGTCGGCTCGCCACGCCGGCCCGTCCCAGCGCGCGCTGGCTGCTGCCACGCGCCTGTTCCCCGCTTTCGATCCGGCGCAGGTGGTCGTCCCGGCGGACCTCAACCGCTACAGCCGCCTGGTATACCTCGAGGGCCAGCCGGTGCTCGCGCCGTTCCTCGCCGTCGCCGCGGGCAGCGTCGACGACCGCATCCTCCAGCTCGCGAGCACCATCGCCGGCATCCGGCACGCGCTCATCTGCCCGCTCAAGAGCGGCGACCGCGTGCTGGGCGCGCTCGGCTTCCTGACCGCGCGGGAGCTGACCGAGCCGCAGCGGCGCACCTGCGAGGCGTTCGTGCGCCAGGCAGCGCTCACGCTGGAGAACGCGCGCCTGCTCGCCCGCCTCCAGGAGCAGGTGGCCGCGCTCGAGGAGTCGCGCCTGCGGCTCACCGCCGCCGAGGAGCGGCAGCGGCGCGAGATCGCCGAGCTGCTGCACGGCCGGGTGCAGACGCGCCTGCTCGTTGCCTGGCACCACCTCGGCGTGTGCGAACAGCTCCTCGAACAGGATCCGGCACAGGCGCGAGCGCTCCTCCAGCAGGTGCGGGCGCAGCTCGACGAGATCCGCGAGCGGGAGATCCGTGAGGCCAGCCACCTCCTGCACCCGGCGATCATCCGGGTGGGCCTGGGGCCCGCGGTCCGCTCGCTGGCCGCGCGCTTCCAGGAACACCTCCGCGTCGTCGTTCAGCAGGACCCGGCGCTGGCGGCGGTGGATGATCCCGCGCAGAACCAGATCCCGGAGCCCGTACGCCTGGCCGCCTACCGGCTCGTCGAGGAGGCGCTGAACAACGCCTGGCGGCACGCCGCAGCCCAAACGGTCACGATCGTGCTCGAACGTGTCGGGCAGCAGCTCGCTGTCCGGGTGCAGGACGACGGTCAGGGCTTCGACCCCGCGCAGCTCCGCCCGGGCCTCGGGCTGAGCGCCATTGCCGCCCGCGTGACGCAGGTCGGCGGCACTTGGCAGCTCACGAGCGCCGCGGGGCAGGGCACCTGCCTGTCAGCCGCGTTCCCCCTCTGACGCCGCCGTCGCCCCTATGCTCGCGGCATCCGGGGCACGACCGCGCTCACGGCGGGGCCAGCAGGCGGAGCACCGCCTCGGCCGACAGCTCCTTCTTCGCCAGAAAGCCCCGCGCTCCCACGGCCGCGGCGAGAGCCGCGTACTGGGGATCAGCGAGCACACTCACCAGGACGAGCTGCAGCCCGGGCACGCGGGCCCGGAGGCGGCGGGCGACCTCGAACCCGTTCTGCCCGGGGAGCTGGATGTCGAGGAGGACTACCTCGGGCCGCAGCCGCGGCAAGAGGGTGAGCGCCTCCTCGCCGCTCCGCGCCTCGCCGGCCACGATCAGGCCGGGATGGGCGCTGAGAAGCAGCCGGGCGAGCTGGAGAAACTCCGGCTGGTCGTCGACCAGCAAGACCGTGTGTGCCTTGATGGAACGCGCACGGGGAGGCATCGGCCCTATCCGGCACGAGCTCGGAACCGCCAGTTCAGCTAACCATACGCGGGGCGGATCGGGCCGGCCAGGGCGCTGGCACCCTCCTTACCGGGGGCTTTGCTCCCACCCGCGGAACTGGCTCTCCCGGAGGTAGGTGAGTACCGCCGTCACGCGCGGGTGGACCGCCGTATCCCCGCGGTCGATGCCCAGCTGCTGGTAGATCTGGTTGATCTGGTTCTGCACCGACTTCTCGGCCAGGACGAGCCGGCGCGCGATGGCGGCATTCGTGTAGCCCTGCGCGATGAGGCCGAGGATCTCGGTCTGGCGGGATGTGAGCCGAGAGAGCGGGCCGTCCGGCCGCGGCTGGAGGCCCCCAACGAGCTGGGGGTCGAGCACTACGAAGCCGGCGGCCGCCCCCTCGATCGCCCGCCCCAGCGCCGCCGCATCGCTCACCGAGCGCTTGAGCAGGTAGGACCAACCGGTGATCGCCCCTGGAGGAAGGGAGGCCACGAACTCCGGATCGCCGTGGTTAGAGAGCAGCACGATCCCCAGCTTGGGGAGCTGGCGGCGCAGCAGGAGCCCGAGCTGGATCCCGTTCAGCGCGCCGGGCAGCGCGATGTCGAGAATCGCCACCCGGGGCTCGAGCCCCGGCAGCGCCGCGAGCGCGGCCTCGCCATCCCCAAAGGCCCCGGTGATGAGCAAGCGGGGATGCTGGGAGAGCGCGATCCGCAGCAGGTCTCGATAGAGGGCTTCGTCCTCGACGATCGCGATGCTTAGCCGATCCTCGGGTACCTCGAGGGCCACCGCATAGCCTCCTCCCTAACGCCTGCACCAGAGCGATCGCCGGGCAGAAGCGCCGGGCACGGGATGCCCGCGAGCACTGGTGTTAGCACCCTCCGCGCCGGGACTTCTTCCCCGACACGGCGCTGGATTCCCGTCGTAAATGGTGCGCGGCATCCCTTGTCGTCCTCTTTACTTAACCCTATCCTTAGATAGACCGCCTCTTAACTTAACCGAGGTAGACCGGCGTGGTGGAGCCGGGGTACGCAGGGCCCTCCAGCGGCCCCCATCCTTCCACCCCGTGTGCATAGGATGCATCGATTGGAGGGGGAGTCGTGACCGACACTATCCGCGTTCTCCTGGCAGACGACCACCCGCTGTTCCGCCAGGGGCTCCGCCGCCTCTTGGCTGACCACCCTCAGGTCCAGATCGTCGGCGAGGCTGCAGATGCCCACGAGGCGGTACAGCTGGCGCGCACCTTGCAGCCCGATATTGTGCTCATGGACCTCCACATGCCCGGCGGCGGCCTCGAGGCCACTCGCGCTCTCCAAGCTGAGCTGCCGCAGGTCAACGTGATCGTGCTCACCATTTCGGAAGAATCGGAGAACCTCTTTGCCGCGCTACGCGCCGGTGCTAAAGGATACCTGTTGAAAGCTTGTGATTTCGACCAGCTCCTGCACTCCTTGGAGACCGTCAATGCGGGGCACGCGGCGCTCACCCCGGAGATGACCGCCAAGCTTATCGGACAGTTCCGCAACGGCGACACGGCTCCACCCGAGCCGCCGCGGCCGCCCGCGGCACGGCGCGAGCTGAGCGAGCGCGAGCTCGAGATCCTGCGGCTAGTGGCTCAGGGCGCCAGCAACCGGCAGATCGCGAACCAGCTCTACCTCAGCGAGAACACCGTGCGCACGCACCTCGCGCACATCCTGGACAAGCTGGGGCTCGAGAACCGGGTACAGGCCGCCGCCTACGCCCTGCGCCACGGCCTGGTCTCCTGAGTCCCGCGCCCGGGGCGCCACCGGCGCCGTTCTGGCACCGCTAGCGCTTGAGCACCACCAGCGCGTCCGGCGCGCTCCCCACCTGCACCGTGCCCAGCTCGAAGCTGGTAGCGGCGTCGACCGCCTGCACGGCGTTAGCGGCGCCCTGAGCCGCATAGAGCCGGCTGCCGTCGGGGCTGAGCGCCAGGCCGAGAGCCGGATTGGACAGGAAGAGCGTGCCCGCGATCGCCTGCCGGCTCGTATCGATCACCGTGATACGCCCGTCCTCGGCGTGCGAGACATAGGCCATCGTCCCATCGGTGCTGAACACCACGCGGCTCGGCTGCGGCGGCGTCACGATGGTGTTGGCCACGGTGTTGCTCGCGGTGTCCACGACCGAGATCGTGTTCGCGCTGCGGTTGGCGACGTACACCCAGCGGCCATCCGGGCTGACCGCCAGGCCCTCGGCGCCCGCCCCGGTGGGAAGCGTCGCCGCAACGCCGCGGCTGGCCAGATCGAGAACCGCGAGGGTGCCCGCCTCAGGGTTAGTGACGTAGGCGCGCTGGCCGTCGCGGCTGACGCCGATGAGCGCGACCCCGCGCGCCACGCTGATCCGCCCGGCGGGGCTGCCATCGGCCGGGTTAAACACGACGACCTCCCCTCGCGAGGGGCTGGTCACATACACGGCGCTGCCGTTCGGCGCCACCGCGATCCCCAGCGGGCCCTCGACCCCCTGCCAGGTGGCCAGCGCCTGGTTGGTGCTCACGTCGATCACCGTGACGGAGTTGTCCGCCTGGTTCGTGACGAACACGCGGCTGCCATCGGGCGCCGCAGCCACCTCCTGCGGCCGGCGCCCGACAGCGATCGTGCCCTGCACCTGGTTACTGGCGAGATCGACGATGGTCACGTTGTTGGAGTCGCGATTGACCACGTAGGCGAGCAGGCCCTCGGCACTGCTCGCGATCGTCGGGCTCACCTCCTGCACGAGCCGGGACTCGCCGGCCGGCTGCGCCGGCGAGGGCGCCAGCTGGATCGGGGGCGGCGGGGTGCGCTCATCGAGGGGCGAGGGCGCGACCACGCTGGGACCTGGCGTTTGGTTCGGCGCCGGCGGCGGGAAGACGTACTCGATGGTGGGGCTCGGCTGGGGCGCCGGCTCCGTCGCCTGCGCCTCGACACGGCTCAGCGCGGCGGCCGCCAGCATCGAGCTATCGGCTAGGCCGCCGGCGCCGCCAGGACTGCAGGCGACCGCGAGGACGAGCGGTATTCCTAGCAACCACCAAGCTCGATCGAACATGAGCGCCTTCCCCTGTTGACCTTGGTAATGCCGTCAATGGCCAGCACGTGCTGGCCCGCGCCTTGGCCCCACGGCACAAGGCCGGGGCATTATATACCCTGCCACCCGGCGAACCAATGGAGGACTGCTGACCTGCGCGCAGCCGGCCGTAGCGCCGTGCTCTCCACCAGGGCGGGTCGCAGGCCCGAGAGCAACGGGGCTCCTGACGAGAGGCCGATGCTTTCACGGCACTCACCGCATGGTAAAATGCGCCTAATCCTAATAAGGAGCAGCTGCCATGCCCGTCCGCCCCTTCACACAGGACCGCAAAACGCTTGCCCACAACCGCCGCCGCTTGCTGCAGCAGGTGCACCGCCGGCTCGCCCGCTACGAGAGGCGCTACGAACTGGCCTCCGACCAGCTTGCTGCCGCTTTGGCCAGCGGACGCCTCCGCGACACGGCAGAGGTCTGCCGCTGGCTGATCGACTACGAGACCTATCAGGCCCTTCGTAGTGAGCGCCCGGCACGATTGGAATAGCTGGGATCACTACCAGGCTATCCACCTTCGGCGTATCAACGATTACTTGGATCACTTTATTCTCAGCGATCGCCTCAGAATCACGCAAACCAGAACAGTAGTCCGCTGGGATGGCGTATTATATTGCGTCGATGGCCTAGAGATCCATGTGACGAAGCTACAGGATGCTGACCTTCGTGCCGGCCGTCTCTGGGTACGCACGCGCAAGTATAGCTATCATGTGTTGCAGCGAGTGGGTCGCCAGGTGGTGAATTTATTTCGCTATGACAATGTGCACCAGCAGCCTGGCCATCCAGATGCACATCATCGCCATCGTTTCGACGCGTATGGGCGAGAGATCGAACCACCAGAGCATATCGGAGAGACAGGGTGGCCTACGCTTGGCGATATCCTGGATGAAGCGCATCGCTGGTGGGTGACTTGGATAGAGCGCAAGGGGCGCACATAGTGCTTCCTTGTCACCCGCACACGCTTATAGGCGTCTTGGTGGGTGTCTAAGGTTATCGGTGCTCTGCAGTGTCGGCCGGTTCGGTTCCATCGCCCACGCACGGCCTCGATGCCGGCGCCCCCAGGAGGGCGGCATAGAGGGCGCGCTGGGCAGCGGCGATGCGCGGCCAGCTGAGCTGGGCCGTGAGCGCTCGTCCGCCGGCCGCGAGCCGCGCCCGCAGCGCGGCGTCGTCCATCAGGCGCGCCAGCGCAGCGGCCAGCGCCCCGCTGTCGCCAGGGGGCACAAGCAGCAGCGTCTCGCCGTCGCGCAGCGCGAGGCGGACAGGATCGAACGCCCCAAGCCGGGGCGGCGCCCCCGCCGGCCGCGCTCCCGCCGCCGGGCGGGTCGAGACGCAGGGGAGGCCGTGCGCCAGCGCCGCCAGCAGGCTGCCGCGCCGCAGCGAGGCGCCGTCGGTGAAGGGAAACGCGGCCGCATCCGCCGCGAGCAGGTAGCCGGAGGCCTCCGCCGGCGGCAAGACCGGCCGGCGCTGCACCAGCCCATCCAGCGGTGGCGCGGCCAGGCGGCGCGCCAGCGCGCGGGCATAGGCGCGGTTGGCGGCATTGGTCGTGCCCGCCTCGGCCCCGACTAGCAGCAGGCGCACGCGCCGTCCCTGCGTGTGCAAGCGCACCAGCGCGTCGAACAGCGTCTCCAGCCCCTTCGAGGGGTTCAAAAACCCCAGGTGCACCACCAGGAAGGTGGTGTCGTCGGCGCCCGCGGCGCGGCGCCAGGCGCGCCGGTCGTAGCCCGGCGGGGGGGCGACGGCGAGATTGCTGCCGATCGGGATCCAGTAGCGGCCGGCCGGGCGGATGGCCGCGGCCGCCGCCCAGTCGGCGGGCTCGGTGAACACCGCGGCATCGGCCCCGCGCAGCAGGCGGTCGCGGGCCGCCGCGCGCAGTCGCCCCGCCTTGGGGAACAGATAGGGAACTCGGAGGTCATGGAAGGTCACCACGGTGCGTACGGACGGGCAGCGCCGACGGAGCCAGCCGGGCAGCCAGCACACTGCCGCCTCCAGGCCGAATGCCGCAGGCTGGTACTGGAGGTGGACGAGGGCGGGCTGGGCCGCGCGCACCGCCGCCGCCACGAGCCGGCCGCAGCGCCAGTCCCAGCGAGAGACCCACCGCCAGACGCGCACCCCCGGCGCCGGCTCCGCCTCCGGAGCGGCGCCCGCCAGCCGGCTGGCCAGCACCGTCACGCGCACCCCCTGCTGCGCGAGATGGCGGGCGAGCAGCGCGGTGTAGTCGCCCACCCCGCCGGGCGCCGGCGGGTACTCGCCGGCGAGGAAGAGCACCGACAAGGCAGGCGCGGGACGATCGGGCATCGGGCGCGGCTAGCGGCGGGACGGCCGCGGGGCACGCTCGTTCCGCTCCCCAGCGCCGCTCACGCGGCCCCCTCCAGCCGGAACAGCTGCCGCGCGTTCTCGCCGGCGATGGCCCGCCGCTCCTCCACCGACAGGCGCAGGCCGCCGACCATCTCCACCAGCTCGCGCACGGCCGCGCCCGACTGGGCCTCCAGGGGGTAGTCGGAGCCGAACAGCATGCGCGCCGGGGTGACCACCTCGGCGGTGAACTGCACGGCCGGCGCCCAGCCGCCCGTGCCGGCGGTGTCGACGTAGAACTTGGACCAGGCCGTTTCGATGGCCGGATCTAGCCCGAGCGCCTGCCGCTCGCGCACCGTCTTCGCCAGGCTGCGCTTTTCGGGCGGGATGTCCGCGTGCGGCGGCTCGCAGAGCATGGCGATGCGGCCCTTGAGGAAGACCGCGGTGCCGCCGAGATGGGGCAGCACGAACTTCAGGGTCGGGAACTCGGGGAACACCCCGTACATGATGCGGACTGCGGCGAGGGTCGTATCGAACGGCCGCCAGCAGGCCCGCTCCAGGTTGTAGTCGGTAGTAGCACCCTGAGGCAGCAGGGGCGGATGCAGGATGATCGGGAGGTCGAGCTCAGCGAGCGTTCGCCACAGGGGCCGCAGCGCCGGCTGGTCGAGCGTCACCCCGGGGGCGGAGGTGGGCAACGCCGCGGCCACCAGCCCGAGTTCCCGCACCCCGCGCTCCAGCTCGCGCGGCGCGGCCTCCGGCTCCTGGAGGGGCACGTGGACAGCGCCGTAGAGCCGCCCGCGCGCCTGCTGCTGCACCGCAGCGAGCCCCTCGTTCAGGAGGCGGCACACGCGCATCCCGAGGATGCTCACCCCCGAGTAGGTCAGGATGGCGCTGTCCACCCCGCCCGCGTCCATGGCCCGCAGGTGGCTCTCCACATTGTAGAGGTCCTCGCTGAGGGTGATGCTGAGGCGGTCGTTGACCAGGCGGCGCGCCCCGCGGGCCTCCGCCTTAAGCTCGTCGAAGACGGCGCGCGGCAGGAAGTGATGGTGGACATCGATGACCGGCGCGCCCTCAAGCATAGCGGCCTCCCTACGAACGATTGCGCGCGACTATAGCACACCGGCGGTGATGGTCAGGAGGTCCTCGCCCACCACCACGCGGCCGGCAAACTCGCGCGCCGTCCGCGCCGCCAGCTCGGCCACATCGACGGCCGGCGGCAGGTGCGAGAGGACGAGCGTGCGCACGCCCGCCTCCCGCGCCATGCGCGCGGCCTCCTCGGGCGTGGCGTGCTGGGTCCGCAGGTGCTCCCACAGGCGGCGCGAGACGGGGTCCTGATAGGCGCGATCGCTCGCGAGCTGGCAGTCCTGGACCAGGACGTCGGCGCCGCGCGCCAGCTCCACCAGCGCCGGGCAGTAGGCGGTGTCGCCGGAGATCACGATCGAGCGGCCCTCCCAGTCGAAGCGATAGGCGCGCGTATCGATGGCGTGCTGGACGCGCACGGCGCGCACACGGAGCGGCCCCTCCGCGAGCACCAGCCCCTCGCCCACCTCGGTGACGGGGAAGCCGCGCAGACCGGCCGGCGGCCGCCCGAGCGCGAGGCGGTAGGCGATGTCCTCGGCGTAGGCCTCTTCGAACAGGAGGCGGGTCAGCCGCGCCGTGCCGGGCGGCCCCCAGACGTGCAGCGCGTCGCGGCCGATGGCCCAGCCGCCGAGCACGAACTGGCCGTAGTCGAGCGTGTGGTCGGTGTGGAGGTGGGTGAACAGCAGGCGCCGCACGGCCGCGGGGTCGATCCCGGCGCGCTGGAGCTGGAGGGTAGCGTTCGGCCCGCAGTCGACCAGATATAGGGTGTCGCCCGCCTGCACCACCTGGCTGGGGCCCGCCCGGGCCGGGTTCGGCCGCGGGTTGCCCGTGCCGAGCAGCGTCACGCGCAAGACGTCGGTATTGGTCACGCCTCCCTCCCTCGTGCGGCCCGCGCGGGCCACAGCACTCTCCAGCTCGCTGGTGTTGTCCCCTCTTCGTCACGGAGGGGCCCGGTCCAGCCTCGGGCTACTCCGCAGCCGGCGCCTGCCCCTCGGCGACGACGCGCAACAGGGCGCGCAGGCCCGCGAGGTTGCGCGCGAACTCCGTATCGCGGTGGTTGGACAGCTCGATGAGCACCGAGCCGATGCCCTGCTCCGCCAGCCAGCGCCCCAGGGTGCCGGTGGCCCGGTAGCCCAGCACGTTGCCCGTGTGGCCAGGCAGCGGGCGATAGTAGCCGCTGGCGGCGCTGTAGGCCGCGGCCAGCTCGGGCGTGCCGACGACAAAGGCGCCCTGGCTGTGGTACTGGACGACGACCGCCGGGCGCACCGCCAGGAACCAGGCCGCCATCGCCCGCGTCTCCGGCTCGGACATCGGCGCGGAGCCGCCCAGGCCGGCACGGAGGCGCCCGGCGCCGTCATAGGCATCAGCCTGCCAATCCGCCGTGTCCCAGTTGCGGTTGGGATCGACCCCGCTCAGGTAGAAGCGGGAGTCGATCGCGATGCCGTCGGGGTTGGCCTCTGGCATGAAGGCCAGCCGCAGCCCGGCGGGGATCTCCTCCGGCCGCTCCTGGAAGTAGTCGCGGAGCTGGTAGACGAGGCGCGCCGTGTTCGCCTCTGGGCCGCCATGGATGGCCCCTTGTACCACCACGACCGTCTGGCCGGTGCCCACCCAATAGACAGTGAGCGGCAGCCCGCCCGCGGAGTAGCCGATCACCTCGACGGCGGGCTGGGACGCTGGCACCGCGGCAGGGACATCGAGTGCGGGCGCCGCCGCAGGAACAGCAGCGGGCGGCGGGGCAGCGGCCGGCAGCGACGCCGCTGGTGGCGAGGCGAGCGCGCGCGCGGGCGGTGCCGGCGCACAGGCGAAGGCAGCGCCGGCTACCAGCGCGCTGAGCAACCCTACCGCTAGCCAGCGAAGCAGCACCTCGAGCTTCTCCTCGCCACCCTCCCCCGGGCTCCGAAGCGGCCCAACGGGTCGGGGCGAAACCGCTTCGGATTTTAGCCGCCGCGGCGGCCGCTTGACAGGTCAACGCCCCATCCCCAATCATCCCGCCGGGCGGGTCTCAGGCCCGCCCCCACCTATGCGGCAGCATCCCGCCGCTCGCCCTGCAGGAGGTCACCGTGGCCGCGCCCTCGCCCGCCCCCCCCCACCCCCGCCCCCCCCCCCCCCCCCCCCCACCCCCCCCCCCCCCCCCCC
>Ga0209810_1002537_pt1 | contig 21569 bp, 22 predicted proteins | sample Coa_R1_7_FD_187159 | JGI IMG/M metagenome (GOLD analysis project Ga0209810, IMG submission 187159) | Surface soil microbial communities from Centralia Pennsylvania, which are recovering from an underground coalmine fire - Coalmine... | ecosystem: Environmental > Terrestrial > Soil > Unclassified... | reverse complement strand
AGCTCCGCTGCGACCAGGCGCAGGGGCACCTCCTCTCGCCCCCGGTGGCGGCGGCCGAGCTCACCCGCTGGCTCGCCGAGCGCGCCCGCGCCGCCGCCCCGCGGCCGCCCGCCGCCGCCTCCGCGCCCGATGCCCGGGAGCGGCGGGCGGCCCGGAGCGTGCGAGCGGTCGGGCCTGCGGCGCGACGCTAGGATCGTCCGCGTGGTCCGGCTGCGCGAGCTCCGGCAGGCACGCGGCCTCTCGCAGGCCGAGCTCGCCGGGCTCGCCGGCGTGAGCCGGCAGCTCGTGGGTGCGGCCGAGTCGGGACGGCACTTCCCGGCCGTCGACGCGGCGCTCCGGATCGCCCGGGCGCTCGGCGCCTCGGTCGAGGAGGTGTTCGGCGGGGCGGAGACGGAGGAGGAGGCGCCGGCCCGGCTCGTCGACGGCGCGCCGCCCGGCGCGCCGCTCCGGGTCGCGCGGGTCGGGGGCGAGCGGGTGGCGGTCCCGCTCGGCGACCCCGGCGGTCGCGGGTTCTTCTCGCTGCCCGACGGCGTGGCGGGCGAGGACGGCGCGGTGCGGGTGCTGCCCGGCGCCCAGCTCGACGGCCTGGTCGTCGCCGGCTGCGACCCCGCGCTCGGGATCGCGGAGGCGTTGCTCGGGAGCCACGGCGCGAATCGGCTGGTCGCCGTCTACGAGTCGACCGGCCGCGCGGTGGCTCTCCTCGCCGAGCGGCTCGTGCACGGAGCGCTCGTGCACGGCCCCGAGGGCGCGCTCCCGGAGCCGCCGGTGCCGGTCCGGCGGTGGCGCGTGGGCGCCTGGCAGGCGGGGATCGCCTACGCGCCCGCGCTCGGCCATCCGTCCCTCGAGGCGCTCACCGCGGGCGGGATCGAGCTGGCGCAGCGCGACGAGACGGCGGCGAGTCAGCAGGCGCTGCGACGGGCTCTCCTCGGCCTCCACGCCGAGCCGCCGCCGGGCCCGATCGTCGGCGGGCACCTCGAAGCCGCGCGACGGACGTCGATCGGCGGCGGGGCGGCCGTCTCGATGGAGCCGGCCGCCGAGGCGTTTCGCGTCGGTTTCCTCCCGCTCGAGACCCATGTGGTCGACCTGTGGGTCGACGAGCGCTGGCGTGACCACGCGGGCGTGGCCCTGCTGGTCGACGTCCTTCGGTCCGCCCGGTTCCGGGAGCGGGTCGCCGCGCTCGGAAGCTACGACCTCACCGACGCGGGAACCGAGCTCGAGCCGGCGTGACGGTCGTCAGCGCGGTCGGGTCAGGAGTCAGCGCGGTCGGGTCAGGATCTTCGTGGTGAGCAGGATCGCCACGCTGGCGGCGACGAGGATGGCGCTGATCGCCAGGCCCTGGTCGAGGCCGTTCGGGAGGTCGAAGACGTAGTAGATCGCGAGGGGGAGGGTCTGCGTCCTCCCCTGGAGGCTGCCGGCGAACATGATCGTGGCCCCGAACTCGCCGAGGCCACGCGCGAGCGAGACGGCCTGCGCCGCGGCGAGGCCCCGGCCGGCGAGCGGGGCGGTGACGCGGAAGAAGGTGCGGGCCGGACCCGCCCCGAGGGTGCGCGAGGCGTCGACGAGCGTGTAGTCGACGGCCTCGAAGGCGGCGATCGCCTGCCGGATGTAGAAGGGGCCGGCCACCAGCATGACCGCGAGCACGACGGCGGTCTCGTTGAAAGCGATCGTGATCCCGAGACCGTGGAGGCTGGAGCCGAGCAGACCGTAGCGGCCGAACGCGACGAGCAGGCCGAGCCCCGCGGCTGCGGGTGGAAGGACGATCGGCAGCTCGATCAGCGTGACCGCGAGGTTGCGGCCGGGGAAGCGGCGGGTCGCGAGCAGGTAGGCGGTCGGCGTGCCGAAGGCGAGGATGACGAGCTGGGCGACTCCGCTCGTCTTCGCCGAGACGACGAGCGCGTCGTCGACGAGCGGACTGGCGAGCTGGCCGAGCAGCGCTCGGGGCGAGGCGTGGGTGAAGATCGCGATCAGCGGGAGCGCGATGAACGTGAACGTCGCGCCGACGACCACCGCGAGCCCGACGGCGGCGAGCCCGGACCGGATCAGCTTCCCGGAGATCCGGAGGCGGGCGACGCGCGCTGCGGCGATCTCGGCCGCGCTCATCCCTCGAGGAGGACGCTCGTCGCCTCGACGATCGCCGTCGCCGCCGCGCCACGCCGGAGGGCGAGCTCCTCGGCGGCCGCGGCGGTGACGATCGCGCAGACACACACCGGCCCGGTCACGATCAGGTCGACCTCGGCGAAGAGTCCCTCGCGCCGCACCTCGGTCACGACGCCGCTCATCCGGTTGCGGGCGCTGAGCCGAACCGGGCCCCGCTCGCCGCGGAGGCGGTCGAGCTCGCTCGCGGGGACGAGCCGCCGGTTCGCCGAGTCGCGCTCGGTGCGGATGCGCCCGGTCCGCTCCCACCGGCGGATCGTGTCGTTCGACACCCCGAGCGCGCGTGCCGCCTCGGGAGTGGTGAAGTACTCGCGCCCCATCCTCGCTCCGGCTCTGCCCTCGCTACTTGGCGAGCATCACCTCGGTCGCCTTGATCAGGACCGTGACCTCGTCTCCCTCCCTCAGCCCGAGCCGCTCGACGCTGTGGCGGGTGATGGCGGCGACGACCTCGGCGCCGTGGACGTCGACTTTGACCTCGGCCATCACCGAGCCGACGTCGACGCTCGTGACGGTGCCGCGTAGCTGGTTGCGGGTGGTCAGCTCCATCGGGCGCGCTCCTTCCGCTTGACAGGATCCCATCAGAGGCTAGGATACTAGCGCACCTAGGCATTGCCTAGAACAGATCGCGGACAGGGAGAAAGGAGGACCGAGCGGTGCGTCGGCTGGCGCTCGTGCTGGGGACGGTGGCGTGGGTGGCGGCCGCGGCGGGCGGCTCGCCGGGGGCGACGGTGCTCGCGCCGTCGGTCCGGGTGAGCACGGCGGCAGGGACGCTCCTGACGATCCCGACCCCCGAGCTCGCGGCGCTGCCGCAGCAGACGGTGACGGTGCCGATCGGCGGCGAGCCGACGACCGAGACCGGGCCGACGCTCGCCTCGCTTCTCGCCTACGCCGGGGTGCAGTACAACGCCGCCTGCAAGAACGATGAGCTTCGGTGGTGGATCGAGGTCACGAGCGCGAGCGGCGCGGCCGCGGTCGTCACGGCGGGAGAGATCGACCCGGGCTTCGGCAACAAGCCGGCGATCCTCTCGCTCGACGAGGACGGCCGGTTCCTCACCCTCAGCGGTCCACGGCTCGTCGTCCCGAACGACGACGGTGCCCGCGACCTCCGGCAGGTGCGCACGGTCACCGTCGGCCGGGCACCCGCGCAGCTCCCGTCGGCGACGCCGGCGTGCGCCGCCTCCGGCCTCGTCGCACCCCCGCCTCCCGGCTCGGTGACGGTCAACGGGGACGTCTCGCACCCGGTGACGCTGAGCTTCGACCAGCTGCAGGCGCTGCCGCAGGTGACGCAGACCGACAGCTTCCTCTCCGGATCGAGCTCGACCACGGTGACCGAGGTCGGCCCGACCCTCGCCTCGGTGATCGCGATGGCGAGGCCGAAGGTCCTCGCCTGCGACCCGACCGACGACCTGCGGTTCTACGTCGAGGTGACCTCGGGCGAGGACGGCTACGCCGCGCTGCTCTCCTTCCACGAGCTCGACCCGGCGGGTGACAACGACAACGCCCTGCTCTCGCTCGCCGAGAACGGGATCTCGCAGGCGAGCGTCGGGCCCCGCCTGACCGTCCCCGGCGACGTGCGAGGGGGAAGGTACGTCTCGGGAAGCGCGGTGGTCACCGTGTTCCGGGCACCGACGGAGACGCCGATCCCGAGCTGCCGCAAGGCGACGACACGACGAGGAGGGAACCGATGACGACGACCAGCCGCCGACAGTTTCTTGCCCGCAGCACCCGCGGCGTGGTCGCGCTCGCCGTGGCGGGCGCGGCGCTCGACGCGCTCGGCGGCAACGCCGACGCGGCGCTCCCTTCGGGCGACCTCGCGTACGCCCGGCTGCTCGTGGGCGCCGAGCTGCTCGGAATGGACTTCTACAGCCAGGCGATCGCCGCGGCGAACAGCGGCCCGCGGGTCGCCGGGTACCTGAAGCGCGCCTATTTCAACGAGGCGGAGCACTACCAGTCGGTCGCGGGCATCCTGAGCGGCGCCGGTGTCACGCCGGCGATCAGCAGCGACATCACCTTCAGCTACCCGCGCGGCACGTTCGCGAGCGAGGCCTCGATCGTCGCGTTCGCCTCCAAGCTGGAGCGGGTCATGCTCGGCGCCTACCTCGGCGCGGTCGGCGGGATCCAGACGACCTCGTTCCTGCAGGGCATCGCGGAAATCGCCGCCTGCGAGGCGCAGCATGCCGGGTGCTTCGCGAGCCTCGGAGGCGGAGAGGCGTTCCGGCTCTCCTTCCCCCCGGCCCTGACGATCGAGCAGGCCTCGGACGCGATGGCCGCCTACACCGCCTGAGACGAAGGAGACGAGATGAATCACCCTCGCCACTCACGCATCCGGACGATCGGCGCGGCCGGAGCGGCCGCCCTGCTCGTGCTCGCCCTCGGTGCCGGCGGTGCCGCCGCACGGTCCGAGCGGGCATCCGCGGGGATCACGGTCTTCGCGGCGGCGTCGCTCGCGCAGGCGTTCCCGGCGATCGCGCCGGACAACACCTACTCGTTCGCCGGCTCGAACACGCTCGCGGCGCAGATTCAAAACGGCGCGCCCGCCGACGTCTTCGCCTCGGCCAACACGACCATCCCGGCGGCCCTGTATGCGCAGGGCCTGATCGAGAAGCCGGTCAACTTCACCCGGAACACGCTCGTGATGGTCGTGCCGAAGTCGAACCCGGCCGGCATCCACTCGATCTACGACCTCGCCAAGCCGGGTGTCACGATCGACATCGCGAACGCTGCAGTCCCAGTCGGGAGCTACACGCTGACCGTCTGGAACCAGATGGGGCTCACCTCGCGACTGATGCCGAACGTCGTCAGCCAGGAGGTCGACGTCACCGCGGTGCTCGCGAAGGTCGCCAATGGCCAGGCGGACGCCGGCTTCGTGTACGCGACCGACGCGAGGACGGCCCCCAACCAGGTGACCGTGATCGACATCCCCGCCTGGGCGCAGCCGAAGGTGGTCTACGCGATGGGGGTCGTCAGCAAGAGCCCCAACCAGGCGGCCGCCCAGGCGTTCGTCGACCGCGTCCTGAGCAAGGCCGGCCAGGCCATCCTCGAGAAGTACGGCTTCCTGCCGCTGAACGCGCCCGTTCCGAGCGTGGCCAAGATCCGGCCGGCGAAGGGCAAGCCGGGGACGAAGGTGACCCTGATCGGCTCGAATCTCGGCGACGTGACCTCCGTCACCCTCGGCGGCGTCGCCGCACCGTTCAAGGTCGTCTCCGGCAAGGAGATCGTCCTGACCGTCCCCGCCCAGGCGAAGACGAGCGCGATCACCGTCACCAACCCGAACGGGAACTTCGTCAGCAAGACGAGGTTCGCCGTCGTCGCCGCCTGAGGAGACTCCGGCCGGCCCAGGAGGAGGTCCGGCCGGAGGCGACGACGAGCGAGCGGGCGGCCGGGCCCGGGGCGGGAGGCCTCCGGGCCCGCCGTCGCCGCGCCCCGGCAGGTCCTGACGACGCCGTAACAGGCGGCTGCGAGACTTGACGGGTGCGCACGCCCCGCCTGCTCTGCGTCGCCTCCGCCGTCGACCTCGACTTCCGCTACGGCTGCACCCCCGCGTGGTGGCAGCTCTGGAAGGGCCTGCACGGCGAGGGCGTCGACCTCGTCGTCGCGCCGTACCGGGGCCGGCCGGTCGAGACCCCCTGGTGGCGGACGGCGGCGAACCCGGCCTACCGCGAGGGCGAGGCCTACGCCCGCGTCCGCGACGCGCTCGCCCGCCTGCGCGGCGACCGCTACCTGCGCCGCGCCGAGGCGAGCCCGGAGGACTCGCCGCTCGACCGCCTCACGCGGGAGGTGATCTGGCGGTGGGTGACCCCGCGTTGGCGCCGGCACCTGGAGGAGCTCGTCGAGCGGGAGCGTCCCGACGCGGTCGTCGTCTTCACCGTGCCGATGGCGCACCTCCGCGGCATCCCGTCGGCGCTGCGCGAGCGGTTCGGCGTCCCGGTCGTCTTCTACGACGGCGACGTGCCGATGAGCCTGCCGGAGTTCGGCGGGATGGACACGGGCTTCAACTACTACCACGGCGCCGATCCGGGCGAGTACGACCTCGTCGTCTCCAATTCCGAGGGCGGTCTCCACCGGTTGCGCGAGCTCGGCGCCCGCCGGGCGGAGGCGGTGTTCTGGGGGGCGGATCCCGAGCTCTTCGCCCCGCAGCCGGTGGAGAAGGCAGTCGACGTCTTCTTCTACGGCTACGGCGACAAGTTCCGCCGCGAGTGGATCGGCGCGCTCGTCGGCGAGCCCTCCCGCCGGTTGCCCGACGTCGACTTCGCGCTCGGCGGCGAGGACTTCCTCGGCGACACCGGGCGGGCGCGGCTGCTCGGCGTCGTCCCGTTCAACCGCTTCCCGCGGGCGATCTCGGCGGCCAGGATCAACCTCTGCATCACCCGGCGCTCGCACGCGACCGTCGACGCGTCCTCCTCGGCGCGGCCGTTCGAGCTCGCCGCCTGCGGCGCCGCGATCGTCGCCAACCCGGCCGCGGGGATCGAGCGCTGGTTCGAGCCGGGCGAGGAGCTCGTCGTCGTGCGCGACGCCGCGGAGGCGACCGCCACCTACCGCGAGCTGCTCGCCGACCCGGCGCAGGCGGAGGCGCTCGGCCGCCGCGCGCGCGAGCGGGTGCTGGACGAGCACACCTACCGACACCGCGCCCGCCGTCTGCTCGAGCTGATCGGCCTGGGGGTGGGGGCGCGTGTCGACTGAGGTCGCCGGCTCTCCCGCGGCGGCGGCTCCGCCGCTCGCGGCGCTCCGGCGGGTCGCGATCGTCCCCGCCTTCAACGAGGAGGCGAACGTCGGCCGCGTCCTCGACGAGCTGCGCGCGCTCGACCCCGGGCTCGACCTCGTCGTCGTCTCGGACGGGTCGACCGACCGCACCGCCGAGGTCGCGGCCGCGCGGGGCGCGCACGTGCTCAGCCTGCCGTTCAACCTCGGCATCGGCGGCGCCGTCCAGACCGGGCTCCGGTACGCCTGGGAGGAGGGCTACGAGCTCGCGGTTCGGCTCGACGGCGACGGCCAGCACGACCCCGCCTCCCTGCCCGCGCTCGTCGCCCCGGTCGCGCGCGGCGAGGCGGACGTCGCCGTCGGCTCCCGCTTCGTCGCGCCCGGCGGCTACCGCTCCTCGGCGGCGCGGCGGGTCGGGATCCGCGTCCTCGCCCGGGTCGTCTCCGCGATCGCCCGGCAGCGGCTCACCGACACGACGTCGGGGTTCCAGGCGCTCAACCGCCGGGCGATCGGCATCTTCGCGGCCGACCTGCCGCACGACTACCCTGAGGTCGAGGGGATGGTGATCGCGATCAGGCACCGCATCCGGCTCGTCGAGGTCCCGGTGACGATGCGCGAGCGGGAGCACGGACGCTCCTCGATCGGCGCGCTCGCCTCCGTCTACTACATGGTCAAGATCCTGCTCGCGCTGTTCGTCGACCTGTTCCGGCGCGACGTCGTGCCGCTCGAGGACTGACGCCGTGACGCCGCTCGCGATCTCGATCGCCGCGACCGTCGTCTCGCTCGTGCTGCTGCTCGTCGTGCTCGAGCTGATCCGCTCGCGCCGGCTGCGCGAGCGCTACGCGCTGCTCTGGCTCGCCACCGGGGCGGTGCTCGTCGTGCTCTCGGCGTGGCGGGGCGGGCTGAACACGATCGCCGGCTGGCTCGGCGTCCGCGGCTACCCGCCCGCGGTGCTCTTCGCGGTCGGGCTGCTGTTCGTGATCCTCGTCCTGCTCCACTACTCGACGGTGATCTCGCGCCTCGCCGACCAGAGCACCATCCTCGCGCAGCGGATCGCGATCCTGGAGGCGAAGCTGCGCGAGCGGCAGTGATGAGCGGGGCGGAGGCCTCGCTCGCGCCGGCCCGGGTCGAGACGTCGGCGGCGCGTCCCGGCGAGCGGTTCCTCACCTGGCCCCGCGGGATCGGCGTCGCGCTCTTCCTCCTCTTCGCCTTCACCTTCGACGAGGGTCAGGTGCACGACGACGGGCTCGTCTACTTCTCGTTCATGCGGAGGTTCTTCGGCGCCGACACGCCGACGGCCGCGCTCCAGTTCGGCAGCGACTTCTGGAACACGCCCTTCTACCTCGTCTCCCAGCTCGTCGCCGCGCGCGGCGAGCTCGACCGCTACCACGCGGGGGAGATCTCCGTCGCGCTCGCCTCGAACGCGGCCGTCGTCGTCATCCTCTACCTCGGCTGGCGCATCCTGCGCGAGCTCGACCTGCCGCGAGGCCCGGCGGTGCTCTTGCTCGCGCTGTTCGGTACCCCGCTCTACTACTACGGGGCGCTCTGGGTCTCGTACAAGCACGCCGCGGACACGCTCTACGCGACGGCCCTCTTCTGGTTCGTCCTGCGCTCGACGCAGCCCGACGCGAGACGGCGCCACTTCGTCGCCGCCGGGACCTGCCTCGCGCTCCTGATCGCGACGCGGTACGCGAACGCGGCGCTCTGGCTCGGCGTCCTCCTCGTCCTCGCCGCGTACCGCCGCCGGCGCGCGGCCGGCTGGATGCTGGGGACGGCGCTGCTCGCGAGCGCGGTCGCCTTCGCGCTCCCCGCCGTCCGCCACATCCCGTACGCGAGCTCGTCGAGCACGTTCGGGATGGAGGCCCCCGCCGGCGGCGACCCCCCCTGGGCGACCCGGGCGGCGACCCGCCTCGCGCTCGGGCCGGAGACGATCCTGCGGCCCGTCTCGGCGAACGCGCAGCTCGACCCGATGGCGCCCGTCGACATGCTGTTCACGGACAAGCGCGGGCTCTTCGTCTGGACGCCGCTGACCGCGCTCGCCACGGTCGGATTCGTCCGCCTCGCGCGACGCGACCGCCGCAACCGGCCGTTCCTGCTCGCCCTCGGCGTCTCGGCGCTCGCCCTGCTCCTCGTCCACGTGTACTGGGGCAAGGCGTGGACGGGCGGCGGCTCGTTCTCGCAGCGGCTCCTCACCGCGCTCTTCCCGTTCTTCCTCGTCGGCACGGCCGAGTTGCTGCGCCGCTCGCGACGGGCGGCGGCGGCCGCGCTCGCGCCCTGCGCCCTGTTCTCGACCTGGCTCGGCCTCGTCCTCTTCAACGGCTACTACGGCGAGAACGCCGACCAGTCGATGACGCAGGTCGCCGGGCACTACGGCAGCTTCCTCGGGCCGGCGATCAGCCGGTACCACGAGCCGCCCCCGGCGGACAGCATCCAGAACTTCGGGCGGCAGATCGGCGACCGGATCGAGGATCGCTGGCGGCTCTACTGGCGGCTTCTCGCCTGACCGCAGCCCGCGGGCCGCCGACCGAGCGGGTAGACGAGCACGCCGCCGACCGCGACGGGACGCGCGATCCCGGCGACGAACGGGAGCCAGCCGCCCCGCCGGCGCGCGTCGAGGAGGATCGCGCCGACGCCCTTCGCGCGCGCGAGCGCGCGGACGGACGCGACGAGGCCGGGGGCGAAGCTGTCCGTCTCGAGCAGCCGCACCGCCCGGTAGCGGGCGAACGAGCGCGGGACCTCGGGTGTCACGTACCCGCCCGCCTGGCGGAACCAGAAGGCGGCCCGCACCTGCCAGAGGGTCGAGTCGCCGGCGGCCCCGTACGGGAGCGCGATCACGTTCTCGCCCGGCGCGAGGCAGGAGCGGTAGGCGCCGTCCGCGAAGAACGCGGGCACCGCCGGCGTCGTGTGCCAGCCGTCGAAGACCCGCGGGTCGGGGACGAGCAGGGCGACGCAGAGCGCGGGCAGCCCGACGCGAAGCCACCGCGACCGGCTCGCGGCGGCGACGAGGGCGACGGCGACGGCCGCCGCGAGCGACCCGTAGAGCGTGAACCGCGCCGCGACCACGTTGTCGAACAGCGGCAGCCCGGAGACGAGCCGCCACGGGAGCGGCACGAGCGCGCGGCCGTCGACGTGCAGCCACGACCCGAGCGCGAGCAGCGTCGCCACGACGAAGCCGAGGCGCAGGAAGCGCGGCGCGAGGAGCAAGACCGCGAGGAGCGCCGGGGCGCCGACGTAGGCGCCCCGCTCGAACACGTTGCCGGGGAAGTGCGCCTCCGCGCTGTAGGCGACGTGCCCGCCGAGCAGCACGAGGCGGGTCGGGACGACGAGGTTCACCGCGTCGGCGCCGATCCCGTGCCCGGGCCCGTTCACGGTCCCGGAGCGGAAGTCGCTGAGCAGGTAGTAGGCGAGCGGGGCGGCGAGCGCCGCCGCGAGCGCGTAGGCGGCGGCGAGGGGCGCGAGCAGCACCCGGAGCCTGCGGGCGAGGAGGGCCGCCAGGACGAGCGCGAGCGCGAGCGTGAACGAGACCTCGGCGGAGAGCCAGAGCTCGGCGGCGAGGAGCGGGGCGAGCCGGACGACGAGCCCGCGCCGGCCGAGCGCGCCGCGGAGGAAGCGCACGAGGACGAGCGCGACGAGCGGGACGCCGAAGACGGCGGTGAGGTCGAGGTGGCCGAGCTCGTGGCCGAGCATGTAGGCGGAGAAACCGAACAGGTAGCCGCCGGCGAGCGACGGCCAGAGAGCGCGGGTGAGGTCGTGGCAGAGCAGGAACGCCGTCCACGCCGCGAGCGCCGGCAGCAGGACGGCGGCGAGGTTGTAGGCGACGACGGGGCCGACGAGGAGCGTCACGGGGGCGAAGGCGAGCGCGAGCCCGGGCGCCGTCGCCGACCAGGCGAGGTCGAGCCCCTGCGGCGCCCACACCGCGTGCGTGACGAACGGGTTCTCGCCCTGGCCGATCGCGTGCGGCCACCAGGCGAACGACCAGATGAAGAGCTCGGGGTCGGTGAGGTAGCCGACGTACGCGCGGCCCGGGTGCGCGGCGACGTGGACGCCGAAGTACGCGAACGCGACCGCCGCGTACGCGAGCAGCGCGAGCAGCGCGTGCCGCCGCGTCAAGCAGGCGCGGCCGCCCGTGCCGGCCGGTGGCGCGGCACGAGGAAGCCGATGCTCGCCGCGAGCACGAGGTACACGGGGAGGCCGGGCAGCATCGCGAGCAGGTAGCTCGTGAGCTGCGCCGCCCCGGCGACGTCGGGGGGCCGGACGAGGGGCAGGACGACGAGCGCGACGAGCATCGCGCCGAGGGACGCGGCTGCGGGGGCCGAGCGCCGCGCCACCCCGACGAGGCCGGCGAGCGGCAGGTACTCGAGGATCCGCCGGCTCCAGGTGTACTCGCGGAGCTGCCCGAGCGTCAGGCCCATCCGGTGCCAGCCGAGCGGGACGTGGGGGACGGTGCGGAGGAGGGCGAGCGCGGCGAGGCCGGCGCCGGCGGCCGCGAGCGCGGCGAGCACGGAGGCGGGCCTCCGCGCCGCGAGCGCGGCCGCGACCGGCGCCGCGAGCGCGAGCCAGGCGTGCGGGTGGGCGAGCGCGGCGGCGGCGGCGAGGAGGCCGGCGCCGGCAGCCGCCGGCCACGTCCGCCGCAGCGAGAGCCGCGCCGAGGCGAGGAGCAGGCAGGCGGCGAGGAGCGCCGAGCGGTCCCGCAGGCCGAGCTCCGCCGGCAGGACGTCGCGGCGGTAGACCGGCTTGTAGTCGACCCCGGGCCCGCCGACGACGAAGTACCAGCGTGCGAGCACGACCGGGGCGAGGACGAGGACGAGCGCGGCGGCGACGGCGGCGGGCGTCCCGCCGAGCGCCGACGCGACGGCGTAGACGAGCGTCACCTCGAGCGCGAGCAGGGCCGCGGCGAGCAGGAGGCCGCCCGTCGTGTGGTGCCAGCCCTGCCCGCGGCCGAGCAGGGCGGCGACGCCGAGCTCGAGCGCGACGAGCGGCGGCAGCGGGGCGAGGCTACGCCACCGCATGCGCCGCGTGCTCCCGGTACCAGGCGATCGTCCGCTCGAGCCCCTCGCGCAGCGACGTGCGCGCGACGAAGCCGAACGCCCGCTCGGCGCGGGAGGCGTCCAGCGCGCGGCGCGGCTGGCCGTTCGGCATCGAGGTGTCCCAGCGGACCTCCCCGCTGTAGCCGGTCAGCTCCGCGACCAGCTCGGCGAGCTCCCGGATCGAGATCTCGGCCCCGGTGCCGACGTTCACCGGCTCGGCGCCGTCGTACCGGGCGGCGGCGAGCGTGAACGCCTCCGCCGCGTCCTCGACGTAGAGGAACTCGCGCGTCGGTGAGCCGTCGCCCCAGAGCACGACCTCGTCTCCGCCCTCGAGCATCTTCCGGATCAGCGCCGGGATCACGTGCGAGGAGCGCAGGTCGAAGTTGTCGCGCGGCCCGTACAGGTTCGCCGGCAGGAGGAAGACGGCGTCGAGCCCGTACTGCGCGCGGTAGCTCTGCGCGCCGACGAGGATCGACTTCTTCGCCACGCCGTACGGCGCGTTCGTCTCCTCCGGGTAGCCGTTCCAGAGCTCGTCCTCGCGGAACGGCACCGGGGTGAGCTTCGGGTACGCGCACACCGTCCCGGCGACCACGAGCTTCGCGACGCGGTGGCGGCGCGCGAGCTCGAGCACGTGCGCGCCCATCATCAGGTTCGCATACCAGAACCGGCCCGGGTTCTCGCGGTTGGCGCCGATGCCGCCGACCTCGGCGGCGAGGTGGTAGACGAGCTCGGGGCGCGCGTCCGCGAACAGGCGCGCGGCGTCGTCCCAGACGGTGAGGTCGTAGTCGCGGCGCCGCGCGACGAACGGGTCCTCGCCCGCCGCCCGCAGGCGCTCGACGAGGTGCGAGCCGAGGAAGCCGCCGCCGCCGGTGACGAGGACCCTCACGACCGCGAGACTAGCGCCCGGCGGCCGTAGAAGATGGTCGCGGCCGGCAGCCGCAGGACGTGCGCGAAGGTGCGGCGCAGGTACGGGGCGAGCGCCCGCGCGAGGCTCGGGATCGCGAACGCCCGGCCGGCGACGACGGCCGCGACCGGCTCGGTCTCGACGATCCTCCCCACCGCCGCGGGCGAGGTCGAGCCGGTGAGGAACCGCAGCACCGCCGTGTCGACGAGCGGGCCCGGCACGCGCCGGTGCGCGAGCAGCGCCACGATCGGCTGGTCGGAGACGACGAGGTCGCCGGGCTTCGTGACGCGGTCGAGCTGCGCCGCGGCGGCGACGAGGCGGGGGTCCTCGCCGCGGACGAGGGTGTCCGACCAGTGGAGCGCCTGGGTGTAGGCGCCCGCGGCGGCCGCGGCGCCGAGGGCGAGAAGCAGAGCGGCTCGGCGCGGCGCTCGCCGCTCGAGCAGGGTCGCGAGCGCCGGGCCGCAGGCGCAGGCGAAGCTGTACGGGATCACGAGCAGGTGGTTGTCGTGGAGGGGCTTCTGGCCGGCGACGAAGACGATGGCGCCGAGCGGCCAGAGCCAGAGCGGCCAGAGCCGGCGGCCGCGGAGGAGCGTCGCCGCGACGGCGGCCGCGAACAGGCCGAGGGTGATCCAGCCCTGGCCGCGCTCCAGCCGGTGCCAGGCGTCGAAGCCGAACGCCGCGAACGTGAAGGAGCTCACGTGGTAGCTGACGGCGTCGGCCCAGAGCGCGGTGAGGTCGGAGACGAAGAGGAGCGCGAGCGCGCCGGCGGCGGCGAGCGCCGCCGCGGCGCACCGGGCGACGGGGTGCCAGTCGCGCTCCGCCCGCACCCAGACCACCGCGAGCACGGGCGGGATCGCGGTGACGCCCGAGAGCTTCGCGCTGATCGACGCCGTCAGCAGCACCCCCGCGGGCACGGGCCGCCGGAGCGCGGCGCAGGCGAGCGCGACCGAGGCGAGCGCGTAGGCCGGGGTGTCCGCGTAGACGCGCGCGCCGGAGATCGCGAGCGGGGAGGCGACCGCGAGGACGGCGACCGAGCCGAGGCCGCCGAGCGGGCCGCCGAACACGTGGCCGACGGCGTACAGCGCGACCGCGCCGAGCGCGACCGTGAGGATCATCCCGACGCGGAGGTCGTGGAGCGAGTCGCCGAGGAGGAGGGCGAGCCCGCGAAGCCACAGGTAGAAGCCGGGCGGCTGCGAGGTGAAGACGTCGCGGCCGAGCGCCTCGCCGTGCGCGAACGCCTGCACGCTCAGCGTGTAGACCCCCTCGTCGGAGACGGACTGCGCGTCGAGCTGCCGCGTCAGCAGGTAGGAGAGCGCCCCGATCGCCCCGGCCAGCGGCGCCGCCGGCCAGCAGCGCCGGAGCGCCGCGGTCACCGCTTCGCGACCTGCGTGCCCGCCGCCTTGCCGCCCAGCCAGTCGACGCGGCCGATCCACCGCTCGCGGTTCGCGGCGTACCAGGCGATCGTGCGGCGGATGCCCTCCTCCCACGAGACGCGGGGCTCCCAGCCGGTCTCCTGGCGCAGCTTGTCGTAGCCGACGCGCAGCGCCATCACCTCGCTCGCGCCGGGGCGGAAGCGGGCGGGCGTGGTGACGATCTCGCGTCCGGCCGGCCAGAAGCCGGCCTCCTCGCCGACCCGGAGGATCATCGCCGCCCAGTCGGCCATCGAGATGTTCTCGCCCTGGCCGTAGACGTAGACGTCGCCGGGGATGCCGTACGCCGCCACCGTGAGGTGGCCGCGGACGCCGTCGGTGCAGAAGCAGAAGTCGCGGAGCGGCTCGAGCTGCCCGAGCTCGACCCGCGCGCGCTCGAGCGCCTGCGTGATGATCGTGCCGGTGACGTACCGCGGGTTCTGGCGCGGGCCGTAGTTGTTGAACATGCGCGTCACGAGCGCGGGGATCCCGTAGGCGTCGTGGTAGTTCATGGTCAGGAAGTCGGCGGCGACCTTGCTCGTCGCGTAGATCGACTTCGGGTTGATCGGCGAGCGCTCGTGCAGGATCAGCCCGCCGAGCTCGTCGTAGTCGTGCTGGTGCGCGACCGCCTCGCGGACGTTGCCGTACTCCTCCGAGGTGCCGGCGGTGTCGAACTTCTCGAGCTCGAGGCCGTGGTCGACGATCGACTGGAGCAGGTTGAGCGTGCCGATGGTATTCGCCATCACCGTCTCGTACGGGCGGTGCCAGGACTCGCCGACGTGCGCCTGCGCGCCGAGGTGGAAGACGTACGGCTTCTCCGCGCTCCGCGCGAGGTCGCGGATCAGGTAGTCGATCGACGTCTTGTCGGTGAGGTCGGCGAAGACGACGTCCTTGAGCCTCGTGCGCAGGTGCCCGATGTTGTTGAGGGCCCCCGACGAGGTGGCGCGCACGAAGGCGACGACGTCAGCGCCGAGCGCGACGAGCGCGTCGGTCAGGTGGGAGCCCATGAACCCGTCGGCGCCGGTGACGAGGCAGGTGCGGCCCTCGTAGGCGGCGCCGAGGTCGCGCCGGAGCGCGTCGAGCTCGGCGTCGCTCCAGATGACGCTATCGTCGCGCGGCATTGACGCAGGGTAGTCCAGGGGGAGGCCGGAGTGCCGTTCGCAGCGGTCTCGTCACCGGGATCTCGACGGCCGCGGTCAGCGGGTCGGCGGCCGTCGCGGGCGCCATTCTCTCGCGCAAGTTTGGGCACGGTGTAAAGACCGACGGCTTCTTCGCCGCCTACGCCGTCTACCTCGCGCTCGTCCTCGTCGCGAGCGCGCTGCGCGTGGTGGTGCTGCCGCGCTTCGCCCGCGCGCGGGCAAACGGCGCGCTCGGCGCCGAGGTGGCCGGGTGGGCGGTCGCGCTCGCCGTCCCGCTCGCGCCGGCGGTGGTCGCCGCGCTCGCGGCGCCGCACCTCCTCGCGAGCGCGCTCACCGGCGAGCGCGGGGCGCAGCGCGCGGCCGCCGACCTCCTGCCGTGGCTCGTGCCGGCGGCGGCGGCGCAGGTCTACGCGGGGATCGCCGCGAGCGCCCTCGCCGCCCTCGACGACTACGGCGTCGCCGCGCTCGGCTTCGCCGCCGGCGCGGTCGGCGGCCTGGCGGCGATCGTCGCCCTCCTCGACCACGGGGTGCGTGCCTTCGGCGTCGGGATCGCCCTGAACGGGGCCGTCTCCCTCGCGGTGCCGCTCCTCGTGCTGCTCGCGCGGGAGGGCGCGGCGCGCCCCGCCCGGGGGATCGGGCGGCGGCTGCGCGCGCTCGCGGAGGGGGTCGCGCTCCCGTTCGCCCTCCAGGGGCTGTACGTGGTCGGCTACCGGTTCGCGAGCGGGTTGCCGGCCGGCCAGCCGACGACCTTCTCCTACGCGTACCTGGTCGCGGCGCTGCTCGTGGCCGTGACGGCGACCTCGCTCGCGCTCGTCTCGAGCGTGCCGCTCGCGCGCGCGGAGCTGACCGCCGACCGCGCCGCCCGGCACGTGGTTGCGGCGTCCTGGCTCTCGCTCGCGGTCGTGGGCGCCGCCGCCGGCGTGTTCGCGCTCGCCGGCGCGCGGGTCGCCCGCCTCGTGCTCGGCGCCCGCTACGGCGGCGCGACCGGCGCCGAGCTCGGCCGCCTCGTCGTCTACCTCGCGCCGTGGACGGCGGCCTCGGTCGCGGTCTCGGTCGCGTTCCCGCTGCTCTTCGTCCGCGGGCAGGCGCGCTTCCTGCCGGCGCTCGCCGCGGCGGCCCTCGGCGGGCACGTGCTCGTCGAGTGGGGGGGCCGCGCCGCGTTCGGGCTCGCCGGGATCGCGGCGGGGCTGGCGGTGACGACGGCGGCGGTGCTCGTCGCCCTGCTCCGGCCGCTCGGCGGTCTCGCCTCCGCGCTCCGCGGCCTGGGCGCCGCGGCGGCCGTCTGCGGCGGGCTCGCGGCGCTCGCGTTCGGCGCGCCGCGGGCCGTGCTCGGGGCGGTGCCGGCGGCGGGGGTCGGGCTCGCGCTCTACGTCGCCGCGCTCGGGTCCTGGCGGCCGGCCGGCCTGCGGGCCGCGTGGGCGTACGCGAGGACCCTCCGGTGAGGCTCGTCGCCGTCGTCCTCAACTGGAACGGCGGCGCGGAGGTGATCCGCGCCCTGCGCTCGCTGGACGGGATCGAGACGATCTGCGTCGACAACGCCTCGACCGACGGCTCCGACGCCGAGGTCGAGCGGGCGGTGCCCGGCGTCGAGCTCGTCCGCAACGCGACGAACCTCGGCTACGCCGGCGGCAACAACGTCGGCATCCGGCGGGCGCTCGACCGCGGCGCCGACTGGGTGCTGCTCCTGAACGACGACGCCGTCGCGGAGCCGGGGCTTCCGAACGCGCTCGAGCGCGCCGCCGCGGCTCGGCCGGACGCGGGGATCCTCGCCTGCAAGGTGCTGAACGAGGACGGCACCGTCCAGTACGCCGGGGCGTCCTTCAACGCCTGGCTCGGCTACTCGGGCCGCCGCGAGGGATTCGGCGCCCCCGACACCTTCCGGACGCCGCGTGAGGTCGGTCGCGCCGACGGGGCCGCGATGGCGGTCTCCCGCGCCGTGCTCGAGCGCTGCGGCCTCCTCGACGAGGCGCTCTTCGCCTACGTCGAGGACGTCGAGCTCTCGCTGCGCGCCCGCGCGGCCGGCTTCGCCGTCGTGCTCGTCCCCGACGCGGTCGTCCGGCACCGCCTCGGCGCCTCGCCGGGGAGCCTCTACTACTCGGCGCGCAACACGATCGTGGTCGCCGAGCGGCTCCGCCCGCTGCCGCCCGGCCTGCGCGCGCTCCGGCGCCTCGTCGTCGTCGCGACGCACCTCGCGCAGGCCCCCTCGGCCTGGCGCTCGGTGCTCGCCGGCTGGCGCGATGCCCGGGCGGGGCGCCTCGGCCCGCGCTTTACCTAGCCCTTACGGAGGATCGCGCGGCCCTTTACCGAAGGCAAGGATTCTGTGGGGTGCATGCGTGCGCCGGGGGGTACGCGGCGGCGCGCCGTCGTCGCCGCCTGCACGATCGTCGCCGCCGCGGCGAGCGGCGCCGCGGGCGCGCTCGCGGCCGGCCACGCCGGCTGGGCCTGGTTCGAGGGCGACTCGGTCGCCTCGATCGGCCAGCCCGCGGGGACGAGCGACCTCGTGCTCGAGGCGAAGGGCTCGCTGAACTTCCTCGCCGGCCACCTGCGCCTGATGTCGCAGTCGGGGACGTTCGCGCTCGTCCACGGGCCGGGCTCCTCGCGGGCGACGCTCGTCGCCTTCGACCTCGGCACCGCGCACCGGACGCCGATCCAGATCGGGGCGCCGACCGGCAACGCGGTCACCCCGCTCGTCGTCGCCGGGTCGGGGCGGCAGCGGAGCGACCTCGAGCGGTGGACCGTCCCGGGCAAGACCGTGGCGGCGATCGACGCGCAGGGCCGGCTCCGCCTCGGGGCGATCACCATCTACCCGGTGCTGCGGCGCGGGCGCGTCGTCCTCCTCGCCCGGCTGCCCGACGGCTCGGTGCAGGTCCTCGGGCCGCCGCGGTGAGCGGGGGGCGCGGCCGGGTCGCGGCCCTCGCCGCCGCCGCCTGCCTCGCCTCGGCGCTCGCCGGGGCGCTCGCGGCGCGGCTCGTCGCGAGCTCCTCGCCCGCCACCCGGGAGAGCCACGCCGCGCCCTGGAGCTGGCGCCTGGTCGACCCGGCGCGGGACGTCGCGATCGGGCGGCCGAGCGAGGACTTCGGCTTCGGCGGCGCGAGCGACTTCGTGATCAACGTCGGCGGCACCTCGACGTGGGCGGGCAACCGTCTCGACCTGACGAGCGGCAACGGCCTCTTCGAGCTCGAGCACGGGGCGTCGGTGCCGGCGAGCCGGCTCGGAGGCTCGCTCACCGTCGGGAGCGCCGGGCCCGACCAGGTGCCGCTCGTCGTCGCCGGCGTCCGCGCCCGCGCGCTCGAGCTGTGGGACGCCGGGGGCAGGCCCGTCGCGGCGGTGCGGGCGGACGGCCTCGTCCTGCACGGGATCCGGCTCGCCGCGCACGTCGATCCGGCCGGGCGGGTGGTGCTCGAGGCCGTGCTGCCCGGAGGCCGGACGCAGGTGCTGCTCGTCGGCCGGCGCGCTCAGGCGAGCTCGCGGTAGACCGCCTCGTGCGCGCGCGCCGTCGCCTCCCAGGAGAAGCGGCGGACGTGCTCGAGGCCGCGCGCCGACCACGCCGCCGGCGCGGCGAGCAGCTCGCGCAGCGCGGCGGCGATCGCGTCCGGGTCGTACGGGTCGAACAGGACGGCGGCGTCGCCCGCGACCTCCGGGAGCGAGCCGGCGTTCGCGCAGGCGACGGGGCAGCCGCACCCCATCGCCTCGAGCACCGGGATCCCGAACCCCTCGTAGAGCGAGGGGAAGACGAGCGCGGCCGCGCGCCGATACAGGTCGACGAGCTCGTCCTCGGAGACGAGCCCGCGCACCTCGACCCCGTCGGGGACCGGGAGGCCGGCGTGCCCGCCGCCGGTGAGCACGAGGCGCAGGTCGGGCTCGTCGCGGCGGAGCGCGGCGAACGCCGCGAACAGCCGCTCGTGGTTCTTGTGCGGCCAGCGCCGCGCCGGGTAGAGGAGGAAGCGCTCGCGCGCCACCGCGGCGGGGCGGTAGCGGGCGTGGTCGATCGCGAGGGGCGCGACGCGGACCCGGTCGGGGTCGAGCCCGAGCAGCTCGATGCCGCGCTCGCGCACGAACGAGCTGATCGCGATCACCCGGTCGGCGCCGCGGAGCGACCGGTGCCACGCGACGGCGCGGAACGCGCGCTCGGCGCGGGAGAAGAGCGCGGGGAGGTCGAGGTGCTGGAGGTCGAACAGGGTCGCGACCGAGGGCGCGCGGACGGGCGGGATGCGCAGCGTCAGCGGGTAGTGGACGACGTCGGCGTCCGCGAGCCGGCGCCGCAGCGGCCCCGGCCGGGCGGTCGCGAGCGCCATCGCCGCGAGCCGCTCGGTGATCGTCCGCGCCCGGCGGTACTCGGTCGCGACCTCGGCCGGGAGGCCGCCGGCCGCGTCGGCGGCGACGGGCGGGAGGAGGACGCGGTAGTCGAGCTCGCCGACCGCGGCGAGGCTGCGGAGGAGCTCGCGGACGTACGTCTCGCTGCCGCCGAGCTCGCCCGGGACGAGCGTGAGCAGGGCGATCCCGACCCTGGTCACGCGCTTGTCGGGGCGAGCACGGTCGCGAGCAGGAGCGGCATCAGCGCGCCGCCGACGAGGGGGAGGGTGCCGACCACGCGCTCGGCCGACGTCGCCACGTACCAGTGGACGTCCGGCGTCCCGATCCAGTAGGTCGCGAGCAGGCCGGCGAAGGCGACGAGGAGCCAGCCGGCCCCCGCCGCGGCGACGGCGGGGGCCGTGCGCAGCGCGAGCGCGCAGGCGAGCAGGACGAGCGGCGGCAGGAGCGACCAGGTCCCGGGCGCGAACAGGTCGTGGAGGAGCTGGCCGGCCGCGTAGGTCAGCCGTCCGCTGTGGGCGCCGAGGTAGCCGGGGTCGAGCAGCCGGCTCCAGCGGTAGTCGCCCGACGAGGCCGGCTGGCCGTGCGCCCGGAGCCAGATCTGCCACGGGACGATCGTCGCCGGGCCGAGGAGGAGCGCGAGCGCGGGGAGGCCGCGCCGCCGGTCGCGGAGGAGCGAGGCGGCCGCGAACGCGACCGCGAGGAGGAGCGAGAGCAGCGTCCCCTCGGCCTTCGTCTGGGTCGCGGCGGCGAGGAAGAGGACGGCGAGGACGAGTCGCGAGCGGTGCCCGTCGAGCGTCCAGAGGGCGCAGGCGACCGCGGCGGCGCCGAGGAGGTAGGCGACGTCCTGGTCCGGGAGGACGAGCGGGAGGCGCCGCCAGAACTCGGGCGCGACCACGAGCAGGGCGAGGCTCGGGGCGAGGAGCCAGCCCGGGACCCGGCGGCGGAGGAGCCGGACGAGCGCCCCGGTGAACGCGACGCCGACGAGGCACTGCTCGAGCGGGAGCAGCGCGGGGTGGACGCCGCCCATGAAGTGGAACGCGGCCGCGACCGTCACCGGCTGGAGCGGCGGATACTCGGGATGGGCGTAGGTGAGGTAGCCGCCGAGCCCGGTGTCGAGCCCGTGGAAGTAGTAGACCGCCTCCGCCTTCGGGATCCAGAACGCCCAGGCATCCCAGCTCACGTCGGCGGCATGCTGGACGCCGACGACGAGCGCGCCGGCGAGCGCGGCGGCGAGCGCGGCCGACCCGGCCAGCCAGAGCGCGCGCGGCGCCCTCCCGCGGAGGGGCGGGAGGCGCGGCTCGTCCAGGCCCGCGACGAGGCGGCGGCAGGCGACGCCGGCGCCTGCGAGCGCGAGCGCGACCGCGGTCGTCGCGGCGATGCCCGGGTCGAGGCCGAGCGGCGCCCCGAGCGCGAGGGCGACGCCGACCGCGGCCCAGCCGGTGAGGAACGCGAGCCCGACCGCGCCCGGCGCCGCCGGCCGCGACCGGACGACGCCGAGCCCGTGGAGGAGGCCGAAGCCGGCGGCGAGCTCGAGCAGGTCGAGCCCGGCGAGGCCGAGGTAGGCGTGGGTCACCGGCGCACCTCGAGCAGCCGGTAGTGGCCGTCGACCGCGACCGCGCGCAGCACCCGCACGCCGAGCGTGCGCGGCGGGACGTCCCAGGTGATCACCCACTGCGCGGCGCGCGCGTCGGGGGTGTAGCGGCGCGGGAGGAGCGCGTAGCCGAGGAGCTGGACGAGCCCGTCGCGGACGAGCTCCGGGACGTTCGGCCCCGGGCCGACCGCGACCGCGTACACCGCGCCGGGGGGGACGGCGCGGAGCGTCCGGACGACGTCGCGCAGGAGGTAGCGCTGGGGCTCGTAGGCCGGCTCGAGGTCGCGCTGGAGGGCGGGGCCGCGCGCGGCGGTCGCGCTGTCGTAGACCTCC
>Ga0209810_1002536_pt1 | contig 21576 bp, 16 predicted proteins | sample Coa_R1_7_FD_187159 | JGI IMG/M metagenome (GOLD analysis project Ga0209810, IMG submission 187159) | Surface soil microbial communities from Centralia Pennsylvania, which are recovering from an underground coalmine fire - Coalmine... | ecosystem: Environmental > Terrestrial > Soil > Unclassified... | reverse complement strand
ACAGCCCCATCCCCGGCGCCGCTTTCTTCGCCATGAAAGGCTTCAACGTCATCGCCTGCCCATGGCGCAAAGCAGACGTCGCGCTTGCCGAGATTGCTCAAATCGAAAATCTGCGCAGCAGCGCCGACGCCAATATCGGGGAGCGCGTCACCGGCTTTATGGAAACCACCTGGGGCCAGACGGCCGATTTCATCCACGCGTACTTCGGCGAGCCGCCCGCGAATGACCAGATCGCGCAGGTGGTGCAGACCTTCAAGGCGTCGTTCTCGCGTCTCCGCGCCGACCAGATGACCAGCGCTTCCGCCGGCGCGGGTGGCGCGCGCTGAGTTGTGAGGTGCAGGCCCGGCGCTGTTTCGCTGGCGCCAAACCCCTGAATTGATCGTCTACGCTGAAGAAATGCGTATCCTCGCCATGGTCCTGCTCACCGGCATTCCCCTGCTCGCCCAGACCGAACCCGACTGGGTGAAGCGGAGCAATCAGAACAGCCAGCTTCTCATTCAGCTCACCGCCAAATACGCGCCCGAAGCCGCGGCGCGTATGGGTATTCCGGGTCTGGATGAACAGATTACCGTCCGTTCCATCGACCGCGGCGAACGATATCGAAAGGACGCGGCGGATATCCGCACCGAACTGCAGAAGCGCCTCGACGCCGAGCGCGACCCGCTGGTGAAACAGGATTTGGAGATCCTCATCGCCGCCACCGACCGCAGCATTCATTCCTCGAGCGCATACGAGCACGCTCTGCTGCCCTACGACAACGTCGCGGAGACCGTGTTCGGCGGACTGCACGCGCTGCTCGACGATCAGATCGCGGCCGAACGCCGTCCCGCAGCCGTGATTCGCCTGCGCAAATACACCGGTGTCGAGCCAGGTTATAAACCCGTTACCCTGCTGGCCGAGCAGATCTACGAGGAGCGCCTGCAGAAAAACCCGTCGCTGCTGGCGCCGGCAAAAGTAGAGGTCGAAAAAGACCTCAGCGACACCAATCAGTACGTCACCGGTATCGGCCTGCTGCTCGAGAAGTACAAGATGAAGGGCTACGAAGACGCGTACGCGAAGCTTAAAGATCAGCTGGCGCAGTACGATGAATTCGTACGCACGAAGGTGCTGCCCCGCGCGCGTACCGATTTCCGCCTCCCACCGGACTTGTACGCCATCAATCTCGAAAACGTGGGGGTGGACTACCCCATCGACCAGCTGGTCAGCATGGCGCATCAGCAGTTCGGCGATATTCAGAACCAGATGCAGCAGGTTGCCGCGCGCGTGGCCAAAGAACGCGGCTGGAACTCGTCAGACTACCGCGACGTGATCCGCAGGCTGAAGCTGGAGCAGCTCACCGGGGACACGATTCTTCCGCATTATCAGAAGCGCCTTGCGGAAATCGAGGACATTATTCGCGCCAATCACCTGGTGACACTGCCCACGCGTCCGGCGATTATCCGCCTGGCGACGGCGGCGGAGACAGCGCAGCAGCCGGCGCCGCACATGGTCCCGCCGCGGCTCATCAACAACCACGGCGAGCGCGGCGAATTTGTGCTGCCGCTGGAGACCAAAGGCCAGGGCGGCAAGACCCTCAAATACGACGATTTCACCTTCAGCGCGGCTTCGTGGACGCTCACTGCGCATGAGGCCCGTCCCGGGCACGAGCTTCAGTTCGACGCCATGGTGGAGCGCGGCGTGTCGCTGGCGCGCGCCCTGTATGCCTTCAACAGCACGAACGTGGAGGGCTGGGGTCTTTATTCGGAGTGGTTCATGCTGCCCTACATGCCCGATGACGGCAAGCTCATCTCCCTGCAACTCCGGCTGCTGCGGGCTGCGCGGGCGTTTCTCGATCCGGAACTTCAGCAGGGCAAGGTGACGCCCGCCCAGGCCACCGACACGCTGGAGAAGGATGTCGTGCTGTCCCCCGCCTTCGCGAACGAGGAGGTGGAGCGGTTCACGTTCCGAATGCCCGGCCAGGCCGTGTCCTATTTCGACGGCTATAACCGCCTGTTGGAGATCCGCCACGCGGCGGAGAAGGCGCTGGGTTCGCACTTCGTCGTCCAGGCATTTCACGATTTCATTTTGTCGCAGGGCCTGCTCCCGCCGAACCTGTTGCGAAAAGCGGTCATGGATGATTTCGTGCCGGCGCAGAACAAGACGGTCGCGAGCGGCGGCTGAGCGGCTTGCGTCGCGGCGGTTCTGTTCTCGTCAGGTACTAAAGCTTTTTCCGGGCTTGACCGATCAGTCAGTATGGCCGCCGTCATGAAGAACGAGGGCGGATCCGGGAGGTTCTCATGCCCGACGTATTGAAGCTGTTCGTCTACAACGAAGTCCAGAACGGCGCTGATCCGGAAGAAATCGCCACAGCCCTGGGCGTAACTGAAGAATGGGTGCGCGAGCACGTCGAGGCCGCGCGCCTTTGCTTCGAACGCCAGGTCGTTGTAGTCCACTGACCAGCTCCCTTGCGCACACGCCACGCGCGGCATGACCCTGGACAGTGGCGGGCCCTGGCGCGCTCCGACGCAGGCTCCTCTGCGCCGTTCATAATAGCTAAGAAATGAACTCCCCGCGGTTCGGCCTGTTCCCGCGCGCTCGCCGCAGCGCCGCAGCTGTGGTGCTCCTGGTCGCGGCCGTCTGCGCCGCCCCGTCGCAGCCGCCGCCGATTCTGACCTATATCCGCCAGACCTGGGGCACGCTGACTCGCTCGAATCGCGGCCTGGCCACGGCGGCTGTCGATCCCAAGCTGCACGCCGGTCCGGACCACCGCTGGCCCGTCTACATCTCCCGCACCGAAGACGTGGCGCGCGTGCGCCAGCAACTCCGCTCCGAGATGCGGCCGGAGGACCTCTCGAAGATTGAGATCCGCGCGCTCCCGGAGGACTTTAACCAGATTCGCGAGCACGGGCTGCTCTACCTGCCCCGGCCCTACGTCGTGCCCGGCGGACGCTTCAACGAGATGTACGGCTGGGACAGCTTCTTTATACAGGTCGGTCTGCTGCGCGATGGAGAAACGGCGCTGGCCAAAGACATGGCCGACAATTTTCTGTATGAGATCCGCGAGTACGGCAGGATTCTTAATGCCAACCGTACGTATTATCTGAGCCGCTCTCAGCCGCCGTTCCTGACCCAGATGCTGCTCGGCGTCTATGAGCGCACGCATGATCGCCAGTGGCTCGCCGACGCCGTGCCGGCGCTGGAGAAATACTACCGGTTCTGGATGACCGCGCCGCACCTGACGCCCGAGACGGGGCTGTCCCGCTATTACGACATCGGGATCGGTCCCGCGCCCGAGGCGCTCGCCGACGAAGTGGATGCCCAGGGCCTCACGCACTATGACCGCGTGAAGCAGTATTACCGAACGCACCAGGTTCCCGACTACGACGTCAGCCAGTATTACGATCGGGCGACGAACCAGCTCACGCCGCTGTATTACACCGGCGACCGCTCAGTCCGCGAGGGCGGCTTCGATCCGTCGAACCGCTATGGTCCGTTCAGCGTCGATATCATTCATTACGATCCGGTCTGCCTCAACTCTCTGCTGTACCTGATGGAATCGCAAACCGCGCAGATTATGAGCATCCTGGGCCGGGAGGCCGAAGCGGGCACGTGGCGGCACCGCGCGCAGGAGCGGGCCGCACGCGTGAATCGCCTCATGTGGGATCCGGCCGATGGGCTCTATTACGATTACAACTTCGTGCAGCACAAGATTCGCCGCTATCCGTTCCTGAGCACGTTCTATCCCCTGTGGGCCGGCATCGCCAGCAAGGAGCAGGCGGAGCGGATTGTCGCCAATCTGCCGAAATTCGAGCGTTCCGGCGGGCTGATGACCAGCACCTTCAACAGCGGAGAGCAGTGGGACGCGCCGTTCGGCTGGGCTCCCCTGCATCTGATTGCCGTTCAGGGCCTGCGGCGATACGGTTTCACTGACGCGGCCGACCGCATTACCATGGAGTTCGATTCCGTAGTTCGCGATTCGTATCGCCGGCAGGGATTCATCGTCGAGAAATACGACGTTGTGAAGCGCGGCACCGAAGTGGGCTCCATCGTGTTTGGGTACAGCGCCAATCAGGCCGGCTTTGGGTGGAGCAATGCGACCTTTACTGCTCTGTACGACGAACTCACGCCGGCGCTGAGGCAGAAGCTGCTGCCCGGCGAAGCGTCCTCGCAAAGCGCAGGCGCAAGGTAGCCATACCGGCCCGGCGATAGAATCGTTTTCATAATGCATCGGCCCGCGTTTTTTATGCTGGCGGCGATCTGCGCCGTCGCGCAGCCGAAGTTCGACGTCGAGGCGATGCTGCGCATTCCGCGCGTGAGCGATCCCGCGGTGTCACCGGACGGAAAACTGGTCGCGTTCACGGTGCAGACGCCGGATGTCCAGCAGAATACGAAGCCCGAACAGATCTGGATCGTGCCGGTGCAGGGCGGGCCGCCGATCCAAATTACGCACGAAGGAAGTGTGAACGAGCGCCCGCGCTGGATGCCCGACTCGCAGCATCTGGTCTACACGTCCGATCGCGGCGGTTCTTCTCAGATCTGGATGATCGATGCTCATGGCGGCGGCGCGCGCCAGCTTACGACTTTCGCCACCGAAGTTTCCGGCGAACTGGTTTCCGCCGACGGGAAGACGTTGCTGTTCGTGAGCACTGTCTATCCGGAATGCGGCGCCGACGACGCCTGCAACGCGAGCCACGTTGCGCAGGAGAAAGCTACCAGGGTCCAGGCCCGGATTTACACCAGCCTTTTGTACCGGCACTGGACCGATTGGCAAAGCCGCCGCCGCTCGCACCTGTTCGCGATGCCCATGGATGGGGGCAGCATCGTCGATCTGACACCCGGAACGCGCGATGTCCCTCCGTTCTCGCTTGGCGGACCCGACGATTACGCCATCTCGCCGGATTCGAAAGAAGTCTGCTTTGCAATGAACGCCGACCCCGTGCCCGCCGTCAGCACCAACACCGACCTCTTTGTGGTCCCGATCACCGGCGGTGCGGCCAAACGCATTACCGAAAATCCGGGCGCCGATGCAAGTCCGCTCTATTCTCCCGATGGGCACTGGCTCGCGTATCGCCGACAGGCGCGCGCCGGATATGAAAGCGATCGCTGGGTGCTGTTATCGCTCGACCGCGCGTCCGGCAAGGCGCTCGAGCTTACGGCGAACCTCGACCGCTCGGTGGATGAGTTCCAGTGGTCGCCCGATTCCTCGCGTCTGTTTTTTACCAGCCTGGATCGCGGGCGGCGCGCTATCCAAATGATGCCCGCTACGGGCGGGGCTACACGAATCATCGCCAGCGGCAACAACAGCCTTGAAGATATCCATTTCACGCCGGACGCCGCGACGATGATCTATACCGCGCAAAGTGGCGCTGCTCCTCCCGAGATCTTTCGCGCATCGAACGGCGGCGGCGCGCCCGTCGCATTGACTCATTTCAGCGATCCCATCCTCGCGGAGTTTCAGCTGAACCCGTACGAGGAGTTCTGGGTGGAAGGCGCCGAGCACGCCCGCATTCACTGCTTCCTCCTCAAGCCTCCGGGCTTCAACCCCAACCGGAAATACCCGGTGCTGCTGCTGATTCACGGTGGCCCACAGGGCGAATGGGGCGAGGAGTGGAGCTATCGCTGGAACGCCGAGGTGTTCGCGTCCGCGGGCTATGTCGTCATCATGCCCAACCAGCACGGGTCATTTGGTTACGGCCAGAAGTTCACCGAGGAGGTCAGCGGCGACTGGGGCGGGCAGCCGTTCGAGGACGTCATGGCCGCGGCCGAATACGCTTCGAAACTGCCCTACACCGACGGGGAACGCATGTCCGCCGCGGGCGCCTCCTATGGCGGATACATGATCGACTGGATGCTTGGCCACACCGACCGCTTCCGGTCCTTCGTATCGCACTGCGGCGTTTACGATCTGCGCAGCGAGGCCGGCGCAACCGAGGAGCTGTGGTTTCCACTGTGGGAGTTTCAGGGCATGCCGTGGGACAACCCGGAGCAATATGAAAAGTGGTCGCCCAGCAACTTCGTGAAGAACTTCAAGACACCCACGCTGGTGATCACCGGTGAGAAGGACTTCCGCATTCCCTACACGCAGTCGCTGCAGCTGTTCACCGCCCTCCAGTTACAGAAGGTGGACTCGAAGCTGCTGATTTTCCCCGACGAGGGCCACTGGGTGCTGAAGCCGGCCAACTCGGTGCTCTGGTATCACACGGTGCTGGACTGGATCGATCAGCACACGAAGACGGTCGCCCCGCGTTCAAAGAGCAGCGGTTGATCGTTCCAGCTTCTGCTCGAGCCGGGCCTTCACTTCCGGCCACTCCGCATCGATGATGCTGAACCACGCCGTGTCGCGAATGCGCCCGCCATAGCAGACCACGTGGCGCCGAAAGATGCCTTCGAACTTCGCGCCAATACGGGTGATGGCTGCGCGCGAGCGTTCGTTCAGCGCGTCGGTTTTGAGCTCTACCCGCATGCAGCCCAGCGTCTCGAACGCGTGCCGCAGCATCAGGTATTTGGCTTCGGTATTGGCTGCGGTGCGTTGCCAGGGCTGGGCGAGCCAGGTGGATCCGATCTCGACATGACGGTTGCCGCGGTCGATGTTCATGAACCGCGTGCTTCCGATGGGCCGATTCGTTGCTGCGTCGATGGTTGCGAATGGCAGCGAAAGGCCCGCGATCTGATCGCGGACAGCCGATTCGACGTACGCGCGCATGTCTTCCGTCGTTGCGACAAAGATCGGGATCCAGCGCCACAGCTCAGGGTCCAGGCCGACCTCGCACAGCCCCGGCAGATGCTGGATACCGAGCGGCTCGAGGCGAACGTGAGCACCGGCAAGCGTGACCGGTTCGATGGCGGCGAGGGGCATCACGCTTCCGCGCCCGCTCCGGCCGGAAGGAACGGGCGGACGGCGTATTGCCACGCCGCGCCGCCGATCACGCCGCCGACCAGCGGCCCCACAATCGGCACCCAGAAGATCAGGCCGCCGTCGGTAAGGCCGTTATTCCTGAACCCGGCGACGACGGTGAACAGCCGCGGCCCGAAATCGCGCGCCGGGTTGATCGCATACCCGTGCATGCCGCCGAACGACATCCCGATCACCACCACCACCAGCCCGATGGTCAGCGGCGCCAACTTCGGGGCGGGGTTGTTCCGGTCATCGGTGATGGCGAAGATCAGGAACAGCAGCAGAGCCGTGCCAATGACCTGATCCAGCAGCCCGGCGGAAAGCTCTTTGGGGAACGCCGGGAAGGTGGTGAAGACGCCGGCGGTGTGGTCGAGCCCGGGATCGGCGCGCAGGAAGGCCAGATGATAATTCCAGAACACGACGGCCGCGGCGACGAATGCGCCGACCGTCTGCGCCACCATGTACGGCAGAACCCGCGCCCAGGGAAATCGCCGAAACAGCGCCACGGTCAGCGTTACGGCGGGATTCAGGTGCGCTCCGCTGATCGTGCCGGCAACGTAGATGCCCATGGTGACGGCCAATCCCCATGCGAGCGTGATGTTCGTGTAACCGCCGTTCACCACCTCGCCGGGAATGCCCTTCCCGAACAGCAGGACCATGGCTACAACGCCATTGCCGAACAGGATGAGCACAAGGGTGCCGAGGAACTCGGCGATCAGTTCACCTGCCAATCCGGATTTCATTCGATGGGGCTGACTATATCACGCCATTCACCGCACGCGAATGTGCGCGTTCCGAGACGCAGAGGGCCCGCGCGGCGCCGGGTGTTCGTTTGTGGGATTAGGTTCCTTTGGCAAAACTTCGAATCGTGAAAAGCTGCTTCGGCAGCAGTAGGTTACAGGCGGCGCGGCGCATGACTCTTCGGTGACTGGCCCAGGTTCGTTTGGCAGAATAGACATCGCGAATGGCGGCGCGCCGCACGACGTGACACAAATCCCTTTTCCTGATCCCACATTAGCGAGGGAGCGCGGGGATGACGGTCCGGGGGTTCCGGATCGCTGTTGAAAACGCGGCGGAAATAAATTCGTTTGTGTGGTGATTTGCGCTACTGCGCTGAATTGGTCTGCTTGGCAGACTGCTGCGCCGCCTGGAACGCTGCCAGGTTGCTGCTGTCGATCAGCGTGGCGCCGGTATCCACGAAAGACGGGAAGGGCGACAGGGTGTCATCTTTCCAGTCGTGATCGAGCGACGCCGGCTTATTGTGGTGCACGTCATCGAGGCGATGGATTCCGATGAGGCCCATGGTGTACGGCTTCTGTGCAATGGTGGCGGTGATGCCGCCCTTTTTGAGCCAGTTCAGGGTGTCGTCGTTGGTGTCCATGGCGATGATGGTCTTGCCCTTAACGCTGTTACGGTCGAGCACGTCGGCGATCTCCTGGCAGGAGGACGCCTCGAGGCAAACAAAAGCGTCGGGAATCGTTTTTCCTTTCGCATTCACCATGGTGTTGGTGGTGTCGAAGGCTACGCGCGGGTCGCCTTTGATGTCGACAATCTGCGTGATCTTGATCCCGGGGTGGTCGGCCAGCACGTCGCGATAACCTTTCAGGCGATCGGCCAGGTTCAGCTGCGTGGGCATCGTGTAGACCACTACGGTGGCCGACGATTTCACGTGCGCGACCAGTGCCTGGGCGCCCAGCCGGCCCGCTTCATAGTTGTTCGTGCCGATGAAATACAACCGTTTGCTGGCGGGCGAATCGGCGTCCATGGTAATCACCGGTGTGCCGGAGGCAATCGCCGAGTCGATATCGCCTTTCAGAATGTTGGGATCGGCGGCGGAGACCAGGATGCCTGCCGGCTTTTTGGCGACGGCATCGCGGAAGGCGGCCGACTCGGCGGCAGGATCGTAAGTGTCGGGGCCGACCATCTCGGCGGCGACGTGCATCGCCCGGGCGCCCGCATAAAAACCGGACGCGGCCGTCTGCCAGTACTGCAGCTTAATATTGGCGGCGACCAGATAAAACTTCTCGCCGGGATCGTGCAGGGACTTCGAACAGCCGGCGAGGCTCAGGGCCGCGGCAGCGAGGACACTCCAGCGCAGAAGCTGTGTCATGGGTCTTGCCTCCTGAGGAACGATTGCAGCAGGTATGTTATTCCTGTCTGCCTTGCAATTCAAGGGCGTGGATGAAAACATGCCTTTGGGCAGCATATCGCATGCGGGTGGGGCGGGTGCTCCCGTCACCGGGCACGCTGCGGATAACAGAACGTGACGGTCGCGCCTGCGTTGCGCGCCTGGGCCGGATCCCAGAAGATCTTCCGGCCTGGCTGGTGGGCGCCGAGGTGAACAGCGGCTTCGGCGATGATGCCCGGCCGCGGAAAACATTCGATGAAGATGGGTCCCCGCGTCCGCAGAGCCAGCGCGATCAGTTGCTCTGTTGGGGCGGCGCGCTCCGCGAACTGCCGGCGTTTCCGAGTCCACAGATAGCCGATGTTGACCGCCAGAACCAAAACGCAGACAGCGGCCGTCAGCGGCCGCCGTTCGGCCGCGTACCGCTCCTGAATTGGCAGCAGACCCGCGGCGACAATGAGCGCGAGCCCGGCGCTGGCCAGATAGGTCTGGCGGCTGGGAATCTCGGTCGAGTACACGAGGAAGCTGTATGGGACCAGCGAGATGGCCATCCAGAGCAGGCCGAGCGCTGCGACCCGGCGCAGGCGGCCGGTCCACAGCACGGCGCCGCCGCCGAGCAGCCCCCACGGCCAGAGCATTCGCAGGAGATTCTTCGGCAGAATCAGCCAGAACGGCGCGTGCAGCGAAAAACTCCGGTCCTGGAAGCGAAAGGACCAGGTCCGCGAGTCATAGATCAGAAACGCGGCGCCGCAGGCGAGCAGCAACAGGGGAACGAGCCATGCCGCATCGCGCCCTTTGTGGCCGTTCAGGAACAGAGGCAGCAAAAGAAGCGGCGCGAAGATCACCGCCGATTCCTTTGACACGAGGCAGAACACGAACGAAATGACGGCGCCAGCATAATATCCCAGGCGCCGCGTCTCAAGGAAACGCAGCCAGCAGATGAGCGCCGACATGCCGAACAGAAACATGAGCAGCTCATTGCATGCGGAGAACCACATGATGGCCTCCTGATGTCCCTCGGCGACGGCGAAAAAAGCGGCTGCCCAGACGGAAATGCCGAACCCGACCGGCCGCCACGAGCCCAGCGCGTAAACGAGCCACGTGTTCAAAACGTGCAGCGCGATATTTACGCAGTAATACGGAACCGGGTTCATCCCGAACAGGTGGTACATCGCATAAAACAGCCATTCGCTGGTGGCGCGCAGGCGAAGAGCACCGGCAGCAAGCTCCTTCAGGGCGTGAGGCGCTCCGACCGTGAGGGCCAGCAGGATGTTGGGGAAATCATCCTCCATCAGCGGCTGCGTGACCGCCGGCAAGTAAGTCAATACAGCCAGCAGCGCGAGCAGCAGAAGGATACGCGAGCGCGGCATTCAGGCGCTTTGATCCGTGTCGGTATCGAACGCGATGACGCAGTCGTCGGAGCTCCAGCCCTGATTCGTCGCCGTGGTGGTGATGCCGTCGGCGGACGTCGCGAACGGGAAAGCGGCGCCATTCTCCAGAGCGTAGGCGCGCGTGACCTTCCCTTTCACCGGGACTTCGATTCGCAAACCGGCGCCTGCGGGCCAGTTGAACAGGTGAAGATAGAACGTGTTTCCGCGGGCCGTGGATGTTGAGGCCGTGTAGTAGACGCCCGCGCCTGGCCGGGTAGCGTAAATCGCCGCGCCATTCTTCTGAAGCCATGCGCCGATGCCGCGCAGGCGCTCGGCGAACTCGGGCTGGATCACCCCGGTGGGTTTTGGACCCACGTTGAGCAGGACGTTGCAGTCCGACCCGGCGGCGAGTGCGAGCAGTTGAATCAGCTCCGCCGTGGGCTTGTACCGGCCATCACTCTTCGCATACCCCCAGTTGTCATTGATAGTGAGACAGGCCTCGCGCAGCCTGCCATCGTCCTTTTCCGCGCGATGGCCAAGCTCCTGCTCGGGTGTGGAGAAATCCGCCGGCAGACCGGCGCGGTCGTTCACCAGCGCGTCCGGCTGCAGGCTGCGGATCAACGCGATCAGCTCTTCGGAATGCCACTGCTCGGGCGAATGGTCCCAACCGCCGTCGAACCAGATGCCGGCGATTTTGCCGTACTGCGTGCACAACTCGCGCAGCTGTGTTTTGATCACGTCGATGAACGCGCGCGATACGGGCGTCTTTGGCTTCATGCTCTCCCGGTACGCGGGATTGTTCCAATCCATGAGGGAGAAGTAGAAGAAGAGCGGCATCTGCTGGCGATGGCACTCCGACGCGAGCTCGCCGATCAGGTCGCGTCCGAACGGCGATTGCATGATGCCGAAACTGCTGGACGCCGTCCGGAACATACAGAAGCCCTCGTGATGCTTCGAAGTGATGGTCATGTACCGCTGGCCGGCCGCCCTGGCGAGCGAGACCAGGCCCTGGCATCGAACTCCTTCGGATCGAAGCGGGAAATGAGCTTCTGGTATTCCGCGGGTGGGATGGCTTCGCGATGCATCACCCATTCCCCGCGCTCCAGCGTGGCGTACAGGCCGAAATGGATGAACATTCCGAAGCGGGCATCGCGAAACCATGTGCGCGAACTCTGTGGGGCGCCGCCGCCGTTCTCCGCCGCGTCCGCGAACGCGCGCGGCAGCATGGCCGCCGTGAGCGCCGCCTGTCCGAACCGCCTTCTGTTCAGCCGCATGAAAAGAGCATACGCCAGGACGCGCCGGAGCGTCCGTCCCTTGTCCGCCGACGCCGGTATCCTGTAAGTACCCATGTCTTTCCATCTGGCCGTAGACTATCGCCCGCGCGGCGATCAGGGCGCGGCAATCGAGCAGCTTTATCGCGGCGTGCTGGACGGCGAGCGCCATCAGGTGCTGCTCGGTGTTACCGGCTCCGGCAAGACTTTCACGATGGCCAAGGTGATCGAGAAGGCGAACCGTCCGGCGCTGGTGCTGGCGCACAACAAAACCCTGGCCGCGCAGCTTTACCACGAGTTCCGCAACTTCTTCCCGCAGAATGCGGTCGAGTATTTCGTCAGCTACTACGATTACTATCAGCCGGAAGCGTACATCCCATCCGGCGACGTTTACATCGAGAAGGAAGCGACCATCAACGACGAGCTGGACAAACTGCGGCTCTCCGCTACCCGATCGCTTTTCGAGCGCCGTGACTGCGTGATCGTGGCCAGCGTCAGCTGCATCTACGGCCTCGGCTCGCCGGAAGCTTATTACGGCATGCTGCTGATGCTGGAAAAGGGCGAGCGCATCAGCAGGCAGCAGATCATCTCCCGTCTGGTGGACATCCTGTACGAGCGCCACGACGGGGACTTCCGCCGCGGTACGTTCCGCGTGCGCGGCGACGTTATCGAGATCTTTCCAACGTACGAAGACAACGCGTATCGCGTCGAGCTGTGGGGCGATCAGATCGAATCGCTGAGCCAGATCGACCCGCTGCTTGGCCAGGTCAAGCAGACCTTTCTGCGCCTGCCTATCTATCCAAGAACGCACTACGTGATGACCCCGGATCAGCGCGAACGCGCGCTGCACAGCATCGAGGAAGAGCTGCGCTGGTGGCAGCCGCAGCTGGAGGCGCGCGGCAAGCTGATCGAGGCGCAGCGTCTGCACCAGCGCACGAATTTCGATCTGGAGATGATCCGGCAGATCGGCTACTGCCACGGTATCGAGAACTACTCGCGGCACTTCTCGGGACGTTTGCCTGGTGAAGCGCCTCCCACGCTGCTCGATTACCTGCCGCACGACGCGCTGATGATCATCGATGAGAGTCACCAGACCATTCCGCAGCTGCAGGGGATGTACCACGGCGACCGCTCGCGCAAGGACATTCTCGTGGAGTACGGCTTTCGTCTGCCCAGCGCGCGCGACAACCGCCCGCTGACCTTTGAGGAGTTCGAAAACCGCGTCAATCAGGTTGTTTACGTTTCGGCGACGCCGGGTCCATACGAACTCACGAAATCATCGGGCGTCGTAGTGGAGCAGGTGATCCGGCCCACCGGTCTGATCGATCCGGAAGTGGAGATCCGGCCCATTCGCGGCCAGGTCGATGATCTCCTGAATGAGATCCGCATTCGCGCGGAGAAGAATGAGCGCGTGCTGGTAACCACGCTCACCAAACGCATGGCCGAGGACCTGGCGGAATACTACAGCGAGGTCGGCGTCAAGTGCGCGTATCTGCACTCAGAAGTCAGCACGCTCGATCGCATTAAGATTCTGCGCGACCTGCGGCGCGGCGATTACGACGTGCTGATCGGGGTCAATCTGCTGCGCGAGGGCCTTGATTTGCCCGAGGTTTCCCTCGTCGCGATTCTCGATGCCGATAAAGAGGGGTTCCTGCGCTCCACGGGTTCGCTGATCCAGACCATCGGCCGCGCCGCACGCAACGTGAATGGCCGCGCCGTTCTCTATGCCGACAGGCTGACCGACAGCATGAAGCGCGCCATAGATGAGACCAGCCGACGCCGGACCATCCAGCGGATTTACAACGAGGAGAACCACATCACGCCGCAGTCGATTATCAAGCCCATTGACATGAGTCTGGTGGCGATCGCAGAGGCGGATTACGCGACGGTCCCGCTGGAGCCGGAAGGGCCGGCGGAATCGCTTACCCCGGAGCAGCGCGACAAGCTCATTGCCGAACTGGAGGAGCGTATGCGCGAGGCGGCGAAGAAGTTCGAGTTCGAGAAGGCGGCGCAGTTCCGCGATCGCGTCAAGGCGCTGAAGGCACAGATCGTGGATCAGGAGGTTGGCCAGGCGGCTTCGCCGGCGGCGCGGTAATCAGATCGGTCTACGTCTGCTCTGCCCGGGTGACGCGCGCGGCGAGTGAACCGCGGGCTATGCGGATGGACACCTCCGCGCCGGCCGGCGCCTGCTCAGGCGTCTTCACCGCCTGGCCGGCTTCGTTCAGCACGATGGCGTAGCCGCGATCGAGGATGCGCAGCGGGCTTAGCTGGGTGAGGTGAGCGATGGCCGGCTCCAGGCGGGCTCGCTCGCGCGCGACCCGCATCCGCGACGCCTGCACCAGCCGCGCGTCCGCCGCCTGAACACGCTGCCGGCCCTGGCCGAATCGCACGCGCAGATCGAGGGCGCGCAGCCGCGCCGTTACCGTTTCCAGCCGTCTGCGCCGTGCTTCGATGGTCCGGCGGATGCACTCGCGCAGGCGATATTCGAAATCATCCACACGCTGCTGGGCGCGTCCGATCCGCCGGTGCAGCGCCGTAACGGCCCGGTCCGCGCCGCGCTCATGCAGCGCGCGCGTGGCCATGGCCAGCCTGTAGCGGAAGCCCTGCAGCATTCGTTTCTCGCAGCCCGCGAGCGAATCGAGCAGTTCCTGGCGAGTGCAAATCACCAGTTCAGCGGCGGCCGATGGTGTGGGAGCGCGCAGATCAGCGACGAAATCGGCGATGGTGAAATCCGTCTCGTGCCCCACGGCGGAGATCACCGGAACCGCGCAGGCGACAATCGCCCGAGCGACGGGCTCCTCGTTGAAGGTCCACAGGTCCTCCAGAGATCCGCCGCCGCGCGCCACGATCAGAACCTGCGCCCAGCCTGAGCGGCTGAAGTATTCGATCCCCCGGCAGACCGCTTCCACCGAGCCCTCGCCCTGCACCATGGCCGGCCAAAGGCGCACGTGCAGGCCGGGGAAGCGGCGCTCGAGCACGTTCAGGATGTCGCGAATCACCGCGCCCGCGGGTGAGGTTACGATTCCGATCCGCCGCGGCAGCTTCGGCAGCTTTCGTTTTCGCGCCTCGTCGAACAGCCCCTCGGCCGCGAGCTTCCTCTTTAGTTGATCGAACGCGAACTGGAGCGCGCCGTGGCCCTGCGGCTCGAGCGCTTCAACGATGAGCTGGTACTGCCCGCGCGCTTCATACAGGTCGATGCTGCCGCGCGCCAGCACGGCAACGCCATCCTTCGGTTTGAACTTCAGCCAGCGCATCGCGCCGCGGAAGCACACGCACTGCATCTGCGCCTCTTCGTCTTTGAGAGTGAAATAGCAGTGGCCGCTTGACGCCATGCGGCACCCGGAAATTTCTCCCGCCACCCAGATATCCGTGAACTGGTCCGCAAGAAGTCCGCGAATTCGCCCGCTGAGCTCGGACACGGTGTAACTGCGCCGAGAGGGCTCGAAGCTCAGAGCGATCTGTTCCATGCCCATAGATCTAACGGTTCGCGTGGGGCAGGGGGGTTCGCCTGTCAGGATGCACGATTGCCGTGATCTCGTCCCGGCTTGTGAACTCTTGTGACACTGGGTTAGTCCCGCCGCGTAAGGGGCAACGTATAGAAGTGGTAGGTGATCCGCCACTTCGCTTCCGCCCCTGGCTCGATGTGGAACTTTATCAATGGCTCGGGACACACGGCAGTCCGCGGCGACCAGAAGTTGATGTCCACCAGCGGCTGGTCGGCCGTTATGCGGACTCCGGCGCCCACCTTCGAGTTCTCGATGCGGATGTTGTAATCCTTCGGCGTGTCGTAAAAACCGCTCAGGCGGGTCTCCACCCACTCGTCCGGCTTCAGTACGCGCAGGTAAGCCACCTCATCGCCACGCACCTGTGCGATGCCCTTCAGGTTCGGATCGATGGGAGTCAGAGGAAAAGCAAACCGCACCGTGAAATCGGGACCGGACGGCTGATCATCAATGACGAAGAAATTGTGGTCGTACACCCTCGTGTCGATCGCCCTGGCGCCGCTGTTTTTGAGCGTGTGCTCCAGGATGAGATTCGGCGCATCCTTCGCCAGACGTACGGTCTTGTGATACTCGTAGCCGTACCCCGAGGCGTCGTCGGCGACTGTCTGTGTGAACTCCACCTGATCGGGCGCGGTCTTTACGGCCCATTTCCCGGGATTAACGATGTCGTAGGTTTTGAAGAACTCGTATTTCGCCGCCTCGGGCTTGCGAATGATGCCGACGCCGATTTTCAAAACGTTATCCCCGGGCTTCGCGCCGGCCCACGCCTCATCGGTGAGGAACTCCTCCACCGGACCGCTTACCGCCTCGTGGTCTTTGGGATCGTGGCCTTCCTTCCACGGAGCGAAGTAGTTGTTTCCGCGAAACTCGAGGCTGCCGATCACGCCCGCCCAGTCGAAGCGGGTGGCACGATAATACCCGTTCTCCGGATCGGGCAGCCAAACCTTTGCGCGCACCGCGCCATTGGTGATGTCGGCGGACGGATAATCCGCTGCGCCCGCGACGATGCATCCGGCGACGGCGGCGATGATGATCGTGATTCGTCCCACTGATCAAAGTGTACTGGTACGGTTAGGGGTTGTCGTTTGCTGTGGCGGATCGCATACTGCGGGGGACAAGGAGCAGGAGATGCGTTTCCTGAAGGCATTGCTGCACGCTGTTGCCGCCGGTTGTGACATTCTGCTTACTGCAGGGTCGATCTATATGAGGCACGGTTGCTGTCCCGAGGCCGCTGTGGACTGCAGAGGAGTGGCCCGCCCGCGTTAGCTTCGACAGCGGCGGCGATTTCGAGCAGGCGCGCGTCCGCGCCCGCCGCTCCGATGAGTTGCAGCCCAATGGGGAGGCCCGCCGGATCCAGACCGCAGGGGACCGAAATCGCCGGCAGGCCTACGACGTTGATTCCCCGCACGAGGCGAGTGGCCAGCAGGCGCACGTCGTGCGTTGAGCCGGCCAGTTCCACCGTAGTCTGGCCCAGCACCGCGGCGGTGGTGGGCGTGGCAGGCGTCAGCAGAACGTCAATGCTTTCAAACAAACGCGCAAATTGCGCACGGAAGAGAGTTCGCATGCGCTGCGCATTCACGTAATCGGTGGCCGGAACAAGGCGGCCCTGATCGAGCAGGCGCAGAACATCGGCGCCGAATGCGTCGCGCTGATCCAGATACGGGCCGTACAGGGCCGACGCTTCGGCCAGCAGGATGACGCGCGCGGTGAGGTTCAGCGCGTCGATGTCCGGCACGCGCACCTCGATCAGATCGGCTCCACGTACGGCCTTCAGCACCGCGTCCTTGACGTGCGCATCGACGATATCGAAATAAAAATGCGCCGGCACCCCAATGCGGACCTTATGTAGTGAACGGTCGCGGAGACGGTCCGGATCAGCGATCTGGCGCCCACACATCGCGTTCAGCGCGAGGGCGGCGTCAGCCACGGTCAGCGCCATCGGCCCGATGTGATCGAGGGTGAAACCCAGCGGCTGAACGCCCGCGCGATCCACGAGCCCATAAGTTGGTTTCAGGCCCACGATGCCGCACCATGACGCGGGAATGCGAATGGAACCACCCGTGTCGGTGCCGGTGGCCATCATCACCATCCGAGACGCGACCGCCGCGGCCGATCCGCCGCTGGAGCCACCCGCGCTGCGCGAAGAATCGTACGGATTGCGCACCGCGCCAAAATGGGGGTTCGCGCTGGTGATTCCGTACGCCAACTCGTGCATGTTGGTCTTGCCAAGCATCACCGCGCCGGCGCGCTCCAGGGCATCCACCACCGGGGCGTTGCAGGCTGGAACGAAATCGGCGAAAAGCTTCGAGCCCGACGTCGTGCGCACTCCCGCGGTATTGATCAGGTCCTTGTGCGCGATCGGAATCCCGTGCAGCGGGCCACGCGGGCCGGTCCGCACCAGTTCCTCCTGAAGTTCGCCGGCCCGGTGCATGGCGAACTCAGGGGTTACGGTGATGAACGCATTCAGCTCCGGATTGCGAGACTCGATCACGTTCAGGTGCGCATAAGGCATGTCGGCGACAACTCGCGTTGTCCGGACCCGCTCAGCAGCCTCAACGATGGTCATCGGCTCGATACTCCACGGCCATGGGCGTGTCCGGCGGCATTTCAGACGCGGCGCGGCGAAAGGCAGTCAACGTCTCGCGCACAATCGGCTCGATCGCGGCAAGCTGTTCGGGAGGGATTTCCGGTGAATCCGGCATACGCAGCGCCATTCTACAATGAGACCGGTGATCGTATGAGCCAGCCAGGAACTTCCGTTGCCGAAGCGCACGCGGCGCAGCCGCTCACCGCGCTCAGTGACGAAGAACGCATGTTTCAGGACAGCGTGCGGCAGTTCGCGCGGGAACGCATCTCGCCGCACGTTCGGGCAATGGACGAGGCCGCGGCATTCCGCAAGGACCTGCTGCGGGAAATGTTCGAACTGGGATTGATGGGCATCGAGCTCCCCGAAGAATTCGGGGGGCAGGGCGGCGATTTCTTCATGAGCGTGCTGGCCATCGAAGCCATCGCCGCGGTGGACCCGTCGGCCGCGGTCATTATGGACGTGCAGAACACGCTGGTGAACAACGTTCTCCTGCGCTGGGCGACCGCGGAACAGAAACGCAAATACCTGCCGCGGCTGGCCAGCGACACCGTTGGCGCGTTCGGGTTGTCTGAGGCGGGGTCGGGCTCGGACGCATTTGCGCTGGCCACGCGCGCAAAAAAGGACGGCGATTCCTTCGTCCTCAGCGGACGCAAGCTGTGGATCACCAACGCCGGGGAAGCGGGCATCTATCTGATCTTCGCCAATGCCAATCTGGAGGCGGGATATCGCGGCATCACCTGCTTCATCGTGGAGCGCGATTTCCCCGGATTCCAGGTCGGCAAGCACGAAGACAAGCTGGGGATCCGAGCGTCATCCACCTGCGAGCTGATCATGGACGACTGCCGCGTGCCTGCCGCCAACGTTCTGGGCGAGGTGGGCAAGGGGTACAAGGTCGCGATCGAGACCCTCAACGAGGGGCGTATCGGAATCGGCGCTCAGATGACCGGCCTGGCGCAGGGCGCGCTCGATCACGCGATCGCTTATGCCAGGCAACGCCAGCAGTTCGGGAAGGCCATCGCGGAGTTCCAGGGCGTGCAGTTCGAGCTGGCGCAGATGGCCACAGAAACGGAGGCGGCGCGGCTGCTGGTCTACAACGCGGCGCGGCTGCGGGATGCCGGCTTACCGTTCCTTACAGAAGCGGCCATGGCCAAGTATTTCGCATCCTCGATTGCTGAGACCACCGCGTCGCGGGCCGTGGAAGTACTGGGGGGAGTTGGGTTTACGAAGGACTACCCGGTCGAAAAGCTGTACCGCGACGCCAAGATCGGGCGCATCTACGAGGGGACCAGCAACATGCAGCGGGTGACCATCGCCAAACAGATCCTGGCGAAACCATAGCGAACGCGCTATCGTCAGGTAGAGAGTAGCGGTATGCTCAGCCCTGCCCGTTCTGCCCTTCTTGTCTTCACGCTGTCCGGAGTCGCCGCGCTGGCCGCCACGACCACGGTCGGATACCAGCTCAGCCAAAGCCAGATCAACGACATCATCCAGAAATTTGCGGCCAAAGAGTCGGAGTTCGCCAAAGCTCGCGGCAACTATACCTACCGGCAATCTGTGAAGGTCGAAACGCTCGACGAAAGCGGTACGCCCGACGGGAAATGGGAGCTGGTGAGCGACATTATCTTTACTCCGGACGGAAAGCGCACGGAGAAGGTGGTGTACGCCCCCATGAGCACGCTGGAGCGGATCCTGCTGACGCCCCAGGACATGCAGGACCTGCGCGATGTGCAGCCGTTCGTGCTGACATCCGATCAGATCGGCGATTACTACGTGAACTATCTCGGCCACGAGCAGGTGGATGAAGTGCCGTGCTACGTGTTTTCCGTCAAACCGAAGAAGCTGGAATCCGGCAAGCGGTATTTCGAGGGGCAGATCTGGGTTGACGACAAGTATCTGCAGATCGTGAAGACGGACGGGCGCGGCATCGGCCATCTCTCGAAGAGCGAAGAGAAGAGCAACAAGTTTCCGCGCTTTCAGACCTACCGCGAGCAAATCGACGGCAAGTACTGGTTTCCGGTGTACACGTATGCAAATGACACGCTCAACTTCGAAGCCGATCCTGTCCGCGTGAAGATGGTGGTCCAGTATAAGGACTACAAGCAGTTCGGCAGCGACGTGAACATCCGTTACGCCGACGACACCAACGACAAAGGTGCGGCCGGTAAAGCAGCCCCGGCCGAAGAGCTGGCTCCGCCGCTTGCGCAGCAGCCGGCATCAACAAAGAAAAAACGATAGAACAGGTCGGGCAGGCGGTGTTCGCCTGGCAGGTCACTCGTGCGTTTCCCCTGCCTTTGCGGTCGCCCGCCTGGCGGCCGTCTCAAAGCCAGGCAGCGCACGCACTGACTTCAAGTCCGGATCGCGCCGCGCCTCCTCCAGCGAATAACCGTTCGCCAAAGCGTCCTCGAGAACATTCAGCGCCTGCTGCGTCCGTCCGCCGAGCGCATCGACAACCGCTTCGTTATACATAAGCTCGTTGTCGGCCGAATTGATGGCCCGCGCGCGCGCGATGAATTCGGCGCCCTTCGCTGGATCACCATTCTGGGCGTAATACCGGGCGAGGCTTCCCAGCGCGCCGGCATTCTGCGGATTCACTTCGAGTTCCTTATATGCGAGCCTGATCGCGCGCTCGTAGGTCGCCCGCGCTTTCTCCTTCTCGCCTGCCTGCCGGTATGCGTCCGCAAGATTTCCGGCGGCGACTTCGTCGTTCGGGCTCAGCTCCACCGCTTTCTCGAACATGGGAATCGCGTCCTGATACCGGCCGAGGAAAAAGTACTCCGTGCCGAGATTCGAGTACGGTCCGGCATAGGGCTGCAGCTGGATGGCTTTCTGAAACATGCGGATGCTTTCGTCAAAGCGGCTCTCGCGCTCGTAAATGGCCCCGATGTTGTTGTACGCGGAGGCGTGGCCGGGATTGAGCTCGGTCACCTTCTGAAATTCCGCGAGTGCTTCCTTGTTCCTGCCAAGGCGCAGGCAGGCGACACCAAGCTGGTAATGGTTCGACCAGTAATAAGGATTCGCCTTCACCGCGTGCCGGAATGCGTCCAGCGCGTCGTTGGCACGGCCTATCGCCATGTAGGCGCGGCCAAGCCGGACATAGGCATCATCGGAGTTCGGCGCCAGCTTCAGGGCGTCTTTGAGTTCGGCAATCGCCTGATCGTTCCGGCCGGTGGCAGTATAAGCGCTGCCCATGGCGAGGTGCGCCTCGGCCAATCCGGGATTGAGTCCATGCGCCTGCTGCGCGGCGGCAAGCGCTTTGTCGCTCCAGATGCTGTCTTTTTTGATTCGGTAGAGCTGAAGGCTGGCGTCGGTGATGCCGGTCCACGCCAGCGTGAAGGATGGGTCCTTTGAGGATGCCTGTTCGAAGAAGTTCAAAGCCTCGGTGGCGCCCTGCGCGTCGTGCCGGTCCTTCAAAACCTTGCGCCCTTCGAGGTAAAGGTCGTACGCGGCCGCGTCATCTGTCGGCTTTGCGCCGGCCCGCTCCTCGCGCTCGCTGGGGTGTACGTTCAGCGCGGCAATGAGCTGAGCGCAGATCTGCTCCTGAATGTTGAGCAGGTCGTCGGTCGAGCCGCTGAAGTCGTGGCCCCAGATCCATCGGCGCGTTTGCGGATCGACAAGATGGACGGTTACGGAAAGACGTCCGCCCACGCTCTGCACCGTTCCGTTGATCAGCAGGTTGGCGCCGAGCCTGCGCGCAATATCCGTGATGGGCTGGTTCAGATCCGCTTTCTCGGGGGCCGCGGTCAGATGCACGCTGCTGAGCGAGAAAAGGCGAGTGGCGATGGCGTCGCTGATTCCTTCCGCGGCGAGGCTCAGGCTCGCGTCGGGCTGCAGCGCGCGGAAGGGCAG
>Ga0209810_1002534_pt1 | contig 21581 bp, 16 predicted proteins | sample Coa_R1_7_FD_187159 | JGI IMG/M metagenome (GOLD analysis project Ga0209810, IMG submission 187159) | Surface soil microbial communities from Centralia Pennsylvania, which are recovering from an underground coalmine fire - Coalmine... | ecosystem: Environmental > Terrestrial > Soil > Unclassified... | reverse complement strand
TCTGCTCTATGCCACCAGCCGCGATGGCAAGACGTATCTGCATACGGCGCACGAGGAGGCTACCACCAACCTCACCTTGCAGGAGTTGGAGAGCCGCCTGGCTGGTCGTGGCTTCTTTAAGGCCCATCGCGCCTATCTCGTCAACCTCCAGCACATCAAGGCTGTCATTCAATATACACGTAACAGCTATACGCTGCTGCTCAACGATGAGAAGGAGACGATGATTCCGCTCAGCAAGCAGTGTGAAAAGGAATTGCAGGATCTTCTGGGGTATTAGCGTTCTCGCGCCTGCGGCGCTCGCCTTATTTATATGTAGTGTGGGAAATGTGCGGCTCCGCCGCACATTTCCCACACTACACTATAGGTCTGCGCGACGGAGCCGCGCGAGCACCTGGCAAGAGAGGATGCAGCGCCGCAGGCATGCTCTTAAAAGTGCTGGACTTTCAGCGGCGAATCTGGTATACTCTACTCTAATATAAAATAGCATAAAAGGCGAGGATGGGGAGAGTAGGCGCACAGGGAATGCTCAGGGAGAAAGGGCCATCGACTGCAAGCCTTTTCGCAAGAATGCGCGTCGAAGTTCACCCCGGAGCCGGCTGCTGAAATCCGTTAGCGAGTAGGCAGCCCCGGATGTCCCCCGTTAGCGGGCGAGCCGAGCGGAATCGAAAACGCTGCGCTTTGTGTCAGGGGATGAGCGCTGCGCTCGATTCAATACGGGTGGTACCACGGAGCTTGCAATACCGACAACTTCGTCCTGTTGACGATTGTCGGTTTTTTTGATTCTACGGAGGATATATGATAGGACAACTTGAAGACTTGCTGGAGCAGCTTGATCGGCTGCTCACGCGCGCCATCGAGGAGCTTGAGCCGATCAACACGTCGGCGGCGCTGGATGAGTGGGACACGCGTTACCTGGGGCGTAATCGCGGCGAACTGAAGAATCTCTCCTCCGTCATGCCGAAGCTCTCGAAGGAAGAGCGCCCCGTCGTGGGCCAGAAGATCAACGAGGTCAAGCGCGAGTTGGAGCAGCGCCTTGCTGTGAAGCGCGAAGCCTTGCGCCAGCGCGAACTGCTGCGCTCGTTGGAGCAGGAGCGCATCGATGTGACGCTGCCGGGGCGAGCCGCGCCCGCCGGGCATATGCATCCCCTCTCGCGCACCATGCTGGAGGTCACACAGATCTTCGCCCGAATGGGCTTCCAGATATTGCAGGGATTAGAAGTAGAGACCGATTATTACAACTTCCAGGCGCTCAACATCCCGGCGGATCACCCCGCGCGCGATATGCAGGACACCTTCTGGATCGCGCCCGGCCATATCCTGCTGCGCACCCAGACATCGCCGATGCAGATACGCGTCATGCAGCAGATGCTGCCTCCTGTGCGCGTCGTCGTGCCCGGCAAGGTCTACCGTCACGAAGCCATCGACGCCTCGCACGAAGCCATGTTCCATCAGATCGAGGGGCTGCTAATCGATGAATACTGCACGATGGCCGATCTGAAAGGCTGTATCGAGCGCTGCGCCCGCGAGTTGTTCGGTGAGAAGCGCCGCGTGCGGTTCCGGGGCAGCTACTTCCCATTCACCGAGCCGAGCGCGGAGGCTGACATCGACTGTCCGATCTGCGACGGGAAGGGCTGCCGCGTCTGCAAATATAGCGGCTGGATAGAGATGCTTGGCTCCGGCATGGTGCATCCCAGGGTGCTGCGCGAAGTCGGCTACGATCCTGAGAGATATCGCGGTTTCGCTTTCGGCATGGGTGTGGAGCGTATCGCCATGATTAAATACGGCATTGGCGAGATCCGCCTCTTCTCTGGCAACGATCTGCGCTTCTTGCGGCAGTTCTAAATAGTGTGTCTGATTTCCTACACCTCGCTTGCTCGCGCCTACGGCGCGGCGAAACCGCGCGAACGGCCCGGGGAGGATCAGACACCTCTTAAGGAGTTATTCATCATGAGAGTACCGCTGAGCTGGCTCAGAGATTATGTTGACATAGATATGACGCCGGAGGCGCTGGCGCACACACTGACGATGGCCGGACTGGAGGTCGAGGCCATCGATTACATCGGCAAAGAGTGGGGCGACAGGATCGTCACCGCGCAGATTACGCATCTGGAGAAGGTGCCGGGATCGGATCACCTCAGCTATACACACGTCACGACGGGAACGCAGGAGCTGGGGGTGATCTGCGGCGCGCCGAATATCAGGCCGGGCGACAAGGTGCCGCTGGCGATGATCGGCGCGCGCGTGGGGGATCTGGTGATCGGCGAGAAGCGCGCGATGGGCTATCTCTCGCAGGGTATGCTCTGCTCACCGCGTGAATTGGGGCTGGGCAGCGATCATTCCGGCATCTATATCCTCGATCCCGATACGAAGGTAGGCCAGAGGCTCGTTGATGTGCTTGGCGAGGTCGTGCTGGATTTCGCCATCAAGGCACATCGCGGAGACCTCTCGTCGGTGATCGGCATCGCGCGCGAGGTCGCGGCGCTGACGGGGAAGCAATTGCGCATCCCTCAGCCGGCGCTGCACGAGCAGGGGACGCCGGCCTCAGAGATGGTCAAGGTAACAATCGAGGATCCCGACCTCTGCCCGCGTTATACCGCGCGTGTCATCAGCGGGGTAAAGATCGGCCCCTCGCCGAGCTGGATGGGCCGGCGGCTGCTGGCGGCGGGCATGCGCCCGATCAATAACGTCGTCGATATTACCAATTACGTCATGCTGGAGTTCGGGCAGCCGCTGCATGGCTTCGATTATACGCTCGTGCCTGAACATCACATCATTGTGAGGCGCGCGCACGAGGGCGAGAGCATCACGACGCTCGATGATGTCAGGCGTGCACTCACGCCCGATATGCTGCTCATCACCGATCCGACGGGGCCGACGGCGATTGCCGGCGTGATGGGTGCAGCCAAAAGCGAGGTCAACGAGCATACGACGACGGTGCTGCTGGAGTCGGCGAACTTCAAGGGCCCGAATGTGCGCCGCACCTCGCTGGCGCTGGGGCTGCGCACCGACGCTTCCAGCCGCTTCGAGAAGGGCCTTGATCCCGAACTGGTCATCGCCGGAACCAACCGCGCCGCGCAACTGATGGCGGAACTGGCCGGAGGGACCGTGCATCCCGGCATTGTGGACTGCTATCCCAGGCCCGTCAGGCCGCGCACCATCCCTTTCTCCGTCGATGAAGTGGAGTGGCTCGTGGGTATGAAGGTCACGCAGCAGGAGGTTGTCGAGACGCTGAGCGCGCTCGGCTTCACTGTTGCGCTCGACGAAGATGGCAAGAGCATGCTCGTCACCGTGCCGACCTATCGCTCGGATATCGACGAAGGCGCCGATCTTGTTGAGGAGGTTATTCGCCTGATTGGCTACGATAAGATCCCCAGCACGATCCCGACCGGTCCTCTACCGGAGCCGGGCACGGATAACTGGTTCGAGCGCGAGCAGGAGGTCCGCAACCTGCTGATCGGTGCGGGCCTGAACGAGATCGTTTCCTACGCCCTGACCAGCCGCGCACGCATGGTCAATCTGCTGGCGTATCCCGACGCCGCTTCAGCACGCGTGCTGCTCCAGGCGCCCGTTGGCATTGAGGGAACCGCGCGGGAAGTCGTCGCTGCCAGTGGAAACGGAACGACGAAGGCCGTGGCCGTGTTCGATCCGAACAGCATTCCGGCGGTTGTGCTGACGAATCCGTTGAGCAGTGACCTGGAAAGCATGCGCCTCACGCTGATGAGCAACCTGATGGAGACGGTGCAGGAGAATAGCAAGCGCAGCCGCGCGGGCCTGCGCTTCTTCGAGATCGGGCGGCGCTACCTGCCATCTGCCGATAGTGCGGGGCTGCCGGATGAGCGGCGCAGCGTGGGCTTTGTGCTCTGCGGACCGGCGGATATCTCGTGGATACCCGAGCTATCGCGCCCGGCGGACTTCTACGATCTGAAAGGCGTCGTGGAGACACTGCTGGCCGGCTTGAAGATCAGGCGCTACCGCTTCACGTCAACGCAGCATCCCACATTCCACCCGGGGCGCTGCGCGCTGCTGGAGCTGCCGCGCCGCGCCGCCGGGGGCGAAGAGGTCTTCAGCCCGGTAGGCGTGCTCGGCGAAGTACACCCGCTGGTGCAGCAGCGCTACGACCTGCCGTATCGTGCCTACCTGTGCGAGCTTGACCTGGAGAGTCTCTACGCTGCTGTCCCGGCGCGCCTGGTCTACGCGCCGATCTCACGCCAGCAGGAGTTGACGCGCGACCTGGCCCTGGTCGTCGATGAGCAGGTGCCCGCGCAGGATATCCACGATGCGATCATGCGCAGCGGCGGCGAGTTGCTGCGCTCGGCCTCGCTCTTCGATGTCTACACCGGCGAACCCATCCCGGCAGGCAAGAAGAACCTGACCTACTCGCTGGTCTACCAGTCGCAGGATCGCACGCTGACCGATGCCGAGGCCAACGCCTTGCAGGAGCGCATAATTCACGCGCTGCACGAGGAGTTCGGCGCCGTTCTGCGCTAGGATGCAGAGCAATAAAAGTCATGTAGAGGGGGCGCTGCACGCTCGCAGCGCCCCTTCTACATAATAATGAGTACGTTCATCATCCCTCCCTGGCGAGGGGAAAATTTCTGTAACGCCGCCTGCTTGATGTGACAAACTGCGCTATTGCCGCGTTCTATTAGTGTAGATCTGGCATTTTCGGCTTCTATTTATTATAAGGATGGCGCATGGGCCGATGCTTGCGCTGCGATAAGCCGTGCAGCGAAAGTTCTATATTTTGCGATGAATGCAGGCCGCTCTTACAGGAGCAGTTGCATCAGCGTGAGCATATGAATGTGGCTGGCTCCAGCGATGGAGTTGCTACCCGGGTCATGTTGTCCTCCGACATAGCCGAAAACGAGGCTTGCGAAGTGAGCAATGGGCAGGACAATAGTACTATACCCTGTCCTGTAATAGAGGAGCCGCGAACGCCCCTGCCCCCGCTCTATGATAGCTATGCCACTATAGTAGATCAGGCGCTGCGCAGGCTGGATGACGCGGCTAGGCGCATAGCGGCTGTGGAGCGCAACAGGCCCCGTGGACCGCGCGCCGCCCGCCTGACGCCGCTGCGTGATATTTCCTCGGAGGTCGAACGCAACAACACGCCGCTGCCCGGCAGCGAAGAGGGCGTGGATGACGAGCGGGGCGAGGGTGAGCAGCAGGCGAATAATCTTCCCGATCTCTGGCCCTGGTTGCAGGGAGGAGATACCGGCGAGCAGGATGTGTGGAACGGCCAGAATGATCCCCTCATGGCACGTCGTTTTCCTGATAGCGCCGAGGCCGCGCGTATCGAAGAGGAAGATATGCAGCGCGCTATTGCCGAGGGGCTGGCAACGCGCTCGCTGCCACAGGCGCGCAGGGGCACAAAGCGCCTGCGCCGCGCTTTCGCGTTCCTGGCTATAATGGCCGTCCTGGCCCTGACGATAGACAGCGTGCTGCTTTCGATGGCCTTCCTGCGTGGTCATCATCCACAGGAGGCGCCCGGCGGTCCTCCTACCCTTACACTCTCATCAAGTGTCGTTACTTACGGCCAGAGTATCACTGTGTATGTTAAGCATTTTTCTCCTTCTGGCCGCGTCTTCCTGACGCACGATATCCGGGAGCCGCTGCTGCTCAATACGGGCAAGGCCATCCTGCCTTTGGGACAGAACGGAGCGGCGCAGGCTACGGTATTCATCGATAACAACTGGCAGCCCGGTTTTCATACCATTGTCGCCGAGGATATCGCGACGCGCTATACGGCGAATGCGATGCTGCGCGTGGCCGGGGGGCCGACGCGTCCCTCGCACCTGCTGCTGGGGGTGAGCGAACTGGATCTGGGAGCCGCCATCCAGGGAGCGAACATTATTCAGCCGTTTACACTGCACAACGCCGGCAACGGAGCCATCACCTGGACGGCGAGCAGTGATCAGCCGTGGCTGATGCTCTCTCCGAACCAGGGCGTCTTTAGCGATAGTCAGACGATCTCGGTAGGCGCGCAGACGGCTGGCCTCAAGCCGGGCGACTATAAGGCCACGCTCACGTTCTCTTCCGATGTCGGTCCACCACAGGACCTGCTGGTAACAATGACGGTGCGCCCGCTGCCAACAGGGGCCAGCGCTGTCCTGACGGTCACGCCAGCCGTGCTCTCCTTTGCGGCGCAGAGCGGCGCGCCCGATCCGGCGGCGCAGTTCCTCGTCGTGAGCAATCCGGGCACGCAGCCTCTTTCCTGGTCGCTGACGCGTAATACTCCGGCGGGGCCGAGTCAGCAGGCCACGCCTACTGCGAATGCGAACTGGCTGAGCATCAGTCAGATATCGGGAGTAGTGCTGCCAGGTGAATCGAGTTCTATCAAGATAACGGCGCAGCAGAACAACCTGCTACCGGGAACATATACGAATATTCTGGTATTCAGTGCCAATGGGGCGCTCAATAGCCCGCAGAACGTCAATGTTTCCTTCACCGTGCAGCCGGCCTGCTCGCTGGCATTGAGCGCTGGCAGCCTCTCGTTCACCGCCGTTGCCAGAGGCAGCAACCCGAGCAACCAGGCGTTGAATCTGGCTGCAACCCAGGGCTGTTCGGGGGCCGTCGCGTGGCAGGCAGCCTCTTCGGCGTCCTGGCTGAAGATTACGCCGGCCAACGGGCAGTTATCGGGATCGGCGAGCACGACCACAACGGTAGGCGTCAATATCAACGGCCTCACGCCGGGGACGTACAACGCGACAATTTCGCTGACAACCGCGCAGAGCACACAGGCGGTAAGCGTTGCATTGACGGTGCAGGCTGCGCCGCCGCCGACGGCCCCGGTCATGGGTGCCTCGCCGTTAAACCTTAACTTTACCGCCGTCCAGGGGCAGGCTAACCCTCCGGGTCAGACAGTGACGATTGTCAATACTGGCGGCGGTTCGCTGCTATGGCATACGACGGTCAATCAACTGGCATCGTCCTGGCTGGGTGCTTCTCCTACCGGGGGGACCATCGCCGCCGGGCAGACCGGACAAGTCACTGTCAACATCAATGCCAGTTCTCTGACGCCCGGCACTTACGTGGGCCAGGTGGTGCTCAGTGGATCCGACGCGAATAATGCCGCCGCCGGGGGCAGTCCGCAGACCATCGCTATCAATCTCGTGGTATCCGCGCCCTGCACGCTGGTAAAGCCTTCATCCAGCGCCGTTGCTATGAGTGGCATCCAGGGAACCGCCAGCGTTGCCCCGCAGTCGATAACGCTGAGCGCATCCGGGAGCTGTAACTGGCCGCTGACCTGGAAGGCTCAGGTGCCCGGCTCCGCATCGTGGTTAAACCTGTCGGCCAGTTCAGGATCCTTCACCGCGAGCGGCCAATCGACTACCATCAGCCTCAGTCCCAACGCGGCGAACCTGGCCCCCGGCACCTACAAGACGCAGGTCTCCGTTTCGGCGACAGATGCCTCTCATCTACAGGCGCAGGGAAGTCCGCAGGTATTTTCGGTCACACTCACTGTGCAGCAGCCCTGCGTGCTCCAGGTAACGCCGGCGCAGCTCTCGTTCTCGCTCGCGCAGGGACAATCCTCGCAGAACCCACAAACGTTGAATATAAGCGAGACCGGCGCCTGTGGCGGATCGGTGACCTGGAATGCGACTATCGATAGCGGAAGTAGCCAGTGGCTTGCCCTGAGCGCTACCAGTGGCACCAACTCGGGCACGATAAACATAAGCGCGGATGCCGCGAACCTGGCGGCGGGAAGCTATAGCGGCACGATTACCATTTCTGCCTCCGGCAGCGGCGGAGCCACCATCCAGGGCAGCCCGCAGGCGATCCCCGTCTCCCTCACCGTTAGCGCCCCCGGCAGTAACTCCTGACCGGAGAGGGCACGAACCAGGCCCGCCTGGGTATTCCGCCTCTGCCTCAGAGAGTGTCGATCCCCGGTGTTCTCGTCCTTCTCCCACCGGGCCTTCGTGCGGCTCCGCCGCGCAATCAGGTAGAGTAGGTTATGTGGAAAAATGCGCGGAGCGCATTTTTCCACATAACCTACTCTACCCGGCGAGCGCCGCAGGCGCGAGCACGTGATAATGTCGGAGAGAGCTGCCAGGATGTGATACAATGCATATCGCTGCGTCACTATGGGCCGGAAAGACACGAAAAGAGACATATTTGAGAAACAGCGTCTTGCAACGTTGAATTAAACAAGGCACTATCAATTCGGCTGAAGAGTAATGAAAAAGTATGGAGACAAAACGTTGCGCCTATTGTCATAAGCTCCAGCGGGCCGACGCGCATATCTGTAGCGGCTGTGGACATATGTTTGTACGCAAGCAGTCAAGAACCTTTTCAAAGGATCTGAGCTACCCATCTCTCCCCCCCGCGTCACCGCATCGGGCCGGCCATTACTCCGGGCTTCATCCCGAAGATCAGCCCTATCAGTCGAGCAAAATCGTTGCCTACCGCCCTCCTGTGCGGGAGATCGAGCGCAAAGCTCTGCCGCGACACGAGCCTGAGCGAATCATCTTGCCATCGATCAATAGTCTCGAAGATGACGACCAGGACGAAGATCAGGTGACAATGCCCGCCAGCTATATCAAAGCCCCTGCCGATGCGTGGCTGCCGGCCTATAAACCCCGGAAACGACTCCTCTCCAGGCGCGCTATCTCTATCATCCTGATCCTGTCCTGCTTCTGCTTTCTGCTCGCCAGCAGCCTTATCGCCTTCACGCTGATTGGCAAGGGCACATCGATAGCAACCGCTGTGGTAACGGCGTCGCCCAACATTTTGCGGGCCAACGATACCTTCACGCTCTCGGGCAGCGGTTTCGGCGCTCACGACCTGATGATCTTCACCTATGATGCCGACAAAAAGATAGACGATGGCAGCGGCAGGCCGCTGATGGCGCATAGCGATAGTCAGGGCACGTTCTCGGTGCAGATCCATGTCCCGGCGAACTGGGGCGTCGGGGCGCATGTCATTCATGTGACCGATGAGGCGCAAAATCTCAGCGTTTCAACCAGAATCACGATCCAGGGATCGCCGGCTGCGCCATCCGCTTTGCGACTGGCGACATCGCGGATGAGCTTTGCCGCCGCGCCTGCGGGAGTCGTGTCGAGCAGGCCGGTAACACTCATTAATGCCGGAGGCGGCCAGGTCTCGTGGCAGGAGAGCAGCGATCAGGTCTGGCTAACCGCGACTCCGAGCGGGGGCGTTTTCGCGGGGCGCGCGAATGTGCTCATCAAGGTCAATCGCGGGGATCTCGCACCGCGAACGTATACGGGGCATATCAAATTTACGCAAAGCGGGAGCGGGCGCGGCGTGCAACTCACAGTGACGATGGTGGTGGCGCCCGGGCGCGCTGCGCTGGACATCTCCAGTCCAGCGCTCGCATTCTCCGCCACAACGGCGCAGAACCCTGGCGCTCAGACCATCGTTCTGCAAAATAGTGGGAAGCAGGTGTTGAACTGGGCCGGGTCAGTTGAGACCGGCGATGGCACTTCGTGGCTTGCCATCGCCCCTTCTCACGGGCAGTTAGGACCGGGGATGAGTGCGACGGTTACGGTCAGCGTGCAATCGCTTCCACTGCCGGTGGGCAGCTATCAGGGCGCCATTAATTTCAGCGGGGGAGCCAGCGCCCAGGTGACGATTTCCCTGACCGTGGTAGCGCCCGGCAACCTGGTTGCCTCACCGCCTGCACTCGCCTTCAATGCCTTTACGGGCCAGCAGCCCTCCGCTAAAACCCTCACGCTGCAAAACAGCGGCGGTATGCCTGTAAACTGGACGGCCAGCATCGCGACTGCCAGTCACCAGCAATGGTTCAGCATAACGCCGGGCAGCGGCCAGCTTGCTCCGGGCGGCCAGCAGAACATAGCGGTCAGCGTCAATACTGCCGCGCTCAGCCCCGGCGCTTACCAGGGCACGCTCATATTTAGCTCCGCCGGCTCCTCGCAGACGCTAACCGTCGCAGTCTCGTTCACAGTCGCAAACCCACCTGCCCCGGCCATCAGCCTGCAACCCGCACAGTTGAGCTTCTCGACGATAAAGGGCGCCAACCCGGCCTCGCAATCGCTCACCATTACCAATACGGGGAATGCCACGCTGAACTGGAGCGCTGCCGAGGAGGGCAGCGGGACGCACCTGCTTAACATTTCGCCGGAGCATGGCAGCCTGCCGCCCGGTCAGAGCGCGCAACTGCTCGTCAGCCCGGCCCTTGCTGGTGCCAGCACCGGTACGTTCACCGCGACGATTACAGTTGCCGACAGCGATACAGCCACGACTGTCCCCGCCAGAAGTGTGCCCGTTACCATCACAGTGACGGATCAGGCGGCAATCACCGTCTCGCCGGAGAGCCTGACGTTTAATAATAGCAGCACATACACTAACACCTCGCAATTGCTGGTGATCAACAATACCGGATCCGCCGAACTGCACTGGACGATAGCCCCATCCTCCGACGCCTCATCCTGGTTGAAGGTCGACACGAGTGCGGGCGCTATTGCTGCGGGCGGCAGCACGGTGGTCGGCGTGACGTGTGACAGCAGCGCTCTGACTCCTGGAACGTATACGGCGACGCTGATCGTCAGCGATAGCGACGCCGGTACGAAGGTTGCTCCGCAGGCGGTACAGGTCACGCTCGTTGTCGGGAACTGACGAGAGCGCACTCTGGTTGACGCTTCCCGTTACCTGTGCTACACTCTGACAGGGAAACTTTCGTGGTTATGCGACATCTCGCGCACCTTCCCCGCGCTTATTTAATATAAACTCATCTTTTGGAGGATAGAGACGTGCCAACCATTACGTATGTGCGTGAAAATGTACAGGTTCAGGTGCCGGAGGGAGATACTGTACGTTATCCGGCGTTAGAGAACGACGTGCCGGTCTACTGTGGCATGTGGAAATTCGCGAACTGTCACGGCAACGGGCTGTGCGGCACTGATCGCGTCGCCGTTTCGCCGTCGGTGAACACCAACCCCCTCACCTTCCAGGAGAAATTCTGGCTTCGCAACGACCTCAAGAAGAATCCCAACATGCGTCTTGCCTGCCAGGTGCGCGTGTATGGCGATGTTACCGTCGAAACCCAGTGCAAAAGCTAGGCAGGCGGTCCAGGAGGGCAACCGCCCTCCTGGTGGGGGATGGGGTGTCCCCATTTTTATCCTCCCGCTTTTAGCGGACGGCGAAATAGAGCCTTTGCGCTAACTGATTATTCCAGTACAGTTCCACGGTGCCCGATGCTGGCCCGAGATAGACCATCGATGCATCACCGTTGACCATATCGCCTGCGGCAATGGGTGGGCTGGAAGCCGATTTGAAGAAGATCTTATTCATATACCACTTGACAACTACTGTGCCCTTTGTCGGTGGGTGCTGGACGCTGTACGTTATATAGAAAGTCTGCCCCACGCGAAAGATCTTTTGCGGCTGGAGCGCGATATAGGTTCTGGGATCGACGCGCGCCGTCGTAGTGGCCGAAGGGATGATGTTGTAGGCCGGCCCCTTATCCACTGTATCCGGTGGGTTCGGTACCGGCGTTGCCGGAGGCGCCTTCAGGCTTGGCGGGGGGGCGCCGCCAGAGAGACGCTGGAGCACCGCGAGCGTTCCGCTGGCTTTAGCATAATAGGATGCGCCTCCACAGAGCAGTATACATACAATCACGAAGCTCAATAAACCGCTGATGACGCGATATCTGGGAATGATAGCCCGTGGTTGGGTATACATCGGTGGGACATAGACGGCTTCCGGTATGTCGGGGAGTGCGGGTAACATCTGCTCCATCGGTTGCGCGGGCACCAGTTGCCTCAATGCGTCCTGCTGATATCCCTGGGCGACTGGCGCCTGGTAGGGAACCGGCAGTAGTGATACTGGCTGCTGCCCCTGCGGCGATGAAGGCGCTGAAGGTTGCGATTGGAGCGGGGATGCCTGCTGAAGAGGCTGCTGCAACCAGGCCGGCTGCTGGACCGCCGGATTCTGAGCGGGCGCCGACCACGAGTTCGCCGTGTAAGATTGCGCGGGCGCTGCTGCGGGTGCCTGGCCCCATTGCATGCCAGACGAGACCGTAGAGGCGCCCCACTTCGCCGCCGAAACTGCTGCGCCCCCGGGGAGCTCCTGCGATCCCCACATCAGCGGCGAGGGCGCGCCACAATTCGAGCAGGGTGAATCATTTGCTACGCGCTCTGAATGACAAAACGGACAGAACATCTTCTGCGCTTACCTCAGTTTACAGGATCTTGCTCTTACTCACACTAGCATCGATAGCCTTGAGAATCAAGTTTGGCCGCGTATAGATAGGGCAAAAGGGCTATGTCTCTGCCCTTCTTATTTTGTATAAACGTATTCGAGAGAGCGGCTGGCATCCCTTGAATACTCTCTTCCCAGGTGCTACCATTGTTTAGTGTATATCTGGTGCTCCGTGTCCGCGCCCTTTCTCGAAGGGTGCTCGCGCGGCTTCGCCGCGCCTGGGGGTTAGATAGGGTGTGAAAGGTGCGCGAAAGCGCACCTTTCACACCCTATCTAACTCTGGGATGAGCGCCGCATATATGATGTAACGGGGCGCGAGTCCCCCATAGGCATAGAAGCTATGGCTGAGACACAGGAACAATGGTATCGCCGCCAGGCAATCGAACACCTGGCGCAGCATATCCCATTTGAGCGGGACGCCGCTACCAGAGCGGAACAGATCGAGATGTTGCGCGGCCTGGTCATTCATTATGGGCGCGAGATGGACCCGGAACTCTTCGGCTTTGAGGCCCGCAACGAACTGATGCGGTTAGGATTATGGAATCGGATTGGACATGCGCATGAGTAAGAGAAGTATTGTCGTCACGGGTGGCTCCAGCGGCTTCGGGCGCATTACCGCATTGGAAATGGCACGGCGTGGCTGGCGGGTCTTTGCTACGGTGCGCCAGGAGGAGCATCGGGAAGCTCTTCTCTCGGAGGCCGCCGCGTCCGGCTGCAAGGATAACCTTGTTCCGCTGCTGTGCGATATCACGCATCCCGAGCAGGTTGCCGTGCTGGCTCAACGCGTCGAGGAACTGCTGCGCGACAATGCCGCAACTCAGAACGAGGCCGTACCGCGCCTCGACGCTCTGCTGAACAACGCCGGGGGCGCCTACGGTGGCCCTCTCGAATTGCTGCCCATCGAGGATCTGCGCGCTCAACTGGAACTTAATGTCGTCGCCCAGGTCAGCGTCACGCAGGCTTTGCTGCCGCTGCTCAAAGCCGCTAAGGGAACCATCATCAACGTGAGCAGCATCAACGGGCGCGTTGCGATGCCCATCGTGGGCGCATATGCCGCCAGCAAGTTCGCGCTTGAGGCTATCAGTGATGCTCTGCGCGTCGAGCTGGCCCCCTTTGGCGTGCGCGTTGTCGTCATCGAACCCGATTCCAGCCCGACCGGTATCTGGAAGACGAGTATGCAGCGCGCACTGCCCCGGCTGGATGCGCATCGATCCGGCCCCTATGGGCGGCTGCTGCACGTTAGCGAAAGGATGGTCCAGCGCTCCAGCCGCGTCGGTTTCCCAGCCCGGCTCTTTGCCGATACCGTCGTGAAAATTCTGAACAGCCCGCATCCACGCGCGCGCTATCCCATCCCGGCCAGCGCCGCGCGCGTGATCCTCCTGCGCCGTTTCCTTCCCGACAGGCTCTGGGACACGCTGGTCCGCCGCATGCTCAAATGGTAAGCTTCGTATCTTTACGGCTGACCGTCAGATAGCCAGCGCAGATAGCGATCAAGATTCAAGACTCCTTGAATCTTGATCTTTTTTTGATCTTTTTTTTATATTTACTCCTTATACTACAGAGAAGACGAAAAGACGCTCATCCTCCCCTGCTCATGTCAATGCGCTGGCTGTGAGCGGGAAGGGCGGCGTCGCAGGAGGTTATATGGCGACGAGCACAAAGCCACCACAGGTCAGACAGACGGCAGACGCATCTATAGCACTCATCTGGCGCCCACCGAGCCGGCGCGTCGGCATGGGCAGCGCGAATATAGAGAGCGCCTTGCAGGCCCTGCGTACCAACCGCATGCGGTCCTTCCTGACGATGCTCGGCGTGATTATCGGCGTGGGAGCCGTTATTGCAGTGGTCAGCCTGGCGCAGGGAGTCAGCGAAAACGTGAATCAGCGACTCGCGGGCCTGGGCACCAACGTCCTTACCATTATCCCCGGCACAGCAAACAGCGCTGGCGCCCGTACTGCGGCAGGCTCGAATCAAAGCCTGACGCTGGCCGATGCGCAGGCCATAGCGACGCAGGTGCCGCATATTGTTGATATGAGTCCTGTGCTGAATGCATCGGCACAGGTGATCTACGGCGATCAGAACTGGAGCACCTCCGTAAGAGGGGTCTATCCTGACTATCAGACCATCGAGAACTGGCAAATCGCCGAGGGCCACTGGTTCACCGATCAGGATGAGCAGATGGCATCTCCTGTCGCGGTCATCGGCCAGACGGTAGCCCAGAATTTATTTACCGAGGCAACGCCTCCCACCGATCCTATCGGTCAGACGATTCGTATTGGCAGCGAACTTTTCAGCGTCGTTGGTGTGCTCCAATCCAAAGGGACACAGGGCTTTGGTAATGCCGATGATGTTGTCTTTGTGCCGTTCTCGGCGGCCCGGATCAGGCTGAACCCTTCGACCTATGTTGACCAGATTGTGGTTCAGGTCGATAATATCAACAATATTTTGCCGGCCCAGATCGGTATCATCACGCTTTTACGCCAGCGTCATCATCTCAGCGGCGTAGATCCCACTCTGCAATCCCTGTTGCAACAACAGCGTTCAACACGCGGCTCTACCTTCCTGGGAGGCGGGCCGGGTGGTTTTGCGGGCGGCGGTGGTGGTTTCGGGCCACGCGGGGGCAATGGCGGCGCGGGAGGACAGCGCGGCGGTGGTGGCGGTGGTAGCGCGGGAGGACAGCGCGGCGGTTCATCCGCTAACACAGGATCGAGGACATCTGGCAGCGCGAGCGCAGGAGCAGGAGCCAGCAGCCCGACAGCGCAGCCTGACGACTTCCAGGTCTTTAACGGCAGCCAGATCGTTCAGGCTGCGCAGCAGAATGCCACGGAGCTTACAACCCTGCTCGTGGGCATCGCCGCTATCTCGCTCACCATCGGTGGCATCGGCATCATGAATATTATGCTGGTCTCCGTAACCGAGCGCATCAAGGAGATTGGCATCCGCATGGCGATTGGGGCGCGCCAGCGTGACGTGCGCAACCAGTTCTTGATCGAGGCGCTGATTCTCAGCATCATTGGGGGGATTATTGGCCTGGTCGTCGGGCTATGTGCTGGCTACGTGCTCACGGCTGGCCTGGGCTTCCCCTTCATTTTCAGTCCCATCCCGGTTGTGCTCGCTTTTGCCGTCTCGGCGCTGGTAGGCATCTCCTTCGGCTTTTACCCGGCGCTGCGTGCCTCAAGACTCGATCCGATAGTCGCTCTGCGCACGGAGTAAACAAACAGGGGCCGGAAACGGCCCCTGTTTGTTCTTCCCATTCTGGAATGTTATCCTGAGCCTGCGAAGGAGCTACCCCGCCGGGCACGCCGATCCTGAGCGCGGAGAAGGATGACATATCCTCTCTCACCTCTTTCAGCCACGATTTCCATTCTGGCCCGGCATATGGTATCATCCTAATACGTAGTAAGAAGCGCACAGAAGGGGGGCCAATCATGACAACAACAATGGAGAGGCAGAGCGTGGTTACGCGTGCAGACCGGGTACCGGGGCCGGAGCAGGGGCACTGGACCTACAATCACTACGCAGCCCTACCCGATGATGGGCGGCGCTACGAAATTGTAGATGGAGTGCTTTATAATATGACACCTTCTTCTGGCAGGTCGCACCAGAATGCGGCTTTATGGTTAGCCCATTACTTATTGATGCATGTCAAAGTTGCCGGTCTGGGACAGGTCTTTTCAGCACCATTTGATGTCGTACTGGCGCCGGATGTGGTAGTGCAGCCCGATGTCCTCGTGGTTCTCAACGAGAATAGCGAGAAGATTACCGAGGCCCGTATCGTCGGCGCGCCGGATCTGGTGGTTGAGGTTTCGTCGCCGGCCACGGCAGGCTATGACCGTCGCGAGAAGCAGGATGCCTACGCACATGCTGGCGTACCCGAATACTGGATTGCCGATCCTGCCAGCCGTACCGTCGAAGTCCTCATTCTGGAGGGCGGGGCATACCAGTCTGCGGGCGTCTTCAGTGGGCAGGCCACGCTGCTCTCAAAAATAGTTCCCGCCATCGCAGAGGTGCGCGTTGAGCAATTCTTCGTATAACGTCGAGGCAGGTGAAACAGCTATGCCAGGATCACAGCAAGCAGAGAAGGACACGCAGGCGGCCATCTTTTCCTCGTATGACTGGTGGAATCACCATTGTCTGCTCTTCCGCATCAATGAGCAGCGCTGCGATTATATCGAGGCGTGCGTCGACAGGGTTTTCGGCAGGGGAGCAATCAAACAGCAGGAAGGGCTGGATATAGGCTGCGGCGGCGGCTTGATTTGTGAAAATCTGGTGCGGCGTGGAGCGACTGTCGTAGGCATCGATCCCTCGGACCAGGCGCTGCGCGCGGCCCGCGAGCATATCATCAAAAGCGGCCTGGGACACAATGCCTGGTTCGTTCAGGGCTACGCGGAAGCGCTGCCCTTTGCCAGTGGCAGCTTCTCGGTTATTACCTGCCTGGATGCGCTGGAGCATGTACGCGATCTACAGGCGACGATAGGCGAGATAGCGCGTGTTCTCGCCCCCGGCGGCGTCTTTGTCTTCGACACCATCAATCGCACATTCCTCGCCCGCCTCGCGCTCATCTGGTTCGGCGAGCGTTTCTTGCGTGGTGGCGGCCTGCTGCCAGGGCTGCACAACTATCAGAGTTTCATCAAGCCCGGAGAACTGCGAGCGGCCCTTACTGCGAGCGGCCTTTGCGTATGCGAGTTGAAAGGCTTCATGCCGCGTCTGAGCAAAGGGCGGCTTACGCTCGGGCCAGGCTGGTTTACCGGCATCTCCTATATTGGCTACGCCACAAAAGGACGATAATGTAGAGACGGGGCTTGCCTTCGTCTTATTCTTCCTCCTCAAGCCAGAAACGCTGATCTTCTTTCGACATCGTACTGCGTGCCAGCGCCTCGGCAAAGCTCTGGCGTTTTGGTCCCTGCTGCTCGTGAAGCGATGCTTCTCGCGTCTGGCGACGATTCAGCGTCAATGCCGGCTGACTCTGATTCAGCAGCGTCCCGAACTGCTCGGCCCCGATCTGGAAGAAGCTGGCAAGGCGCTCCAGTTGACGCCGGCTCAGGCTTGCCAGTTCGATAGCGCCGGCCTCGAACTTGTTCCACACATCGACGCTCAGGCGCAGCCCGCTGGCGACATCGACTTTGCTCAGGCGCCGGCTCTTGCGCAGTTCGCCCAGGTTCGCGAAGGCTGGCTGCGGGGCGAAAACGCGCTCCAACGCTGTTCGGCAGGCGCGCTGCGTCAATGGCAGTAACTCGCTCTCATGCGGATCCAGGGCATCGCCCGCGCTGGCATGATACGCCGCGATAAAGTCGATTAACGCCGCCTGTTCTCCCGGGTGATCGCGCAGCAGGCTCATTTGTGTTTCAACGTCGCCCGCCTCCTTTGCGGCGAGCCACGCCATTTTCAGGCGCTGTACCTCAGGTGTATTCATAGCTATCTCCCCTCTAACATTTACTGCTGCCGGAAGACCGGTGCGCGTGAGATCTGCTGTTCTCTGGTCAGGCATTCCTTCAAGTAGCTGCTGGCCCGTGTATAGCGCAGTCGTACCGTGCGCTCGGTACGCTGGCAAACGCGCGCGATATCGTCCCATTTCATATTCTCAAGTGTGCGCAGCACCATAATCATGCGATCCAACGGATCGTTCAGATAGGTCAAAATACGCTGCGACTCATCCATCGCGTGAAAGTCTTCGTACTGGTCGTGCGGATCGGCGACATCCGCAGTCGGCGCGCTCTCGTCATCGGCGGGCGCGGGCTGCAATGGCTCGATCAGGGCGCGCGGCACATGCTGTGGGCGACCTGATGGTCGGCCCTCCTCGTCGCGCCGGTAGAACAATCCCTCCTGGCGCAGTACGCGATGGAACTCATCGACGCAAAGGCAGCGCAGGTAGTGGATAAAGTTCTGTGTCATAAACACTTCACCGGGATTCTGCGCCTCGCGGAGCAGGTGCTCGCTCATATTGGCGATGGCATCCTCACGCAACTCGGGTCGCTGGCGCAGGCCCTGCGTATAGCGCTGGAACAGGGGCGCGCAGCGATGCAGCAGCACCTCGGAGAGCCGGCGGACTCCATCAATGTTGCCTTGCACCTTGAGCGCGCGAATATTGACAATAAGTTCGACCTCGCTTATCTCGTACCGTCCTTCCGGTGTCCGGCGTTCTAATCGCTCATTGAGCTCAGGATCACTCAGGTCGATCATGACGACTCCCTCGATAGAGTGCAGGCCGGAGGACCGGCCCTGTTGCAAAATCTACTGGCAACCTCAGGTTTTGCCACCAGACTGCTCCTCACCGGAAGTGAACGCAGGTAATTCGCTCCGACCTTTTTTCTCTTTGCCCCGTTTTTGAGGGGAATGCAATCTGTATGGTTATTCCTTATGGCCTGGAAAAAACGGAAATGCTATCCTCGTTCACATCCTGGTCTGCTGCATTCAGGGAGGGAGTGTAGTGTATGCCACATACCATACCACACTCCCTCCGGCGCTTCCTCGCGCCTGCAACGCTCGCATTAAATATTGTGTTGTGTGAGAAATGCGCACGGCCCTTTCTCGCACAACACAATACATTCCTGGCGCGGCGCAGCCGCGCAACGAGAGAGCGAGAACGCGGGAAGGGAAATCAGATCCACTCTCAGCATAGCAGAAATTTGATGCATTGAAAAGCTGTGACCAGGCATGATACGAAAACGTATAATAGAGGAACATGGCTATATAGAGATAAGTTATACCTCTGACCGAATATAATTTAACCAGCGCCATGTGCAAGTTTCGCCGGCGGCTCACCGCTGCGGCCACAAAAACATGCCTATGGGGTTAACAAAGCTGCCGGGAAGTCCTGTTCTCTTGCGCAAAGGATTGCGGGTGACATAGTATAAACGCAAGAAGCTTACTATTCACTGGTCATATTATCTGGTTATTGAGGGAGAAAAAACAGTCGTGCTTGAAGTTCTACCTAAAATAGCGAAGATGCAGGCGTCTTATGCGCTTGGAAAACCGCTTGCTCTACCAATGAATCTGACTATCAGCGTGAGCTACCGCTGTAACTCCCGTTGTAAAACATGTAATGTATGGCAACGCCCGAATGATGATTTCACTATAGAAGAGTACGATAAAACTTTTGCCTCGATTGGTCGCGCTGCCTACTGGTTTACGTTCAGCGGGGGTGAGCCAACGCTGCGCAAAGATCTACCCGACATGATCGCCTCGGCGTATCGTCATTGTCGTCCTGGCGTTATCAACATTCCGACGAACGGCATACAGGATAAAATCATTCCGGGCCGCATCGAGCAGGTGCTTCAGGCTGCGCCAACTTCGGACGTGATTGTCAACCTTTCGCTGGACGGCGTTGGCGAGAAACACGACATTGTACGCGGCGTGAAGGGCAATTTCGAGCGTGCCATGCGCACCTATGCCGGCCTCAAAGCGCTCAAGGGGCGTTACAAAAACTTCACTCTGGGCGTGCACACCGTCATCTCAAACTTTAACGTAGATGAATTTGACAATATTCGCAGCTTCGTGCTCAACGAACTCAAGCCTGATAACTTCATCAGTGAGATTGCCGAGGAGCGCGTCGAACTGGATACCGTCGGCATGGGCATTACGCCGCCGATCCAGAAGTACCAGCCGGTGATTGAACGCTTGCAGGAAGATATTCGCACGGCGGAGTACGACAGCATGATCGAGCGCGTCACGCAGGCATTTCGTGACAACTATTACGACATTGTGAAGCGCACACTGGTTGAGAAGCGACAGATCATCCCCTGCCTGGCCGGCGTAGCATCGGCACAGATTGCGCCGAATGGCGATGTCTGGACCTGCTGTATCCGCGCCGAATCGGTTGGGAATTTGCGTGAGCATAACTACGATTTTGGCTCGGTATGGCGCACGGCAAAGGCTGACGAACTGCGCCGCAGCATCAAGGCCGGCGAGTGCTATTGTCCGCTGGCGAATGCGTCTTACACCAATATGCTCTGCCACGTCCCAACCGTAACAAAGGTTGGTCTGCGCGTTGCCGCCGGCACCGCTGCCTCCACGCTTGCCGGCAATAACGGGAAATCCGCGAAGCTGCGCAACCTCCCCGTCATCAATGCGGCACAGGAGGAGGCCGAGGACAAAGTAAGGGCGCATGCATAGCGCGCACGCATCTTATTGATGGCGTCGATTTTCAGGGCGTTCCCGGAGGGCGTCCTGAAATATACTGTGCGCGTGTCTCTGACACAACTCCACACTCTTCTCGTTCCCAATCGTATCGAGAATGCATTGCAGTCCCCTCACAGCAGGGCAAAGAAAGGAGAGCAGTGCGCGTTCCTTCTGACCGCCTCACGGCAGGAGATTGTTTACCAGCCAAACCCGAAGCGGTCAGGGGATTTTGCCCTGGGAAAAACATCCTATCGTTTGAGAAGAGCATCGAGATATATCGTTGAATGATAGTAGGCAAATGGGCGCTGTTGAAGAGCTAGCGCCAGGATCGATATATGGATAACACGGAGTTACCGATGACATCCGCATTTTTCCCTTCAAACGACGCGCTATTCCCCCCATCATTAGCGCAAACGATGGGGAGCGATGAGGCAATGCCCGATTCTGCGCCGGTGATGAAGGATGAAGCCGGGGTGGAAGGAGCGGAGGAGGACAAACAGGATGAAGATCAGGTACGGCGCTCCCATACGCCTATCCGCCTGGTGGTAGTGGACGATCACGAGGTAGTGCGCCGGGGGATTTGCGCAGCGCTCGGTGATGAGAAAGATTTTGAGGTCGTGGGGCAGGCCAGCAGTGGGAACGCCGCCGTTGCCCTGACTCTTCAGTTGCGGCCCGATATCGTCTTGCTGGATGTTTTTCTAGGCGAAACGAATGGTCTGGACATTGCACAGCAATTGCTGCGCGCCTGCCCGGAAACCCGTATTGTGATCTATACCGGTTTCATCGAAGAGACGCATCTTTTCAGGGCAATGCGCATCGGCGTGCATGGCTATCTGCAAAAGGCTATGCCCCTGGATGAGATGCTGGCAGCCTTACGAGCGATATATGATGGAGAGCGCGTGATCGGCGAGCAGCACGCGATCACGCAAGTACTGGGCGAGTTCAGTCGGCTGACCCGGGAGCAGGACCGCATGCGTTCGGGACTGAGCGATATAGAGATCGAGCTGGTCCGGCTCGCGGCTGAGGGCTGTAGCAATAAAGAGATTGCCGCGCGTCAGTTCTGGAGCGAGGTCACGGTGAAGCGCAAGATGCAGGACATTTATCGCAAGTTACAGGTGACTGATCGTGCGCAGGCCGTCGCCGAGGCGATGCGTATGGGCCTGATTTGAGTTGATATATGGTTGATGTGAACATGCGCGCAGCGCGCATGTTCACATCAACCATATATCTCTCCTGTAATATAATACAATGGAGCAGTAGAATTTATAGGCGTGGGCACGGAG
>Ga0209810_1002530_pt1 | contig 21632 bp, 9 predicted proteins | sample Coa_R1_7_FD_187159 | JGI IMG/M metagenome (GOLD analysis project Ga0209810, IMG submission 187159) | Surface soil microbial communities from Centralia Pennsylvania, which are recovering from an underground coalmine fire - Coalmine... | ecosystem: Environmental > Terrestrial > Soil > Unclassified ... | reverse complement strand
CGAACAAGTCATCAGCACTATCCAGGACGAGGAGCAGCAAGCTGAGGCGTTGCGTACATTAGGGCAAGCGTTGGCACAGGCCGGTAACTATGAAGAACTCTTACGGTTCATCTGGCAGTTCTGGCAACTTGCCAGGACAAGAGATGAAGCATTTCAACGTTTTGGTCTGGTAACCCACTTCATTCCACAATACCCTGAACTGGGCATGGCTCTCTTTGAGGGATTTACCTGGGTCGATGACTTCTTGAAGAGTTGAGCATGTACGTATTTCTCTGGTAGCTGAGGCCTTACGCAATGCAGCTTATCCCCAATGGTACGTTCTCAGTGTTGAGCGGCAATGAGAAGTGAGCAGTGACGCGCATGACAACTGCCGATTGAGAGAACACAGGGGTGAGTCGTATCTTTGCTTGCCCCGTTCGAAAAGGAGGAAGAGCCTCCCTGGACGAAAGCCACCGGAGGCTCTACCATGACATTCATCAATTCCAATCAAGGAGATGAGTGTCATGAAGAAGGATACTGAGGTCAAGCGGATCGGGAATATGTGCGGCTCTTACACCTGGCGGCGGGAGACTCGGAGAGTGAGGTGGAAACGGCGCTCTCGCTCTTGCTGGAAGCGAAAAGTCCGCCAACAGTCGAAGCGGTGCGTACCTGTTGGGTCTGGGCAGCGCTGGCATGTCTCCAGAGTCGGGGCAACCAGCTCTGGACTTGACTCCTTATGATCGTTTTTTGCCATCAGCCAGGAGGAATCATGCCAGTGTCAGCTGCTAATCGTTCCGCATCCTCTCACTGGATGCCTTCCCGGTTCCTTTGCGCTTGCAACTGGAACGCCTCAAAAGCGGAGCTTTCCTCAAGGGGTCGACCAATATCGTCGCCATCGGCAAGCCGGGGGTTGGCAAAAGTCATGCCCTCTGTGCTGTCGCCTACGAACTGGCTGAAGCTGGCCATCCGGTCTTGTGGACAGCTACCTCCCACAGGTTGCGCAACGAGTGGCACCTCATCAGTGAAGTAGCTTGTGACTGTCCTGTGTTGCCCTTCTCTTTCCAGAAGGACGAGGTCTTGCTCATCTCCTGCCTGATACAAGCAGGAGCATTGAGCGGGCCTGACAGACTCCTTCTATTGAATCAGCATCTCGTTGCGCGACCCGTGGGTTGCAAAAGCTCAAGAAGTGGTGGTCACAGGTGAGGAAGGTGTTTCTGGCACATATTCGTGCGCTCGACCGGCGGCATGCTCAACTGCTTCCGCATGGCTCCGCCCCTCTCGATCACCGAAAGCGAGATCGACACCGCCGTCACCATCATCGATGAGGCCATCACGGCGGTTCTCGCCTCTGGTTTGCACAGGAATGCAGAGTAGCAGTCTATTGCAGCGTCTCACCGCTGGCCGCTCATGCTCTTGCCAGTCTGACAAACTACCTGATCCCGGCGATTTCCCCGCTCGCTTTAAGCGAGGGAACGAATACGCGCGCCAGCAGGAGATACAGCAGTCCGGCGACAATGAAACCGGTGAAGACGCTCATGTCGGAGTCCCCGAAGAGCCTGGAGAGCGGCCCTTGCAGCAGCGTCGAGTTGAGCCAGAGGGCCGAAGCAATCATCCCGCCGATCATAGCAATCAGGCCCGCCGGGTTGATGCCGCCCTGATACCAGTAGGGGCCACCGAGACGAGCCAGCAGACCTTCGGAGTTATAACGGTTGCGGCGCAACAAGGCATCGGTGAGATAGATGGCGCACCAGGGAGCCAGGAAGATGATGAGCAGCGAGAGAAACTGGCCGTAGAGTGTGTTGAAATCGGAGTTGAAGATCGCGATGGCCGCCAGCACGGTGCAGATCAGCATGTCGATGAGGGTGGCCGCCCAGCGTTTGACCTTCAGGCCAATCGTCTGCAAGGTCAGACCGGAAGAATACAGGTCGATGGCGTTGACCGCCAGCAGGTTGAAGAAGAGTACGAGCAGGTAGGGAGCCAGGAACCAGGCCGGTAAGGCTGATGGCAGGCCAGAGATGGGGTCGGATGCGCCAGGCAACTGGGCCGCCACTGCCGCCCCCACGATCTCTAAGAGGATGGCAGGAAGCATGCCGCCCAGCGAGGAATACCAGAAGATGGCGAGAGGGCTGGCATCGGCGGGCAGATAGCGCGAGTAATCGCTGCCGGTGTTGGCCCAGGAGATACCGCCAGCCGAGACCATCAGCGCGAAGCCCAGCGTCATGGTGGCAAAAGTTCCAGCGTGTCCACCGGTGAGCTGCGCTTTTCCGGCAATGAGGATGGAGACGAGAAGAAAGAAGGCGACGAAGACCCAGGCCAGCACCTTCTGCACCACCATGATCGTGGCGTGTCCCAGCGTCGGAATATAGACCTGCAGAGCAGCTACCAGGACAATGATGACGGCCTTGAACCAGAGGGCATCAGCAATGGAGAGGCCCAGAGCGTGTGCCAGGGTGAGCAGGGCGATGACAGCCAGCGCCAGGCCGGAACCCTCAAAGCCGACGAGCGTGAGCCAGTTGAAGAAGGCGAGCAGACGGCCACCGTTGGGGCCAAAGGCGGCGCGGTTAATGGCAAAGGTGGCCGTTCCCGTGCGCGGCCCTTGCAGGCTGGTCAGCCCGAGCAAGAAGAAGCCAACGATGTTGCCGAGCAGGATAATGAGCAGGCTTTGCAGGAAATTGAGTCCCAGCGAAATCAACAACGCGCCGTTGATGATGTAAAAGACATTGGTGTTGGTGCCAAGCCACATGAAAAAGAGGTCACGCGGCTTGCCATGCCGTTCGTTTTGCGGCACCAGTTCGATGCCTCGTTGTTCCACCACCCCCACCTGGTCATCCGATGCTCTGCTCATACCCTTCTCCTTTCTGTTGGCTTTGCCATCGCCGCAACTCCTGCAGCGGGGGAATACGCTCAACGGTTCCTGGTTCCAGACGTTCCCAGACCACGCGCCCAGGCCGGTGTCCCTGCTCTCGACCGATGGGGATGGTTCGCGTCGGCGTGATGATCAAATCAACGCGAGTATCAAATTCCGAGCCTGCCAGGTCAAGATCGACGACCTGGCAGTCATGGGCGGCACACACCACCAGGGGATCATCAGTCAAACAATGCACCTCGGAGAACATGGCCCATTCCAGATCAAAGTAGCCATGTCCCTTGCCGAAGCGGATGCCATTGGTGCTGACGGCGGAAGCCCCGGTCACCAGCAAATCAAAGCTACCGAGCGAGCCGATATCGAGCAGGTTCAGCGGCTGGCCGAAGCGATCCATGCCATCGAGGGTCGCCGCCCAGCCGTAATTGTGCGGGGAGATGCGGGCCGGGTCGATGAAAAGAAAGCCGCGAGCGATGCCATAGGTGGACATGACAAAACGCCTGCCATCCTCCATCGCTTTACGACGTACCACCTCCAGGTTATTATCCGGCGTGATAAACATGAGTTTACTCTGTTGCCAGGCGGGGAGAGCTTGCAGACGTTCAGCGCCAATCTCGGAGCCTTCATAATCGGCAATAAACTCGGCGAAGTTCCAGTGAAAACGCGAATCCGGTCGTGCAACCGTGCGCAGTTGAGACCACACATGCTGGCGGATCGCCTCTCTGGAGAAAATATCAGCAGATTCCACCATTATTCCTCTCTCTTTCATCGAACCCCGGTGTTCAACATTGCCTCAGGTGTAACTCAAGAATACCATGCGGGCGCGGCTCTGTCAAAGGATTTTCGCCTGATGGAATATCTCCCTTGCTCAATGATGCGCCCATGCGCCAGAAAGATACAGGTGACTTTCCGGGAGGAACAGCCGGTCAGGAGGAGAGAAAAAAATATCAAGGGATAGCATCTGCTTATCAAGTTCTCTTCAGAGGTGCATCGCAGCGGCGCGCTCTTCAAGGGCCTCTGCCTCGCTGCTCCGATTCGTTTGCCGCAGGAGGTCGGCGTAATGGCGCAGACAGCTTCTGATATCGGGGTGTACTCCCCCGTAAGCCTGTTCCCAGATCGCTAATGTACGCTGGAAGAGCGGCTCCGCCTGGGCATACTTTCTCTGCGCGCTATAGACTCGTGCCAGGGTGTAGAGAGTGGAGGCCACATCGGGGTGAGCTGCGCCTAGCGCCCGTTCGCGAATGGCAAGGCTTCTGCTGAGCAGGGCTTCGGCCTGGGAGTACCTTCCCTGATGGTAGAAGAGCAACCCCAGATGGTTCAGCGTCTGTCCTACATAAGAATGCTCTGGACCCAGCGCGTGTTCGCGGATGGCCAGCGCACGCTGGAGGAGCGGCTCGGCCTGTTCGTATTTCCCTTGCTCTATATAGACCAGCGCCAGGTTATCCAGCGTATACGCGGTTTCGGAATGTTGCGATCCCATCGTCTGCTCGCGCATGGCCAGCGCGCGCCGGAAAAATGCTTCCGCCTGCTCATATTTCCCTGTCCGATAGTATTGATACCCCAGGTCGTGAAGCACGAAGGTCATGTCGGGATGAGCCGAGCCGATGCGCCGTTCCCAGATGTCCAGCGCACGCAGGAGCAGCGGCTCGGCCAGACTGTATTTCCCTTCAAATTCATACAGCACTGCCAGATTGTTGAGGCAATTGGCGAGGGCGCGGGAATCTGCCTGCGGGTCTCGCTCGTAGAGAGACAACGCCTGATGATAGAGTGATTCCGCCTGCTCATAGCGGCCCTGGTTTCCGTAGAGTAACGCCAGATCGTTCAGGCAGTCGGCGACGGCAGGGTGATCGGGTCCCAGCGTTTGTTTGCGAATGGCAATCGCCTGGAGAAAAAAAGGCTCGGCCTGTTCAAACTGCCCGCGTAACCAGTAGAGGCTGGCCAGCTGATGCGCGCTCTGGGCGACGTCAGGATGTGTTGTACCGAACAACTGCTCACGCATAGCCAGCGCCTGTCTGAGCAGCGACGCGGCCTCTTCATATTGTTCGCGGTCGCACAGGTACGTCCCTGCTTTATGGAGCAACTGTGCGGCCTGCGGCGTGAGAATCTGCCATTGGGCGATAAGTTCCTGACATATCCGGGCATGGGGCAAGCAGCGTCGGCATTGCTGCCAGGTCGTGTAATCCACCTCAGGGAAGGCCCGGTTGGTCGCTCGTACTGCGCGTTCTGCCCACAGGCGCTCGGTTTGTGCGTCCATCTGGTCTTTGAGTACAGCCTGCACCAGCCGGTGCAGGCTGAGAATCCTGGCCTGCGGGTCGCGGCGGATCAGGGAAAACTTACGCAACTGCAGGATGGCCTCATCGAACATGAAGGGATCAATGGCTACAGCTTCAAGTATCGGGCCGAGTTCTGGTGCGCCTTGCACGATGATCTCTTCCGGGATAGCATCAGGGTGCAGAAAAGCACAGAGCCGCAGGAGATCGGCGGCGGCGGCATTGGCCTGCTCTACCTTCGCAAAGGCCAGCGACCAGGTCGTCGCCACCGATTCCGGGTGAGTTGCAAATGCTCGCCCGCGCCGTTGCATGAGCTGCCTGCGGTGCGTCTGGTAGCGTTCCAGGTAGCCGGAGAGGCCACAGGCCGTCTCTTCGATGTAGGCAGCGGCCTGGTCGAGGGCCAGGGGCAGGCCATCCATGAGCCGGGCAATCTGTTGTGCCTTCTCCCAGTAGGCATACGTCATCGAATCCAGGGGGGCATCGCGCCCGATGATGCCGGCGCGGCGCAGTAAGAGAAGCGCCCCTTCCCCCGCCTCCATCTGCTCCAGATCGATGCGCTCGGCCACCGTTCCCAGAGCCTGCGCACGAGTAGTGAGCAGAATATGTCCGTTGCTTGCCTCTGGAAGGAAATCGCCGATCATCTGCACATCCTCAACATTATCCAGGATCAGCAGCCATCCCTCATGATCGTTGAGCCAGCGTCTCACGGACTGCACCACGCGACGCTGATCCTGTTCGTGTTGCTCTGGTAAGTGCAGGAGATCGGCGACCGCCAGAAAATCCGCGATCAGCGTCTCACGGGTATCTGCTCGCACCCAGAACACCGCCTGGTACTCATCACGATAGCGGTAAGCATATTCGAGGACGGTCTGCGTCTTGCCAATGCCTCCCAGGCCAGTGATGGCCTGCGTCTGGGTCATCGCCACCGTTCTGTTGGCAAGCAGGGTTGCGTGGATGCGTTGGATGACGTCCTCGCGCCCGGTGAAGAACGGATTGCGCCGGTATGGAATATTCCAGAGCCGTGACCCCTCAGAGGTGAGCGGGACAATCTGCCCGAATGGGGTCGGTTTGCTTGCTTGCTCAGGGGGGTCACCAACAGTTTCCTGGATCAAGCCCAGTTCCTGCGGGCTTTGCTCAAAGAGCGCGCAGAGCTTGTGGCGAAAATAGGGACCGGGCGAAGTCAGGCCACGCTCCCAGCGGCTGATATTGACGGAGGTGGTGCCGATGCGATCGGCCACCTCTTGCTGAGACCATCCCCGTTGTTCTCGTGCATGACTTAAACGCTGATTAGGAATCGATTGAGCCGCCTTTTTCATTTCCTCCCTCACGTATTCCTCTGACCCCGGGTTGCCAGGGAGTGCTTGATAAGAAAATGATATGTACAAGAACCGACTTGATAACACATGATATTCTATCAAATTCTCCGCCCCATGTATATATAGAAGTGAAAGTGAGAAGTGGATGAGTGATGAGAGTCTACACTCATCCAGAATCGGCACCATGTAACAGAAACAGAACAGGAAGGAAGGGAGATACTATGCTCACCATTCGTGAAGCGATCAATCGCGGCTACAATCTGCTGGGAGTTAGCATTATCGTCATCAGTGGCCTGTCGTTTTTCGCTGATCTGCCTGCGGAAATTGATCATCTTCCCCACATCGTCGATGAGGTCTTGCTGGCGGTTCTGGCGCTGGTGGCCTTTGTCTGGTATATGACGGGGCGCAATAAATATTCTCTCACGATCATGCCCATTGTCTTTGCCGTCCTCGGGCTGGCGATAAAAATTCTGGGGTTGTTTCTGGAGTTCAGCGATCCCGAAGACCGGGGCGATGAATTTGGCGCGCTCGTTCTCTTTGTAGTTCTCATCGTTGTACTCACCTGGCAATACTTCGCCTCCCGTCGTCTGGCGGCCCGGGAGAAGCAGCAGGAACCGCAGGTAGTAGAGCTGGGGCAGAGGTAGGGCATTCGACCCTCAACGACAACGCTCTGTCGCTATCAAGCCCCCTGCTGAAAAATTGTCATGGCGTAAGTACGTCATTTCCAAATGAGGGGATGGAAGATATGCTCAAAGAGGGAACACAGATCAGCCACTACCGACTTCTGCACTGGATTGCGGGAGGAGGCATGGGCGATGTCTACCTCGCGGAAAATATGCATCTGCATACGCAGGTAGCCATCAAACTGATCAAGCCGACCATCATCAGCAACCCCGACGCGAGACGGCTCTTTTTGCGTGAGGCCAGAGCCGCCGCGACGCTGGATCATCCCTATATCCTGCCGCTGTATGACTATGGTGAAGCGACGGTTGAGGGCGATATCTACCCGTATATGGTCATGCCGGTACGTCTTGAGGGGTCGTTGAAGACCTGGCTCAAGCAGTATGGAGGGGCCGGTCGGCTCTCTGCGGCAACCGTGACGGAGATGATCGGTCAGGCGGCCAGCGCGCTCCAGCATGCCCACGATCGTCAGATCATTCATCTTGATGTCAAGCCCTCCAACTTTCTGCTCCGCTCGAAAACGGGGCGCCTGGAAACTCCTGACCTGCTCCTGACCGATTTTGGTCTGGCAAAGGTCATGAATACCGAGGTGAGCATCAGCAATACCTCACGCGGTACACCGCCCTATATGGCTCCTGAACAGTGGCGGGGCTATCCTGTCGCGGCCACCGACCAGTACGCTCTTGCCACCATGGCCTACGAGATGCTGACCGGTCGCACCCCCTTTCTCGGCAAGAGTCTGGAAGAACTGATGTACCAGCACCTCTACACCGCGCCGGAGCCGCCCGGTACCTTCAATCCTCAGCTCTCTAAAGAGGTTGACGAGGTGTTCTTACACGCGCTGGCGAAAGCGCCAGAAGAGCGTTTCGCCACGATTTCCGCTTTCGCCAACGCATTGAAGCAGGCTCTCTTGCCTGAGAAGACAGAACAGGCGACGATCCTGCGCACCACGCTGGTCATCAGCCAGGAGGAAGCTCGCAATGGCACGAGTCGCAGCCTTGATCTGCCGGGAGCGCCGCGCATTAACGTAGATATTCCGGCAGGTGTACAGGATGGGCAGGTCATTCGCCTCTCGGTGCGCGGCAAGACAGGTGATGATTCCTCGGATAGCGTCGAGATGCTGGTGGTCACAATCTCTATTGCCCCCGGCGGCGAGGCCGTGCGGCAGACGCCCATGCTGCCAGCGCCCTGGACATGGCTGCTGGGGGCAATGGCGCTGTTCGTGGTGCTGGCAAGCATGGGGACGTACCTGCTGGTGGGCGCTCATGCCACAACCAATGGCCCTGTCAAGCCCCGTTCCACCGCCCCGCGATCTATTACAACTCCGCCTGGCACACCGACAACCGTTATTGCCAGTCCCTCCCCGTCGGCAACCGTGATAGCGGAACAGAAGCTCTACAACGAGGCCACCAGTGGGAAACCTGTCCTCGATGATCCCCTGGTCAACAATCTGGCTGGCTATCAGTGGGATGAGATACCGGTGATAACTCAGGGGGGTACCTGCGCATTCATCGATGGGGCCTATCATGCAACGCAAGGGCTGCGCGACTTCTTCTATCGCTGCATGGCGAAACAGACCGACTACGCTAATTTTGCGTACCAGGTCGAGATGACCATCCAGACGGGCGACGAAGGCGGCGTCGTCTTTCGCTTCGATAGGGCGCTGCTGAACTTTTATTCCTTCCACATCAGCACCGATGGCGCGTACCGGCTGGATGTCGATAACCGTGAGGGCTTTGTCAGAACGTTAAGCCAGGGGACCAGTCCTGCCATCAAGATAGGCCATAACCAGACCAATCTGATCACCGTCATCGCGCAGGGGTCTCATCTCTCCCTCTTCGTCAACAAACAGTACGTCACCGATGTCATCGATACCACCTACAGTCGCGGCTCCATTGGCGTCATGGCTCAAGACGACTACAGTCCAACCAATGTTGCGTTTACCAACGCGAAAGTCTGGCTGCTGCCGTCGTAGAGACGAGGGGGGAGTGCCGCCGTGTTCTTATGAGCGAGTACAGACGGAGATTTCGCCGCTCCGTCTGTACTCAAAAATTTCAATGCGTAAGCTGAAGCTTCTGACCATTGGTTACGGCGTTAACAAGCGCGGCAAACAGACAGACATTTGGCACCTGCGCCATAGGAACGGTAGTCATTGCCAGCAGAGACCCCTTCTTTTTGATGGAAATGATCCCTTCCGCTATCTTGACCCTGTCCAACTCATCCCAGGTGAGCATCTTTTGCCCGTTGTTCACGCTCACGTTCACACCCTGCACATGCACACTGATCGGGCCGAAGGAGACCGTATTTCCCGCATGGTAGGCAGCAAGCACACCGGGAAGGAAACGGCTCACCACCTGCTGTTCCACCGCCGCTCCAATTTCCTTGAAGCTGCGGAATACAGCGTCAAGCACCAGAACCGTCCCATCGGGGCGGCGCAGCAGGAACTGGCGTAGCATATAATATTTCCGGCCATAGTAAGAAATCTCGGTAAAAGTCTGCCATATTTCTGCAATCTGATCCCAGCGAATGGCGTCCACTCCACTCTCTTTTGTGTATAGCAAGCCATCTGTGCAGAGGTATACTCCTGCTCCTCGATTGCGCCGTGCTCTGCGCACGAGCGATCTCCCATAATTGAGAAAGAAGGCCAATCCTGTCAGTACCAGAGGAATTGCGGCAAACAACAGGGAAATGAGGCCGCTAGATATGACAACCAGGAGTAAAAGCAAACCAATGAGGATACAAATGATGCCCGATAAGATGTATACAATACCCAGGACCATCTTTGAGCCAGTATTGTTTTTATATTCCTTTATCAAGGTACCAAGCCGGTATGCGTCGACCAGCTGATACACATCGAAAGAAATGGCTTGCTGCTGGATTGTTTGCACCTGTCCCTGCTGTGTTTCCTGGTGCATGTGGACTCTCCTTCTCATCTGTGAAAAAGTCTGAAAATCAAATCTATTTCAAGTATGCCTGAGCGGAGAATCTGCTACAATATCAAGGGTTATCAAATTGGGCCGTATGGCATATCAAGTGCTTATCAAGGAAAGATACTTGCCGGAGCGACGTTCCAGAACCAGGTAGATCACGCGCGTGCTGTATCTGCATGGGAGTCAGCTTTCGCTGCCTCGGTGTCAGCTTCTGCCCTTTCGGGCGCAACTCAACCCCCTCTCGCGACGCCAACTACCGCACGGTTTCATGGTTGATCTCGAAACGCCGCGCAACTGCCCTGAAGGGCATATCAGCCTGTAGCAGTTCAAGCGCCTCTCGCTGCTGCTCAGAAGTAAGCTTTTTGCCACGCTGTAAAAGCAGCCCCTCTTTTTTCGCTAATGCAAACTCAAGAGAGGTGATCGGGCTTGTGGAATTGACAGGCTCATGCGAGCAGAAAAACAAAGGGATACCATTCACTGCTTCTGATCTGACGGATCGACTACTACCTGCCGCACTGAGGCAGGCTTATAGCCAGGGAAGAGCCCTGGAAGTACGCGGTCTCATTGAGCAAGCTCAAATATTGGAGCCAACCCCACCCCCGGAGTCAGTTGAAGAAGGGGTGGTATCGCCGCAATGCTATTCATAATCATTCAGTTTTTTTCATGCTTCATCCTGCGCTGCTGGCTTCGTTGGAGTCGCTCTTCGACTGTAAGCCTTGTGTCTGGAGGTGCCCCAACGACTTGAGTGGTTGGGGCATGCTGTTGTGCTTGAGTAAGACTAAGCCCTGACGGTAGCGAGGAGGTATCGTAGCCGAGCAGGTTGCCCAGAACCTGGATGGCGTGGCGGCGATTGAGAAGGCCCTTGCGCATTGGTTCCTGGGCTTCGAAAGTCAGCAGACAGTCGAGGCAGGCGGTCTCGCAGCATTCGTCGTGTTCAGAGTTGACGTACATTGTTCTGTATGCCTCCTCTAACCAGTTGCGTCCAAGGGTCATGAGTTCGCGCACGTGACCGGCTCCGCCTGGCACGTTATCGTATAATACAGCTCCTAAGCCTCGCCCCTGTATACCTGCTGCTGTGACGAGTGCGCCCAGTTCGCGCCCGTCCAATTCCAGGAGTTTCGCGCCACTGATCTGCAGCGCCTGTGTTAGCGTCCAGAGAAGGGTGAGATTATCGGCTTCTTGTCCCAGACAGTCAGAGAAATCCAGCATCAGGGCATCGGTTGTTTGTCTGGCGGCGAGGGCGCGATTGCGCAGAACCTGTGGTACCTCGTTGTTTTTCCAGCAGGTAAGTGTCTCTTTTGTGACCGTGAGAGGTGCATGCCACTTGAAGTATCGCGGCAGCTTCTCCTGTCCGTCACCGACTTTCTCTTCGCTCTCGGTATAGCCACACTTCAGACAGATGGCGAAGCCTTTGCCGTATTCTCCCTCGTTATAGACCAGCAATTCGCCATCTTCGCGATAGAGAGCGCGCAGCCCCGCGATACCCGCATAATTGTTCTGTTCAGCGATATCTGCGCCTTCACGTTGCGCGAAGGTGACAGTTTGCTGCTCGGTGCGACCAACGCGCTCGACATCTATACTGAAGCGAGGCGGATCCCAGGCCGCGCTGCTGAAACCGTGCATAGGTAGCAGAAAATTCTTTGGCGTACTTGCCGCTTCCTCACCGCAGATAGGGCAGAAACCGAGCGATCCGGCGGCGATTTTGTAGTAGAAGTGTCCGTTGTTACACGTGGTATACTGTCCACCCAGGCCCAGATAGTTGTCGATATTAGCTCCCGTCCAGTGTTTGAGCAGGCCATGAGAGGTGATCAATTTGCCACCAACCAGCAATTGCGAGCCGGGAACATATTCGCCTATTGCCAGCAAGCCGCTGCGCTCCAGACGAAACTGATCTTCCTCGCGATACTTATTGCCCCCTTTTGTTTCATCTGGCACAATCACACGCAGGCGTTGATTGCCAATGGGAAAACCGTAGCGCGGTAGAAATTGCCTGTCCGCCAGCGCCTCGATAACGGTTGTTTCATAAAGCGCCCGCATCTGATAGCGCAAGGCATTCGCCTGTGCAGCTGCATGCGAGATTGTGTTCGTATCGACAAAGAGCCAGGTACGCAGCATGGCGTCATATTCTTCCCGCCAGTCTGCAACGGCGTTGGCAAAGCTATCGATGACAGTATTGAAAAAGGCGCTCCAATCGTTGAGGACGGAGATTGCGCCCGTTCGCTGGAGCAGGCGCTGGAGGACGGTACAATACTCGTTCTCACCCCAGTCCCGTATCCAGTGCAGGTATGAAAGGAAGTGACCTTCCAGGCCATGTTTGTGATAGGCCGAACTCCACCAGGGGACATCCTGGGGAATACGCCAGTCCATTTCAGGGGTCTGGAGCGGCGGTTTGGGAGTATTGCGCTCCCAGTATGCGGGGAGCTGCACACCGCAGAAATCGCCCATATTGCCGAATGCGCGCATCGCCCCCACGTGCATATCAGGTGGGTAGATAATACGGAAGAAGTTGCCGAGCAGGAAGGCATGAATGTGCCGGATGGCAATACGGCGGCGATCCAGAAACACATTCGGGCTGCGCAAGGGGCGATTCAGGTATTCATCGAAATGCAGGAATACCTCGCGATCAAAGGGGCGGGGATGACAGAACGTGACCACGATGGAGGAACCGTCGGCCCGGCGTCCGGCACGGCCTGCACGCTGCAAGTAATTGGCTTTTCCGGGCGGCACATTGCTCATCAATACGGCGCTCAAGCCGCCGATATCGATACCTAACTCCATGGTGGTGGTAGAACTCAAAATATTGCGAATGCCCGCCTTGAACAGGTCTTGCAGGCGGCGATTCTCTCTGGCCGAGAGTTGCGCGCTATGCTCTTCCGCCCACAGGCCAATACGGAAGATCGGCGACGAGGCAAATTCGCGGCGCTGGCGCATGACCTTTGGGTCCCGGTCAAGTATTTCCTCGTCCACACGCTCCAGATCAGTACCGCCCGTTTCGGGCGCGCAACCCAGAACCTCACGCGGCCAGATATGCCGGGTAATCGGGCTGCGAAAGAGAGCCATTGGCTGGCGCAAACCCAGTTCCGGGAACTTGAGTCGAATGCCCCAGGCCATGCTCTGCGCGGCAGATTGCTGCTGCGCTTCCAACCATAGCAGCGTATTACCGGCGTGCTGTTGAAACTGGTGGAAGGCCTCGCGCAACATCATTACCGCGAAATCTTCCGCTTCTGCCTCACTCAGGCCGCACTTACGCAGTACGTTGGCAGCAAAGCGACGACGAATCTGGCGCGCCTCTGCTCCAACAAAGCGTATCAGACGGCTACCCGCTTCGATGTTTTCAGTTGCCCATCTCCCAATGAGATTGCTGTACTGATAAGCGCGGTCTTCGTCTTCACTGCCCAGCGTGGTCACGCCATCGGTGCGCAGGGTATCGCACAGAGCAGCCAGAAACGCTGACCAGCAGCCTTTTATTTTTTCCCTTGCTCTCTCCGTAGGAAGCCGTCCCAGGAACTCGTTCGGCGCTTCCAGCGCGTCCAGCCCCGGATAAGTAATCTCTGCCAGTCCCAGGGTTTCCAGCGAGTTTTGACGACGGGTGGTGCGCGCAAATTCGTTCGCCAGCAGCATTTTCAGACGCTCGCGCACTCGCTTCGCGTTGTCGGACCACCATCCTTCCGCATTTCCTAACCATTCTGTCATCTCATGCTTCGATGCTGTCTCCATATCGATCAATTGCTGCACGAGCGTGACGTTGCCCAGCATACTTATCCAGTCTTTTATCTTGCCGCCTACCTGCGCCCCGGCCAGTTCCTGCTGCCTCTCATCAAGTTGCCGCTGCTTGAGGTGACGAAGGGCGGGAGTCAGGTTGCCCTGCGCCAGTTCACCCTTCAATCGTTCGATCTCATCCTGGTAATACTGGAGTACTGCTTCGTCTATAATAGGAGTCTCTCGCAGGCATTGTACTATGGCTGCGCGGATAAGCTGGATTTCGTGCTGCCGGGTCAGGCGGGGTCCCAGCCTGGCTGCTGCCTGCCTGCTATCGCTGAATACGAGCATGCGTCTGCCCTGCGCCGGGAGCCAGATGTTATAGGAGGCTGGATATTCGGGTAATTCCGACAGGACGCTCTCTGCCAGGATGGAAAGCGTCAGAGGAACGGATTGGGCGAAAGGTTGCCAGTCATCGGCTTCTGCCTCACAGTGGGGGCATTTTTCGATAGCATAGAGGGTAAGCGGAGTGTCATTATCCCTCAAGCCCCTGCGTCCTGTCTGTGTATTGAGAACGACAGGTTTTCCCTCAAATATCGGGTCAGGTGTCAGGAGCAAGTAGGCAACATGCTCTGCTGCGTAACCGGTGGGAAGCGGTTTGAGGCAGTTTTCTTTGTTATCCTGTACACCGGCGACGGCCCAGCTCCCACAATTAGCACAACGATAGAGGGAAAGGGTTGCGCCACCGCAATAAGTACAGTGATCGTGCATTCCTTCCGCGACGCAGCCCAACCCATGCAATTTGTAGATATCTGGACCGTTACAGGCTGTGTTCAGACAGACAACCAGCCCATCGCTGGGACGCGCCAGCAGGTGAATCCGGCTGGGGATGAGAGGGTATGCATGTACATCGGTGCGAGCTGAGGCCCCCATTTGTAAGAGGAACATGGTTGCGCGCATGCTCTCTTCATCCTTCCGACCCAGGAGCTGGTGCGCCAGGTCGCGCAGCGAGAGGTACTTCTGCCGCCAGAGGATGTCCTCGAGTTTATGGAACAAGGGTGAATGTCCCAGTGTCGCGTGGAGCAAACGGGCCGGAATATTCCCGTCGTTTTGCCGCGCCTGGCGTACCACCCGCTGATCGACCAGCAGGGGTAGATTTTCAGCGAGGTTTTCGCAGCTTGTTGTCTCTCGCACCAGGTGTGGCTGGCACTGCTCGTCAAGTTGAATGGTGGCGCTCTCCAGCCAGCGCCGCTTTGCCAGTTCGGCTGCCGTTGGCTCAACTGTGGGCGCAGCCTCTGCTGGCAGTTCGATACGCTCGCTCTGTCCGCGAATGACCTCGATCAGGGACTGGTCTTTGGAGAACAACTCTGCTGCGAACATTTCCAGAGGTCTATCTTCCCCGATGGTAGCCGAGGTGGCGATTTGAAGAACCTGTTCGGAAGCCAGTTCACAGCGTTCGAGCAGACGACGCAGGAGCAGGGTGATTTCTGCGGCCAGCGTTCCCGTGTACAGGTGAGCCTCGTCCAGCACGACTGCGCGCAGGGCCTTGCCGAAAAAGACGGCATCCTGTGGGCGGCAGAGCATATATTCGAGCATAGAGTAGTTGGTAATCAGGATATCAGGCACCGGGCCACGCGCTTCGCCATCGCGGATTTTACGTCCGCTATGCGTTTCCAGCCCCCGCGCTTCAGCACGGGTGCGCATCCGGCACGGTTCCCATGTCGGCATCGCTTCCATGTCGGCCTGTCTTTTATCTTCGGGTGTCTCACCGGTAAAATGGAAGAGTGTGAGCCGATCCTGCCCCTTGAGCCAGTCGTAGAGACGATCAACCTGATCATTGACCAGCGCGTTCATGGGGTAGAGAATGAGGCATTTTACGCCAGCCTCTGTGTTGCCTTGATACTGGATCAGGTCGTTGAGAATGGGCAGCAGGAAGCTTTCCGTCTTCCCTGCTCCTGTACCGGCAGTAATCACCAGACCGGGTTTCGCACCAGCGGCGGTATTCACCTGTGCCTTGAGGATCGCATCACGCTGATGGAGATATAACGGGCGAGTTTTCGGCACAGCTCCGCGTTTATCCAGGTGATGGCACAACCATCGATCAAACAGGCCCTGTTCTACCAGATCGGCCAGCGTTTCGCCGGAGCTTTTAGCGGGAAAGGCGCCTTCTACCCAGAGATCACTGAGTAGCCCACCTGTCTCCGGTGGGCCGGACCAGATAGCCCGGCAGATCTCTACCAGTTGCATGTCCTGGACAAAATGGTCATCGAGCGCGAAATCTACCATACGTTGTTTGACTGCCTCTGAAAGCGCAATCGCATCGAGTTGTGCCATGACCTGTTATCTCCTCTGAAACAGTAAGGAAACGTTACTTGATGTTTGGTAAGATCAGTTCAAAGAGCTTTATCCCTAGAAGACGGCGAAATGGTTCCACGTTCATTGCGATAGCAAGGTTATCCTGATGCAGGCGGCCCGGAATCTGTAGTGGGTCCTTCAGGAATCCATATGCATGCTGTATGAGCGACTGCACGAAGCGAGGGTCAACACCCATCGTCGTAGCAACATCCTGTTCAAGAGCGATCACTTTCCTCCGCAGTTCGTCGCTACTTTCGGCTTCTGCAAGGTTATAGATAAGCTGCTGGACTAACGCTCTGCATTGTATTGCACCCCATTTGGGAATGCCCTGTTCGCTTACCCACTGTTTCACTACCTTTGCAATGAGCAAAGGGCTGACACGCAAGAGTTTCCACGTGATGCTTTTGAGCCTATCCAGAAAATCCAGATGGGCTTCAACATGCGACAGCGGATCCATGAGTTGCTGGACAGGAATATTTGTTGGCTGCCAGTTCCAGAATATCGTTCGCACTGCGGATAGCCAGCCGTCATCGAGTTCACCCCTTTGCAAACCCGGTGGCAAGCCGATTTTTCCTACCCAGGCAGCAAGAGCTTCGCCCGGATAGGCGGCGACGAAGCTGCGCACGTCGCTCAGGCAGTTGCGGCCCAATACCGGCAGACGAAACCAGTAGAGCAGGGCCGCCACCGTCTCTGGAGCCTGCTGCATCGGGCGTCGAATGGCGGTACTCCAGCGGGCATCCCACCAGCTTCCCAAACGAGTCCCGTTATAGGCAATAGCAATGGCGATTGGTTTTGTCATTCCTGGCGGCAACTCACTTTGCCACCACGTCTCCTCGCCCTGTACCTCGCTTCGTTTCGGCGTGAGTGTGTTCAACGTCCCCGACCAGTCCCACCAGTGAATGGTATGCTCTTTGCCCGGCTCAAGAGGACGTATCAGACGAATACGTAACATGCATCCCGCGCTCTGCTCGTCCTCCGCGCTCTCTCTGTTTCCCGTGCTTTCTGTCTCGGTGGTGTCGATAGCCACGTCGGCCACAATGCCGCGATCGACTACTTCGTGGACAAGTATACGAGGCTCCTGATACATGTTGTAAACGCCGCGACTGAGTTTGAGCTGTGCGCCACAGCCGGTGAGCGCCTTGAGAGGAGCCGGGCGTGGCGAGAGGTGGCGCACCCAGATGTCTCCTTCCAGCACGTCCCATGTATCGATCTCCATCAGAAACATCTTTATCGGCTGCGTGCTTGCCTGCTCTTTTTCAAGTTCATCATTGCGGTGCAAAGCTCTCCAACCGCTCGCGGTAAGCATTGCCGCACCCGTAATTGGCAGATCGGCAAAGGTGCGAATGCGGGTAATGGTTGTGGAAGCTGTCACAGGCTGGCCGGTTTTTATTCCCAGGAGCAGTTCGAGGCGATAACTTTCATCAAAGCTAAAACTGCGCGGCGTGATCGTTACCTCCTCTGTTCGCACTTCATTGACCCCGATCTGCTCGAACGCAACCAACTGACCGCAGGCACGAATATATACCAGTTCTACCTGTGTCGGCAACACAATCAGCAGTCGAACACCCTCCCCAAAGGTGATATGCGATGTCTGAGGAAGAATACGAATCTGCGATGCGAGTTCCTGCTCTCTGTTCTTTGGGGGAATCGAGGTGATGTAGGGTTGCCAGAGGACCTGGTCGTTCAGGAGTACACGGGTCTGCGTAGACCAACCCAATGGCAGGTAATACAGTTTGACGCCCTGCTGCTTGAAGACATGCCAGTGTGGCGCTGGCGGTTCAAGGGTCAGGTCATCGGCAAGCAGGAGAAAGACCTCGCTACTCGGACGCATAACGGTCCTCCAGGGATCAAACCGGCGACCGCTGCTTTTATAAAAAGCTGTTACGTCTTCATTTTGATCCCAGAGTTGCAGTGTTAGATTCTGCACAACCTGTCCATTTGCCGCGATCAGGCTGGCGGCGAGTTGAGGCTCGATAACCGGAAGCTCTACTTCATCTGAGGGCGCGGCACGGTAACTTCCATCCGCCTTTCTGTAGAGACGCGCGCAGACACGCTCCGCGATGACTATTTCATAGCTCTCATCCTGCAAATCGAGCAGGGCCAGGTTTGCCAGCGAGCAGGTGAAACGGGGCGCTGATGAGAGATCCCAGCGCAACAGGGGAACGTCCAGAAATGGTGCTTCGCCTTCCGCGACATCCTCACTGCTGAGGAGACCACCCTCGACTGGATGCGGCCTGATCTTCGCCTTCTGTAGCAGGTCATATGTCCATTCAGCCAGTACCCAGGGACTTTCACGCACAACTGCCAGTAACTGTTGCTCTGTGCAGTTGCCGCGCTGGAACAGCCGCAGCATCTCCCAGAGCGCGACGAAGCTTTCGCTGCGCATGCGCGGGTCGTGCAACAATTGCTGGATGGAGAAGGTCTCGCCGTAACCTGCCAACCACTCAGGCAGGTGACGCATCATGCCCTGTCGAGAAAAGCCGAACTGCAAGTAGATGGTATCATACCAGTTCTGCAGGCCTTGCATGCCAAAGACGTGACGCAGTCCAAGCCAGCGCGCTGCCTGCTCTACCGCATCTTTGTATGCCTGTGAGGGATAGTTCTGGGCAAAGAGTACCTTACGGGTCGTCTCAGAAAAATGGCTCCGGCTGATACTGGCCCACAATGAACGCTCCTCGGCCTCGCGCCGCGCTACCTCCGCAGCCGAGAACAGTAAGAGCGTGCCAATGGCCGTCATGTGGGAGATGCGCTGGCTTCCTATCTCAAATTTGCGCCATTGCCCCTCTTCCAGGCAGCGTTGCGCCACGCCGGAAAGCAACAGGCGCATCCACTCACACAGCCAGTCAAAATCCTCGTTGTCCGCTCGCAGTTCCGCCAGCGACCAGGGTACTCCCTGCAACCCCTGCCTGCGCAGTTCCCATGCCCGCTGTGCGATAGCTTTCACCGCCAGATGGATAGAATTGTAGTTGTCGCCTGCCGGAATACCGGCGAAGATGTTCACTGTGTCCTGTCCTTTCAAGCCCTCTCCTGTGGCAGGAGTTCAAGGATCACCTCTTTTTTCCCCGGCAGCATCAGATAATTGCGCGGGCGTGAGAATGCAACGTAGCACAGGGCATCGCGCTGTGCTGGCGACGTCGGCAGATCTTCGTCCAGTTCAGCAACGATCACCACAGGCCGTTCCAGCCCTTTGAAGCTTTGAATGGTTGAGAGGAGAATCTTGCCATGCCGCCCGCTATATTGCTCCACAAGTCGGTACTTTCCGCCCGGTTCCAGGCCCTGCAATTGTGAGAATTTGAGCGCCTTCGGTGTCAGCACCACCAGATCTCTTGAGTTCAATTGCTCCTCCACCAGCAACTGATGAAGCAGACTGGCAAGCGTTTTTTTCAACTCAAGAGTGGCGCTATAGGGATGCTTTTCCACGCTGCGCCCAACCGGACCGCGCGGACGTGAGGCAAAGTCGCCTTTGTAATAGGCTGCGAGGGCGCGATGAATGTTGCGCGTGTTGCGCACGTTCTCTTGCAGGGGATAGCGTGGCAGGTCTTCGGGAATGGCGCCTCGGTCGGCATAGACGCGCTGGTTATCGTCATAGAACACGTAGAAGATGCTCGCGCGCCCTTCACGCAGGCAATCTTCCAGCGCCAGCCACCAGGTATCCTGGAAATCCTGCCCCTCATCGACGATAATGGCATCAAATTTGAGATCAGGCCGCACCTCGACAGCTCTGGAAAGCGCGTCCGGGTAATCTTCGTTGAAGACGCGCTGCGCTTCAGGACCATCCGACGGCGGAAGGTCAATCTTCGCTTCCTTCGCCATGCGATAGCACAACTGATGAAAGGTAGAGACGTGCAGTTGCTCCAGCTTCGACGAAGCGGCCACTTCTGCAAGGTGATTCCCCAGCGCCTTATTGTAACAGGTGAGCAGGGTGCGAAAACCCTCTGTGGCAAGACGCTTCGCTTTCTCGACCGCCAGCGTTGTCTTGCCCGAACCGGCACAGCCATAGATCGCAGCCCGTCGCGTGCGCTGCAACAGATCGAGCGTGCGCAGTTGCTCCGCCGTCAGGCGCAGAATTTCCTGTTCCTCGTCCTTCACCTGAATAGCCAGTGGATGCGGCAGGGTCATCGTAGGAGCCAGCAGGCGCTCCAGATCACGGATGAGCGCGTTGCCGGTGATTGTTGACCCGCTATCGCTGGCGCGCCAGAAGCGCATGATCTCTTCCACCCGTTGCGCCAGTGTCGAGAGATGCCGACCATCAATGATAATGTCCGGCGATGCATCAGGCGGTAAGGAGACATGCGCGACGCTCACATCAGGGAAGGCGACGGCATGGCCAATAGCGAGATACTGTGACGCCCGGCCCGGCAGCGAGTGCAACTTATCCAGCAGCGCGTACTTGCAACGGACTACCTGCCCGAAAGGGTCAATGAAATGGTCGTTGTTATTGCGATCACGCGAGATCCATTGCCGCCGGGCGCCTTCATAGCGAATGCGGCCCCCTTTAACCTCAATCAGCAAGATGCCATAGCCGGGATGGGCGACAATAAAATCTGCCTCGCCGTCACGCGGCGCGTCTGTCGACCTTGTGCGCCCCAACCATGCCACATGGTAGAACACCACCCGGTCGTTTCCCAGTTGCTGCGCCAGCGCATCATACAGCTTGACCTCAGCCCGTTTCGCCGCATCGTTGCGCACCTCATTCGTCAGCGTCTGTGGATACATCTTTCCCATATGTTTCCCTCTCGCCGATCAAAACCCTACTTTGTATTCCCGTTCAGCACCACCAGATTGTCCATGCGCCATCGCCAGATATGCAGGTTCGGGCTCCAACTATGTTCTATATGCCTTCCCCGTCTCCATCGCCCGCTTCGTCCGGTATTCCATGGAGGCATTTCTATTCATTTCGAAGCCATACTTTATCTCATGCCAACTCATGATACAGATGAAGCAGGCGAAATATTAGCTCTCGTCTGACAGAATCAGCGATAGGATATCGTATCTGCCCACGTTTATTTTACCAGAAAATCAACTGCCTTACCCACCGCCTGGTCTATAACTTTCTGAACATCAACGATGAGACTCTGCTGGCAGCATGTTATCGCCTTTCTAACTTCAACTTCTCCGAGACCTCGGCCATGATCTCGTTCACCTTTGCCAGCGTCTCATCCGAGATCTGCTCAGTTGGGCCAGGCTCGATGTGCAGGTGGAGGCGCAGGGTCAGGCCGACAGTTGCTCTGGTGAGGTTGCCGACCTGTTCGGCGAGGTCTTGCAGCTCATAGTCTTGCATGTCGGCTTCAGCTACCAGCGTTCCTGCTATGGTGGGCGTGGTCTCGCGCACGGCGGGCGGTGGTAACCCCCAGAGGCGTGAACTGAAGGCCGCCGTAGGGCCACCTCCAGAGGCGTGAACGGAAGCCCGTGCGAGCGCCCGGCAGGCCACCCGCAAGGGGCTTACACGGGGAGGTTTTTTGGGAAAATTTGTTGTAAAGTCGCTTGAGAGGCCGACGGAAAGAGTGGCATTGGGAACGCTTCTCCATCGGCTTCCCAG
>Ga0209810_1002527_pt1 | contig 21643 bp, 20 predicted proteins | sample Coa_R1_7_FD_187159 | JGI IMG/M metagenome (GOLD analysis project Ga0209810, IMG submission 187159) | Surface soil microbial communities from Centralia Pennsylvania, which are recovering from an underground coalmine fire - Coalmine... | ecosystem: Environmental > Terrestrial > Soil > Unclassified... | reverse complement strand
GTCAGCCAGGGCGAATACCTCATCAATGATGATGTCCTCTCCAAGCCCCAGATTGCCAGTCGCGTCCTGCGCTCGTTCCGCGAACTGGCGGTAGAAGAGGAAGACGATGCGTCGAAAGATCTCTACTCCCCGCTTTCCAGTCGCGAAGTAGAGATCCTCGACTATATCGCTCGTGGCAACAGCAACAAAGAGATTGCCAAATCGCTCAAGATCAGCGACCAGACGGTGAAAAATCACATCACCTCCATTCTGAAAAAGCTCTCGGTCAATGATCGCACGGCAGCCGTTGTCCACGCCCTGCGGCACGGCTGGATCAAGATCGGCGATAGTTAGGTTGTTTCACGTTCATCGTCAATCAGCGGTGATAGTGGCCATGCTGGCGGAGCTTGAAATCTCGATATCGTAGCATGGCGTACCCTCTACATAGCCGGCGCTTTGCAGCCGCACGTTATTGCCCACATCGTTAAGGGTTTGATTGTCTCTTTCATGGTTGGCCGTCGCCGGCATTCTCGCGCTGTTTACGCTGGCTTTAACCTGGGTTGCAGTGATTCCCGGACTGACCGCAAAATCGATTGACGGCGCAAGCGCCTTTTCGTATCCGATCGTCTTCCTGCCCTTTATCAGTTCGGCGTTTGTACCCACCAGGACGATGCCGCTGGTTGTCCGCGTTTTTGCCGAAAACCAGCCTATGACGGCGATCGTGAATACTATCCGTGCGTTGCTGTATGGCCAGCCCGTATCTCAGGAGATCTGGGTGGCCCTTGCATGGTGCGTCGGCATTCTGGTTGTGGCCTACTTCTTTGCAATGAGGGCATATAAAAAGCGCGTGTGAAGGAAGGAGACAGGCGGAACGCAGTGCAATGGCTGTGCTTCCGCCTGGCGCCTTTTTGCTGATGCGCCGATGCGCCATTCAGGCCCAGATGGCGAGCAATTCTTTGCCGGTGCTGGCATCCAGAAAGAGATAGAGGTCTTGATGGGTCTGGGAGGAGAAGGTGACGGGAACCTGCCGGTAGACGATCATCCAGGCCGGGACGTTATTGAAGTCGGGATGAGCAGGATGGTTGCTGCTGGCGGGATAGTTGAGCAGTACGTAGCTGGCCGTCGTACTTTTCGCCTGCGTGGCCGCGTCTGGCATCAACTGGTTGGCAAGCAGGAGGGCCTGTTGCTGCGAGAGCGCCGGAGTCTGAGATGGATGCCCCAGCGTGATGCCTTCGGCCTGTAACGCGGGAATTTGCGCCTGCCCGCTGGGAGTGGCAACGGATCGCGGTAGCGGCAGAGATGAGGAGATGCGCGAAGCAACTGTTGGCTGAAACACCAGCAAAAATGCCCACACCAGCGCGACTGCGAGCAAGACCGCGCCCACAATCCCACTGATCAGATGAAACGGTGATGTCGCTTTGCCCCTCTTTCCTGCCATATGCTGCCTGCACTCCCTGAATATGCTCGCTGCCTTTACCGCATGTTTCCGGTTTTAGCTCAGTATAGCGGATTTTCTCAGACATAGCAAATCAGGCAGACAAAAGCCCACTCTGTCTAGCAGTTGACCTTGTTTGGCCAACAGTATATACTATATACCAGCAAGGAGTGTTAGCCTGTGTGCAGAATTAAGGAAATATGAAGCAGTTCTGGAGCGGGATGCTGGACCTGGGAGCCGCGCTGGCTACAGGTTATCCTGTCGTTGTGGACGCTGCACTCTCCCCTGTGTATTCATTCCCCGGAAAAATGAGATGAAGAAAGGAAGCATTATCCCGTGAAAGTTTATGGCCGCATGACGGTCTTCCCTATAATGCCTGCGCGTATTAGCAGGCTGTACGAACTGGCATATAATCTGTGGTGGAGCTGGCACCCGGAGGCGCGCGAACTGTATAGCAGCATCGACCCGCAACTGTGGGAAGAGGTCGGGCATAACCCGGTGCGTTTCCTGAGCGAGGTCGAGCCTGCGCTACTGGAACGGGCTGCGGAGGATGGCCGCTACCTGGAACGCTATGAAAGCGTCCTCAACGCCTTTGATCGCTATATGCACCCGCGCGCCGACGAGACCTGGTTCTCACGTACCTACCCCGAACTGGCAGATAAGACGATTGCCTACTTCTCGGCGGAGTTTGGACTCAGCGAGGCCCTGCCCATCTACTCCGGCGGCCTGGGCATCCTCTCCGGCGACCATTGCAAAGAGGCCAGCGATCTGGGCTTGCCCTTTGTCGGCGTTGGCTTCCTCTATCCACAGGGCTACTTCCAGCAGCGCATCACCCGCGAGGGCGTGCAGGAAGCGGTCTATGAGAAGCTGCATTTTTCCGAAGCCCCGGCCACCCCGGCGGTTGGCCCGGACGGCAACGAAGTGATGATCAGCGTTGACCTGCCCGGTCGGCGCATTCACGCAAAGGTCTGGAAGGTGCAGGTAGGGCGCATCCCTCTCTACCTGATGGATACCGATGTTGCGCCCAATGCGCCCAATGATCGCGAGCTTTCCGCCCGCCTCTATGGGGGCGACCGCGAAATGCGTATCTCGCAGGAGATCGTGCTGGGCATCGGCGGCGTGCGCGCCCTGCGCGCGCTGGGCATCTCCCCGGCGGCCTGGCACCTCAACGAGGGACACGCAGCCTTCCTCAACCTGGAACGCGCCCGCGAACTGGTCGCCTCCGGCCTGACCTTCCAGCAGGCGCGTGAGGCTGTGGCGGCCAACTCGCTCTTCACCACGCACACCCCCGTCCCCGCCGGCAATGATACCTTCAGCTATGACCTGATCGATAAATACTTTGGCTCCTACTGGGGACAGCTGGGCCTGAATCGCGATCAGTTCATGGAGATTGCCCGCGAGGATCAAGGCTGGGGGCCGGTCTATAGCATGACCGTGCTGGCGTTACGCCTGACGGGGCAGCATAACGGCGTGAGCGCCCTGCACGGGGATGTTTCGCGCAGGATGTGGCAGTTCCTCTGGCCCGGCATCGATGTCGACGAAGTTCCCATCGATTCCATCACCAACGGCATTCACAGCCCGTCGTGGGTTGCGCCGGAAATCGACGAAGTCTTCCAACGCTACCTGGGCAAAGACTGGGCAGAACACGTGGACGAGCCGGAACTGTGGGAACACGTCACGGAGATTCCCGACGAGGTACTCTGGCAGGCCCACCTCAAACGCAAAGAGGCATTGATCGCCTACTCGCGTAACCGGCTCAGGCAGCATCACCTGCGGATGGGCGAGGGGTCGGTGCAGATAGCTGAGTTTGAGCGCATGCTTGACTCCAACGCGCTGACTATCGGCTTCGCGCGGCGCTTCGCGACCTACAAACGGGCCACGCTCATTTTCCGCGACCTTGAGCGACTGAAACGCATTGTGAACAATCCAGAACGCCCGGTGCAGATCATCTTCGCGGGCAAAGCTCACCCCGCCGATGAGCCGGGCAAAGCATTGATTGAGCAGGTCTATCGTCTCTCGCGCAGCGACGCCTTCCGGGGCAAGATCATTTTCCTGGAGAACTACGATATCGATATGGCGCGCTACCTGGTCTCCGGCACCGACCTCTGGCTGAACAACCCCATCCGCCCGCACGAAGCCAGCGGCACCAGCGGCCAGAAGGCGGCGTTGAACGGCCAGCCCAACCTGAGCATTCTCGATGGCTGGTGGGACGAAGGCTACAACGGCAAAAACGGCTGGGCCATCGGCGAGAAGCGCGAATATCACGACGCCAACGTGCAGGCCGAGGCGGATAGCCTCTCACTCTATCAGTTGCTGGAAGAGGAAGTCATCCCCACCTACTACGAGCGCGATGCGGACGGTATCCCCCACGCCTGGATCGCTATAATGAAAGAGGCTATGCGAACGTGCGCGCCACAATTCAGCATGCGCCGTATGGTGAAGGAGTACACTACGCGCTTCTACGTGCCAGAGATCGAGCAGGGCAAGGCCATCGAGCAGGATCACTATGAAAAGGCCCGCGTGCTGGCGGCCTGGAAGGAGAAGATCAACAGGAACTGGCCGGGCGTCCAGCTCTACGCCGATGGGAAGCGCGAGGGGCAGTTGAGCCTGGGCGAGTGGCTCGACGTAAAAGCCTGGGTGCGCGCGGACAACCTGCAACCCGAAGACCTGCGCGTCGAACTTGTCTACGGTGAAGCCAATGACGACCACCCCACCGCGCAGTTCGCCCTGCCGATGGAGTACACCAAACGCGAACTCGACGGCTCGTACCGCTACGATATCCGCCTGCAACCGACTGAAAGCGGCAGCATCACCTACGGCGTTCGCGTCCTGCCCGCTCATCCCGCTCTCTCCGGCAAACACGACATGGGCCTCGTCCGCTGGGCATAACACGTACAGGGCGTGAACTGAAGCACAGTTCACGCCACCAGCAGGCCACCCATCCGAGCTCAGGCCAGCCGAGCAGCAGGCCACCCATCCGAGCTCAGGCCACCCGCGCGCCAGGCCACCCATCCGAACTCAGGCCAGCCGAGCGCCAGGCCACCCATCCGAACTCAGGCCAGCCGCGAGCAGGCCACCCGCAAGGGGTGGCCCTACTATACACGACCGTAGGCAATTGGGACGTAGTATAGTAGGGCCACCCCTTGCGGGTGGCCTGCTCGCGGCTGGCCTGCGCGGCTGGCCTGCTGCGCGGCTGGCCTGCTTGTTGGCCGCTGGCCTGCTCGCGGCTAGCCTGCGCGGCTGGCCTGCGCTCGGCTAGCCTGCGCGGCTGGCCTGCTCGCGGCTAGCCTGCGCGGCTGGCCTGCTGCTCGGCTGGCTTGCGCTCGGCTGGCCTGGCGCTCGGCTGGCCTGTGATGGGAAGTGTTTGGGTCTACGAGTTTCCACGTCTGCCGCCCAGTGGGAAGCGATCCCAGGGGTTCTCGTTGGCAGTGATGCGATAGCCGTCGGGGTCGGCGAAGACGAGGGCGCGCCCGAACGGACTATCATAGGGTGGTTGGATAATATGCGCGCCCGCCTCTACCAGTCTGGCGTGCAGCGCATCAGCGGAATCGCAATCGAGCCAGAGCGTCACGCCCCAACCCGGTGGCGGCGCTTCGTCCAGATTCGCCCGTGCTGCGCTCAGCCCAAAGGGGATTGAGTTGGTATCGAAGAGAACGAAATCAGGCGCGTTGAAGCGTTCATCGATGGTCAGGCCCAGCGTCTCCGTGTAGAATGTGCGCGAAGCGAAAAGGTCGCGCACCTGCAAGCTGATAAAATCGGGTCCGAGCAGTTTTGCCATGAGCGTTCCTTCCTTTCAAAACTGAGGCCAATCACAGCCTCGATCTCTTTCATGTCCATAGTCTACCCGATGCCAGTGACAACGGTATGTCAGCAGCGCAACGACTTTTTCAGGGCAACAAAAAAGCAGGAAGGCCCTCTCTGTCATGTTGCGTGAAGCGAAGCATCTGATCGCGCTATGCTGAGTAGCGGCGTCTGCCAGACGCTTCGCTCCACTCAGCATGACAGAGAGGGCTGAATTGAGCAGCGATTTCGCTAGTGACCGCGCACGGCGGAGGGAAGAACGCGCAGGGCAACGGAGTAGCGCGCGGCGAAATTTTCCGGCGTGCCGAAGCTGCGAGCGATGAAGGCGCGATATTTTTCTACATAAGCTGCCACCTGATTGGCAGGCAGTTCATCGGGGCTGAAACGCGCCTGCCCGGTGAAAACGATGATATCGCCGCCGGAGCCGTTGCCATCAAAGTTGAGGGAGACGCGAGGGTTTTGTTGCAAGTGCTGCAAGCGTTTCGCGCCGTTGAGGCTGTAAATAAGAAACTCCGCGCTGGCCTCGTCCCACAGGAACCAGACAGGGGCTGGCTGCGGCGTACCTTTCTCGTCAACGGTGGTAAACCAGATAATCCGCTCATCGCGCAGACGGCGGGCCACTTTCTCGCCAAAGGGGGTCGATGGGTCTGGAAGTTGAAATGCCATAGGGTTTGCCTTTCTTCAGTAAAGAATGCTTCCTGTCAGAATGCCATCATCAGATAGCTTCCTTATATGTATGAGAACCACAATCCTGCCACCAGATATTTCCATTAGCTGACATTGCTCGCTATGCCAGGATGATGATGCAGGACACGAGAAAGCGTGAACGCGACCAGGGAATTGTCTTATGGTAATTGGAGACATCAGCCTCATCCGTCCCCATTACACCACCTATAGAGAAGAACATAGTTTGCCATTGTTGTACCTCTTCCTCACTTTCATTCTACTCGGACAGGGCTGCTTATATCGATATTCTTCATACATATCAGGCAACCGGAAATGAGAAAACCAACCACAAACTTTGAGATTTCGCACAGGTGGAGAAAGGACGCGAAGTAAGGTATACTATCTCCATGCAGAACAAACTCTTCCAACCGGTACGGCTGGGGCCGCGAGAGGCGAGCAACCGAATTATTTTTGGCAGCCATACGACAAATTTTGGGCGCAAAAATATGCTGAGCGAGCAGCACGCCCGGTATTACGCGGCGCGTGCGGAGGGCGGAGCGGGCATCATTGTGCTGGAGGAGCATATCGTCCATCCCTCGGACTGGCCATACCAGTATGCGCTGCAGGGCTACTTGCCGGAGACGGTACAGGCAATTGCCGCCGTTACGGAACGTATCCATGCGCACGGGGCGCTGGCGCTGGTGCAGTTGAACCATAACGGGCAGCAATCGGTGAGCGATCACCGGCAGGCGGAGTTGTGGGCGCCGTCAGCGGTGCCGGATGTCTCTTCGCGCGAAGTGCCGAAGGCGATGGAACTGGCCGATATCCGGGCCGTCATTGAAGGCTTCGGGCTGGTAGCCAGGCACGCCGTACAGGGCAATGCTGACGGGGTGGAGCTACAGGTAGCAGACCGCTCGCTGCTGCGCCAGTTTCTTTCGCCGCTCACCAACCAGCGCGGCGATGCCTATGGCGGCTCGCTGGAAAATCGCCTGCGTTTTGTGCAGGAAACTATTGAGGCAGTAGATGCCGCGCTGGGCAGCGAGCGCGTGCTGGGTGCGCGACTATGCGGAGACGAACTGGCTCCCTGGGGTGGCTTAACGCCGGAGCAATGCCTTGAGATCGCCCGCCTGCTGGCAGAGACGGGGCGCGTCGATTATTTCACCATCACGATGGGTAGCATCTTCAGCACCCATATGTTTCCCTTCCACGCCTCGATGGCAACGCCGCCGGGCTACGCCGTTCACCTCGCCGCCGCAATAAAAGCCGCCGTCTCCATCCCGATCTTTGCAGCGGGCCGTATCATGAACGCGGCACAGGCCGAGCGTATCCTGGCTGAGGAGCAGGCCGATGGCGTGGAGATGATTCGCCCGTTAATTGCCGACCCGAACCTGCCTCGTCTCTCACGGGAAGGACGCGCTGCCGATGTGCGCCCCTGCCTGGCATGTAATCAGGGCTGCCAGGTGCGTTCAACCATGAATGTGCAACTGGGCTGCAATGTCAATCCCGATGTTGTGCATGCCGTGCCCATCTTGCTCAAGCATGAGACAGTCGGCAGGACGAAGCGAGCGCCAGTATTGATTGTCGGCGGTGGGCCTGCGGGCATGGAGGCGGCGCGCGCGGCGGCCCTGCGCGGGCGGCGGGTGGTACTCTATGAACGGGAGCAAGAGCTGGGCGGCACGGTGGCGCTGGCAGCGAAGGCTCCCATGAGGGGAGAACTGCGCGCCATCACCGATTATTTGCGAGAGCAGCTTGAGAAACTGGACGTGGAGATACGCCTGGGGAGCGAGATGACGGCGGAAATGATACTGGCGCAGCAACCGGAAACCGTCGTCATCGCCACAGGGGCGCAGCCAGGGCCGGGCCTGCTGCCCATCGCCGGGCGCGACCTGCCGCAGGTCATCGATGTGCGCCGCATCCTGCGCGGCGAGCGACTGGACGGGCAGCGCGTGGTCGTGATCGATGAGACGGGCGGCCATGGCGCGCTTTCGGTCGCGGAACTGCTGGCCGCTGAGGGACGCAGCGTCGAGATTATCACAGAAGACTGGTACGTAGGACGCGATCTTGTCGCCACCCACGATTTTGTCGGCTGGATGCAGCGCGTGCTGGCACGCGGCGTAGCAATGACGACGCATACAAGCGTGGCGCGTATCGAGCCGGGGCAGCTCATCGTCACCGACCGCTTCGCGGCAGGCGAGCGCGCCATTCCCGCCGACGTGGTGGTACTCGGCACCTATGATCGTCCGGCGCAGGAACTCTACTACGCCCTCAAAGGCCGCGTGCCGCGCCTGCACCGGGCCGGTGATTGTGTCTCACCACGTCGTATCGAACAGGCCATCGCCGAAGGGCGTCAAATCGGCGAGTTGTGCTAAACACAGTATAACGCTCGCTCCATGGAGCGAGCGACCGTATATAGTAGGGGCGACCCTTGCGGTCGCCCTGGATGGGGCGGTCGTCGCGGGCGGCGGTCGCTGAGAGCCAGGAAAGAAACATGGCAGGGCAATACCAGTATTTATTTACACCCATGCGTATCGGGCAAACGATTGTACCGAACCGCATTGTCTTCGCGGCGCATCTGACGAATCTGGCGGAAGAGAATATGCCGGGGCCGAGACTGACTGCCTATTACGCGGAACGGGCAAAGGGCGGCTGCGGGCTGATTATCACGGAGGAGCAGTCGGTTCACCCCAGCGACTGGGCCTACCAGCCGCTCATTCACGGCTTTGACCCGAAGGTCGTTCCCCATTACCGGCGCATGACACGGGCGGTGCATGAATATGGGACGCGCATCTTCGCGCAGCTGAATCACAACGGCATGCAGGCCAGCAGCATCTACTCGCGCCGCCCCGTGCTGGGGCCTTCGCCGCTGGTCGACCCCATCCATCGTGAGATGTGCAAGGAGATCGAGCCGGAAGAGATCGCCGAGATTGTGCGCGGCTATGCGCTTGTGGCCCGCCATGTGCGCGAAGGCGGCTTTGACGGCGCGGAACTGCAGTCTTCGCACAGTTCGCTGATCCGGCAATTTTTCTCGCCCTATTTCAATCGCCGCGACGATGCCTATGGCGGCTCCCTGGAGAACCGCATGCGTTTCGCCCTGGAAGTGATTCAGGCCGTGCGCGCCGAAGTTGGCCGCGACTTCACGCTCGGCATCCGCCTCTGCGGCGATGAACTGATTCCGGCTGGCCTGACGCTGGATGATGTGCGCGAGATTGCGCGTCGCTTAGAGGCAACGGGCCAGCTTGATTTTATCAATACCAGCATTGGCGAGTTTCACAACCTCTACATGGTTGAAGGCTCCATGCACACTCCTCCTGGCTACCAGCTTTTCGTCTCGGCTGGCATCCGCGAGGTGGTCAAGCTGCCGGTTTTTTGCACGGGTCGCATCAAAGACCCCGTGCAGGCCGAACGCATCCTGCGCGAAGGGCTGGCCGATATGGTAGACGTGGTGCGCGGCCAGATCTGCGACCCCGAATTTACGCGCAAAGCCCGCGAGGGGCGCGCCGAATCCATCCGTCTCTGCATCTCCTGCAATCAATACTGCATCGGGCGCATGGGCCTGAACCTCAGCCTGGGCTGCATCCAGACGCCCGCGACGGGTAACGAACTGCGCTTCCCGCGCCCGCTGCCGCCGCAGAATCTCAAGCGCAGGCCAACGCTGCTGATCGTGGGAGCCGGTCCCGGCGGCATGCAGGCGGCCAAAGTGGCGGCGCAGCGCGGCTTTCGCGTCAAACTCTACGAGCGGCAGCAGGAACCGGGCGGTCAGGTCAACCTGCTGGTGCGCGTGCCGGGCCGCGTTGAGTTTGGCGACTCGATACGCAACCTGCAGCGCGACATTCTCGAAGCAGGCGTTGAAATTCATGTGGGAACAGAGATGACGGCGGAGATGATCGAGCGCGAGCAGCCAGATGCCGTCATTCTCGCCACAGGTTCGTTGCCGATGTTGCCGCCAATAGCGGGAGTTGACCTGCCGCACGTGGCAACCGTCTGGCAGGTACTCACCGGCGAAAAGAGCGCGCAGTCGGGCGAAAACGTGCTGATCTACGACCAGATCGGCTTCCATCAGGCAACAAGCGTGGCGGAACTGCTGGCCGAAAAAGGCTGCAACGTCGAGGTGGTCACGGGGCAATTCTACGTCGGCGGCGATCTGGGCATCACGCTCGATCTCGAACTCTGGTATCGCCGCATGCTGGCAAAAAACGTGAAGCTGACGCCCAACTACTTCCTGCTCAGCCTGGGACCGAACAGCGCCACCATCATGAACAACTACACTGGCCAGACGCGCCAGCTTGAACCGCTCGCCCTCGCCGTAATGGCCACCCCCCAGGTCGCCAACGACAGCCTCTACTACCAGCTTCAGGGCAAAGTCAAACAACTCCATCGCGTCGGCGACTGCATCGCCCCGCGCCGAGTGGAACATGCTATCCTGGACGGCGAGCGAGCGGCCAGAAGCCTTGAAATTGCTGTCTGAAGGCTCCCAACGTGTCATGCGGAGCCGCAGCATGGCCACGCGGAATAGCCTTTTCGTTGATACGTCAGGATGGGCTTATCTAGTCGATTCTCGTGCTTCCTTTCACCATCAAGTATGTACAGTCTACCAGCAAGCAGTTAATCAAGGTCGGCATCTTGTAACAACAAACTATATTGTTGCGGAGTTAGTAGCCCTTCTATCAAGCCGCTCATCCATCTCGCGACGGCAAATCTTTGCATTCGTCGATACGCTTAAGTTTGCTTCCCACATCGAAATTATCCATATTAATGCTACTCTTGATGCCCAGGCAGGGAGCGGATTTAAGTACGGCCAGAGTGCAGTGGAGCGAGCTGCGTAAGGCAAGGTTGCATCAGGAAAGCGCAATGCTTTGAACAAGCCCAGGCTTATGATCCACCCGCTATTCCACTGTGAGGGACATACCTGAGCAATATAAGGAGGCGCGATTTTACCGATATCGTAAGATCGCGCCTCTGTTATCCGGGGGTGACCGATGGGGCTTGAACCCACAACCGCTGGAGCCACAATCCAGAGCTCTGCCGATTGAGCTACGGTCACCACAACGTTTGTTGCAACACCAGTATAGCGAGTGCCTTGCGAATTGTCAATAGCCATTTCAGCACAATTTGTCTGAGCGGGAACCATGTCATGCGGAGCGGCAGCGAAGCATCCATGTGGGCCATACCGAACAATTGTCGCCCCAGATGCTTCGCTGCCGTTCCGCATGACACATTGCCCCACGAGAAGACGTTTCCCATGCTACTTCTCACCGACAGCCCCACGCAAAAGTATGGGGAGGTCGGAGAGGTCGCTGTCGAAGCGGCGGGCGGCGATATGGCGGTCGGGGCGCATGAGGTAGAGAGTACGCGGGCCGGGGTTGTAGGCGGCAGAGGCTTTGCCCTGCTGGTCGAGCAGAACGGTGATACCATCTGGTACAGGCATGTTGGGCAGTTGAGGCGTGATGAGGTAGAGGGAGATAGGCAGATCGGGCAAATTCGGGCGAACTTTATCAAGCAGGCTCAGGCCAGCGTCAGGGTCGGCGCAGAAGTAGAGAACGACGAAGCTGTGGCCGAAGAGGTCGAGCAGGTGAACGGGAGTGCTGCTTTGCGCGTTGGTCAGGATGAGAACGGGGGCAAGGGAACCGGCAAGGGGGCCGGTGCTGTAGCGTCTGAAGATGGGCTGGACTGCTGGCGGCATTCTGGGATGCTTGCCGGGGCGCAGCAGCGGGTCTTCAGCAATGATGGGAGAGTCGCGATAGGTGAAGGGGTTGGACATGTGGCCGGCGTTGACGTAGCGGCGCATGAACTTGAAAGGCAGGCTGAGGCGCAGGATGGCGTCGCGTTTCCAGCGCGCCGGGCCAGGGGTGGGAACAAGAAAACGCATGGTGTCATCGGTGAGGCGCAGGTTTTCGATGGCGGCGGCATGACGCTCATCGTGATAGGTTTCGAGCAGAGCTTCGGGCGCGAGACCGGCACGGACGAGAGCCAGCTTCCAGACAAGGTTCCAGACATCCTGAATGCCGCTGTTGAGGCCGCGCCCGCCGAAAGGGGACATGAGATGGGCGGAATCACCCAGGAAGAAGACGCGCCCGTGCTTGAAGCGTTCGAGCGCCCGCTGCTGGTACGAATAAATGCTCATCCAGACGATCTCGTAGGGACGCTCGCCAACGGTGGCGACGATGCGTCGATGCAGCGATTCCGGCTGTTTCGCGGCGGTCAGGTCTTCACCGGGCGGAAGCTGGTAGTCGATGCGGTAGATGCTGTCGGGCTGCGGGTGTAGCAGGGCAGTGCGACCGGGATTGAAAGGCGGGTCAAACCAGAACCAGCGTTCGCGCGGCGTCTCCAGCTGCATACGCACGTCGAGGATGAGGAAATGGTGGTCACGGGACTCGCCGGGGAAGTTGAGGTTGAGCAGGCGGCGCACCGTGCTGCGCGGGCCATCGGCAGCCAGTACGTAAGGAGCCTCGACATATTTCACGCCATCGGAAGTTGTGACCTCGACGCGCACGCAATGCTCATCCTGCGCGATGCCCGTTACTTTGTGTCGCCAGTAGACCTGGCAGCAATCAAGGGTTTTGAGCGCGTCGTATTGCAGGTGTTCCAGCAGGTTCTGGGGCATGTTGACGAAGCGCGGGTAGCGGTCTTCCGGCTGCGGAGGCGTGGAGAAGGTTTTGTAGAGTTCGGTGCGGCGGAAGAAGACGCGCCCGCCGACGAGCGTCATGCCCTTTTCCGCCATCTGCTGCCCCACAATGCTCCACGTGCCGAGAATTTCCAGCGCGTGCCGCTCCATGAAGATGGCGCGCGAACCTTCCACCGCCGGGCCATCCCCATCATCGAACACAACGCAGGGAATGCCATAATGGGCCAGTCCCAGCGCGGCGCTCATGCCAACCGGGCCAGCGCCCACTATGATGATGGGGTCTTGCCATGCCGGGTGAGGATTCAGTTGTTCCAACGTGTATTCGGCCATGTTGCTCACCTGTTGTCATGTCTCTTTTCCCTGCGCCTTGAGCGCGGCGACGATTTCAGGGTGTGGCTGCCAGTGACCTTCGCTATAGATTTGCTGATCCCAGGGGAAAATAACAAGTTCGTCGCTGACGAGCGCGCAGAAATCAGGCGGCGGGCTGGCCCAGCTATGGCTGACGAGCGTGGCCGTCACGACTTGCGCCGCACCCTGCGCCCGCGCGCCCTCGGCAACCAGCGCGAGCGTTTCTCCGCTGTCCGCTATCTCATCGACGACGGCGACAACTTTGCCCGCGACCTCCGGCGAGACGGGAACTTTCCAGACGGGAGAGGCGTAACGCACCTCGTCGTTGACGCGGCGGGTGACGCGCACGGGATACATTTCGCGGCGCAGATTGCAGGCCACAGTCGTGGCCGGAATCAGCCCGGCGCGTGCGATACCGACGATGACTTCAACGCCGATCTGATCCAGTCGCTCCGCCAGTCGGGCCGAGAGGCGAGCAAACTCTTCCCACGAGATACTTCTCACCCCCTGACGATGCGCGTAATCGTAGCTTTTCATACCTCGCTCTCCTTATGTCTGTATTTTACGGCTATATGAAATCAAGAGACGAGGGATTGCCAGAGGGCGGCGTCACGACTCTCCGTCCAGATGCGTGGGCGTGTGCCGGCGAGTTCGTCGTACATGCGCTGCACATTGAAAGGCAGGCAGTGTTTGAAAATGGCCCACTCACCGAAACGCGGGGTGAGCGCGCGTTCGGCGGCAGCATACGCCTCGGCAATGCTCGCTTCGTTGCGGACAGCCTCGCGCACAGTATCGCGCAGGATGGTGAGATATGCCTGCGTCTCGTCGATGGCACGGTCAACATCCGCTCCCTGCACAGTGGGGCCGCGACCGGGGACAACGCTGTGCGCGCCCAGTCCGCGCACGTTTTGCAACGTGCCAACCCAGTCCTGGATGAAGGCATCGCCACAGTAAGGCGCGGCGCTTGCCTCTACGAGATCGCCCGCGAAGAGGATGCGTTCGGCTGGCAGCCAGACCGCCGTATCGCCTTCGGTGTGAGCGCGACCGAGCCAGAGCAACTGCACTTCGCGCCTGCCCATGTCGAGAGTCAGCGCGTCCTCGTACCAGATATCGGGATAGGTGAGGCCGGGGACGGACTGGATGTCCAGAAAGAGCCGGGGGAAGCGGCGCGCCTCCGACTCAAAATCCTGCTGTCCGCGTTCGAGGATAAGGTCGCGAGTGCCGCGATGGGCGATGATGTGTTCGGCCCCGATGCCGGACGCGCCCAGCACGCGCACGGCGTGATAGTGGGTCAGCACAAGATAGCGAATGGGTTTATCGGTCACCTGGCGAATGGCGGCGACAGTCTCGCGAGCCAGCGTGGGTGTTGCCCGTGCATCGATGACCAGAACGCCCCGCTCGCCCACAATGAAGCCGGTATTGGGATCGCCACCGGTCGTGAGCGCGTAGACACCCTCTGCCAGAGGAACGACGGTCGCGGGTTCCGGTGCGGAGACGGGCGCATTTGGATTTTCCAGGCCAGAATCAGCCATAACTCAACCCCTCTTCTCTTTCATCACCCCCAACGCGGATCGGGGAAACAGCTTCTGGCCGCCCCTTCCACCCCGTTGAGGAAAGCGCACAAAACGAAGCCGAAAATAAGGATTGCGTGAGCAACCGCATCCGTAGACAGTGTATGCAGGCACTATAAGCATTGTCAAGATTTGCAAGAAATGACCATATTCGTGCAAATAAGGGTCGTTTCTGTCCTCGTTGCAGGCTATACTTACAGCAGAAGAACAGTCAAGTACAAAAAAGGAGAAAGGTAAGCATGACTGACATGCAGATGAAACTCGAACTGGTTGCGGTTCCTGTCACCGATGTTGACCGGGCAAAGGCTTTTTATACGGAGAAGATCGGCTTTCACGCTGATTATGATGTTACGGTCAGGGACGACCTCCGTTTCGTCCAGTTGACTCCTCCCGGTTCGGCCTGCTCTATCGCCATCGGGGTTGGCATTACCGACATGCAACCGGGATCGCAAAAAGGCCTGCAAATGGTGGTCTCGGATGTGAAGGCCATCCGCGAGGAGCTGGCCAGAAGAGGAGTTGACATCAGTGAGATCGATGTGCAGGACTGGGGCCATTTTGCCTACTTCAGCGATCCTGATGGCAATAGCTGGTCTTTGCAGCAACTCCCCAATCGCGGCTAGCTATCAGACAGATGTTCGTCTGATAGCTTGAGCAGTGGAAAACGACAGCATTGCTTTCACCGATACAGGTCTGTCTGAGAGGAGCAGCAAAGCGGAAATATCCGCTCTGCTGCTCCTCTCAGACCAATTTTTTACCACATTGAGTATATTTGCTTATTCAGCCTCACCTCAGCCTGCTCACAGATTCGGCTCAGAGAACCAGCATACACTTGTGTTAGGAAAGCAAAGAACCCGAAAACCAGGACTACCATTCGTTCTACCATGGCTTTGTCAAAAAAGGAAGGAACCAGCATGATCATTTTGCAAATTGAACACACAGTCCCCAACTTCGATGCCTGGAAGAAGGCATTCGACAGCGACCCTGTAAACCGGAAAAAGTTGGGTGTACGCCACTACCGGGTCTTACGACCGATTGATAATCCAAACTACGTCATCATTGAACTCGAATTCGACACTGTAGACAAGGCAGAAGGGCTTCTTACAGCCATGCGCGAGGTATGGCGCGGCGTTCAGGGAACAATCATCGAGAACCTCCAGGTGCGCATCCTCGAGGCAGTAGAGAGCAAAGAGCCTTGACAATTCGCCACCAGTATCAATTGAGAGGATGAACCTTTTTCGGTTATCAGAAATACTCCGGTTCATTCGTCAGATGGCGTTGATGTCCCCGCTTTTTTCTCCTCTTCGAGCAATTTGCGAATGGCAGTCGGGGAGACATATTTGGGCGGGGGCGTCTTGTATGGCCTGGATTGCATGACTTCGATCCGCTCCTGCAAGCTCAGGCTTGCGAATGGCCTCGCTTTCTTCGGGAAAAGCCGACGGTCGCGCGTGCGCATGTAGACGAGAATGGCGCCGAAGAAGGCCACGACGAGACCGAAGAGCAGAACACCGACGCCAATTCTGGGGTCCACAGTCGTTTTCTGATAGGTGGTGGAACCTTGCTTAAAGCCTGACGTGGCGAAGAGGATGGACGGATTGCCAGAAGTGTCGTAGAGTTGAATGGCGAGAACTTTGTAGGGCATGACATCATCTTCGTAATAGACTTCCAGCTTCTGCCCGATAGGCGGTGCATAGTCGCTCCATTCTGGCCGCATGGCCGTCCCGTCGAAGATGAAAATCTGGTTGCCCGTGTCAATCTGGATTAAGCTGGCGTTGTACTCACCGTTATCCGTGCGAATGTAGTCCTGAACAAGATGGCCGCTCATTGTTTTGATCTGCCCGTAGCTATTAGCGAAGTTGACCACCAGCAAGATCAGGCCGATAAAAGCGATGAGCATGCCCTGTAAGAGAACTGAAAAGGGGCCGCGAAACTTTGTCATGTAGCCGGAATAAAGCCTTGAAACGCCTCTTACTCTCATCTGTCTCTACCTCCCAATAGAGTTTTATCAGTTCAGAGTCCCCCTCTATGCAAAGAACATTCGATTGGAGAAATGATGGGATTACTCTATCATAGGGATAGCAATGAGGCAATATTACAGGACTATTAGCTGATATGCCCTTGACAACCTTTCCAGCCTGCAATACACTTTTCGAGGAACGAAAAAGTAGGTGATTACCCTGTCCGGCGAGGATGAAGATGACACAGAGCATTCCTGAAGAAAAGCGTAATAGCGAGTACGATACTCATGAGGAGCATGATTTCTCCCATCTGCCAGAGTTGCCCCCTGGCGTGTATATTCCCGCGCCGACGAAGACGCCGCGCAGGGTGACGCGCTGGCCGGACGCGATCGATGTTATCTTTGAGAAAGACCCGGCCTGCCGCAATATTTTTGAGGCGCTGCTCTATCAGGGGCTGTGGGCGATTTTCTATCACCGCATTGCCCACGCGCTCTACCGGGCGCATATCCCCTTTATCCCACGCCTGATCTCGCAATTTGCGCGTTTCATCACCGGCGGCATCGAAATTCATCCGGGAGCGCAGATCGGCAAACGCTTTTTCATCGATCACGGGGCCGGTGTCGTGATCGGGGAGACGACGGTGATCGGCAATAATGTGATGCTCTATCACCAGGTGACGCTGGGCGCGACTGGCTGGTGGCGGCGCGGGCCGGGACGCAAGCAGAAGCGACACCCGACCATTGAGGATGATGTGACCATCGGCGTTGGCGCAGCCATTCTCGGCCCCATCACCATCGGCAGAGGCAGCAAGATCGGGGCGATGGCGCTGGTGCTGGAATCGGTGCCGCCGAACTCGGTGGTGGCCTCTAAGCCCGCTGAACTGCTGGTCAAAGGCGGCGAGCCGTTGGAGCAGCACCAGGAACTGACCCAGGGCTGGAATGGCGAGCAACCCTGGGAGATGGATTACCAGATTTGAGCCGCGTATCCTCTTCCCAATCAAATGGCGTGGTCGCCATCAAGACGTGAAGGTGTACTTCACCACCGTCCAGGTTTTTCCGCCATCCGTTGTGAACAGCACGGCCTTCGGCGATAACGCCCAACCATTGCTCGGACTGAACATGCGAATCATCGACAGAGGCTGAATCGTACCGGCAATGGGCGGCGTTTTCGACGGATTTGACCCCGCATTGGGATCTGGCCCGCTCGATTGCGAACAACCAGCCAGGAAAAGCAGCGCCAGAGCGAGAATCACTCCTGTAAAAACACCTCTTTTGCTTCTCAATGGCACATTCTTCATTTCCTCACCCTCCTCAAAACATCTCACTACTTGATCAGCTTCTCTTAAGCTCTTATCTCTTTGTTCCCTTATCACTGGATACGATTCTCTCTTTTTAAGTATATCGAATAATTATTTCTACTGACTTCCATTGTGAGAAAAAATGGGGTAAGAATCAGCAATCTTTCTCTGTAAGCAGAGAAAACTATCTACAGAAGTGTAACCTGCCAGCGTAGTGATAGATGAATCTCTTAAGCCTGGTGAAGGACAACATCGACGCTTAGAGCGCCGATGAAGAAAAGTTCACCCGGCAGGCAAGAGAGCAGGCATAAGAGGAGAGACAGGAGAAAAAGTTGTGGGAAAACGCGCCCCGATGCGCCTCAGTGAGGCCGAACGAACCCGCGTGCGGGATTTTTTACGGCAGGGCAATGCTCATGCGCGCGCGCTGAAGCGAGCGGAAGTGTTACTGAAAAGCGATGAAGGGTGGAATGATGCGCATATTGCCGACGAGCTGGGCATCACAGAGCAGACCGTGCGCAACATCCGCAAGCGATTTTACACCGGCGGTGTGGAAGCGGTTCTCACAGACAGGCCGCCACAGCGCCGCCGCAATCGGCGCGGGCTGCTCAGTGACGAACAGGCAGCCCGGCTGATCGCTATGAGCAGAAGCGAGGCCCCGGATGGTCATGACCACTGGAGCGTGCGTATGCTGGCCGACAAAGCCGTCGAGCTAGGATATGTGGAGCATCTTTCACGGGAAACGGTCCGTGTGCTACTCAAAAAACACGCCGAGCAGCACATCAGCCATACAAGCAGCAGTGTATCCTGAACGGTATGCCATGAAAAACTGTGCCGACGTGTCGTCCGGGGACGTTTGTAATGGCATGCTATCGCACCCTGTGCCAGCCCTGTTATTCTGAGCGGAGCGAAGAATGACAGGGCGGTGATGCTTTTTCATAGCTTATCATAAGCAGCGCGAAGCATTTACGCGGCCAGCGCCTTCACCTCAAGCCGACGGACCAGGAAATGATGGTAGCCATCACCTTCGGCGTCGCGCAAAATGTGAAAGGAGGCGTCTTGCAGCCAGCGTTTGACCTGTTCGATGCTCGGATAGTAGTGATAGCCTTCCAGCGCAAATTCGCCCTCGACGACGGGCATGCCCTGCGCTTTCGCTTTGAGATAGGCTTCCTGCACCTCCTGCGCGCACTCAGGCGTATCGATAATCTCGACAGTAAAGTACAGGTGGCCGCCGGTTTTCAGGGCTTTGTAGAAATTGTGCAGCACCAGGGGCCAGTCTTCGGGGAAGACGTTCTCCATTGCATCCATGCAGATGATGCCATCAAACGCATCGACGTAGGGCAATTCCTGCATGCCGATTTTTTCGATCGGCACCTGCGGAAATTTCCTGTGCGCCTGCAATAGCATCTGCCGCGACTGATCGACGCCGCGCACGGAGCGCCCGCTTTCCAGAATCATCCCCCAGTATTTGCCGGTGCCACAGGCCGCATCGAGAATAGCGCAATCGGGTGGACACAGCCCCAGAAACTGTGTCATGAACTCGCGGTGGGAGGGATTGATATGGCCCCAGCCTTCATCGTAATTGTGCGCGAAAAGCGTATCCATACGCACCTCCGCCTGCCGCCGCTTCTCACGTATCCATGTTGCTCTATCCATGAAAGCCCTCCTGAATTAGTGATGGTATTTTTGTTCGCCCGCGCGGACGGGAACGCCCAGCCGGTTTTCCACCGGGGCAAGCGGGCAGAACCAGCGACTATTATAGGCGCAGGAAGGATTGTACGCGTAATTGAAATCAAGCACCATGCGTGTTACGTTGCTGGCCGCCCTGGCACCCGATGCAGGCAAAAAATCGCTGCCCTTGATGGTATCGAAGAGGTAGCGACCGCCACCGTAGCTTTGCAGCGGGCAGGTCGCATCGCGAAATGGCAGGAAAAGGCCGCCGCCATAGATGTCGAGCCAGTAGAGTGAAAGTGAGACCTCCTGTCCCTCAACAGCGAACTGCACGCGGCCCACCGTCGTCATGGTCATACTCTCTTCCGCGTTCATCGCGATGGACTGCTGTACCGGCTCTACGCTGGTATCCACCTCAACGGTAAAGACCATCGCCGGATTGTACGGGAAGTAGCGCAGGCCCTGGAAATGCCGCCGCTGCTCTTCATCCAGCGCGGACTGCGGATGGTGGACGAAGAGCGCATCCCGGGTCTCGCGAAAACGCCGCCAGATCGCCTCTGCATCCTCCCCGGCCAGATAGGCCCGATTGCGCTCCCGATACATGGCAGCAACGCGACAACGATAATCATACAGCTCGAAATATTCAGACATGACGGTACCCTCGAAAAAGCTGGCGAGTTGACTCACTACAAAGTTGAGATTCAGCCGTGATAATAGTATCATACAGGGGAAGTCTCCGGCACAAACTCTAGACAAAAACGGGGAAACATTACAATGAACATACAGCGATTTTCGTATGGGCCTGAAGCTTTGCACTTTGCAGAACTCCACCTGCCTGCCGGTGAAGGGCCATTTCCAACGGCCATCCTGATTCATGGCGGCTTCTGGCGTGTCCCCTACGATTACCGGTTGATGGATGGGCTGGCGCGAGACCTGGCGGAGCGGGGAATCGCGGCATGGAATATTGAGTACCGGCGCGTGGGCGATACTGGCGGCGGCTGGCCCAACACCCTGCTGGATGTCGCGCGCGCCGCCGCTTTCCTGCGCACGCTGCCACAGGTCGAGCAGCAGCGCGTTGTTGCCATCGGCCATTCGGCTGGCGGCCACCTGGCGCTGTGGCTGGCCGCCTATGCGCGTCTGGCCGGGCGGCACCTGCCAGAAGTGTCGTTCGATATTCCGGCTACGCCGCTGATGGGGGTCATCAGTCAGGCGGGCGTCAATGACCTGCATATGAGCTGGCGGCTCAATCTGGGCGGGGGAGCGGCCTCGGAACTGCTTGGCGGCGGCTTCGACCGGGTGCCGCACCGCTACGCCGCCGCCTCGCCCGCCGCGCTCCTGCCACTCAATGTGCCGCAGGTGATGATTCACGGCACAGCGGATGATCGCGTCCCCTTCGAGGTGAGCGAGGCATATACGCAGGCAGCGCAGGTAGCAGGCGATCAGGCCACGCTCATCAAGCTGCCAGGCGTCGATCATTTTGCTCTCATCGATCCCACATCAGAGGCATGGGCTAAAACGGTCGAGGCATTGCGGCAGTTGCTGAAGATGACTTGATCTGCCCTGCCCGACAATTCCTGGCAACTTTACGACATAATGAACAAATATGTCGAAAAGCGCCCCTGACAGGTACGGCTCTCGGTCAGCGTCCCCATCATGGCGTGCCATGATGGGGACTTTATTTCGCGGGTTGGGCAAAGAGGCCGGTCTGGGAGACGTAGACGTTGTAGGTCTTGCCGTCGGCGGCCAGGAAAACGCCGTTGCCGTAGGCGGCCTGGATGAAGGGAGAGGTCCATGCCTGCTCCTGTACGGTCTTGAAAAACTGGTCATCACCGCCATTGAGGACAACGACGGTATGCGTCGCGTGGCGTTCAAGGTTGGGGTCGTCGTAGCGGCCTTCCAGGCGTGTCAGTTTATAGCCTGAATGCAGGCCGAGGATGTTGAGCCAGGATGGAAACTTGATGATATCGCCCTGCAACATCCATTCATCGCCCGCTACCAGATAGGTGTTGTCCGAGGTTTGCTGCCCATCTTTGTTGTAGAGGACGAGTTCTACGAACATTTCGTGCCGCGCATTGGCGACAGAGGTTGCGCGTACCTGAGCGACGCGAATATCACCTGTCAGGCCCAGGTAGGTCTGCATGAGTGTGGCGAGCCAGAGCAGACAGAGGGCAACCACCAGCAGCACAAGGCCGAGAACGCCCCGCACCCACCTGAAACGCGAACGATGGCGATATCTCTCCACCTTCCGCCGGTACTCTTCTCTCCCCTCACCTTCCTCGCGCTCTTCCCGCTCATGTTCGT
>Ga0209810_1002526_pt1 | contig 21643 bp, 19 predicted proteins | sample Coa_R1_7_FD_187159 | JGI IMG/M metagenome (GOLD analysis project Ga0209810, IMG submission 187159) | Surface soil microbial communities from Centralia Pennsylvania, which are recovering from an underground coalmine fire - Coalmine... | ecosystem: Environmental > Terrestrial > Soil > Unclassified... | reverse complement strand
GGGCGGGGACGCTGGCCGTTTTGAGTGGCGCGCCCCGCCGAGTCGGCTTCGGGCGCGAGAGCTACTTCGGCTTCATGACCGATAACGTTCCTGGACGCCACTGGAAGCCCGGCGACAGCAAGCACGAGGTCGATTACTGCCTGCAACTGGCGCAGAAAGCGGGCGCGGCTGTCACCCCTGAAGATCGCGTACCGCGCCTGTACGTTGAATCAGAAGCCCGACAGGCGGTGGAACGGCTCCTGAGCGAGGCAGGAGTGCAGGAAGATGAAGACAGGCCGTTGATCGCCTGCCACGTCAGTTCCAATAACGGCCAATCCAAACGCTGGCCCCTTCCCTACTGGGCCACGTTGCTCGACAGGCTCATCCGCGAGCAACATGCCCGCGTCGTCCTGACCGGCGCCCCCATCGATCTCCCGCTGATTGAAGAGGTCACAAGGCGAATGCACGAGCAGCCGATCAACCTGGCGGGCAAGACCAGCCTGCCGCAACTTGCCGCGCTTTTGCAGCGAGCCAATCTGATGATAAGCGGGGACAGCGGCCCCATGCATATCGCCGCCGCTGTTGGCACGCCGCTCATCGCCATCCACGGCCCGACTGACCCGGCGCAGAGCGGTCCCGTCAGCCCGAAAGCAACGATTCTGCGCAGCCCCATCTGGTGCAGCCCGTGCTACCGCGCAAAGAACACGGCAGATTGTCGCTTTTACACAACACAGTGCATGAAAAACATCACGCCCTCACAGGTCTTTGAAGTGGCGAGAGAGAAGTTGCAGGCATGAGCGGAACAGATATCGCACAACCCGGAGAGACGCACAGCGAGGCACAGGTCACACTGCCAGCAAACGCGCGCATTCTGGTAGTCAAAATGGCGGGCATCGGCGATTTGCTGCTGGCTACCCCGGCCCTGCGCGCCCTGCGCGAGACATATCCGCAGGCGCAGATTGACCTGCTGCTGACACCCGCTTCCGCCGGTATCCTCGATGGCTGGCAGGTCATCAATCGCAGCATCGTGCTGGACAAATATCTGTTTGATTACCCGCAGCAGATTCTCAAAAACCCGCGCAACCTGCGGCAGCTCGCTCCGCTCTGGCGCGACCTGCACGGCAGCCACTACGACGCCGTGCTGCTCATGCATCACCTGACGCTGCCCTTCGGTCGGCTGAAACACCAGTTGCTTGTGCGGGCAACGGGGGCAAAGTGGCGTGCGGGGCTGGATAATGGACACGGCGGCTTCCTCAATGTGCGCGTTCCCGACAGGGGCTTCGGGGCCATGCACGAGGCCGAGTACAACCTGGCCATCGCCCGCGCTGTCGGCGCAACAACCACTGATACAAGCCTGGTTGTCCCCTTAAGCGAGGGAGAACGGCAGCAGGCGCGGCAACTGGTCTATGGAGAGCAAGAACCGGAGAAGGTTGCTCACCCCATTATCGCCATGCACCCCGGCAGCGGCGGCTATAGCACGGCGCGCAGGTGGGAGCCGGAACGCTTCGCGCAGGTGGCCGACACGCTCTTTCGAGAAACAGGAGGGCAATTGCTGCTGCTCGGCGGGCCGGAAGAGGCAGAACTCCACGAGCAGATCATGGGCATGCTGCAACCAGATGTCCCTGCGCGCAGTCTGGCGGGCAAGGGCAGCATCAAGGTAACGGCTGCTGTGCTGGAACTTGCCGATCTCTTCATCGGTAACGATTCCGCGCTCATGCACCTTGCCGTCGCGGGCAAGACACCAAGCGTCGCCATCTTTGGCCTGACCAACCATAAAGCCTGGGGACCATTTACCGGCAACGACCCGCAGCGCAAAGCCACCGTCGTGCGCCTGGACTTACCCTGCATGCCCTGTTTCTATCGCGGCCACAGCCTCGGCACCCCCGAAGGCTGCGCCACCCGCGACTGCCTCACCCAACTGGGCATCGACCCCGTCACGGTGGCGGCACGCAGATTATTACGAGAAACACAACCAGCAGAACAGGTAGAGAAGATAAGGAGAGCAAAATGAGTACGCAGCCATATACACCGCCGGTCAGCCAGTTGCTCACGTATGGCGGAGAAGAGGTGGCGAATGCAGAAGAATGGCCGGATTACCTGGCGCTCGGTTTCGGGCCGGAAGATATTCCCGAACTGATTCGGATGGCAACAGACCCCGATTTTCAGCGTGAGGAAAGCAGCGAACTGGAATTTTTCGCCTCCCTCCACGCCGCGCGCGCGCTCGCACAACTCAAAGCAGAAGCGGCCATAGAACCCCTTCTGGCCTTTATGGGTACAGTGCCTGACAATGAGTGGTTTCGCGAAGAAATGCCGAAGATCTATGCTATGATCGGCCCGGTCGCCATTCCCACGCTCAGCACCTTTCTGGGTGAAACGAATCACGAGGTTTTCGATCGTGGCTATGCCGCCAGCGCGCTGGCCGAGATCGCTCGCCAGCATCCAGAGGCACATTCACAGGCGGTCGCCGCTCTTACACAGCAACTGGCGCAGTTCGAGCAGAATGGCAAAGAGTTGAACGCCTTTCTCATTGAAGAACTGGCCCATCTCAAGGAAGTCGAGGCTCTGCCGCTTATCAAGCAAGCTTACGAAGCAGATAAAGTGGAGAGCTTCTATATAGATCTGGACTATGTACTGGTTCTTATGGGCCTGAAAGAACAGGAAAAGCGAGACATCGACCCGAATGCACTGTTTGCCAGTCCTGCAGCCCACGCGAGTAGCATGCTGGATCAGGCCCGCAGCCAGCTTGCTCCACCTGCTCCATCGCCTTTGCCGCCATCCACTGCCTATATAAAGAGGGCGTCGCATGCTGGTAACGCCGACAGGAAAGAAAAGAACAAACGCAAGATGGCGAAGCAAGCCCGCAAGAAAAATAAACGGAAGAAGTGAACTATCTGCCACCAGTTGCAGGCCACGCGCACAGCAGGCCACGCGCACAGCAGGCCACGTGCGCCGCAGGCCACGTGCGCCGCAGGCCACGCGCACAGCAGGCCACGTGCGCCGCAGGCCACCCGCAAGAGGTGGCCCTACTATATACGATGCCGTCCCAGGCGGCACGAATGCTCGTAATATAGTAGGGCCTGCTGTGCGCGTGGCTGGACTATGATACTGCTTCCCGTATTCTCTTCACCGGTCGCGAGAAATTTCCGATCTCAACTTCCGGGACTTCGCGCCGCAGCGTCTCGATGAGCGTGGGAATGCCGAGGGCCTTGCCCATTGAGTCCAGCGCGGGCATGCGCGGGAGCAGGACTTCGGGGTCGATATTGAGATTGCGTAACTGGATGAGCCGCAGCCCCGTTTCTTTGACGAATGAGAGCAGGGCTTCCACCTCGCGCTCGCGGTCGATCAGACCGGGAAAGCAGAGCAGGTTGATCGAGCTATAAACGCCAGCATCGCGGGCGCGCTTGAGCGATTCTTTCACATCCTCGAAGCTGTAGCCGAGGGGGCGATAGTAGGCGGCGTAGGTCTCTGGATGGCCGGAGATCGTACTGGCGCGCAGGGTGTCCAGCCCGGCATCGTAGAGTCGCTGCAGCCAGCGCGGGTTGCTGGCATTGGTGTTGATATTGATAACCCCCTTATCGGTGCGCTCGCGAATGGCGGTGATGGCCCGCGCGATACGGTGGTATTGCAACAACGGCTCGCCCTCGCAGCCCTGCCCGAAGCTGACGATGGCCTCTTCGGCCTGTTCCAGGTGCGGCACCGCCACTTCCACAATCTCCTCGACGGTGGGGATGAAGGTCAGGCGATCCTGCGGCGAGATCAGATTCTCCTCTTCCTGCTTCGAGATGCAGCCGATGCAGCGCGCATTACAGCCGGGCGAGACAGCAATCGCCATCTCCCAGCGCCCGAAAAAGAGATTGCTGGCCGTCGGGCAGGAGTAATCCAGCGCGCAATGGGCATGTTGCCCGACAATGCGGTTATGGGGGAAAGCTTGCTGCTTCTCCCTGACCAGCCGCGCCAACGTGCGGCGGTTGTAGGCGCGTGGATGCCACTTACGCGGGTCGTCCGTCTTGATGGCCGCGACATACAGGCGACCATGCATCCCGGCAATGGCCGTATAGCCGAAGAAAGGCAACGGCTCCGTCCCCGGCACCTGCTCATAAGCGGGCAGCAACGTGCGCGTATAGCCAATAGGCAGCAAAGCAGCCGCAGCCCAGCCCCGTGATTGCGCAATTACCCGCGTCCCTCCATTACGCTCGCGCCCGACCGCCAACCGATCAGGCATCATCGAAAGCGTCACTCCATCCGGCAATGGGATTAAATCAGCGGCTTCCAGCGGTCGGTTTCCAGAGGCGAGCGCCTGCAAACGCGGCTCCTCGCGTATCTCCCCTTCAGGAGTACAGTAGATAAGATACGGCGTATTTCTATGGTTCTCTGACATATGTTTTAGCGAATAACTCCCCTTTATTCTCCGGCCTCTTCGAGTTCAATGCACTGACGGCGGCTGTATCGAAGGAAGGTGGGCGCTGCTGGGACGATCATCGATAAAATCGTCATCGTCGAAGAAGCGAGAAAGCGGGCTGGTCTGCGCCTGGGTAGAGACGCGCCTTTCCAGTTCTCGCGATTCCTCAAACACGAAGCTGAGCAGGATATGTTCCCCTCTCATGGTCTGGCTCATGTACCGAATGCGAGGCCGCTCCGCCTCCATCCATGCATTGATCATCGCTTCCAAAGCGGACATACTATCACCACACTCGGCGCTATCAAAGCATTTAAACCTGTACACGCGCACTCCCTTTCGGTCCGAATAGCAACACACTCCTTTGCCTGCCGCCGTTATCTTACCCTGTATCCTGCATTCGCATTTGCGCTTCCTATGAATCGAAAGATATTGTACCATTATAGGAAACAATTTACCAGAGATGGTTGGCCAATGTAAGCACAGCAAATCATAAAGAGATACGGGGAAACAGGATGCAGCAATATCCCATTCTGGAGTTCGATAGCGCGCCGGAAGCAATTCTGGAACCCGCGAAGATTTTTAAACCAATGGATATCCCGCAGCACGCGGTTGCCTGCTTCTTTCAAGATGTGATCGCCACGCTTGTCCGCGAACACAAAGCCAGGATCATCCGGCATCTGCGCAGCGAGATCGGCACACACCCGATTTACGAAATGGAGGTAGACGGCAAACGACTGGCCGTTTTCCATCCCGGCGTGGGCGCGCCACTGGCCGCCGGTTTTCTGGAAGAAGTGATCGCGCTGGGTAGCAAGAAATTTATCGCCTGTGGGGGCGCAGGCGTGCTGGCCCCTGATATTGCCGTTGGACATATCATCGTGCCATTCTCCGCCATCCGCGACGAAGGCACCTCTTACCATTATCTTCCCCCCGGACGCGAGGTCAACGCCAGCCCGGAGGGTGTCGCCGCTATCCAGAAGGTGCTGGAAGATCATCACTGCGATTATTTGCTTGCGAAAACGTGGACAACCGACGGCCTCTATCGTGAAACGGCGGCAAAGGTCCGCGAGCGGCGGGCCGAGGGCTGCGTGACCGTCGAGATGGAGGCCGCCGCCTTCTTCGCCGTCGCGCAGTTCCGTGGCGTACAGTTCGCCCAGCTCCTCTACGGCGGCGATGATCTCAGCAGCGAGCAGTGGGACTCACGCCACTGGGATACACACACCTCTGTGCGCGAAAAACTCTTCTGGCTCGCCGCCGAGGCCTGTCTGCTACTCCAGGAAATCGACCTGAACCTGTCACGCTGAGCGGCAGCGATGCATCTCATCTTGCCATGTTGAGCCATCTGGCGTGGCATGCCAGAGGACGTTTTTACATGCCATGTTCGTAAGAACGACATATTCCTCACACAAATGTCACACATTGCCATCACATTCTGTATGCATGTGTTATTCCATTGTTGCCTTTTTCCCTCATATTCTGTACAACATGCTACTAACAAAGATATTACATTGTTAATAAATTTTGAGATAGATTTGTACGTTATTAATACCGAGTATTTAACTATGATTTCTCTCTGCACTTGACTGCCAGTGTATCCTCTGGTATACTGGGGCATGTCAAGGAAAAAAAGAGGAGGAATGGTTATTGTGCGTCAGCAAAGAGTGGTGATTGTGGGGGCAGGCATTGTTGGACTCTCGACGGCCTATGCGCTGCTCTCTCAGGGAAACAGGCAGGTAACGGTGTTGGAGCAGGAAGCTGTGGATCATCGACGCGCCACCTCACATGGCGCTTCCCGGCTCCTGCGCTTCGAATACGGAGACGATGCTTTCTACTCAGAGATGGTGCGTTTAAGCCTGAAACGCTGGAAGGCGTTGGAGCAGCGAGGAAAGCGGCGCATCTACACCCGTACCGGCGTCCTCGTGCTGGGAAGGATGGATGATGGGTATACGCGCCCGGCCTATCGCATTGTACGCGCGCTGGGTCTGCAAAGCGAGCAGCTTTCCCGGCAGCAATGCCGGTTGCTTTTTCCCCAGTTTGCGGTCGAAAACTACGATCTGATGACCTACAATCAGGAGGCAGGCATTCTGCACGCCTCCACCTGTTTGCAGACCCTCAAAGCTCTCATCATTGAACTGGGGGGTACAATCTGTGAGGGCTGTCGCGTCAATCGCATTGTACATGATGACCGCTCGCGACCTGTGCGTCTGTTCAACCAGGCGGGAGGAGAATTTGCCGCCGAGCGGGCGGTGCTGGCAACGGGGCCCTGGGTACACAAACTGCTGCGCGACCTGCACCTGCCCGTGCGCCTGACCCGCCAGTATCTGCTCTATTTCTCTGGTCTGCCCTACTCGTTATTTGGCGTTGGCGCCTTCCCCGCCTTCATCAGCAGCGATCTCTACGGTTTCCCGATGCACAGTACGGACAGTGGGCAGGAGCCATGCTGGCTCAAAGCCGCCTCGCACAGCTTTGGCTCCCCAATTGATCCCGATGAAATTGCTCCACCGGAGGAGCGGGTGATTGCCAGAGTCGCCCGTAAAGTGCGCGCCTTGCTGCCCGCGCTCCAGCAGGCGGAACTGGCGCATGTCGAGAGTTGCATGTATGACGTTACGCCGGACGAAGATTTCATCCTGGATCGCCTGCCCGACGACCCGCGTATCGTTTTCGCCACCGGCCTGTCGGGGCATGGCTTCAAGTTCGGCCTTCTGCTAGGGGAGTTGCTCAGCAGCATGATCTGCGAAACGCAGCCCGCCGTCTCGCTGGAACGCTTCCGGCTGGCTCGCTTCGCCCAGGGGCAGGCACCCCACGCCATTGCCGGTATAAGCTCGGTAGCTTAGTGAATGCAACCACTATGTCATGCTGAGCGAGAGCGAAGCATCTGAGGTAGCCCTGTCGAACAACCCGTTGCCTCAGATGCTTCGCTCTCGCTCAGCATGACATGGGCGAAGCGAGCATCAGGCGTCGAGAAATCTTACACCGTTGTTATATTGCTCTTCCTGCGGGACACGGTAATCGCGGTCGAGGCCCAGATCGCTGTCGGCTGTCACATTGGGGTCAACCGCGACATCAGGGGCCTCCGCCGTATTGCGGTTGAGCATCTCCTGGCGTTTCATTGTCGCGTAATCCTCACCCGGCTCAATGTTGCTATTGAGCGAAAGTTCTGAAAATCTGACCCGTTTGCCGCTCAGCAGATAGTGCGGCGAGTGGGGGTTGAGCGCGCCTGCGGGATAGCTATTGGCCCACTGGGCGAAAGCGGCCAGATCCTTCTCCAGCGTGGCCTGGAACTGCTGATCGCCTTCCACTCCCGGCGGCGTCTTGAAGTTGATGGACATGGTGATGCGTGTCCTGTCCGGGGCAACCTCCTCGAAGGTGATGATGCCCACGTTCTGGAAGCCGTTTGTGGAACTCCAGCCTACGCGCCGGTTCTCTTCCCAGCCCTGGTTTACCGCATCCCACTCGTCACGTCCCAGAATATCGGCCACCCGGTGGCTGCGGTCATGGTCGTGGTAGGTGACGCTTTTCACAAAACTCAAAAATTTCGGATAGTCATTGAAGTGGGTAAAGAATTCATACACCTCATGCACAGGCGCGTGAACGGTCACCGATGCTGAATGTTCTCCCATATCCTCTATACCTTCTTTCCAGCTAATCACTTGCTGTACACCACTAACACGCACAAACGCGGTGTGAAGATGACCCTACTCTATACGATGGCCCTCCGTAAGCAATGCGAGACCCGCCGTATAGAGTAGGGCCATCCCTTGCCGGTGGCCTGGAGAGGCGCCGGTATGGGGACTGATCGCCTGGGGACGGGGCAATCACCTCATACCGGCGTTCAAGCTCGCTGGCAGACAGCCTACCGCGAGACCGATCGCGCTGGCCTCGCTGTTTTCCATGGGCCAATGGGCCACATGAGAGCGAAGCAGGCTAGATCCACAACTTTGCCTTGAAAATGATGTCCAGCGTCACAGCCCACGTCAGGTACATCAGCCAGATGCCGGTGAGGAACTGCCACAGGCCAACCAGGCGAGCGCCACCGGGGAAGACGCCAAAGCGCGTGGGAGACTCCGTCAGGTAGATCAGGGAGAGGCCGATAAAGACAATGGCGACGGGCGCATCTCCGGCGGCGAAGAAGACGACGACACCGAGGACGGAGAGGATGAAGAAGGCAATCGCCATCCAGGCATCAGGCAGATCACTTGACCCGATAAAGCGACGGTGCGCCATCGCGAACCAGTGAATGCCGTAGGCGGTGAAGGCGAGGGCCGCCATGTAGAGCGGGGGGGCGTAGCCAAAGACGTTGAACCATGTGAGGCCGACCAGAAGAACGATTCCGGTCACAAACTGCATGAAACCGGGCATCCACAGGCCCCACATGCCCATCGTCTTGTTGACCTCTGGCGAGGGTTCAGGATAGCCAAACAGGGCCTGGCCACCCCAGATGAAGTAGCCCGTACCCAGGCCGAAGAAACCAACCACAACGGGAAGGAATACGGAGTTTGGGAATACGAAGTGTGTCACGCCAAAACCTCCTTGAAGTAGAAGATGGTACAATCATTTAACCAACAACGAAGGTCTGCCGACAGTCCAACCATACCCTGTGTCCCCACCACTGGTACGATGAACCTACCAGTATTATATCGTATTCCGATAAATATTGCACGCTTCTTGTAGCTAAATCGTTTTATTGTTGAGGTTTATTGATATACTGCTGAGGTTTTCTGGCTGGACATCACAAATCGTCCCCTGAGGTATTTGCGACCATCTAAGCAACCGAGAGCCAGTCATGCACGTTTTCGCAGGAATGCAGGCGGGAGCGGACTTCGGGCGATGGTTCCAGCAAAGCGAAAGTGTTGCCGTAGAGGTCTTCAAAAATAGCCTCGAGGCCGTAGGGTTGTTCCGTCGGCGGGCGGAGAAAGGTGACGCCGCGAGCGAGCAGGGCGCGGTAGGCAGCGCGGCAATCTTCGGTCTCGAAGACCCAGGTGGTGCCGCGCCCGATATGGGCCATGAGCGCGCCCGTCTGTTCTTCACCGTGCAGGGACACATCAGGTTTTGCCAGGGCGATTTCAGGCGTTCGGCGGCCTTTCGGGGCGACAGTCAGCCAGCGCATGCCGGGGCCGTAAGTGGTATCGGCCCGTTTCTCCAATCCCAGTTTCTCCGTATAAAAATGCAGGGCTTCATCCTGATCTCGTACAAAAATCGATACAACAGACAGACGATTCATCAAGCCTTTCTTTTCGCTGAACACCGTGTGTGCCTACCTCTCTATTCCTCGCGTTGTGTTCCGTTCCGGCTTCACCTGCTTCCTCATACAATTGCTCTTTTATTATATCGAACAATTGTTCTAATTACAAGTGGGCAAAGCCTCTTTTTTCATGCTTCTTGATGAACTATTCTTTCCGACACTATAATGTTGGCAACGCTGAACTGGATGTAACACGGGAGGGAAAGATATGACTGAAATCTGGGCGGTACTGGAATATCACGATGGGAAGCTGCAGGAAAATAGCGTAGAATTGCTGGCCGAACTTGCAGAGATAGCGCGGCCAGAGCAGGCAAGGCTCTGCGCCGTTCTGCTCACTGCACCCGATACTGCGCCGCCAGAGACCACCCTCCTCACCAGATCAGGCGTGCAACACCTCTACATACTGGAACATCCGCTCTTAGCATACTACACCGGCTGGACGTATGTCAATGCATTGCAGTGGCTGTTACAGGGGCATACGCCTCTGCTGATTGCGGCGAGCGCGACGGCCAATGGACGGGACTGGATGCCGCGCCTGGCGGCGCGGATGCGCCTGCCTTTTGTCCCCGGCTGTCTGAGCCTTGACCTGCACGATGACAGTCTGTTCGCCTTGCGCTCACTCTACGATGGCCGCGCCTACGCGCAGACCCGCACCGCTTTACATGGCCGAACGGGACTGGCAACGCTCGTTCCAGGCGTGCGCGGCATGCCCAGACAAGAGTATGGAAATCCAGCTGCGCCACTCGCCATAACGCGCCTGATGCCTGAAATTCCGTTGGAGGCAGGTAGTGAGCGCATTCGTCGTCTGGGCGTGCAAGCTCCATCGCCGGAAGCGGTCGAGCTGGAGGAGGCGGAGCGAATCGTGGCGGGCGGGCGCGGTATCGGGCGCGAGGGCTTTGCGCATGTGGCAGCATTCGCCCGGTTACTTGGCGCGGCGGTCGGGGCGACGCGAGTGGCAACCGATCGTGGCTGGATCGAACACGAGCGGCAGATCGGGGCAACGGGCAAGAGCGTGCATCCAGCCCTGTATATCGCCTGCGGCATCTCCGGCGCGGCACAGCACACCAGCGGCATGCGCGAGGCACAGACCGTTATCGCCATCAACCCCGACCGCAGCGCCCCTATCTTCGCCCTCGCCGATCTGGGATTGCTCGGCGATGCCAACACCATCCTGCCTCTGGCAATCAAGCTGCTGACAGAGAGCGACCCCTGATGTGTCATGCTAAGCGGCAGCGAAGCATCCGGGAGGCTTGATGTGTCATACTGAGCGGCAGCGAAGCATCCGGGAGGACTGATGTGTCATGCTGAGCGGCAGCGAAGCATCCGGGGCCACCATTGTAACCAGCCTGACGCTCAAATACTTCGCTGCCGCTCAGCATGACACAGGGAGAGAGCGACTGCTAAGGACGCTCGAACATGGACAGCACCTGCGGCGTGGGTTCCAGCAGCGAGAAGACGTTGCCGTAGAGATCCTCGAAATCAGCCTGCACGCCATAGGGAGTGATGGTTGGGCTGCTCAAGAATTTGACGCCGCGCCAGCTTTTGTAGGTCTCCCGACAGTTGGTGGTGAAAAACGTATCCGGGGCATGCCTATGAAAAAGCATCACGAACGTGTCATGTTGAGCGGTGTTTTTCAGAATAGAATTACTTCCATGTCCTGTCCAGAATACGGAGCCAGTTCTCGTAGGCCAGTTTGCGCAGAGCAGCCTCATCATAGCCGTGTTCGACCAGGGCGGAAACAAGCTTGAGCATGCCGGTCACATCACCGATGGAAGTGGGGATGAGCGTGCCGTCGAAGTCGGTGCCGAAGGCGACACCGTCGAGGCCGAGGCGATCAACCAGGTAGTCGATATGGCGCACGATGATGTCGAGAGACGTGTCCGGCTCCGCCAGACCATCTTCGCGCAGATCATGCACGCCGAAATTGACGCCCACCAGACCCTGTGAGGCACGGATGGCGTCAAGCTGCTTATCGGTCAGGTTGCGCGTCGAGGGGCTGATGGCGAAGGCATTGGAATGGGTCGCAACGAGGGGAGCGTCGGAGAGCTTCGCCACGCCCCAGAACCCCTGCTCATTGAGGTGCGAGAGGTCAATCATGACGCCGAGACGATTGCAGGCGCGCACCAGTTCGCGTCCGGCATCGGTCAGCCCCGGCCCCGTATCGGGCGAGTGAAGGAAGCCGAACGGGACGCCCTGCGCGAAAATGTTGGGGCGGCTCCAGACCAGGCCGAGCGATCGCAACCCGGCCTGATAGAAAACTTCGAGCGCGTTCAGATCGGGATCGATAGCCTCGGCCCCCTCAAAGTGCAAAATAGCAGCCAGCACGCCCGTTTGCAGACAGGTCGCCAGTTCGCCCAGCGTGCGCACAACTTTTACCTGACCGGCAGAGACAGCTTCCAGCCGGAATAGATCTGCCACCATTTCCATAGTGACGCGCAGGGCATAGACATGCTCAACGCCCGGTGGCTGGCGCAATTCACCCGGCTTGCGAGGCTCAGGTCTGGGAGGAGCCGAACGCCGCTCCTGCGCCTCCTGGAGTACAAAAACAGCGAAGAAGCCACCCGCCAGTCCCGCTTCGCGCGCGCGCGGCAGGTCAATATCGCCCTGTTCGCTGCGTTCAAAAAAGCTGCGCCTCTGCCCATGCTTCGACAGGGCAAGACTTAACAGCGTATCGTTGTGACCGATGAGCAATGGGAGCTTATCCAAGATGCTGTCCTTTCTCTGTTTTCATGTGTTGTGAAGTCAGTATATCACGTTATGGGGCTATCAAAGGGGAGAAGCTATATTTTGCAAAACGCTATTGACTTTTCACTCAACTTAACGTAAAATAATGTAGAACGTATATTCTAATCAAAAGGGAGGGAAGTATGGCGACAAAGTTGAGCGCGGCACGAAGGAAAATCTTGCAGGCGATTATTGACTATATGGAAGAGAACGAGGGGCAGTCGCCGACCAATCGGGAGATTGGCGAGATGGTGATTACCTCTGGCTCTTCTGGATATATTGCGTACCATTTAGAGAAGCTTGAGAAAGAGGGCTATATCCGGCATGAAAAGGGGAAGAACCGCAGCATTCGGGTGCTGAAGGACTGCCAGGGTCTGCCCTATCAGGGGCCGAGGTACCAGCAGGGCCTGCCCATTCACGGCGATGTCGCGGCTGGTCTGCCGCTTGCCATTTCTCAGGAGCCACAGTACACCCTTGATTTGATTCCGCCTACCCACGCCGACGACACCTTTGGCCTACGAGTGCAGGGCAACTCGATGATCGATGTAGGCATCCACAACGGCGATTACATCCTCGTTGAGCGCGGAAAACATGTCGAGAACGGCGATATCGTAGTGGCGACGCACCGCCTGACAGGCGAGGCAACGGTCAAGCGGTTCTATCAGGAAAAGGAACAGATCAAGCTCAAGCCGGAAAACGCCTCCATGAGTCCCTTCTTCGTCAGCGCCGACGAGTGGGATGACGAGTGGGAGATTCAGGGCAAACTGAAAGCGGTGATTCACCTGTTCCCGTAATGGTCTCTCATCATGATGAGATGCTCCTACTGACATGCGATGAGAAAGTGACCGCGACGTGTCATGCTGAGCGGCAGCGAAGCATCTAGTCTCACCAACCGGGCAGTGTGGCCCACCCCGGATGCTTCGCTGCGCTCCGCATGACACGTCTGGGAACGATTCTCATAGAATGACATGACCATGATGCTTTTCTCCTGGCTTTGCATTTGCGGCCCGATCAGGCATACAATGGAATAAGAATAAACTACTTATCACGGCACAGCTTACTATAAAGGGGAAAAGCAGATGAAAGCAGTACAATTCGATCATTACGGCGAGCCTGATGTTTTGCAGTCGAGAGAGGTGCCAGAGCCAATTCCTGGCCCCAATGACGTGCTGGTGCAGGTAAAGGCGACAACTGTCAACCGGCTGGATATGTTCCAGCGCAACGGAAGCAGGCCGGTAGAGAAGCTGCCCTTCACGCCCGGATTGGAGGCATCCGGCGTTGTGCTGGCCGATTCCAACGGTTTCCACAAAGGCGAGCGCGTCATGACGACTCATGCCCTTGCCGCGAAAGGTGGTGGCGGCTACGCGGGCGTCATTGCCGTGCCAGCCGAAGACCTCGTGCGTATTCCCGATGGGGTCAGCTTCCAGCAGGCAGTAGCAGCCGGTCTCACCTCATCCACGGCGTGGTCAGGACTGTTCGATATCGGTCATCTGCAACCGGGCGAGCGGGTGTTGATCTGGGCCGGAGCCAGCGGCGTCGGATCGATGGCGATTCAACTGGCGAAAGACCAGCATTGCTGGGTCGCGACAACCGCAAGCAACGAGCAAAAGGCGCAGGAGTTGCGCGCTCTGGGCGCCGATCTGGTGATATTTTACCGTCAGGAGAACGTCGGTGAAGCGGTGCAGAAAGCAGGAGGGGTCAATCTCGTGCTGGAACTGGTTGGTACCACGCTTCAGGAGAGCATCACCGCCTGCAAGCCAGACGGGCGCGTCGTGCTGGTTGGTAATCTGGGCGGGCGTGAAGCCACCGTCGACACGCAAACATGGCGGCTCAAACGGGTCACCGTCTTCGGCGGCGGCCTGATGCACACAACGGTGGATAGAGAGAGAGAAATCCTGGAAAAAATCGCCGATGGCCGCATCAAGCCCGTCATCGACCGAACCATGCCGGTTGAGCAGGCGGCAGAGGCGCACCGCATCCTGCAATCCGGGGAACCCATCGGCAAAATCGTGCTGGAACATTCCTGAACGCGGGTGTTATAATGCTCTCCACAGAGCTTGAGCTATTTGAGAGTGGCGAACAGGAGTGAACGCTCGTAATGGAGGGGAAGCAACAATTCGATGCCATCGTGGTCGGCGCAGGGCCGGCGGGGAGCAGCGCGGCGCTGGCGATGGCGCGCGCCGGGTTGAATGTGGCGCTGATCGAGCGGGGAGAGTACGCGGGGGCAAAGAACGTTTCGGGGGCAGCCCTTTACGCGCCGCAACTGCTGGCCGGGCTGCTGCCGAACTATCTGGAAGAGGCCCCGGTCGAACGCTACCTGACGCGGCGCGTTATCACCTTCCTGTCGCAGGATGCCGCCTTCGCCTTCGATTTCCGCACGAACCATTTTGCCGAACCACCCTACAACGGCTTCACCATCCTGCGTCCAAAATTTGATCGCTGGCTCGCCGGGAAGGCGGAGGAAGCCGGGGCCATGCTCATCCCCTCAACGGTAGTGGATGATCTACTTTACGATGGGGAGCAGGTCGTGGGTGTGCGCTGTCGACGCGAAAACGGCGATCTCTACGCCCCCATCGTGATTGCCGCTGATGGCGCGAACTCGTTTCTGGCAAAGAAGGCCGGGCTGCAAAAAGAGTTTTCCGCCCACGAAATGACGCTGGGCGTGAAAGAGGTTCTGCGACTGGATGCACGCACCATTGAGGAGCGTTTCAACCTGAATGGGGACGAGGGCATGACCAACGAGTACGTGGGCTATGCCTCCGGCGAGGTCAAAGGCGGCGCGTTTCTCTACACCAACCGCGACACGCTCTCCCTCGGCGTGGTGACACAGATTGCCTCGCTGGCCGAGAAGCGCGTGCGGGCCTATGATCTGCTCGACCGCTTCAAGCAGCACCCGGCCGTCGCGCCGCTGGTACGCGACGGCGTGACGCTGGAATATTCGGCCCACATGATTCCTGAAAGCGGCTGGTCGATGATGCCGAAACTCGCACGCGCCGGTATGATGGTCGTGGGTGACGCGGCAGCTTTCGTCTTTGCCGCCGGTCTCTTCCTGGAAGGCATGAATTTTGCCATCGCCTCCGGGCTGGCTGCCGCGCAGGCCGCGCAGGAAGCGCACGCGGCAAACGATTTTTCCGCGCGCAGCATGAACCGTTACCGTAAACTGCTCGAAGAGAGTTTCGTGCTGCAAGACCTGAAACGCTTCCGCGGCGCGCCCGCCTTTGCCATGAACGAACGTGTACAGAACGTTTATCCCGAATTGCTGTGCGAAATTGCCGAAAACGCCTTTCGTTCCAACGGCAAGCCGCGCCGCAAGCTTGGACGCATAATGCTCGACACCCTGCGCGGCAAAGTGCCACTACGCGCGCTGATACGTGACGGCTGGCAGGCGGGACGGGCGTTATTTTTCTAAGAGGCAGTATTGACAGGAGCAACCTATGCAACCGATTGAGGAGCGATTAGAACTGGTACGCTTCAAAGTGGACAAGACGCCCCACATTCGTGTGCGGACGGAGGAATGCAAGGGGTGCGATATGACGCCGTGCGTGTTTGTCTGCCCGGCGGGCCTGTTCGAGCTGCTCGGCGATGAGATGCACTTTTCCTACGAACACTGCCTCGAATGCGGCACCTGCTACGTAGCCTGCGAGCGCAAAGCGATTGAATGGGATTATCCACGCGGCGGCTGGGGCGTGAGCTTCCGCGCATCGTAACACTGCTATTGCCACATCTTTGAGACAAATAGAGGCAGGAGAGCAATCGTGCGCATCTGTGTATGTGTCAAACAAACGCCGGATAGCAGCTCGGTCTATGTTGACCCCATCAGCGGCGAAGTGGACTTTGAGCGTTTTGTGCAGGTTCTCAACGCCGCCGATGCCTGCGCCGTCGAGGCGGCAGTGCGTCTGAAGGAGCAGGTAGGAGGAACGGTGCTGGCGCTAACGCTGGGGCCACAGGACGCTGAGGGCGCTCTGCGAGCGGCACTGGCCATCGGGGCAGACGAAGCCGCGCGCCTGTGGAATCCGACGGCTACCGAATGGGGACCATTTACCGTTGCTGCTGCCCTTGCCGCCAGCATTCAGCAGATATTTCCCGCACCCGACCTCATACTATGCGGCGATAGTGGCGGCGACTGGTCATCAGGCATCGTCGGGCCAGCCCTGGCAGAACTGCTCGGCCTGCCACAGATCACCAGTGTTGCACAATTTTCTCTTAAGCAGGCAGAGCCAGGAGACGAGAGTGCGTCAGTATTGCAGATAACGCGCAAGCTTGAACGGGGCTATCGCGAACTGCTTGAGGCGCGGTTCCCGGTTCTTCTGGCCGTCACCGCCGACCTGAACGAGCCGCGCTATCCCTCGCTCCCCGCCCACATGGCCGCGCTCAAAGCGAAAATCCCCGTCTATGATCCCACACTGTGGTTTGATAGCACTGCAATGGAAGAAGCCGACGAAACAACCCTGCTTGAAATACACGTCCCGCGCCCGCTCCCGCGCCACATCCCCACGCCAGACAGCCACCACAGCGCCTTCGAGCGCATCGGCGAAATCCTCACAGGCGGCACAACGGGACGGCAGACAAGAATTGTGGAGGGTTCTGTTGAGGAACTGGCGCGGGCGCTGGTTGAGTTCCTGTGGGAGAAGGGATTTCTGCAAGAGAAGTGAGGAGCAGGCAGCAAGTGCGCGTCAGAATGCGCATTTGCTACCTGCTCCTCACTTCTCTTGCAGAAACTTACGGTGTCACGCCCGTATTCAGCAGGTCTTTGCGAATGAAGAGGAGCATATCGTAGGCGCCGTCGGTGGAACCGATGGCGCGGCGCTGCCACTCCCATTGCCAGATGTGCTGGACGGCGAGGCCGAGGTTGAATTTCGCATTGGGCGGCGGGTTATCGCCGTAGCTGAACCAGAGCCAGGGGCCAACACCGCCATATTCTTGCTGCCCGGCGCAGTTGTTGTTGGAAGCATCGGGAACGCAAGGGGGCGGCTTGTAGCCTTCATCCCACCAGGTACGCATGTGGTACTCGTGGTAGGCGTAGCTCTTCTGGTAGCTGGCGATGTAGCCGCCGATATCGTCGCCGCCGGTGATGATGACCGGGATATCTTTAGCGATGGCGGGACAGCCATTGGGATAGTTGAAGCAGACGTTGGTGTAGTCACGCAGGTACCAGGCGTAGGGCCACGTGGCATCATTGGTCAGGCCAATGGTTAAGAGGTGTTTGCCGCCGTAGAGTTTTTGATCCAGGGCATCCACTTTTGCCATCACGATGTTGACATCGGTCGTCGTCTGTACGTAAATCATCATCTCGTGTGGGCCGTCCGCCGGTTCAACATAGCTCACTTCGTACATGTTGTGCAGGGTTGGCACCAGCAGCAGGAGAGCAGCCAGCAGACCAAGCATGGCGCCCGTTCCCACGAGGACGCCCACACGCTTGCGAGGACGCGGGCGAGGCGGCAGGACGGGAGTTGCACCATTGCTGCCCTCTACTGGCTGCTCCGGGGCCGCCGCAGGTGTTCTGGCAAACCATTGTTTGACGAAATTGAGGGCCGTGACGACGATGGGTTCCAGGCCGATAGCTGCCAGCAGCATCATAGGCATGGTAATGAAGATCATCAGCCAGGGCATCTTCTCCGCTGCCCACGAGTAGATGACGAGGTTGCCAACCGTCCAGTAGAGCAGGAAGAGGCGGAAGCGGGTGGGGCGCACAATGCAGCGAATCGCACCCACGATACCAAAGACGACGCCGATCTGCTCGTAGAGAGGAATCAGGATCAGGTAGTAGTACCAGGGCTGGCCGCCGCGCGCTACCTCCTGCTGCTGGAGCCAGTAATAGAGGCCGGCCCAGATGCCATCGCCGATACCGCCGCGAATGTTGGTAAACTGGACGGTGAAGAGATCCAGGAAAATGGCCCATGCCACCAGCAAGGCAAAGAACCAGTGCGTCCAGGGCATGGTCAGGATGGTATCGAGCGTGCGCTGCACCTGTGGATGCAGCTTTGCCGCCAGTCCGCGCCTGCCCTCCACAGGGATAGTACCGCGCATCTCGCGCCAGAGAATAGTCAGTACATAGACGCCAAGCAGGATGCCAAGCCAGGGAATGATATCGACCGTGATATTTTTCAGGTTCTGCACAAACAGGTCAGAAGCGGTAGTGTGTTTCGGGTCGGTGATGTAGACGGAAAGGGCATCCAGCCAGCCGAAGATGATCTTTGCCGCGATCCCCGCTACCAGGATATAGAGCAGCAACAAAAAGGGCGCGCCGGTACGCGGCAGATACCAGGGATGCTCGCCCTCCTGCGTATCATCGAGCTTCAGCCGAATTCTCAGGCCAATCTCCCAGACAATCAGGCCAATGAGGAAGCTGCCGAAGACGGCGATAGTCAGAAACGTGGCTTCGGCAGTCGCGTAAGCGAGAGAGAAGGCTGCCGCGCCAATGATGATCCAGCGCATCTGGCGCGTGCGAATGTAGCGAGCAGCAGCGACAACCAGCAGCAGCGTGAAGAAGGCCAGATAGATATCTTCACGGGCGAAGCGCGAGAAGTAGACCATGCTCGGAGAGACCGCCAGCAGCAGAGAAGCCAGCCAGGCCCCCACCTTGCCCAGGAAGTCACGCAGGAAGTAGGGCAGGATAACAATGGCGCTACCCAGCGTAGCCGCCCCGATACGCACCGTCGTTGTATTGACGCCGTTATCGGGCGCGCCGAGCACCTGGCTGATTCTATAGACAAAGGCGATGAGGTGGAACTGGAACGGGCCGTGCAGCAGAGGGTTGTATTGATAGCACGATGCGCCCGGCGCATAACAGCCAATCCAGTTCTCCAGATCATGCAACAGTTGCAGGGAGAAGTAGGCATGCAGGCTCTCATCGTGGTGCAGCGGCTTATCGCCGAGACCCCAGAAGCGCAGAATCGCCCCCAGCAACACGACCGCCACAAAGGGCAGCCATGCTATAATCTGTTCGCGAGAAGGGCGGCGGAAACGGAAGCGTCGCGGCTCCTCATCTTCCTCACCCTCCTCCACCCCGCCGAGGATCACCAGTTGCGACTGGCTGCCGTCTTCAACTTCATCTTCAGGCAGGTCGACGATGCCTACCTCCACATCGCCTTCCTCGCCGCTTCCCTGTGCGGTCTGCGGGTCGTGGGCGTCTCCCGGCATGTGTCGGGCAGTCTGCACTGTATCATCCCGTTCTGTTTCATAGCTCTTCAAAGAAGTTCCTCCTCGAAACTATGCTACGGTCATCGTTCCAGCGATGCCTGTACACTCCCTGTAGACATCTATGACCTGACCTTATATATTGTATCTCCATAAGCGGAATAGACCACCTGCATGAAAGCGCCGAAACGCCGCAAATTGGCCTTTGGATATTTGGCCTGCTCTAAAGCGCCGACGATCAGGTACTGAGCATGGTAATAATTCATCAAAGAAAGCACAACCTTCGGGTCGGTGCTGGTATAAATCGCGTCGATATCGCTGCTGCGGCGGTTGAAATCAGCGGCATTGTTCCCCTTATTGAACCAGTTGACGCGCCACTGGTACTCGTGGCCCACCCAGCCCATCGGCGTGGGCAGGCCGGTAAAGGCCGATATACGAGCGTAGTCGCTATAGTCTGGCCCGACCGCCTCGATAATTACCGGGTCGCCACTCACATGGGTGTTGAGCCAGGTGATCGCGCCGTAATCGCCGGGGCTATAGGACTGCATGTAGGCCAGGCCATCCAGACTGTTGCTGCGCTGCGCGAAGTGATCGGTACGCGCGTAGCTACCCGCGATGGGATAGACGGCCCCGGCCAGCAGGAAGACCAGCAGACAGAGAGACCACGCGATTTCAAGCCCGCGCTGCATGCGCCTCTGCGCCAGCGTTGCCAGCGCGTCGGGCCGGAAACCATCCAGGATAAAGTACAGCCCTACCCCGGACGTGATGGAGAGCAATGCCCAGCACTGGAAGTAAAACTTGAAGACGGTATTCATACGCGGGAAATTGTCCGCGAAAACATCTTTCAGGAACAGCACCTCACAGCCCGCGATGAGAGCGAAGGCCAGCGAACCGAGCAGCAGCGTGAAAGCCAGCGAGCGATCCTGCAGGCGATTGAGCAGCAAGACTACGCCCAGCGCGCAAATGACGCCAGCCGCGACAAAGGTCGAGCTATTGCGCAAAAGCAGCAAGGCCAGCAGACCGGCCAGCCCGATACCCCAGAGGCTGAGGATGTTTGCGTCCGGCCCCCGGCGCGCGGGCTGCGCTGCCCTATCATCATCCTCATCGGCAGCAAACGGGCGTTTCAGCACGGTGACAGCGAGCAGGGTGATGAACATAAAGGCGAAGAGTCCGTAGATCAGCAGTTCGTTGCTGAGCGGAGTGCGGTCGTTGGGGTCGACGAAGCCGAGGCCCTGCGAAGGCGAGGTGAACGTCAGGTAGAAGGGCGCGTAGAGGATGAAGGAGAGCGCGACCAGCGCGGCCCCGGCGGTGAAGGCATCAAGCACCAGTTCGGAGCGGAAGGTCGCGTTATAGGCCAGCCACTGCTGGAGCGCGAGGCAGACCAGCGTCAGGCCCATGTAGGTCGGGTAGTCCCAGCCGTTCATGACAAAAAGCCCGCCGATCATCAGAGCCGTCATGCCGAGCGTGAGCGGCAGCCGCCAGCCGCGACCGAAGGCATGCAGCCCCTTGCCGTCGCGTTCCAGAAACAGGTTGAAGGCGAGGGCAATGCCCACAATGGTGAAAGCCAGCGTGAGAACGTGAGCATGAAAGCAGGAGAGCAGGAAGCTGAAAGCCGGAAACTCGTTGATTGTCTTATCGATGACACGCGAAGGTGCGAACCAGTCGTACTGCGAGAGGTCGCCGTGCAACTGGAACCACTGCTGTGTCGCGGCGAGATTGCCCAGCACCAGGCCCATAATCATTGTCAATAGCCCGTATGGGGCGGCTGGCAACAGGGATGGATAGACAGTTGAGGCTGGCTCGTCGGCAGGCTCATGCTGCCGTATGCGCTTACGTCGGTAGCGCGCCCAGGCGACAATGTTGCAGGTGACGCCGAACAGGTTGACGGCGGTCAGGCCGAAAAAGATGCTGATGCCGGTATTGAAGACAATCGAGGGCGGCTGCGCCAGCAATTTGCCGAGCGTGGCCGCTGTGAAGTGCGCGTAGTAATAGTAATTGATCGAGTAGCCAGCATACCACATATCGTTGGGCGGCAGATGCGGGCTGCGCATAATGGCGGCGATAAAACCCTCGTCCATGAACATTTCGAACGAGCGAATATCGGGCGCATAGGAGCGAATCCAGCCTAGCAGGAAGACCATACCCAGAAAAACGACTTCGGTGGC
>Ga0209810_1002525_pt1 | contig 21657 bp, 25 predicted proteins | sample Coa_R1_7_FD_187159 | JGI IMG/M metagenome (GOLD analysis project Ga0209810, IMG submission 187159) | Surface soil microbial communities from Centralia Pennsylvania, which are recovering from an underground coalmine fire - Coalmine... | ecosystem: Environmental > Terrestrial > Soil > Unclassified... | reverse complement strand
CGTCTCGCCCTCGCGCACCGTGAACGAGACGCCGTCGACCGCCTGGACCGCGGCGATCTGCTTCTGGAAGATGATCCCGCGCGTGACGGGGAAGTACTTCTTCAGGTCCTCGACGACGAGCAGCTCGTCGCCACGGATCTCGAGGCCCGAGGGCGTCGGCTCCGTCTGCGCGCTCGTCACGGCGTCGGAGCTCCCGCGAGCGTACCGAGCAGCCGCGCCGACTCGCGCTGCTTGGTCTCCTCGTCGAGGTGGCACGCCTGCAGGTGCCTGGGATCGTCACCGGCGGGCGCGAGCTGCGGATCGGTGGTGCGGCAGACGTCCATCACATGCGGGCAGCGCGGATGGAAGCGGCAGCCGGACGGGGGCCGGAGCAGCGACGGCGGCTGGCCCTGGATCTGCGAGAGCCGGCCGAGGTCGGCGTCGAGACGCGGCAGCGACCCCATCAGCCCCCACGTGTACGGGTGGTGCGGGCTGCGGAAGATGCGGTTCACCGGGCCTTTCTCCGCCACCTCGGCCGCGTACATGACGACCACGTCGTCGGCGATCTCGGCGATCACGCCCAGGTCGTGCGTGATCATGATCACCGCGCTGTTGTAGTCGGCCTGCAGCTTCTCGATCAGCGAGAGGATCTGCGCCTGCGTCGTCACGTCGAGGGCGGTGGTCGGCTCGTCGGCGATCAGCAGCTCGGGGTTGTTGATCAGCGCCATCGCGATCATCACGCGCTGCCGCATGCCGCCGGAGAACTGGTGCGGGTAGTCGTCGATGCGCCGCTCGGCGCGCGGGATGCCGACCTGCTTGAGCAGGTCGAGCGCACGTGTGCGCGCCTCCTTCTTCGGCACGTCGCGGTGCAGCGTCACCGCCTCGACGAGCTGCGTCCCGACGGTGTGAACCGGGTTCAGGCTCGTCATCGGATCCTGGAAGATCATCGCGATGTCGTTGCCGCGGATCTCGCGGAGGCGCTCCTGGCTCGCCGTGAGCAGATCCTCGCCGTTGAACAGCGCCTGCCCCATCGACATCGTGTTCCGGCGGGCGTTGAGCCCCATGATCGTCAGGCACGTGACGCTCTTGCCGGAGCCGGACTCACCGACGATGCCGAGCGTCTCGCCCTTCTCGATCGAGAAGCTCACCCCGTCGACCGCCTTCACGACGCCGTCGCCGGTCGTGAAGTACGTCTTCAGGTCCTTGACTTCCAGCAGGGGCATCTGGGGGGCCGCAGCGTAGCGCGGAATGGCCGGGTCAGGAAAGCCGGATTCGGGGGTCGATCCAGGCGTAGAGGAGGTCGACCAGCAGGTTCAGGACGATGATCGCCGTGCAGGCGAAGACGAGGACGCCCAGCACGACCGGGCTGTCGTAGTTCGTCAGGGCTGAGATCGAGGTGTAGCCGAGGCCCGGCAGCGAGTAGACCTGCTCGGTGAAGATCGCGCCGCCGAGCGCGAGCCCGACGTCCATGCCGAGCATCGTCACGACGGGCAGCAGCGCGTTGCGCAGAATGTGCGCCCGCATCACCCTGAACTCCGGCGCGCCCTTCGCGCGCGCGGTGCGCACGTAGTCCTCGTTCATCGTCTCCATCACGTTCGCCCGGATCATCCGGACGTAGACGGCCGCGAACAGGATCGCGAACGTGCACCAGGGGAGGATCAGGTGGTACGCCCACTGCACGGGACCCCCGGGCTGCCCGAAGAGCGGGTGGAAGAAGTTCGCGTAGTTCGCGATCGGCGTGAGGTGGAGCTTGTAGCCGATCAGCCACGAGGCGACCAGGCCGATCCAGACGGGGTGCAGCGAGATCCCCATCAGCACGCCGGTCATCGATACTCGGTCGAGCAGCGAGCGCGGCCGCAGCGCGCTGAGGATGCCGACGGGCAGCGCGATCATCATCCAGATGACGAGGCCGCCGAACACGAGCGACGCGGTCACCGGCGCGGCCTGGCCGACGATCCAGTTCACCGACTGGCGGTTGACGAACGAGCGGCCGAGGTTCGGCTCCTTGAAGTGCGGGCCGCCCTTGAAGCTGACCGGCATCAGCCGGCCGAGGAACTTGGCGTACTGCACGTACACCGGCCGGTCGGTGCCGAGGTAGTGCGCCACCTTGGCGACCATCTCCGGGGTGCACGCCCTGCCGCACGCGAACTTCGCCGGGTCGGCCGGGATCAGATAGAAGAGGACGAAGCCGATCAGCGTCACCGTCACGAACATCCCGACGGAGAAGATGAGGCGGCGGATGATGTAGCGGATCACTGTCGGCCTGCTCGTTCCTGTGCGGATGCGGGGTGGACGCCGGTCGGCGCCCACCCCGCGATTCCGTCGTGCGTTCGAACCTTCCTCGTTACTTCAGGTAGAGGGTGCCCAGGTCCAGTGAGCCCCAGGCCGGCATGAACAGGTAACCGGCGACCCGCGGCCCGATGTAGTCGCGGATGCTCCGGTTGTCGATCGGCGCCCACGGGGCGAAGTTCTTCATCGTGTAGATGTCGAGGTTGCCCCACGCCCGCGCGCGGGCCGGGCCCGTGAGCGCGTTCGCGGCGTCGATCTTCTTGTTCACCGTCGCGTTGTTGAAGTACGCGAGGTTGTTGTTGTTCGAGGCCTGGATCGTGCGGCCGTCGAGCAGGATGTGGAAGAAGTCGTACCCGTCGGCGTAGTCCTGGTACCAACCGGCGAACATGGCGTCCATGTCGGCGCCCTTGACGCCGGCCGCCGTGTAGACCGCGTAGCCCTGGAACGCCCTCGTTTGGACGTTGCATCCCATCTGCTGCAGGTTGTACTTCAGGATGCCCGCCTGCGGCGTGCCGACCGGGCCGGTCGCGTACCACAGGTTGACGTTGCCGCACTTGCCGCCGGCGACGGACTTCGCCTTCGACGGGTCCGCGCCCGCGATCGGGTACAGGTGCTGGTTGTACACGCCGCCCGTGAGCGACTCCGGCAGGATCTCGGTCGTGCGCTTGCCGCCCAGGAAGCCGCGGACGCGCAGGAGCGCCGGCCGGTCGATGCCGTAGTTGACGCCCTTGCGCACGGCGACCGAGCTGAACGTAGGCCGGCTCGTGTTGAGGGCGACGTAGTCGGTCTCAGGCGTTGGATGGACAAAGAAGCGGCTCTTGTTGACGCCGTACTGCTGAGCCAGCTGCGACGCGGCCGACGGGTTCGAGAGCCCGTTCGGGTCGGTCGCGTACGTCCCGTTCGAGATCTGCAGGAACGTCTGCTGCGGGTTCGTGTTCATCGTGATCACGATCGTGTCGGCACGATGGGAGCGGGTGCCCTTGTAGTACGGGTTCCGCTTCAGCACGAGCTGCTTGCCGACGGTCCGGCTCGCGATGTAGTACGGGCCGGCACCCGGCAGCGAGTTGACGCCCTGCGGGTCGATCGGCGTCTTCGCCGGGTCGATCGCGCAGAAGAACGGCATCGCGAGCTTGTCGAGCATGCCGCCGTCCCGCGTGGTCAGGTGGATGATCAGCTTGTTGCCCTTCGCCTGCACGCCGCTGATCTTCGACGCCTTCTTGTTGACGACGTCGTTCCAGCCGACCACGTCGCTCATGAAGGCGCTCACCGGCGAGTTCATCGACGGGTTCGCGTCACGGTTCATCGCCGCCACGAAGCTGTTGGCGGTGAGCGGCGCACCGTCGCTGAACTTGATCCCGGACCGGATCGTGAAGGTGTAGGTCTTGCCGTCCTTCGAGATGACCGGCATGCCCGCCGCCGCATCCGGCGAGAGCTCGTTGTTGAACTTGCCGCCTGCATCCGAGTAGTTGATGAGCTTGGCGCACGTCTCGTACTCGATCTGCCAGGACAGCACGCCGTAGGCCAGCGCCGGGTCGCTGTAGTCGACGTCGGTCGCCGAGCTCGCCAGCTGCAACGTCTGGCCGGCTGTCCGGGCAGTGGGACTCCCGAGCGCCGTCACGGCGAGTGCGGCCGCAAGCGCCGCCGCGCCGATCAGGCTCACGGGAGCCGTGAACCACAGCCTCTTACGCATCCTGCTCCTTTCGGGGATGGACCGGGAGAGGTTCCCGGTTCGTCTCGCTTTCGTGAGACGAGCTTGTGAGTCCTTTGGTTAGCGGCGCCATCAGCGGGCCGTGCGCGGGTCGAACGCGTCTCGGAGCCCGTCGCCGAGGAGGTTGAAGGCGAGCGTCGTGATCAGCACCGCGAGCCCCGGCCAGAGCATCAGCCAGGGAACCTGGAGGTAGAACTGCGGCGCCTCCCCGAGCAGGCTGCCCCAGCTCGCCGTCGGGTCCTGGATGCCGACGCCGAGGAACGAGAGCCCGGCCTCCGCGAGTACGTTCTGCCCGACTGAGATCGTGCCGAGGACGATCATCGGCGCGACCAGGTGCGGCATCAGGTGGGAGCGGATGATGCGAGCGTCGCTCGAGCCCACCATCCGCGCTGCCTCGACGAACTCCTTCTCGCGCAGCGACAGCACCTGTGCTCGGGCGATGCGCGCGGGATAGAACCAGCCGAAGATCGCGAGGACGACGGTGATCGTAAACACGCCCGACTGCAGGAAGCCGAACGTGATGCCGTTCAGCTGCGGCCCCGCGACGGCCGAGAGGGCGATCACGAACAGGATCACCGGGAACGCCATGAAGAGCTCGGTGACGCGCGAGATCACCAGGTCGACGAAGCCGCCGAAGTAGCCGGCGGTCGCGCCCATCACGACACCGAAGAAGAGCGAGAGGAGCGTCGCGAAGAACGCCACCTCCAGCGAGACCTGGCCGCCGTAGAGCAGCCGCAGGAACTCGTCGCGGCCCTGGGCGCCGTCGCTGCCTAGCGGGAAGAACACCGTCGGGAAGTGACCGGCCGCACCCACGTACGGCGCGTTCTTGAAGTGCGACCACGGCCCGAGCGGTAGCGCTCCCGAGGTGAGCCCGCCGTCGAACGGCTGGTTCGGCCCGTGACCGAGGAGCCGCGCGAAGATCGGGCCTCCCGCGTAGCACACGAGCACCAGCAGGATGATCGTCACGCCACCGCCGATCGCCACCCGGTCCTGCTTGAAGGTCCGCCAGACGTTCTCCCAGTAGCCCCGCGCCTGGATCCCGCCGCCGGCGTCGGCCAGCGCCCCCACCTCGAGCGCCTCGGCGCCGACGGGAGTGACGGCCAGCGCGAGGTCGTGCTCTTCCTGGAGGCTCATCGCGGAATGGGACTCTAAACCGTCGGAAAAGTTAGGGCCAGATGAATATGCGCGGCCGCTCGCAGCGGAGTTCGCTGGGGTCGGTTCCTACCCTGCCAGCGCGTCGGCGCCGGCGACGACCTCGAGGATCTCCTGCGTGATCTCGGCCTGCCGCGCGCGGTTCATCGCGAGCGTCAGGTTGTCGATCAGCTCGCCCGCCGACTTGGAGGCGTTCCGCATCGCGGTCATCCTCGCGCCCTGCTCGGAGGCGGCCGACTCGAGCAGCGCCCGGTAGATCTCCGTCTCGACGTAGACGGGCAGGAGCCGCGCCAGGATCTCCTCGGGCTCGGGCTCGTAGATGAAGTCGGGCGTGTGCGCCCGCTCCGGGCGGTCGTCGTCTCCGTGCTGCTCGAGCACCTCGGTCGGCACCGGCAGCACCTCGGTGACCGTCACCTTCTGCACGAGCGGCGAGACGAACGCGTTGTAGACGAGGAGCACGCGGTCGACCTCGTGCTTGACGAACGCCTCGGCGAGCGCGTGCGCCATCGCCTGCGCGTCCGAGTACGCGGGTCGGTCGCTGAAGCCGGTCCACGCCTGCCCCACGTCGAGGCGGCGGAAGCGCAGCGTCGACTGGGCCTTCTTGCCCGCGGAGAAGAAGACCACCTCTTGACCCTGCGACTGGACCTCGCGCATGAGCGCGAAGGAGCGCCGCAGCACCTGCGCGTTGAACGCGCCGGCGAGGCCGCGGTCGCCGGTGACCGGCACGATCGCCACCCGCTGCACCGTCTCGCGCCGCTCGAGCAGCGGCAGCCGCACCGCTCCCGCCGCCTGCGCGACGCCGCCCATCAGCTCGAGCATCCGGTCCGCGTATGGCCTCATCGCCTCGATCCGGGCCTGCGCCCGCCGCAGCCGCGCGGAGGCGACGAGCTCCATCGCGCGCGTCAGCTTGCGCGTGTTGGTGATCGAGCGGACGCGCCGCTTGAGGTCCTGGACGGAGGCCATGAGTCGAAGGCAGCTTCCTTAACGGTGTCTGACACCTAACGGTGTCAGACACCGTGACGGGAGTGTCACGCGGCCTGCTCCTCGGAGGTCGCGAACCGGCCCTTCAGCTTCTCGAGCTCGCCGTTCAGCTTCTCCGCGACGTCGTCGGCGAGCTCGCCGCTCTCGCGGATCGTCTGGTAGATCGAGCCCTCGGCCCGCAGGTGCTCGCGCAGCTCCTCCTGGAAGCGCGGAACGTCGCCCGTGGGGATGTCGTCGAGGTAGCCGTGCACGCCGGCGTACAGCGCCGCGACCTGCTCCTCCATCGGCCACGGCTGGTACTGCGGCTGGTTGAGCGTGGCGACCATCTTCTCGCCGCGGTTCAGCGACTGCTGCGTCGCCTGGTCGAGCTCCGAGCCGAACTGCGCGAACGCCTCCAGCTCGCGGTACTGCGCCAGGTCGAGACGCAGGCGGCCGGCGACCTGCCGCATCGCCTTGCGCTGCGCCGACCCGCCGACCCGCGAGACGGAGATGCCCACGTTGATCGCGGGCCGCACGCCGGAGAAGAAGAGGTCGGACTGCAGGAAGATCTGCCCGTCGGTGATCGAGATCACGTTCGTCGGGATGTACGCCGACACGTCGCCCGCCTGCGTCTCGATGATCGGCAGCGCCGTCAGCGACCCGGCGCCCTCCGCGTCCGAGAGCTTGCACGCGCGCTCGAGCAGCCGCGAGTGCAGGTAGAAGACGTCGCCCGGAAACGCCTCGCGGCCCGGCGGCCGCCGCAGCAGCAGCGAGAGCTGCCGGTAGGCGTCCGCCTGCTTCGTCAGGTCGTCGTAGATGACGAGCGTGTCCTCGCCCTTGTAGAGGAAGTACTCGGCCATCGCGCAGCCCGCGAACGGCGCCATCCACTTGATCGGCGCGGCCTCGGACGCGGCCGCGGTGACGATCGTCGTGTACTCCATCGCGCCGGCCTCGCGCAGCCGCTCGTACACCTGCGCGACGGTCGACGCCTTCTGGCCGATCGCGACGTAGAAGCACTTCACGTTCTGGTCGTGCTGGTTGAGGATCGTGTCGATCGCGATCGCGGTCTTGCCGGTCGAGCGGTCGCCGATGATCAGCTCGCGCTGCCCGCGCCCGATCGGGATCATCGAGTCGATCGCCTTGATGCCGGTCTGCAGCGGCTGCTTCACCGGCTGGCGCTTGACGACGCCCGGCGCCTTCCACTCGAGCGGCCGCGTCTCGCTCGTCTCGACGGGACCCTGGCCGTCGAGCGGATTCCCGAGCGGGTCGACGACGCGCCCGAGCAGCGCCTCGCCGACCGGCACGGATGCAACCTGGCCGGTGCGCCGGACCGGCTCGCCCTCGCGCACGTGCTCCCATTCGCCGAACAACGCGGCGCCGACGTTGTCCTCTTCGAGGTTGAACGCGAGGCCGACGACGCCGTGCTCGAGCTCGAGCATCTCCAGCGCGACGCAGTTCTCGAGGCCGTGGATACGGGCGATGCCGTCGCCGATCTGGAGCACCGTGCCCACCTCGGCGAGGTTGGTCTCGACGTCGAACTGCTCGATCCGCTCGCGCAGGATCGAGGTGATCTCTTCGGGACGCAGCTTCATTCTCGGCGTCAGCTCCTTGCGGTCGTGAGGTCGTGGCGAAGTCGTTCGAGGCGGCCGCGCACACTGGCGTCGACGCGCATCGAGCCGGCCTGCAGGACGAGGCCGCCGATCAGGTCGGGGTCGACCGTGCGCGAGGCCTGGACGGTGCGGCCGGACGCCTGTTCGATGCGCGACACCACCGTCTCGAAGAAGTCGTCCGAGAGCTCCTGCGCGGTCGTCAGCTCGACCTCCAGCACGCGCTCTTCGGCGGCGACGAGCGCGTCGAGCTCGGCGACGACCTGCGACAGCTCGCCGGCGCGGCCCTTCTCCGCGAGCAGGCGCGCGAAGTTCACGACGAGTTCGTCGGCACCCTGCGCGACGCGCGCGAGCACGTCGCCCTTCAGGCGCGAGTCCGCCTCGGGGTTCTCGAGCAGCGCGCGCAGCTCGTCGACCTGCTCGACGGCGTCGCGCAGCCGGTCCGCGTCGGCGTGCACCGCCTCGAGCCGGCCCTGCTCCTGCGCGGCCTCGAAGAGGGCACGCGCGTAGATGCGATGGACGGCGCTCAGGAGCGGCCCCCGGAAAGTCGCGACCTTAGTTCACGAAGTGAACTAAGGTCGTGGGTTCGGCGGTTCAGCTTCGGCTCCCTTCGAGCTGCGAGAAGTCGATGTCGGCGAGCGCCTCCTCGATCAGCCGCCGCTGGTCGGCGTCGGTGAGCGACTTGCGCGTCACCTTCTCGGCCGCGAGCAGGCTCAGCCGTCCGACCTCGTCGCGGATCTGCCCGAGGGCCTGGTGCGTCGCCTGCTCGATCTGGCGCCGCGTCTCCTCCAGCCGCCGCTGCCGGTCGGCTTCCGTCTCCTCGCGCACCCGCTCACGCTGCGAGTCGGCGACGTGCCGCGCCTCGGCGAGGATCTCCTCCGCCTCGGACTTCGCCTGGCCGATCAGCTTGCGGTGCTCCTCGAGCAGGTGCCGCGCCTCCTCGCGGGCGCGATCGGCCTCGTCGATCGCCTGACGGATCCGCTCGCGGCGCTCGTCGATCGTCTTCTGGATCGGCCCGAACGCGTACCGCTTGAGGATGACGAGGACGATGACGAAGAACACGATCGTCCAGATCATCAGCCCGGGGATGATCCTCGTCAGAGGGCTCGACGCCCCCAGGATGAAGCTTGCGTGCGTCATCCGGATACGAGCACGAAGCCGAGGAAGCCCCCGACCAGCCCGTAGAACACGACCGCCTCGGTCAGCGCGAAGCCGAGCCACATGATTCCCTGCAGCTCGCCGCGCAGCTCCGGCTGGCGTGCGACCGACTGGATCATCGACCCGAAGACGGTGCCGATGCCGATGCCGGCGCCGAGGGAGCCGAGGCCCATGCCCACGCCGAAGCCGAGCGCCTTGGCGGCCTTGACGACGTCTCCTGCTGCGAGAACGAGATGCAAAACGATGCCCTCCTTGGTCCTAGTGAGCCGGCTCGATCGCCGAGCCGATGTAGATGGCGGTCAGAGCGGCGAAGATGAACGCCTGGATGGTGACGACGATCACGACCTCGAAGATGTAGAAGAGCACCCCGATGAAGTACGAGATCGGGATCACGATCCAGAAGGTGACGCCGCCGAGGATGAAGATCAAGCCGATCGAGATCAGGATCAGCATGTGGCCGGCCAGCATGTTCGCGTAGAGCCGGACGCTCAGGCTGATGATGCGGAAGATGTGCGAGATCGTCTCCAGGAACGCCATCACCGGCACCATCATCTTCGGGACGCCCGCGGGCACGAACGACTTGAAGTAGCTCGGCCCGTTCCAGCGGACCCCTTCGACGTGGGTGAAGATGACGCTGAAGATCGCCAGCACGAGCGTCACCGACAGCTGCGAGGTGACGGCGTAGATGCCCCACGTCGGCACGCCGTGGTACTTGTCGCCGGTGAGCGGCAGCGGGATGAAGCCGACGAGGTTCATCACCAGGATGAACAGGAAGAGCGACGCGACGTACGGGAACCAGAGCCCGATCGCCTTCGACGGCAGGCCTTGCTCGGCGATCTGCGTCTGCGCGATCTCGTAGAGCGCCTCGCCGATCGTCTGCCGCTTGCTCGGCAGCAGCGCGATGCGCGCGCGCATCAGGAAGATGCCGAGCAGGATCGTCAGCAGCGCGCTGAGCGCGAGGTACGCGACCGCCTTGTTGATCGAGAAGTCGAGCGGTCCAGCATGCAGCGAGACCCACTGCTTCAGCTGGAACTCGTCGGCGGGGTTGTACGTGCCGGCGGCAGCCGCTCCGGGGGCGAAGACGAGCGCGGCCAGACCGAGCAGCGGCAGGAGGCGCTTCATCCTCGCTTCTCCCCGGTGAAGTACTCGACGAGCGAGATGCCGAGCGAGAGCGTGTACGCGAGCGCGTAGATGACGACCGCAGTGACGCCGACGTCGCGCTTCGCGACGGTGACGGCGAGCAGCACCACCATCACGCCGATGCCGCGGAACGCCATCCCGACGGCGACGACGCCCGAGCGGCCGAGGTGGTCCGCGCCGGTCGGGAGGCGGCCCAGCCAGAGGCCGAGCAGCTCCGCTGCCGCCCAGAGCACGGCGGCCAGCAGCCAGCCGGCGAACGGGAAGCCGCCGGCCAGGCAGACGGGCAGCGCGAGCACGACCACCGCGGCGCCGGCGAGTGCGGGCGCGCGGCGTCCGGGCACCGGGCGCGGCGTCGAGAGCAGCGCGCTCCTCACGTGAAGAAGCCGCGGTAGCGGCGGTAGACGACGCCGGCCCCGGCAGGCAGCCCCACGACCACGCCGCCTAGGGCGCCGAGGCCCGGGGAGCCGGCGGCCCAGCCGACGAGCGCGCCGGCGCCGCCGCAGACGCCGACGGTCGCGATCAGTACAGCCCCCGCCTCCGCGGGCTGAAACGAGGAACGATGCGGCGCCTGCACGCGCGGCGAGGATACCAGGCTCGCTTGTAACACCGGGTTTTCGCTCCAGATGCGGAGGTAGCGTCTCCTTTGTGACGTCGAAGGCGGACGCCGTTGTCGTTGGTGCGGGCCACAACGGCCTCGTCGCGGCGAACGTCCTGGCCGACGGCGGCTGGTCGGTGACGGTGCTCGAGGCGGAGGAGGAGCCGGGCGGGGCGCTCCGCTCGCGCGAGGCGGTCGAGCCCGGCTTCGTGCACGACCACTGCGCCTCGTTCTTCCCGCTCGGCGCGGCGTCGCCCGTCTTCCGGGCGCTCGGGCTCGAGATCCCGTGGCGCCACGGGCCGCTCGTGCTCGCGCACCCGGCGCCGGACGGCTCGTGCGCGGTCGTCGAGCGCGACGGCGGGGACGAGGCGTGGCGGCGGATCGAGCCGGCGGTCCTGCGCGCGCTGGTGACGCCGTTCCCGCAGCTGCGAGCCGCGGCCGCGCTCGTGCTCGAGCCGGGTGCGGCCGCGCTGCTGCGCCTGCCGCGTGACGAGCTTGCGCGGCGGATCGTCGTCGGCTGCGCGCTGCACACCGACCTGCCCCCCACCTCGCTCCCCGGCCGCGCCTTCGGCGTCGCGCTGGAGATGCTCGGCCGCCGCTACGGGTTCCCGTGTGTCGAGGGCGGTTCCGGGACGATCACGCGGCTGCTCGTCGAGCGCGCCCTTACACGCGGGGTCGAGCTCCGTCTCGGCGAGCGCGTCGACCGGTTGCCGACGGCGCGGCGGGCGGTGCTGGCGGCGGTCGACGCGTGGACGCTCGGCCGCCTGCTCGGCCGGCCCAGCTCGCTCCCTCCCGACCCCGCGGTGTTGAAGGTCGACTGGACGCTCGACGGGCCGGTGCCGTGGGCGACGGAAGCGGCCCGGCGCGCGCCGGTGGTGCACCTCGGCGGCCCGGGCCGGTTCGCGATCTTCGGCCAGTACGCGCTCGCGGACCCCACGCGGGCGCCGGCCGGGATGGAGACAGCCTGGGCGTACACGCGTGACCTGCCGTCCGCCGATGCGCTCGAGGCAGAGGTGGAGGCGCTCGCGCCCGGGTTCCGCGCGCTCGTCCGCGGGCGCTGCGTGGAGCGGCTGCCGCCCGGGCGCGTCAACCTGGGCACGATGCGGCGCCTGCTCGTCCTGCGGGGGCGGCTCGGCCGGCCCCAGACCGGCGTGCCCGGCGTCTACCTCGCGTCGGCGTCGGCGCATCCCGGCGGGGGCGTCCACGGCGCCCCGGGCTGGATCGCCGCTCAGGCGGCGTTGCGTTGCTCGCGCTCGCCGTTCCGGCGGCGCAGGGCCGACAGCTTCACCAGCTCGAGCAGGTAGACGACGTACAGGGAGAACGCGACGGCGGCGATCGCGGCGACGGCGTCGATCCCCATGTTGACCGGCGTCCAGCGTCCGTGGTGCCGCGGCGGCGCGAAGTGCGTGGCGAGCGCCGCGAGCGCCAGGGCCCCGCACCACGCCCAGAGATGCAGGACGGCCCGCCGCTCGGAGAAGCCGATGCGGAGGAAGCGGTGGTGCAGGTGCCGCGCGTCGGCGAGGTAGATCGGCTGCCGGCTGCGCAGCCGCTTCGCGACGACGAACGACGTGTCGAGCACCGGTACCGCGAGCACGAGCAGCGGCAGCACCAGCGTCGCCAGGGCTGCCGTCTTGAGCAGCCCCTGCACCGACACGGTCGCGAGCGTGTAGCCGAGCAGGAGCGCGCCGGAGTCGCCCATGAAGATGCGGGCCGGATAGAAGTTATGCCGCAGGAAGCCGAGACACGAGCCGCAGACGATCGCCGCCAGCACCGCGGCGCCGATGCGGCCGAGGGAGAGCTCGATCACGCAGAACGTCCCGCCGGAGATCGCGCACACCCCCGCAGCGAGACCGTCCAGCCCGTCGAGGAAGTTGACCATGTTCATCACCGCCACGATCCCGACGATGGTGAGCGCGATGCCGGCCCACGCCGGCACGACCTGCCGCCCCGAGAAGAACGTGAAGGTGTGCACGTAGACGCCGAAGCCGGTGGGGATCGCCGCCGCGGCAGCCTGCCCGCCGAGCTTCTGCCACCAGGCGAGGCCGCGGAAGTCGTCGATCGCGCCGACCGTCGTGGCGACCGCGGCTCCCAGCAGGACGCCGCGCAGCTCGCCGCCGAGCGGCAGGAACGCGAGGCCGGGGACGAACATGCCGAGGAAGAGCGCCAGCCCGCCGAAGCGCGGGATGCCCGACCGTGCGCGCTCGCCCTCCTGCCTGCGGTCGACGAGCCGCAGGTAGCGCGCCGCCGAGCCGACCGCCGGCGTGAGCACCAGCACGATCGCGAGCGCCGTCAGCGCGGCCCAGAGAACCTGCAGGTGGTCGGTGAGCTGATCCCATACCATCGCGGGCTATTTCGTTCCGTAGAGGCGGTCTCCCGCGTCCCCGAGGCCCGGGACGATGAAGCCGCGCTCGTTCAGGCCGCGGTCGATGGCGGCGACCACGATCTGCACGTCGGGATTCCCCCGCTGCACGTTCTCGACGCCCTCGGGCGCCGCGATGATCGAGATCAGGCGCACGCTCGTCGCGCCCGCCTCCTTGACGAGGCGCACCGCGTGGGCTGTCGAGTTGCCGGTCGCGAGCATCGGGTCGAGCAGGATCACGTCGCGGTCGGCGACGTCGGCCGGCAGCTTCACGTAGTACTCGACGGGCATCAGCGTCTCCTCGTCGCGGTACAGCCCGATGAAGCCGACGCGCGCGCCGGAGATGAGCGAGAGCACACCGTCCAGCATGCCGAGCCCGGCGCGCAGGATCGGGCAGACGGCGACCTTCTTGCCGGAGATGCGCGGGAACGGCGCACGCTCCAACGGCGTCTCGATCTCGACATCCTCCGTCGGCAGGTCCTTCGTCGCCTCGTACGTGAGCAGCAGCGTCACCTCCTCGACGAGCGAGCGGAAGTGCACCGTCGGCGTGTCCTTGTCCCGGAGGTAGGACAGCTTGTGCTGGACCAGCGGATGCTGGACCTGCGTGACCGTCACGTCTCGTAGCTGGCGTAGCCCCGGAACCCCGGGTAGAGCGGCCTCGCCTCGCACAGGGCCGCGACCCGCGCACGCAGCGAGTCGAGCTCCGGGTCCTCCTGCAGCGCATCCGCGATCACGGATGCGACCTCCGCGAAGTCCCGCTCGTCGAAGCCGCGCATCGTCGCCGCCGGCGAGCCGAGCCGGACACCCGACGCCACCGTCGGCGGCCGCTCGTCGAACGGAACCGTGTTGCGGTTCACGGTGATGCGGCACTCGGCGAGGCGATCCTCGGCGGCGACGCCCGTCCAGTCGGTCGCGCGCAGGTCCAGCTGCACGAGGTGAGTGTCGGTGCCGCCGGTGAGGACGTCGAGACCGCCGTCCTGGAGGCCGGCCGCCAGCGCGTCGGCGTTGGCGCGGATCTGCCGCTGGTAGTCGCGGAACGCCTCGGTCGCCGCGATCCGGAAGCATGCCGCCTTCGCGGCGATCGTGTGCATCAGCGGCCCGCCCTGCATGCCCGGGAAGTTCGCGCGGTCGAGCTTCGTCGCGTACTCCTCCTTGCAGAGCACGAAGCCCGCGCGTGGACCGGCGAGCGTCTTGTGCGTGGTCGAGGTGACGAAGTCGGAGTACGGCACCGGACTCGGATGCAGACCTGCCGCGACGAGCCCGGCGAAGTGCGCCATGTCGCACATCAGCAGCGCGCCGACCTCGTCGGCGATCTCGCGGAAGCGATCGGCCTCGACCGCACGTGGATAGGCGGAGCCGCCGCAGACGATCAGCTGCGGCCGCACCTCCTTCGCCCGCGCGAGCACCTCCTCGTAGTCGACCGTCATCGTCTCGCGCGAGACGCCGTAGTGGTGGAACTCGTAGAGCCGGCCGGAGAAGTTGACCTTGAGCCCGTGCGTCAGGTGCCCGCCGTGGTCGAGCGAGAGGGCGAGCACGCGGTCCCCCGGCTTCAGCGCCGCGAAGTAGGCGGCCATGTTTGCCTGCGCGCCCGCGTGCGGCTGCACGTTCGCGTGCTCCGCGCCGAACAGCTCCGTCGCGCGCCTGCGGGCGAGCTCCTCGATCTCGTCGACGACCTCGCAGCCGCCGTAGTAGCGCTTGCCCGGATAGCCCTCCGCGTACTTGTTCGTGGGCACGGAGCCGACCGCCTCGAGCACGCTCGGCCAGGTGAAGTTCTCGGACGCGATCAGCTCGATCTGGCCGCGCTGCCGCTCGAGCTCGCGGCCGAGGAGCGCCGCGGTCTCGGGGTCGATCTCGGCGAGACCGGCCGTCTTCAGCTGCTCGAAGCTCTGCTGTGCGACCGCCACGGGACTGATCGTACTAGGGCTCCAGGCGTGCCAGCGCTGCCGCGGCGGGGACAGCGCCCTCGCGCAGCACGCGCGGCTCCGGCCCCGTGAGGTCGAGCACGGTCGAGGGCGTTCCCGGCAGCTCGCCGGCGTCCAGCTCGGCCCCGCAACCCGCGCGGATCCGCGGCGGCACGTCGCTCAGCCGCCGCGGGTCGGCACCGCCCGGGTCGTTCGCGCTGGTGGCGAGCACCGTCCCGACCGCGGCGACGGCTGCCGCGGCCGGCGCCGGCAGCTCGGGCACCCGCACGCCGATCGCCTCCGGCGTCTCGCCGCAGAGCCACGCGAAGCGCCGCGCCGGGTTCGGCAGGACGAGCGTGAACGGCCCCGGCAGCAGGGTGCGCAGCGGGGACTCCGGCAGCTCCGGCACCGCCGCGAGCAGCGCCTCCACGTCCGCGGCGAGCAGCGCCGTCGGCCGGCGCGCGGCGCGCCCCTTGAGGCGGTAGACGGCCTCCGCCCCCTCCGGCACGTCGGCGCGGGCGACGAGCCCGTAGACCGTGTCGGTCGGGAGCAGCACCGGCAGGCAGGCGCGGAGCCCGGCGACCAGGATGTTTACTTCATTTTCGATAACAGTTATTGTTAGACAATAGTTGCTCTCCGGTAACGCCCCTCCACCACGCGCGGTCGGCCGGCGAGATCTTCGGTGACCTCGACCTGCGCGTAGCCGAGCTCCGCGAGCAGCCGCGCCACCTCGTCGGCGCGCGTCTCGTGGACCTCGAGCACCAGCGCGCCGTCGAGCTGCTCGCGCGCCGCCTCCGCGATCCGCCGCGTCTGTCCGCGATCCACGACGGCCGCGCGCGGCTCCCAGTCGCGCACCTCGGGCTCGAGCGACGGCAGCTCCTCCTCGCCCACGTACGGCGGGTTCGAGACGACGAGGTCGAACGGACCCTCGAGCCCGGCGAAGAGATCGCCCTCGACGAGCTCGACCTCCAGCCCGAGGCGCGCCGCGTTCTCGCGCGCGAGCGCGAGCGCGTCCGTCGAGAGATCGGTGGCGACCACCCGCGCACCCGGATGCTCGTCGGCGAGCGCGAGCGCTATCGCGCCGCTGCCGACGCCCACCTCGAGCACGCGCGGCGCCTCCCGTCCGGCAAGCAACGCGAGGCACCGCTCGACGACGATCTCCGTCTCCGGACGCGGTACGAGCGCACGGCGGTCGGTCGCGAGCACGAGCCGGCGGAAGCCCCAGTCGCCGAGGACGTACGCCAGCGGCTCGCGGCGCCCGCGCCTGCGCACGACCTCGCGCACGGCCTCCCGTTCGACGGTTGTCAGCGGCCGGTCGTGCTGCGTGTACAGCTCGATCCGCTCGAGCCCGAGCGCGCGGCCGACGAGCAGCTCCGCGTCGAGCCGCGGCGTTCCGACCCCCTTGCGCGCGAGGTAGTCGGTCGCGCCGCGCAGCACCTCCGCGAGCGTCACACCGTCGCCGTCTCGAGCGCGCGGCGCCGCTCCTCGGCCGTGAGAGCCTCCGTGAACTCGTCGAGCGTCCCGGCCAGCACCTGCTCGAGCGGCACGCTCACCTTCACGCGGTGGTCGGTGACGCGGTTCTGCGGGAAGTTGTAGGTGCGGATCTTCTCCGCGCGCTCGCCCCGCCCGACCTGCGCGCTGCGGGCGGCCGCCTGCTCGGCTGCGAGCCGCTCCCGCTCGGCCTCGTACAGCCGCGCGCGCAGCACGCGCATCGCCTTCTCGCGGTTCTGCAGCTGCGACCGTTCGTCCTGCATCGCGACGACGATCCCGCTGGGCAGGTGCGTGATGCGCACCGCGGAGTCGGTGGTGTTCACCGACTGGCCACCGGGGCCCGACGAGCGGAAGACGTCGATCTTGAGGTCGTTCTCGTCCACCTCAACGTCGACGTCCTCGGCCTCGGGCATCACCGCGACCGTCGCCGTCGACGTGTGGATCCGGCCCTGCGACTCCGTCACCGGCACCCGTTGCACGCGATGGGTGCCGCCCTCGAACTTGAAGATCGAGTACGCACCCTGGCCCTTGATCGCGAACGTGCCCTCCTTCAGCCCGCCGCCCTCGCTCGGCGCGACGTCGAGCTGCTCCCAGCCGAAGCCGCGCCGCTCCGCGTAGCGCTGCAGGATCCGCGCCAGGTCGCCGGCCCACAGCCGCCCCTCCTCGCCGCCCTCGCCGCCGCGCACCTCGACGAGCACGTCCTTCTCGTCCGCCGGGTCACGCTCGGCGAGCGACAGCCGCAGCTCGCTCTCGAGGCGCGCGACCTCCTCCTCGTAGCCGGGCGCCATCTCGGCCAGCTCGGGGTCGGAGCGCGCCGCGTCGAGATCTGCTCGCGCCTGCCGCCACGACTGCGCGAGCCGGTACGGCTCCTCCAGCTCCTTCAGCCGCCGCCCGACGTCGGCGGCCTCCCGCCGGTCGTCGTAGACGGCCGGGTCGGCGAGCCGCTCCTGCGCGTCGGCGTAGGTGCGTTCGAGCTCGGAGACCAGGTCGTCGAGGGCCGACACGGCCGCCGGTTACGCCGACAGGCTCGCGTCCAGCGACACCTCGGGGATGCCCGCGAGCGCCTTCGAGACGGGGCAGTTCTGCTTGGCGTCCTCGGCCGCCTGAGCGAACGCGGCACCGTCGAGATCGGGCACCGTCCCGCGCACGGTGAGCGCGCCCTTCACGATCCCCTCGCCCGGCTGGAAGGTGACGGTGGCGGAGGTCTCGAGCCGCTCGGGCGCGTGGCCGCCCTGCGCGAGGCCGTGCGAGAGCGCCATCGCGTAGCACGCCGCCCACGCGGCGGCGATCAGCTCCTCGGGGCTCGTCTTGCCGTTCGGCGCCTCGGAGCGCGACGGCCAGGAGACGTCGAGCGGCCCGACAGCGCCGCTCGTCACGGACTGGACCGTCCCGCTCCCGTTCATCAGATCGCCCTGCCAGATCACTTCCGCCTTCCGATCCGTTGCCATCTACGCCATCACCTCCACGCGTCGGTCGGCCGGCTGCAACCGGCCCTCGAGCTCCAGCACTTCCCGCAACGCGCGGATGGACACCTCGAGCTGGTCGAGCGTCGGCTCACGCGTCGTCAGCCGCTGCAGCCAGAGCCCGGGCGCGAGCACCGTCATCAGCACGCGGTTCGAGGTGTGCTTGCCCGCGAAGCGGATCAGCTCGTACGCGATGCCGGCGATCAGCGGCAGCAGCGCGATGCGCGTGACGATCAGCCAGTACCAGGCGGGTCGCCCGAAGAGCGCGAACACGAAGACGCCGATCACCATCACCCAGAGCAGGAACGCCGTCCCGCAGCGGGGATGGATCAGCGAGTAGCGCTGCGCGGTGTCGGGCGTCAGCTCCTCGCCTGCCTCGTACGCGTTGATCGCCTTGTGCTCGGCGGCGTGGTACTGGAACACGCGCCGCAGCGACGGGATGAAGGACAGGATCGTCAGGTAGGCGACGAACACCGCGACGCGGATGAGCCCCTCGACGAGCACGAACCAGCCGCCGTTCGAGATCGGCAGCAGGTCGGCGAGCAGCGCGGGCCCGACCTTGAACAGCATCACCGCGAAGCCGATCGCGACGAGGAAGGCGAACGCGATCGCCCAGCGGCCGATCTCGATCGGCTCCTCGTCGCCCTCTGCTCCTTCGGCCGCCGCGTAGCGCGCGCTCACGCTCAGCGCGCGGAAGCCGACCGAGAGGCTTTCGCCGAGCGCGACGACACCGCGGACGATCGGCAGCCGCAGCGCCCAGTGCCGCGCCATCAGCGGCTTGATCGGCCGCGCGAGGTGTGCGATCGCGCCGTCCGGCTTGCGCACCGCGACCGCCCAGTTGCGCGGCCCGCGCATCATCACGCCTTCGAGGACGGCCTGTCCTCCGACGGCTTCTGCCATGGACTTAGATTAGGCGCGCGCGGCCGCGCGTCCAGCCTTTTCGGCCTTCTCGAGCCGCCGCTGGAAGCGCTCGACGCGGCCGCCGGTATCCACCAGCTTCTGCTTGCCCGTGTAGAACGGGTGGCAGTTCGAGCAGATCTCGACGTGCAGCTCCGGCTTCGTCGAGCGGGTCACGAACGTGTTCCCGCAGCCGCAGTGCACGGTCGCCAGCACGTATTCGGGATGGATCTCGGCCTTCATCGCGCGGCCAGGATAGCAGCGGCCGTTTCCGCGGCGACGTTGCCGCCCGAGACGACCAGCACGGGTCGTTCCGCGTCGATCTTGCCCGTGCGCCACGCGGCCGCGGCGACCGCGCCGGCCGGCTCGCACGCCAGCTTCGCGCGTTCGTAGAGGAAGCGGAACGCGTCGCGGATCTCGTCTTCGGTGACGCGCACACGCTCGATGCCGCGGCAGATCTCGAACGGCAGACGGCCCGCGAACGGCGCGTTGAGGCCGTCGGCGATCGAGCGCGGGTCGACGGGGGTCGGCCTGTCTGCGTCGAGCGCGGCGTGCAGAGCGGGGCTCAGCTCGGGCTCGACGGCAATCACGCGGACGTTCGTGCCGGCGAGGGCGGTGCGGATGCCTGCCACGAGCCCGCCGCCGCCGACGGGGACGACGACCGCGTCCACGTCCGGCGCCTGGTCGGCGATCTCGAGGCCGACGGTGCCCGCGCCGGCGATCACGAGCGGGTCGTCGAAGGGATGGATCAGCGTGCGGCTGGTTTCGGCCTGGAGCTGCTCGAGTCGCTCGAATGCCCGCGCGGGGTCCGCTGCTTCGAGGTCGACCGTGGCGCCGTAGGCGCGCGTCGCCTCGATCTTCTGCTCCGACGCACCGCGCCACATGACGACGAGCGCGTCGGTGCCTGCTTGCTCGGCCGCGAAGGCGACGGCCTGGGCGTGGTTGCCGGCGCTGATCGTTATCACGCCGCGCGCGCGTTCCTCGGCGGTGAGGTGGGTGATCCGGTTGAGCGCGCCGCGCGCCTTGAAGGAGCCGGTGCGCTGGAAGAGCTCGCACTTGAGACGCGCACCGAGCGTGCGGCTCGAGAGGAGCGGGGTGCGCGCGAGCATCGGTGCGACCGTCGCCGCGGCGCGCTCGACGTCGTCGCGCGTCGGTGCCTGCGCGATCGGGGACTGCGGGATCGTGCTCACCTCAGCCACGCTGCCGCAGGGTCTCATAGAGCAGGATCGCGGCGGCGGTCGAGGCGTTGAGGCTGTCGACGGTGCGTCCGCGCATCGGGATCGAGACCTGCACGTCGGCCGCGGCGCGCCAGCGCTCGTCGAGACCGGTGTCCTCCGAGCCGACGATGAGCGCGCTCGGGGGTGTGAGGTCGGCGGCGGTGTAGGGCGTGGGTGCGTCGACGACGGTGGCGATCTTCCGGAGCGGGAGCGCGAGGAGGTCGTCGAGGGTTGTTTCCTGGATCGGCAACGTGAAGACGGCTCCGGTGGACGCTCGGATCGCATTGGGGTTCCACGGATCGGAGATCGCGTCGGCGACGAGTAGGGCGTCCGCGCCGGCCGCGTCGGCGGAGCGAGCGATCGCGCCGAGGTTCCCCGGCTTCTCGATGCCGACGGCGACGACGACGAGCGTCACGTTCTGCGGGAGCACGCGGTGCGGGATCTCAACCACGGCGACGATCCCCTCGGGCCCTGCGCGGTAGGCGAGGCTGGTGAGCACGCGCTCGCTGACGGCGGTGTGCAGGTGCGGCCAGTCCGGGAGGAGCGCAGGCGCGACGAACGACTCGCGGACGGTCAGCCCGGCGGCGAGCGCGCGCTCGACGTCGCGTACGCCCTCGGCGAGGAAGAGGCCGCTCGCGCGCCGATCGCGCGACCGGCGCAGGCGGCGGACCTCCTCGAGGCGCGGGTTCCGAGTGGACGTGATCACACCGGTGCCCTCGTTCCCGCGCGCCTCGCGCCACCCGCTCGGCTGGACACGGCTGCGAGCACCATGCCCGGCGGCAGCCGCCGCCTCGCGCGCCACGCGCCACCCTCCCGGCTGGACACGGCTGCGGGCACCACGCCCGGCGGCAGCCGCCGCCTCGAATCCGTGTCGACTTCGTGACGAAAGCGAGACTTGGGCTGGCCCAGTCGCCGACTCGCCCCTACCGTCGGACGATGGGTTATCGGCCCCGTGATGAGCGGCCTGGCTACCACCACGTGGTCACTAGAGGCAACAACAAGCAGTCGATCTTCCTCGGCGACCGGGATCGCGCGCAGTTCCTGCGCCTGCTCGACGGAACTGCGCGGAAGCACCGCTGGGAGGTGATCGCGTACTGCTTGATGCGCAACCACTATCACCTGATCGTGCGCATCGACGCTGGTGGGCTGTCGCGCGGGCTCTGCGAGTTGAACGGCGCATACGCGCTCTGGTTCAACGGTGAGCATGGCCGGATCAACCATCTCTTCGGGCGGAGGTACTGGAACCAACACCTCGCGGACGAGCGGCATCTGCTGAATGCGATCCGGTACGTCGTCCAGAACCCGCGGCGTGCCGGCGCGGCCGGTGAGCTGGAGGCGCACCCGTGGACGAGCTATCGCGCGACGATCGGGCTCGCGCTGTCGTTCGCCCGATTCGCCCGGGACGAGGTGCTTGCGCTGTTCGGCCCGACCCCGTCCAACGCAGTGACGAAGTTCTCCGAGTTCTGCGCGGCACTCCCACCGAGTGCCCGTGACCCGGACGGCCATGTCCGGCGGCAGCCGCCGTGACGAGACGCGCACGCCCGTGTCACGTGAGCGTGTACTCGGGGCCGCTGCCGCCTTCGGGGGGCGTGAGGCGGCCGCCGCGGGCGGTGATCGCACCACACTGGACGCAGTTGGACGGCGCGAGGTGAACCTCGACCGTTCCCTCGCGGTCCGCGGCGTTCGTGGGCCCGCCGCTCCCGCTCCCGACACCGCCCCGCACGCCCCCCGCAGCACGACC
>Ga0209810_1002523_pt1 | contig 21665 bp, 19 predicted proteins | sample Coa_R1_7_FD_187159 | JGI IMG/M metagenome (GOLD analysis project Ga0209810, IMG submission 187159) | Surface soil microbial communities from Centralia Pennsylvania, which are recovering from an underground coalmine fire - Coalmine... | ecosystem: Environmental > Terrestrial > Soil > Unclassified... | reverse complement strand
GCCCGACGATCGTAACGGACAGCACGCCGGAAGGCGGGCGGCCGGTATGAGGATCGGTGATGTGCTGGCCACGAGCGTAGGTTCCAGATGTCGCAATGGCCAAATCAACGGCCTCGACGACGGCGGCGATTTGACCGGACTCAAGGGGATGTTGAATGCCGACACGCCAGACCTCTCCGGGGCCGGGCCGGCCGCGGGTGAGAATGTCGCCGCCGGCGTAGATGGCGAAATTGCGCGCGCCGTAGCCGGCGAGAACGTCGCCGGCGCGGTCGACCGACCATCCCTTCACCAGCCCGGACGGGTCGAGCCGTCGCCGGAAACGAGGAAGCTCGAGGTCGGACGCGTCGTGCGGAGCGCGGGCGTCGAAGTAGCCATCGGTGGCGAAGCGCAGCGCCTCACACCGCACCAGAACCTCACGGACATCCTCGCGGGCGCCGGCGAGATCGAGCGTCCCGGCGTTGAGCCGGCTGATCTGACTATCGGCCTTATAAGTGCTGAACACGGCGTCGACCCGTCGTAGCCAGTCAAACGCTTCATCAAGAGCCTCATGGTCGACATCCGGGTCGCGGACGTCGATGATGATGGGCATGCCCATGATGTTTTCGAGGCGCTGGGACGTGAGCTGCTTCACGTGTCCGTACCCTTCCCGGTCTACAACGCGAACTTTTCGACGTGGATTTGTTTGGCCGGCACACCGGTCCGGCGAACGTTGGTTTCAATCAACGAAACCATGACGGGGGGACCGCAGAGGAAGATGTCGCGGTCGGCGATGTCCGGCACCAATTGCCTGAGGTGGTGCGGGGATAGGAGATCTTCATTACCCGCCACGCGATGATCGCCGACGACATACCGCAGGTCGATCCGACGGGTCTTTGCCAGGTGTTCGAGCTCCTGACGGAATACAAGGTCCTCCTCGTGCATTGCCCGATAAATCAGGACGATGTCGGCCGGCATCTCCTCGGCCAGCGCGCGGATCGGCGTAATTCCGATGCCGCCGGCAATCAGGAGCACCCGGTCCCGCCGCCGGGTGTCGTCGGTGAAGGCGCCGAACGGCCCTTCGACGATAACCCCGGTGCCGGGCTCGATTTCCCCGATGCGGCGCGAGAAATCACCGGATCCCTTGACGGTAATGCGCAGCTCCCGACTGTCCGGGACGGCGGAGAGCGAGAAGGGATGCGCTTCCCACCAGGAGTTTCGGGTTAGGAATCGCCAGAGGAAGAACTGGCCGGCCCGAGCGCCGAGGCGGTCGAGATTGTTTCCCGCCATCCGGATCGACACGATTCCGGTCGCTTCCTCTGTTACGGCAACGACTCGAAGCCGGTGACGGTAGGCGGTGAGCGACGGCCGGACGATACGGAAGAGAACCAGGAGCGCGAGCGTCGCCAGGTAGAGCGCGGTCCACCAGGTCGCTGCCGTCTTGTTGGTGATGAATTCGTTCCCGGTCGGGATCTGGTGGATCCAGGCGAGGCCGATGGCAAGGTAGGCCGTCAGGTGGACCACGTACCAGAATTCGTAACGGAGGTGCCGGCGAACAATGACGAGCGACATCCCCACGATCAGAATCATGATCGCGGTGCCGACCGTCGCCGCAACCATCCCCGGATATAAGGCGAGAAGAGTTGAGATTTCGGCACCAAGCGAGATCCGGTCGGCGAGCGTGTAGCCGATCGTGATGAAGACAACGTGCGCGAGGACGAGGCCAAGGGCGATCTTTCCGTTTAACCGGTGCCAGCGGGTGAGGCGATCGAAGCCGGCAGCGCGCTCGATCCAGGGGAGCCGAGAAAGAAGAATGACCTGGATCAGGAGCAGGTAGGCTCCGATCAGACCGGTAATTCGCCCGATACTCGTCAGCGCGGCTGCAATTGAGTTGATCGACGAGATACCGCCGTCGACCAGCCAGAGCCAGGTAATGGCCAGGCCGATCAACGTTGCGATGCCCCAAAACAGCCAGGCAAAGATGTGCCGGCGCGGCGGGCGCACCGACGTTGCCGCCCCCGGTCGCTCGGCGATTACTCTAAGCACGCTCACGTTTCACTCATTCCCGTCAACTTGTCTCGAGTAAAGCAAGCCGAGTTGAGGAAGAGATGAAAAACGTCTGACGATTTGATGATGCGACCGCTAGCGAACACCCGCCGCGGCTGAAAGGACCGCAAAAAGCTCCTGAAAGCCGTTTGTTACCTTACAGGACCCGTAATCGGTCACTCGCTTGGTGCCGACCGAAGTCCGGATTGAGATGAAGTAACCGGACGAATCGGGACCGGCTCCCCCGCCGCTGCAGGTCACGAACTTCTGCAACGAGAAAAATCCTTCGGCCTCGGCGAGGAGAAGAAACGCTCCCAACGTGCGCTGAGGATCGTTGAACGGCGTCGTGCGGGCGGGGATGCGATCCGCCGTCACCGTGCCGTCAGGGTAGACCCTCGCCCTCCAGGTGCGAAGCGATCCGCCTGTGATACCGAAGGTAATGACGGGCTTCGAGCCGGATCCGAGCGTGCAGGGCTTACTGACCGAGCAGCGGGCCGCTTTCAAGGCGGGCGCTGCCGAGGCCCGTGTTAGAGGTATGAGTCCGGCGAGAAGCACCGCCGTGACGATCATCAAGCACTTGATTTGCGGTTTCATCCGCCTATTCCCCTTTCGCGCAATTGTCTAACTTCAGGAGCAATTGTACCTTTACTCTCCATGAACGCACGACTAGTGATCCTGCAACGCGTCGTGCAGGTAGCTGCTCGATTTATGAGTCGGCCCGGGCCGGTTTACCGTCAATCAACCAGACGGAGAAGAGTGCGCTACACAGGGCGAGGAACGCGGCGAGCAGCATGGCAGCGCGGAACCCGCTGACAAATGACTGCTGCAGCGCCCGGTGGAGTTGAGCGCGCAGGCGGGGCGAGATATGCCGGGGGAGCGGCGCGCCCACCAGCTTGGAGCGCTGCGCGATGACAGCGTGTCGAACGCGCGGGCTGACGTGGAGATCGGCCAGGTGTGTGTCGAGAGCGCTATTGAAGATGGTGACCACGATGAGGCCGAGAACGGCGATTGCCAGGAGGCTCGCCGCTCGCGCCACCGCGTTGTTCACGCCGGATGCAACACCGGAGACATTCGCGCTGAGCGCGCTCATGACGGCAGTCGTCAGTGGCGCGATAACGACCGACATGCCGAGGCTGAGAACGACTACCGCCGGAAAGAACGTGGTCCAGTAGCTTCCGCCGATGTCCGGGACGGCGAATAGGGCGAACCCGGCGGCGGTGATCACAGGTCCGACGATCAACGGCTTCTTGGCTCCGTACCGACTGACGAGCCCGCCGGTCCAGCGGGAAAGCACGAAGATGATGATCGGAAACGGCAGAAATGCCGCGCCGGCGACCGTCGCCGAGGCTCCCTGGACCTGCTGCAGGTCGAACGGAAAGAAGTACAGGCTGCCCCCGAGCGCTCCGTAAAGGAACAGCGTGAGGAGGTTCGCGCCGCTGAAGGTCGGCGAACGGAAAATGCCGAGCGGCATCATCGGCGAAGGACTGCGCGATTCGTTAAAGACGAAGGCGGCCAGCGCGACGATTCCGAGGACAAGTGCGATCAGGACCAGAGGAGCGGTCAGTCCCAGGTTGTCGGCCTGGATCAGGCCGAAGACGATCGCGCCCAGGCCGACCGTGACGAGGACCGCCCCGAGCCAGCCGAGCGGACCTTCGATCGCCCAATCGCGGCTTTCAGGAACCTGCCAGAACACGATCGCGATCGTCAGGGCGGCGAGCGGAACGTTCATGAAGAATACCCAGCGCCAGGATGCGTGCTGAACCAGCCAGCCGCCGACGACCGGTCCAATCGCGGTGGTAATGGAGGAGAACCCGGCCCACGTACCGATCGCGCGCCCGCGGGTCGATTCGTCGAAGCATGACGTGATTATTGCCAGGCTGCCGGGTACCAGCAGCGCGCCGCCAATGCCCTGGAAGGCACGGAACGCAATGAGGAAATCGATGTTCGGGGCGAGGCTGCACGCCATGGATGCGACCGCGAAAATCCCGATACCGGCGGCAAAGACTTTCCGGCGTCCAAGTCGATCGCCCAGCGATCCACCGACCAGGATAAGGGCGGACAGGAAGAGAGAGTACGCTTCGATAACCCACTGCAGCGCGGAGGCGGCCGCGTGGAGATCGGTCTGCATGACCGGCAGCGCGACATTGACGACGGTCGTGTCGATGTTGGCGATGCTGGACCCGAGGATCGTCGCGGCCAGAACCCAGACGGCATAGACGGGGGCATTGTTAGCGGTCGGTGGGGGTGTGGCCGGCATAAGACTACGGTACATTGTCTTGTTGGAGGGACCGTCGTGGGCGAGTACGTGGGGGCAAGGGTCAAGCGGCGAGAGGATCCGCGGCTCCTCCGCGGCGCCGGGCGGTTTGTCGCCGATATCGCGTTTCCCGGGATGCTTCACGCGGCCGTACTGCGCAGCCCGTTCGCCCATGCCTCGATCGAGGGAATCGACACCTCGGCCGCGTTGGCATTACCGGGCGTGACCGGGGTGATGACCTACGACGATCTCGACGGGATGGGACCACTTCCGCTGCACGTGCCGAATCCGGCGCTGGATGCGGCGATGCCATACCCCCTGGCGAAGGATGAGGTCGTGCACGTCGGCCAGCCGGTGGCGTTGGTCCTTGCCGAAACGGCGGCCATTGCCGAAGATGCGCTCGAGTTGATCGAGGTGCGCTATGAGGAGCTACCGGTGGTGGTCGATGCGACCGCAGCCCTGGAGCCGGGCTCACCGCCGGCGCATCGCGATCGCGCTACGAACCGCGCCGCGAGGGTCGGCCAGGAAGTAGGGAATGTCGACCGGGCGTTCGAGCGCGCCGACCTGATCGTCGAGCACGAGCTCAGCTTCGGAAGGGTCAGCGGACAGCCGATCGAAACCCGTGGCATCGTCGCGCACTGGGATGAGTCACGGGACCGCGAGCGGCTCCAGGTCTGGTCGACCACCCAGGTACCGCATACGTTTCGTCACATCCTCTGCGACCTGCTCGACCTCCCGTCGGACCAGGTGCGGGTAGTGGCGCCCGATGTCGGGGGCGGATTCGGAATCAAGGAGATCTTCTATCAGGAGGATGTTCTGGTTCCGTTCGCGGCACGGCGGCTGGGACGGCCGGTTCGGTGGATCGAGACGCGGACCGAGCATTTCGTATCGGCGGTCCAGGAGCGGGAGCAGCGTCACCGGGCGCGGATGGCGCTGAGTCGCGACGGCCGGATCATCGGTGTGGACGTCATATTCGTCAACGACAACGGGGCATTCACGCCCTGGGGCATCGTCGTACCGTTGATCACGGCACAGACCATCCCCGGGCCGTACAAGGTCCCCAATTACCGGTTTCGCATGGATTGCGCCCTGACGAATAAGGTACCCCTGGCGCCGTACCGGGGGGCGGGCAGGCCGCAGGGCACGTTCGTTATGGAACGGCTGCTGGACCGTGCGGCGGGCGAGCTGGGAATCGATCGGGCGGAGATCCGCTTTCGTAATTTCATTGAGCCGGACGAGTTTCCGTATAACGTCGGGCTACCCGGCCGGGACGGCAAGCCGCTGACCTACGACAGCGGCGACTATCCTGCTAGCCTGGCGGCCGCATTAGCGCTTGCGGGCTATGACGGCGCCGACGACTGGCGCGGCCGCGGAGCGGATGGCCGCTACCGCGGAATCGGCTTTGGGTGTTGCGTCGAGTATGCCGCGCCCGGCCCCTTCGAAAGCGGTTCGGTGGCGGTCCGGCCGGACGGAGGCATCTCGGTCGCGTCCGGCTTGTCCAGCCAGGGGCAGGGGCACGCTACCGTCCTGGCGCAGCTCTGCGCCGACCGCCTTGGCGTTCCGCTGGAGGCGATTGAAGTCCGCGAAGGCGATACGGCTTTGATGCCGTATGGAATGGGAACGTTTGCCAGCCGCGGTGCAGTGATGGGCGGGAACGCGGTGAGCGCCGCGGCGCTGGCAGTACGGGAGAAAGCGATCCGTCTGGCGGCGGAGCTGCTGGAGGCCGCCGCCGACGATCTGACGATCGAGGACGGATTCGTACATGTCAAAGGCGTGCCGGATCGCGGGTATTCGCTGGGCGACCTGGCGCGGATCATGGAGAGTCCGATCCCGGGCGCGCCGATGCCGGGACGCCTCGACCCAGGTCTGCAGGCAACCGAATACTTCCAGTCGACCGGGCTTACCTATGCCAACGGTGCGCACGTCGCGTGCGTGGCCGTCGACATTGAGACCGGCCGGGTCGAGGTCGAAAAATATGTCGTCGTCCACGACTGCGGACGAGTTCTCAACCCGCTGATCCTGGATGGGCAGATCGCGGGCGGCGTGGCACAGGGGCTCGGGAACGCACTGTATGAAGAAATCGTGTACGACGAGTCGGGGCAGCTGCTGACGTCCAGCTTCGTGGATTACGGCGTGCCGTCGGCATGTGAGGTTCCGCCGATCGAGATTTCGCACCGCGAGACTCCGTCGCCATTCAATCCGGAGGGCCTCAAGGGTTCCGGCGAAGGGGGAACGATTCCGGTTCCGGCGGCAATCGCGAGTGCGGTGGACGATGCCCTGCGCGATTTCGACGTACGAATCACGCGCATCCCCATCGTCCCGTCGACATTGCGCGCTGCGATCGCACGCCGGAGGAAGCAGGGATAACGATGGATCTGGAGCTGAGTGAGAAACGAGTCATCGTAACCGGCGGCGCATCGAATATCGGGCGGGCCATAAGTCTGGGATTCGCGACCGAAGGGTCACAGGTCTTGATTGCCGATATCGACGAGTCGCAGGCAACGCGTGTCGCGTCCGAGGCCAAGGGGAATATCAGGGTCGTTCGGACAGACGTCACGGATGCGGAGTCGGTGCAACGGATGGTTGAGAAAGCACTGGTCGCCGGTCCGATCGACATCCTGGTCAATTGCGCCGGCTGGACGGTGGACCGGCTCTTTATGGAGAAGCCGCGGGGGGAGTGGGAGCGCGAGATCGCGGTCGACATGTGGGGCTTTATCAACTGCACCCGCGCCGTTCTCGATTCCATGGTGGACCGCGGCTACGGGCGGATTGTCTCCATCAGCTCCGATGCCGGCCGGATCGGGGAGTGGCGCGAGGCGGTGTACTCCGGGACGAAGGCGGGAATCATCGCCATGTCGAAGTCGATCGCGCGGGAAGTGGGAAAGTACGGGATCACGTTGAATGTCGTGTGCCCCGGCTTCGTCCCCGGGAGGGAAGAGACATCGGGCCAGGAATCGATCTGGGCGGGCGATCAGGGGGCGCAGTTCACGCCGGAGGTGCTGGCGAAGGTCGCCCGGTCGTATCCGCTCCGGCGGTTGGGCACGCCGGAGGACATCGTTCCCGCGGTTCTGTTCCTGGCATCCGACCGGGCCTCATACATAACCGGACAGACGCTGTCGGTAAACGGCGGCTACACGATGATCTGAAGGAGCGGCCGTCGACTCGCCGTCACCTTTTGGTCATGGCGCGCGTTCATACTTGCATCATGATGACGCGTTGCCTGATTGCTATCGCCTTTCTGATCTCGCTATCGATTGTTTCGCCCGCCCGTGCTCAAGGTGGTCTGAGTCTGCCGGCAGGATTCCACGCCGGCATCTACGCTGAGGGGCTGAGCGGTCCGACCGCGATTGCCTTCGGGCCGGACGAGCGGCTCTACGTCGCGCAGGAAAACGGCGCCGTTCGAAGAATCGCGCCGAACGGGATCGCGACGGTTGCGTCGGGTTTCAATTCGCCGCTGGGACTGGCGTGGCACAATCGTAAGCTGTATGTGTCATTCCGCGGCGGTATTGCCGTTCTCACCCCGTCGCAGGGTTACGGCAAATTCACTACCAAGGTGATTGTCAGCGGCCTGCCGGTGGGGAGACATCAGAACGACGGCCTGGCCTTTCGCGGCGGGTGGATGTATGTCGGCGTGGGATCGACATGCAATGCCTGCGTTGAAGGTGATCCGCGCAGCGCGACGATCATGCGGTTTCATCTGGACGGATCGTACGGGCAGATCTTCGCCCGTGGACTGCGTAACCCATACGGACTGGCAATATACAAGGGCAAGCTCTACGCCACCGACAACGGGCGGGACGACTTCGGAGACAGCGTACCGGACGAGTTGAATCTGATCGTTCGCGGCGGCAACTACGGCTGGCCGAACTGTTGGGGAAGAGGCGGTGGATCGGGATGCGCCGGAACGCGCTACCCGGTCGCGAATCTCCCGCCACATGCCTCGGCCGACGGGCTGGCGTTCTACACCGGACGGTCGTTCCCGGCGCGCTATCGGGGAGACGCCTTTATCGCCGAGTACGGAGACACGATCAACTCACTCGGGACCGGCCACGTCGTCCAGGTGGTGCATTTCTCGGGCGGTCGGGGAACGGTCTCGACCTTCGCGTCCGGATTCTCGAATCCGCTCGCCGTGACGGTTTCGAAGGGCGGCGCCCTTCTAGTGGCGGACTTTGGGACCGGGATTATCTGGCACATCCAGCGCAACGGATACTAGAAACGATCGTGGCACAATATTGCGAGGCGATCGTCACGAAACTGTCATAAAGCGCTCAGGATCCTATCACGTTGACTCCGTAGCATAAGGGTGTGCAGAGAGGAAAACACATCCGAATGACAAGAGATAGGAGTCTGAGATGGTAGCGGTTCGACGAGAATACGAAGAAGTTGATGCAGCCGACATCCGAGGCGGCATGAATGTGTACGGAATGGACGGGGAAAATCTGGGAACGATCGCCGAAGTATGGATCGAGATCCCGGGCCACGGATACGTCGCAAAATCGCACTTCGAGCTGAATGACTATGGTCCGATCCGCGGAACGACTGACATGGTGCGCGGCGCCGACGGGTACGTGCAGGTTCGCGAGGGGATGGGGATGCGATACGAGCACGAGGAAGATCTGTTCATTCCGCTAACCGCGATCCTGGATGTCGATCCGAATGACAGTATCAGCGCCGGCCGCGACGGATCCTACCGGACGAACCACCGCCGGGCACCGGGGCTTCGGCTGAAGTAGCGGCGCGTCTTACTCTCCTTCGCAACCAGGGAGCGGGTCTATGGCCCGCTCCCTCTTTCACATCCCTATATCTCCCAGTACTCTTTCGCGAAGCCCCGCTGTACGAGGACTCCATAGATGTCGAGGAGGGCGGTGTAGGTCGGGACGATCGCGAGGGTCGTGCCGGGCGGGGTAAGCGCAAGCGCACGATCGAGTGCCGCGGCGGTGTCGTGGACGATTTCCCAGGGCGGGGTGCCGGGACGATCGACGATTCCGGCGTACTTGAAGCGAAGCGCCATATCTTCCGCTCGGATGCCGGAAAAGACGGCCGAAGCGACGTGATCGATCAGTAGTTCGATGTCGGCGTCCCAGATCCAGGAAACGTCACGTCCATCGGCGATGTTGTCGTTGAGCATGACAAGGAGATGAAGCGGTTCATCCGCCGCGACGAGCGTCCGTAGCACTTCGTTCAGCCCGGTTGGGTTTTTCGCCAGGGCCAGGAGCACGTGGCGATTGGCGATCTGGAAGCGCTCCATGCGGCCGAACGCCGGAGTGACGTTTGCCAGAGCGCCGACTGTGGTGGCAAGATCGACTCCGACTGCCGCCGCCGCTGCCACTGCCGCGACAGCGTTGTAAACGTTATACAGGCCCGGCAGAGCCAGGCGCGCGTCGGCCGATCCGTCCGGTGTGATGAGACGAAACGTCGTTCCGCTGGTCCCTTGCTGAGCGACGTGGGTCGCGCGCACCGACGGCTCCGGCCGGGCGAAGCCACAAGCAGGACAGTTGTAGTGTCCCAGGTGCCCGAGGAATGTACGATTGTAGGTGATCGTCCCACCGCAGCACGGACACGTTTTGACGTCGCGTGCGTGCTCGGGCGCGGACAGCGTGTGGTCGGCGTCCTCGATACCGAAATAGACCGGCGCCGTCCGGGCATGCGAGGCGACATCGACGACGAGCGGATCGTCGGCGTTCGCGATGACCGTGTTTTCGGTATCGAGCCGCTCGATTGCAGCCGTCCAGATACGAGCAACCGTCGCCACCTCGCCATACCGATCGAGCTGATCACGAAAGAGATCGAGCAAGACGACGCAACGCGGATCGAGATTGAGAAGCGCCTCAGGGAGAGCCGCCTCGTCGACCTCGAATAACCCGATGCGATAGCGCTCGGTGGAGAGGCGGCCGTGAGGGCCGCTTTGCTGGACCAGCGAGCTTGCCAGTCCGCGCATGAGATTCGAACCGGCGTCGTTGCGCAGCGGGGGCAGGCCGGCGGTGGTGAGGATCGTGCCGAGGATTCGGCTGGTGGTGGTCTTGCCATTCGTCCCGCTAATCACGATCGACCCGGAAGGTAGTTGCGAGGCCAGGCCGCGGACGATCGATGGATCGACGCGCAGTGCGACGAGACCGGGTAGGGCCGTGCCGCCGCCTCGCCTGAACGCACGCGAGACGAGACCGGATAGCCGGGCGGCGCTAACCGCCGCAATGCGGCGCACGCCACCAGGTACCGTTCCCGGCTCAGCCGCCGGCACGGGACAGCGCGCGATCGAGCAATTCGTCGAGCATCCGATCGAATGCACCGATTCCGACCGAAAGGTGGCCCTCGCCTTGCTCGAGGTGAGCAGTCGTGCCGGGAACCCGATCCGCGAGCCACACGCCGTGAGCGAACGGGACCATGAGGTCCTCGCTACCCTGCCAGATAAACGTCGGAATGGCGATCTCGGAGAGTTCGAACCCCCAGGGCACGGTAAATGCGAGGTCGTCGTCGATCCAGCCGTCAGACGAGACGCGAACTGCCTCGTGAAAATTGGCGGCCATGTCGTCGGCGAACTCCCCGGTAAGAACCGCTCGGTCCGCCGCCGGGAGAAGACTCTCGAATGCCTCGACGATCTCTGCGCCGGTGGTTTCGCGAAGGTGCGCACTCATCTCTTCGATGACCGGTCGAAGCGCTGCCTCACCTTCGAGGGACTTGCCGAATTCCACGATATTGCCTTCCCCCATGCCGGCCATGAAGTCCAGCCCTTCGGCGTCGTACGGGGCCACGCCGGCGATAACCAGTGCCGCGTCGACACGACCCGGAAGCCGAGCGGCGCACGCCAGGGCGTGCGGCCCTCCACCCGACCAGCCGGCGACCACGCAGCGCTCGATGCCTAGTGAGTCGAGTACCGCTAGCGTATCGTCGACGACGTCGACGACACGGCGCCCGGGTTGTCGGGTCGATCCACCGTAGCCGGGGCGCGAACTGGTGACGAGTCGAAGGCCACGTGCACGCGCGGCACGCTCCATCAAATGGAACGGCGTGCGCGATCCAGGGGTGCCGTGGTGAAAGAGCAACACGCGGCCGTTCTCCGGGCCGCTGCTGTATACCTCGAGTCCACGCCCGTCGGGTGTTTCGATCCGCGTATCAGTGCCGTCGGTCATCTCTCTCTCCTGCGCGTCCATTCGCCAGTATACGGCGCGGTACAACTCCCGCTTTGTAACCAAAACGTAACGCTGCGGGGATTCCGGACGACATTGGTCCCGTCTATTGTTGTGCCGATGGTCAGCCGCGATGGGATTCGTGGCTGACGGCAAAAAGGGGGGAGAATATGTTCCGGTTTGTCAGGCGGCTTCCGTTACCGCTCGTTGCTGTCTTCATATCAATCATCGTCGCTCCAGGAGCGACTCATGCTCATGTGACGGGGTGTCGTACGGACCCGCTCGTGACGCTTACCAATCTCACACAGATCACGCTCAACGAGCAGATTGGCGATGCGAGTACGGACGTAACCGGCATCAATTACGTACTGCATGTGCCCAAGGGGGTCAGGGTTCTGACGGTGATTTACTACGGCGCGGTCCCGGCAAGGCTCCAGACGCTCACCACGGTTTCCGACGAGCCACCGGGTGTTTACGACGATTACACGACTGTCTACACGGCGACGTCGCCGGTCACGGTTACCGCCTACCTGTCCACGGATGTCCTGTTCGGCACCTATGCCTCGGGCTACAACGGCCAGGCGCTGCACAGCCACATGCAGTTTCTCTAGCGGTAACCGGCTGGTCGATTAGATGGCGGGCCGTGCCCGGCAGCGGGCAGCCGATGAGCCAGTGGTGCACGACAGTTAGCACCGGGGTAATGGCAGTTACGCTGTCAGTATCTACGATGACTCACACTACCGCTGTGAAGTCCGCAACGTCTCTGAAACCTGTTCGAGGTGCTGAAGGATCGGTTCGGAGGCACGTCGCATCTGCCAGCGGCGGTCACGTTCGTCGATGTAGCCGCGCTCGGTGATGTCCTGATCGTAGGGGCCGGACGTATCGAGCATCGTGCCGCGGCAGAGCGGGATCGAGGGCGGGCTCCGGCGCGCGTCCGCGAGGCGCTCCAAGAGGCCATTCAAGATGCGTTCGGGAACCGCGCAACTCTCCGATGGGAATACGTAGCGGTAGAGAACGAGGTGTGAGAGGAGAACCTCCCAGTCGTCGCCGAACAAGTCGACGAGGCGATTCCAATCGATCTGATCGCCGGCGGCGGCAAGGAGGTGAAAGAGGTCCGGGGCGTCGTAGCGCATGCGACTGCAACGCATGGCCTTGCTGTAGAAGAATTCGGTTGGCGGAACGAAGGTGACCGGATGATCAAACAAAATCGACCGGGGTCCCGCCAACCAGGACTCGGTGACGGAGTCATGCCAGCTGCCCTGGCCGAAGACGAAATCAACCTGCGCATCGCCGAGCCACGCCTGGGCCAGCCATCCCGCATGCTTGATTCCGGCGTCGAAACCGTCGGCGCGCAGGGCGCGCACAGCGGGTTCCACGTCACGAGGGAGGATGTGGAGGTCAATGTCGTGCAGCTCGCGGCGAATACCGGTGTAATAGTAGAGCGCCAACGCGCCCCCGACGCCGAACGGGATATTCATGGCTGCGAGAGCGGTAAGCGCGCGGTTGAACGCGCGGACTTTCTCGCGGGGGACTTCCGGGTTTCTCGAGGCGGGTACTGTGGCAGCGGCCATTCTCATGACGCCCTTTCTATGACGTTTTCGGGGTGTTTTGTTGTGCCCTCACGAGGAGAGATGGGCGGCGCCGTCAGCAGTCGGTCGTAGACGGCAAGGTAGGCATCCGCCATCGCGGCCGCCGAAAAGCGCTCCTCAACCAGCCGGCGGCACGCGCATGGATCGATCGAATCCAGGCGTGAGACGGCGTCGACCATCTCGTCTACCGTATCCACGACGAATCCGGTCTCACCGTGCCGGACGATTTCGGGCAGCGCCCCACGGCGCAGGGCGATGACCGGCGTTCCCGACGCCATGGCTTCGATTGCTACCAATCCGAACGGTTCCTCCCACTGATGCGGCATCAGGACGCACCGCGCCCCGGCGAAGAGATTGCGCTTCTCGGCGCCGACGACGTGTCCGAGGTATTCGACCTTGCCGCCCAGTCGCGGCTTGACCTGAGCTTCCCAGTAACGGATGTTGTCGCGACTTGGATAGCCGGCCGCGAGGAAGAGGTTAGCATCGAGGCGGCGGGCGATTTCGATGGCGAGGTGAGGACCCTTCTTGGGATCGATCCGGCCGATCCACAGAAGGTAGTCGTTCTTGACCGCCTGGAACATGAAGTTGGTGGGCTCGATTCCGTTCTGGGCCACCCCGATGATGTTGAGATCGGGGTTGGCGCGGCGCTGCGACTCGCTCAGCGCGACGTAGGGGTGAGTTGCAAACGTGCGGAGGAGCGGCCGGATGTAGTGCAACGTCGTCAGAGCCCCGGCTGCAGCATGGATGGCGGCGGGGCCCGGCTGAATGCAGTGATTGTGAATGACATCGAACTCCGTGGCTCGATCAAACACCAGGGCGGTGTGGGCGAGCTCGCGTCGCTCGGCATCCTGGAGTTCATAGACCGGAGGAAAGAACACGTGAGTTGCCTTCGTGATCGACTCTGGATGCGCAAATAGGGTAACGTCGTGACCGCGTCGCACCAGCTCTTCGGTCAGCGTGCCGGCTACGAGTTCCGATGCGCCGTAGCCCTCGGGCGGGCACGGGATGCTGGGGGGAGCAATCTGGGCAATGCGTAAAGGACGGGCGGCCGTAGTCAAGGAGACCTTCCGAGGCGTCTGATGACGTGGCGGACCTGGCCCCGGGGTGGGCGGTCCGCCATATCACTGACGTCTCGGGGGCAAGGAGTATGCCACGCCCCGGGGACGGTGCCGTAAATCCAATCTTGACCCTTACGTTACGTCATGCTTTACCGTTAGCGCTGTGGAGGTATTCGATGAAGGCCCAACGATGGAAGATCGGCGAGCTGGCTCGTGCCACGGGAGTGACGGTCCGGACGCTGCATCACTACGATGCGGTCGGCCTCCTCGTGCCCCGTGAACGAAGTGAAGCCGGCTACCGTTTGTACGGCGAGGCGGATGTGGCACGGCTGTACCGAATCCGGGCGTTGCGCAATCTTGGACTGTCCCTGCCCCAAATTGCGGCAGCGCTGGATGGGGACGGCGACCTGACGGCGCTCATGACTCGCCACCGTGACGCCATTCGGCAGCAGATCGCGGGCCTGCGGCGTCTCGACGCTCAAGTGAATCGAACGCTCCAGGCGGTGATGGAGGCCGAGGATACGGCCAATGACCTGATTCACATCATGGAGGAAATGGCGATGACCGAGAAGTACTATACCGACGACCAACTGGCGCAGCTCGCCGCTCGGCGAGAAGCGCTGGGCGAGGAGGGCATGCGCGCTGCCGAGGAGGCGTGGGCGGACGTGATTTCGGGCATGGAGGTCGAGCGAGCGAACGGCACGCCGGTCGATAACCCGCGGGTCCAGGAGCTGGCCGGCCGCTGGCGCGACCTCATTGAGCAGTTCACGGGCGGCGATGAGGGAATCTTGCGTTCGCTGCAAGCGATGTACCGGGAGGAAGGAACAGAGCAGCCATCCCGAGGGATGGTCAGCAGTGAGTTGATGGAGTACGTGATGAAGGCGCTGGAGGCGTGAGGATGAGCATCGACCGCTCGACCGCGCGAGCGCGGCCGGGCGGTCAGTCGATTGAGTTGTTCGAGTGAACCGGCGAAACAATGACCTGTCCGCCGCAGGGCGCGATGCCTCCGCTTCGAATCACGATAGGCAGGTAGTCGTTGGGCGGCGTGATCATCAGATAGGGCACCTGTGGACATGACTGGTTATCGGCCGGCACGTCGTGGAATTCCAGCCCGAAATAAGCGTCATGTCGGTCGTCAAGCGCGACAAGAGGCTCACGCGGCCGGCCGACGATGATGTACCCGCCGCCACGGCTGACGTGAGTCGGCAGGGAGTGGAAGTTGCGATTGAACAGCTCGACGCCCGGATAGCCCTGAAGAGTACATGGGTGCCCGGAGAGGTTGTGAATGCGATAGATGATGCCGATGTGGCCGAGAGCGGCGCCGCCGGAGACGTAGCGGATGGTGAGTTGATAGTTGTTGCAGCGCGATGGATGCGCGGACTGGGCAAAGGCGGACAGAGGCCGAAGGTCGGCTGCCAGCGGAAAGACACGCAGAGGGTACCCGTCCAACGTAGCTGCAACTCTTACGGAGGCGCTGAAGAGGAGGCCGACTACTACGAGAAGAGATATACCGGCTCGCCAAATCATCGATGGCTCCAGACTACCTCACCGGAGACTGTGCCGGGAGCAAAGCAGCAAACGATCACGCAGGTAAAACGCGCGCTGCCGGGTTTGGGTTACGCCGGTGATGTAGGCACCGCATGAAAGTCGGTCAGGCTGACTTCCGCCCCGTTCCGGAGCGAATTGTGAATCTCGGCGACGCGGTCGGTGTGAAGGATCAGGTCGCGGACTGCTTCTTCAGGAGCGTCGGCTTCGACAGTCGCCGAGTACATCACATTCTGGGCGCGAACAGGCTCGCCGCCCCAGTCCGCTTGTACGTCCACCGAGACGCTGCGCACGACGATACCGCGCCCTTCAGCCTCCCGGAAGATGTCATTGGTGTAGCAGGCGCCCAGGGCAAGTAGCAAAAGCTCCCCGCCACTGTAGCCGAGCCCCATTCCCCCGGCGGTTTCCGGCCGGTCGATCGTGAGCGTGCGGTGGCCGGACCAGCCGACCGCAGCGGGGGCATTGTGAACTGTGCGAACCGATACCGTGGTTTGAGCCATCGGTTATTACCTCTCACATGATGATTACGCGCTCGTATCGTCCCACCCTATAGTCCGGCTGGTCAGTTGATCAATTGGTGGCGCGCCATTGCACACGGTTCATACGTTGTCGCTTGGGTCGGTCGCATGGAGCCGACCGCTTTCCGGGTGAGCCGGCGCGCCCGGCAGCAGCCTCCCGTGACGTTCCCGGTCGCACTGGCATATCCGGCTACCGAACTAGTTCGGTTCGCTCGAAAACCGGCAGAATGGTCCACGAGAATGGGGAAGGTGATGGGATGGCGACGGAGACAATAGCGACCGGCCGGTTCGGGCGATTTGGCGGGCAATATGCGCCGGAGACGCTCATGGCGGCGCTCGCCGAGCTGGATGAGGCGTACGAGGAGGCGAAGGAGGATCCGGCCTTCGCGGCTGAACTGGCGGATCTCCAACGCCACTATGTCGGCCGGCCGACGCCGGTGTATTACGCCGCGAATCTCAGCCGCCGCTACGGCGCCGAGATTTATCTCAAGCGCGAGGACCTGGCGCATACCGGTGCGCACAAGATCAACAATGCGCTCGGACAGGGATTGCTGGCGTCGCGCATGGGGAAGCGGCGGATCATTGCCGAAACTGGGGCCGGACAGCACGGTGTAGCCGCCGCGACGATATGCGCCAAACTCGGCCTGGAGTGCGTGGTCTACATGGGCTCGATCGACGTCGAGCGGCAGGCGCTCAATGTATTCCGGATGCGCTTGATGGGCACGGCGGTTCGGTCGGTGGCGGAAGGAACGGCGACGCTAAAAGATGCCATCAACGAGGCATTCCGAGACTGGGTCACGAACGTCGGTGATTCCTTCTATATGATCGGCTCGGTCGTGGGACCGCACCCATATCCGACCATCGTCCGCGACTTTCAATCTGTGATCGGCCGAGAGGCGCGGGAGCAGATGCTGGAGATGACGGGAGAGCTGCCGGATTACGTCGTTGCCTGCGTCGGCGGCGGAAGCAACGCGATGGGAATCTTCTATCCTTTCCAGAGCGATCGGGACGTGCGGCTGGTCGGTGTCGAGGCCGGCGGGCGCGGCGAGGGGCTGGGCGAGAACGCGGCGACATTGGTCTACGGAACCGAGGGTGTTCTCCACGGCGCGCGGACCTTTGTCTTGCAGGATGAGTTCGGCCAGATTGCCGGAACGCACAGCGTCAGTGCCGGGCTTGATTACCCGGGAGTCGGCCCCGAGCACAGCTTCTACAAGGACATCGGCCGCGCGACGTATGTTGCGGTGGATGACCGGGGAGCGCTTGACGCGTTTGAGACGCTCTCGCATGCAGAGGGTATCATTCCCGCGCTCGAGTCGGCGCACGCGGTGGCGCACGCGCTCGATCTTGCGCGCGGTGAGGGAGCCGGAAAGAAGATTTTGATCAATCTGTCGGGTCGTGGCGATAAGGATGTCGTTCAGGCGCAGGAGCTATTGGGTGATCGTCATGCCGGTTCATAACGCGCTCGACGAAGCATTTGCCATCGCGCGTCGTGAGGGACGGGCCGCGCTGCTCCCCTACCTCACCGGCGGGATGCCCGATCCGGACCGCTTCGTGGACGTGGCGGTGGCCATTCTGGAGGCGGGGGGCGATGCTCTCGAGATCGGCATCCCGTTTTCCGACCCGCTGCTCGATGGACCGGTCATTCAGTCAACGCAGCAGCGCGCGTTGGATGCCGGCATTACCCCGGCGCGTTGCCTGGACTTCGCAGCGGCGATTAATGCCCGGGCGGCGCAGCCGCTTATCTTCATGACCGCGTACAATCCGGTTCTCGCCTACGGTCTCGAGCGCTTTTGCCGTGATGCGCGGGCGGCCGGAATCGTCGGACTGATCGTCACCGACGTCCCGCTGGAGGAGCAAGCCGAATTGCGCGGTGCGGCCGGCGCCAATCAGATCCATCTCATTGCGTTCGCCACGCCGACCTCGACCCCCGAAAGGCTGCAGGCGCTGGCTGGCGCGGCATCGGGATTCGTGTATGGAGCCAGCGTGGCGGGAGTCACCGGCGCACGCGACAGCGTGGTGGCAACCGCCGAGCCGATGGTGCGGGCGGTTCGGGAGGTCACCGACGTTCCCATCGCCGTGGGCTTCGGGATCGCCGGTCCGAGGCAGGCGGCGGAGGTGGCGGCTTTCGCCGATGGGGTGGCCGTTGGCACGGCGCTAGTCCGGCTTCTGGACGAAACACCCCCGGAGGACAGGATCGAGGCGGCACAGCGCTTCATTCGCGAGCTGCGTGACGCGGCCAGGAGAGAGGTTGGAGACGTGTCGTATGTACAGTGAGCTGCCGGAAGATATTCGCGACCGCCACCCCTACCATATGTACGACGAGATCAAGGCTCAACCGCAGGCGATTGCGCGATCGCTGTCGCTCTGGCAGGAGAATCGCGAAGCGATACGAGACGCGGTGGTCCGGGCGCGACGCGTCTGGGTGACGGGTTGCGGGACGTCTTTCCACGCGGCGCTGGCGGGGGCGTGGTTTATCCGCGCGTTCTCGGAGAGCGCGTCAGACGCCCGTGCGGTTGAAGCGTATGAGCTGGCGACGTACCCGACCGGCGTCACAAAGGACGATGTCGTGATCGCGCTCTCGCACTCCGGTCAGACCAATACGACCGAGCGAGCTGTAACCGAGTCCCCGGCGACGACGATTGCGGTGACCGGTTTCCCGGAAAGTCCCGTGGCGAAGGCGGCGAACCTCGTGCTCCCGACCGGTTACCCGGACGAGCGTTCGTGGGCGCACACGATCAGCTACACCGCGGCCCTCGGGTCGCTGGCGGCGCTGGCTAACGACATGGCGACGCCCGCGCAGCGGCTCGATCTGGCGGCGTTGCCCGACCTGGTTACCGACGTCCTGAATCTGGAAGAGATCGCGCACCGTATCGCGGCGGCCGCTCTGACGGTCGAGCGCGACGGCAATCCGTGCCGCGTGCTGCTAACCGGCGCGGGGCCGAATATCGCGACCGCACACGAAGGAGCGCTCAAGCTTCTGGAAACGGGCTACGTCGCCGCCCTGTCGTTCGAACTGGAGCAGACGCTCCACGGACCGTTGGCGGCGGTCGACGAGGAGACGCTGGTCGCGATCGTGGCGCCGACGGGACGGTCGGTTGATCGGGCGGTGCAGGCGGTAGAGGCGGTGCGGCGACTTGGGTGCGAGCCGATGGTGCTGACCGGCGAGGAGAGCGCCGAGCGATTCCCCGAGTCGCACCGGTTAGTCTTGCCGGAGCTGCCGGAGGTGATAAGTCCCATTCCATATGTCGTTCCGCTCCAGTTGCTGAGCTATTTCCTTGCGATCGGGAAGGGACACAATCCCGATCTCATCCACCGGGACGACAAGCGCTATGCGAACGCCGCCGCGGCGTATTCGTAACTAGCTGCTCTGTAGCTCGCGCTTCTGCTGAGGAGTTAGAGGACCGCCGACCTGCTCGACTAGGTAGGTGGTCGCATCTGCCAGTTCGCGGAGGACGTTGAGCGGAATGGCAATATCGTAATCGGGCCACTTGAGGTGGATCTGGACTTCGTGCATATCAACCTGCACGGCTACCTGGTCCTCGTCCGGTACCTGGATGTTGTTCATGAATTGTCCCTCCGAGGAGGGAAGTGCAAGTGACATGCCGCGAGGGACGAGCGCAACGCGCTCGCCCCTCGCGGATCCCGGTTCGAGTGACGGAATTTAGTTGGCGTAGTCGCCGGCCGGCTGTTCCGCCGGCACTGCGGCTTCGGCAGGCTCCGGCGCCTCAGCTGGTTCTGGCTCCTGGGGCGTCTTTGACGCATCGGTAAGCATGGTTCGAATCTGGACGTAGCCGCTAACGACGGCCGCGAGCGCCGGAGCGTGACCGCCGATCTGCGCGAGGACGCCGATGTGGTACGGCTCCTGGGCCAGGGAATCCACCAGGCCCTGGAGCGATCGCATCTCGTCGTCGGCCACCGCGGTTCCGGGACCCGCCAGCAGGGTCTTGCGGAAGGCGTTCTGGCGATCTACGTCCTGCTGCAAGTTGTCGTTCTGCGTCCGAAGATGCTCCTTTTCGGCTTCGAGCGCTTCGACCTGCTGGACTAGTGTCTGGACGAGGCCCAGGAGCTCCTGAGAGCGCTCAAGCGCGCTCGCGGCTGCATTGCCCGCGTTTGAAGCCGTTCCGTTGGTGCGGACCGGCTCGGCCGGCGGCGCCACGAATGGGGTACCGTTTTCCGGCTCGGGGGCCGGCGCAAGATCCCGGGTCCAGGGATCGTCGACCGTCGGGAAGTGGTCGGGGCCTGAATAATTGTTGGGTGTCGTGTACTGATCCTCCATCGCTGTCGCTCCTTCTTGGACTGGTTCTTCTGGCTGGTCGGCTGCTTGCAAACGATCCAGGGTAGCCGACACCTCGGCGAGGATAGTCGCGGTGTCGGGCGCGGTTGGGGGGAGAACCTCGGGGACCACAGGGCTCTCCGGTTGCTGGGGTAGTGGGGGATGCGCAGGTGGAGGGGGAGCGACCTGCGAACCTGCACGGGCAGTCTCGCGCGGGAAGGTGTGGCGGCGTGATGTCGGCCGTCCGAATACTTCCATGAATTGCGCGACACGATCGGCCAGGTTGTCGAGTGGGGAGAGGGCAACGGCCGATACGACCGTGTAGACGAGAAATGAGAACTTTCCGTGCCGTTCTTCCGGCGAGGCCAATCCAAACGCCGCTATCGCGCGCGCCGGACCGCCGCTGAGGAGATAGAGGGTGAGCAGTATGCCAACCGGGAGATGCCAGGTAGGGTTGTGGACACCGTCGTTCCAGATCCAGTAGGCGGCGAGCGGGAACACCTGCGCGACGACCCAGACGTAGGGGCGGCGCCAGACCGCGTGCTCAAAGGATTCATAGTGTTCGGCGCGGCTACTGCTCGCAGCATGCATTGTCCGCCAAATCTGGCGCGGCGTGAGCCACGACCAGCTTCGAGACCAGGCCAGCTTCTCGCGCCAGCGCAAGCGCATCGTCGCCGGAACGGGCTGCTCGGCGACGATGTTGCCGTCATAGGCGGCGACAACGGGACGCGGTTTGGCGGATCGGCCCGAAACTGCCGGAAGTGTCGCAAGGATGCCGCGATGCCAGTACGCGTTGGTAGTGCCCGGGATTCCGCCGTCCAGGGAGGCGGCGAAACGGTCGGCAATCAGATCGATGGCGGCGAGGCGTGAAACCAGAGAACGCTTGCGGTTCGACGCTGTGACCCGGCCGCGCACAAGGCCGAAGCCGCTGCCGATCCATCGCCAGGCCTGACTGAAGCTATCAGTTGCGGGTAGCTGACCGGCGGCGAATATGCCGACTACCTCACCGCGCGACTCACGCAACCCGGCCGCCAGCGCATCGTTGCTTGGCGTTCCGCGAGGGACGCGAACAACGTGGAGGCGCCAATCGCTCTCCACACGCGAGCGCAGACTCTCTTCTAGCGGCTCACCGCGGCTTTCACAGACCAGCACAACCTCGAGTGGAAATTTCTGCACGATCAGGGCGTCAATTGTCGCTATTAATGCTGCGGAGTCGTCCGGCAGGCTTGCCAGGACAATTGCGGTTCCGCTTCCGGTTCGGCCCGGAGCCTGTGGTGCCGGC
>Ga0209810_1002522_pt1 | contig 21670 bp, 20 predicted proteins | sample Coa_R1_7_FD_187159 | JGI IMG/M metagenome (GOLD analysis project Ga0209810, IMG submission 187159) | Surface soil microbial communities from Centralia Pennsylvania, which are recovering from an underground coalmine fire - Coalmine... | ecosystem: Environmental > Terrestrial > Soil > Unclassified... | reverse complement strand
GAGAACCCGATCTCGACCGTGCTCCGCAACCCCCTCTCCCGGCGGACGGTGGCCCAGATCCTGGGCGCCGCCTACATCGACTGCTGGCGGCTGATGTACGTCAACCAGGAGGCCATCGACCAGGCCGCCGAGGCGCTGATCGCCCAGGGCGAGCTGGTCGGCGACGAGATCAAGGGCCTGCTCGACTCGGTGGGCCTGCGCTTCCCGACCGAGGCCGATCCTTACCCGGAGGACGTGCCGCTGGTCCCGCTCTCCCGGGCGGAGGAGCTGGGCCGCCCGTCCCCGCCGGCCGAGGCCGAGCAGGTGAGGACCGCCTGAGCTCCCTCCGTCTGGTGGCGGCGGCCCTCTCCCTGGCCCCGCTGCTGCCGCTCGCCACCGGCTCCGTTACCCCCGCCGGGCGGGAGGCGCAGCAGCTCATCGCCGCCCAGCGCGCGATGGCCGCGGCCTCGTCCCGCGCCGCCTCGCTGGAGGCGCAGCCCCTTCCGGCCGCCGCCGTGGACCAGGTGCGGCAGCGGCTGCAGGTGGAGCAGGCGCGGTTCGACGAGCGCCAGGCCTTCAGGTCGGAGCAGGCGGTCGTGTACTGGCTGGCGGGCCACCAGGAGCAGCAACCGGAACTCCTGCGCCGAGCGCCCGGAGCCCGAACCACGGGTCTGTCCGACGCCGTTCAGGGGCTGCGCGCCCTGTGGCGGCTGGGGGGGATCGACGACCCCAGTCGGATGACCCCCCACCAGATCCGTCCCTTCGACGGGGCGGCCCCGCTGGACGAGTTGCTGCAGGATTACCGGTCGGCGGCCTCGAGCCAGGGCATCGATTGGACCTACCTGGCCGCCATCAACTACGTCGAGTCCGACTTCGGCCGCAACGACGGCCCCTCCAGCTCGGGGGCCCTGGGGCCGATGCAATTCCTGCCCTCGACCTGGCGCCAGTTCGGTCAGGGCGGCGACATCATGAACCCCCACGACTCCATCCTGGCGGCGGCACGCTTCCTGCGCGACGCCGGTGCGCCGGAGGACTACGACCAGGCCGTCTACCGCTACAACCACGACGCCGACTACGTGGCCGCCGTCGACCACCTGGCGGCGGCGATCCGCTCCGACCAGCTCTGGCTGACCCGCTTCTACTACTGGAACACCTACGGCTGATCGGGAGGGCCGGCGCCTGGCCGGCCCCGGAGCGACACAGGGCGGCTGGATCGGAGCCTCGGGGGGAGAGTCGGAACGCGATGGGAGACGGTGGACGGGCGGCGCCGGCAGGCGCCGGGGTCGGCGGTGGCCGGACGGGGATCGGGGAATGGCCGGGGGCGTGAAGGAGGTGGGCGGCGGAACGCCGGCCTCCCGGCGCCTGCGCCGGCCCGCGCTGGGCCTGCTGGCCGGGGCCCACCTCAGCGCCGATTTCTGCCAGGGCGTGGTCCCGGCCATGTTGCCGGTGCTGGTCCAGCAGCGGCACCTCTCCTACGCCCTGGCCGGGGGCCTGGTCCTCGGCCAGACGGTGTCGTCCTCGGTGGTCCAGCCCTTCTTCGGCCGGCTGACCGATCGCCGGCCCCTGCCCTGGCTGATGCCCGGCGGGCTGGCGGGCGCCGGGCTGGCCCTGGGCGCGGCCTGCCTGCTGCCGGCCTACCCCCTGATCTGGCTGGCGGTGGCGCTGAGCGGGCTGGGGATCGCCGCCTTCCACCCCGAGGGGGCGCGCTACGCCCGCTACGCCTCCGGCGAGCGGCAGGCGACGGGCATGAGCCTGTTCTCGCTCGGGGGCAACCTGGGCTTCGCCCTGGGGCCGCTGGCCACCACCCCCCTGCTCCTCACCCTGGGCCTGGAGGGGGGATGGCTGGTGGGCCTGCTACCGGTGGCGATGGGACTGGCCCTCCTGCTCGCCCGCGCCCGCCTGCCCGTCGGCGGGGAGGCGGGATCGAGCCCCGGCTTCCGTGACGCCGCCGGCCGGGACCGCTGGGGTGCCTTCGCCCGCCTCACCCTGGCCGTGGTGGGCCGGGCCATCGCCTTCTACGGCCTCAACACCTTCGTTCCCCTGTACTGGATCGCGGTCCTGGGCCGGTCGCGGGCCGCGGGCGGGTACGCCCTGACCCTGCTCCTGCTCTGCGGGGCGATGGGAACCCTGCTCGGCGGTCGCCTGGCCGATCGCTTCCCCCGCCGGGAGGTGATCGCGGCCGGGCTCCTCCTGTCCGGGCCACTGGTGCTGGCGCTGACCCGGGCTCCGAACCCGGCCCTGGCCACGGCCCTGCTGGCGGCGGTCGGCATCGCGCTCTTCGTTCCCACCAGCGTCCAGGTGGTGCTGGGCCAGGAGTACCTGCCCAACCACATCGGCACCGCCTCCGGGGTCACGCTCGGCCTCGCCGTCAGCGTGGGCGGCATCGCCGCCCCGGCGCTGGGGGTCCTCGGTGACCACGCCGGGCTCCGCTCGGTGCTGCTCGTACTGGGCCTGCTCCCGGTGCTGTCGGGGATCATCGTGCTCAGCCTGCCCGGGAGACGCGCACCGGTGGCGTGATCGGCCGAGGGAGACGCGGGCCGGTCGCTTCCACCCCGCCCGCGGGAGGGACGCATGGCGTGCCTCTCCCCCGCCCTGCCGACGCCGGCTGACGGCGCCGCTGCGATCTGCCGCCCGAATCGCGGTCCTCTCGACCGCGTCTCCCTGACCGAGAATGGAACGGACGTGCGCACCGGCACCGCCGACCTGCCCCTCCACTCCGGCCACGTACCCCGCTGGCTCTTCGAGCGGATGACGGTCCTGGCCCGGGAGATGGTGCTGGCGGTCGTGGCCGAGGAGGGGCCGCGGGGGGTCCTGCGCCGCCTGGCCGATCCCGTCTGGTTCCAGGCCTTCGGCTGCGTCCTGGGCTTCGACTGGCACTCCAGCGGGGTGACCACCACCGTGTGCGGCGCGCTGAAAGAGGGCCTCCGGGTGGTGCCGGAGGCGGGGCTGGTGGTGGCCGGCGGGAAGGGGGCCGCCTCCCGGCGGACGCCGCAGGAGATCGAGGCCGCCTGCTGGCGCCACGGGCTCGAGGCCGGGCCCCTGGTCCGGGCCAGCCGCCTCGCCGCCAAGGTGGACTCGGCGGCCGTCCAGGACGGCTTCCAGGTCTACCACCACGTGCTGGTGTTCACCACCGAGGGCTCGTGGGCGGTGGTGCAGCAGGGCATGAACGAGACCACCGGCATGGCCCGGCGGTACCACTGGCACGAGCCCGCCCGCTTCGACCGCGAGCCGCACGCGGCCGTCGTCGGACCACCCGGCCGGGAGGTGCTCAACCTGGTGGCCGGCGAGGGGGAGAGCAACCGGAGGCTGTCGGTCGCCCTGACCCGTGAGACGCCGGGCACGGTGGTGCACGAGCTGCGGCGCATGCGCGAGCTGACCATGCCCCGCCGCCACCGGGTGCTGCTGTCGGACCTCGACCCGGATCGGGTCGGGCGGGTGCTCCTGCGCGCCCACGCGGCGCAGCCGGCGGACTTCACCGGCCTGCTGGCGGTGTCCGGGGTCGGTGCCAGGGCGCTGCGGGCGCTCTCGCTGGTGGCGGAGCTGGTCTACGGAGAGCCGGCCTCGATCCGGGACCCGGTCTCCTTCTCCTTTGCCCACGGAGGCAAGGACGGCACTCCCTTCCCCGTCGATCGGTCCACCTACGACCGCACCATCGACTCATTGCGGCGGGCGGTGGCCGGGGCCAGGCTGGGCCGGAACGACAGGGTGGAGGCACTGCGACGCCTGGCCGGCCTCCCGGCGCCGGCCCCGACCCCGGGGCCACCCCGGAGCGGCATCGGGGCCGGTCGTGCCGTCGCGCCCGCCCCCTGCTGACCCACCGATCCGGCCGCGATCGGGGCCACCGTCCGGTCGCACGTCCGTGCGTCCTGGCGAGGGGGCGGGGACGACGCCGTGGTACATGGGTTCTCACCATGAGAGAGCCCACGGCGATGAGATCAACGGCCGCTTCCTGCCTCCGGCGAGCGGGCATCGGCCTCCTCCTGGTGGCCGGGCTCACCGCCTGCTCGGCCGGGGCGCCCACCCATTCCAGGGCACCGGCGTCCACCCCACCCGGGGCCGGCCGGATCCCGGTCGCCACCGTCCCCGGTCCCACCGACCAGGGGAGCTTCGACGCCGCCCACGCCGCCCAGGTGCTGGCCCCTTCGGTCGGCCTGGTCATCGCCAACCAGCGAACCGGAGGCGTGTCCGAGGGCAGCGGTTTCGTGGTCGCCTCCCAGAACGGGAACAGCTACCTGCTCACCAACGACCACGTGATCGAGGGGAGTCGGCTGGTGCAGGTGCTGATGCCGGACGGCCAGCACGCCACCGCCCGGGTCCAGGGCGCCGACGCGCTCGAGGACATCGCCGTGCTGAGGGTCCCCGGGAGCCTGCCCGTCGCCCAGCTCGCCGACTCCACCAGGGTACGGGTGGGCCAGCCGGTGGTCGCGATCGGCAGCCCGCTGGGCAGCCAGGGCTTCGGCTCGGTCACGGTCGGGGCCATCTCCGCCCTCCACCGCACGCTGAACAACGTGGGCGGCGGCCCCGGCGAGAGCCCGGAGAGCCTGGCCGACGTCCTCCAGACCGACGCGCCGATCAACCCGGGCAACTCCGGGGGGCCGCTGGCGGACGGCAACGGCCGGGTGGTGGGCATGAACACCGCCGGCAGCAGCGGCGCCAGCGGCATCGGTTACGCCATCCCGAGCCGCATCCTCCAGCGCATCGCCTCGGCGCTGATGCAGGGCCGGACGCCCGGCCACCCCTACCTCGGGATCTGCTACCTCTCGATCGCCGACGAGCTCGCCATCGACCCCGATGTCCACGGCTACGGCGTCTACGTCGAGCTGGCCCTGCCCGGCACGCCGGCTCAGCGGGCCGGGATCCGCACCGGCGACGTGATCGAGGCGGTCGACGGCGTCGACCTCAACAACGGCCAGACCCTGGGCGGCGTCCTCCAGCTGCACGACCCGGGCGACACGGTGTCGATGACGGTCCTCCGCGGCGGCGCACCCGTCGTCCTCACCGTGAGCCTGGGAGATCGGCCGGCGAACGGCGGCGGCGCCTGCCCCTCGCGGCCGTGAGCCGGGCGCGGGAGGAGGGAAGGCCAGCTCGGCCGACCAGACGATCCTGAGTGATCGCCAGCAGTATGCTAGTCGATACTCGTGGAGTATCGAATCGAACAGTTGGCGCAGGCCGCCGGGGTGCCGGTGGACACCATCCGCTTCTACCAAGGCAAGGGGCTGCTCGAGCCTCCCCGCCGCGAGGGCCGGGTGACCTGGTACTCGGGCCGGCACCTGGAGCGGCTGCGCCGCATCCGGGACCTCCAGCGGCGGGGGTTCACGCTGGCCGTGATCCGCCGCTTCCTCGAGGGGGAGCTGGAACCCTCGGACGAGGCCCTGGTGGAGGCGGTCACGGCGCCGCCCGCCCCCCGGACCCTGAGCCTGGAGGAGCTGGCCGCGCGCAGCGGAGTGGCGGTGCCGCTGCTGCGCGCCCTGGAGCAGGCGGGCATGCTGGTACCGGTCGTCGACGGCGCCGAGCCGCGCTATCCGGTGGAGGACCTGGACGCCCTGGCGGCGGGGCTCACCCTGCTCGAAGCCGGGGTGCCGCTGAGCGAGCTGATGGAGCTGGGCGCGCGCCACGCGGCCGCGGTCGAGGCGACGGCCCGACGGGCCGTGGACCTCTTCGACCACCACGTCCGGGAGCGCATCCAGGCGGCGGGGACGCCGGCGGAGGAGGCGGAGCGCCAGCTGCTCGCGACCTTCCAGCGGCTCCTGGAGGCGAGCGGGACGCTGGTCCGGCACCACTTCCAGCGCGCCGTGCTCCGGGCCGCCCGCGAACGCATCGAGCACGGCTCGTGAGCGCCCCCCTCCCGACCCGAGCGGGCGGCGCGGCGGTCGAGCTGGAGCCCCCGCCCGACCTCGTCCGGCTGGCCGGCGCGGCCCGCGACGCCGGCCACGAGGTGATGCTGTTCGAGCGCTCGGCCCCGGGGGCGGTGTCGGTGGTCGGCATCGGCCGGCGGTACGAGCTGGTCTCCGTCCCCGGCGGGGTGGCGCTGGAGGACGCCGGCGGCCGTCGCCTGGACCACGAGAGCGGCCCGCGCCTCCAGGCCGCCGGCCGTCTCTGGCGGCGCCTGGTGGCCCGGGTGGGCGACCGGCGGGGTTCGCCCTCCGGGCCGGTGGCCCTGGGCGGGTTCGCCTTCGACCTCGATCGCGAGCCCGGAGAGCCGTGGCTGGGGTTCCCGGCCCTGCTGTTGCGGGTGCCGGCCCTGACCGTCAGCCTGGTGGGGAGACGGGCGTTCGCCGCCGGCGACCTGGCCCTGCTCCATCAGCCGGCGACCGCCACCGCCGACGGTGCCGTCCGCCTTGCGATCGAGCCATCCCCCGCCGAGGCGGAGTGGAAGGAGCTGGTCGCCCGGGCTTCCCGCCGGCTGCGCCGGGGAGCGGCGCGGAAGGTGGTCCTGGCCCGCGAGGTGGTGGTCCACGCCGACCGGCCCATCCTGGCCGGCGCGGTCGCCCGACGCCTGCAGCTCGCCTACCCGACCTGCTACCGCTACCTGATCACCGGCGGCGACGGCAGCGCCCTCGTGGGCGCCTCACCCGAGCTGCTGGTCCGCCGCTCCGGGCCGGCGGTGACCTGCCAGCCCATGGCCGGCAGCGTCGGGCGGGGAGGCGACGAGGCCGCTGACGCCGCGCTGGCCGGCCGCCTCCGGGCCAGCGCCAAGGACGCGGCCGAGCACCGGCTGACCGTGGCCCACGTGGCCGCCGCCCTGGGCGGCCTGGGAGGCCGGGTCTCGGCCGCCTCCCCGGAGGTGCTGCCCCTGCCCAACATCCAGCACCTCGCCACCACCGTGGAGGCGACCTTCGACCCCCCTGGCCCCGACCTCCTCCAGGTGGCGGCGGCCCTCCACCCCACCCCCGCCGTGGGCGGCGCCCCGTCGGAGGCGGCCCGGCCCCTGATCCGCGAGCTGGAGGGCATGGAGCGAGGCTGGTACGCGGGGGCCGTGGGCTGGATCGACGCCCGGGGCGACGGCGAGCTGGCGGTCGCCATCCGCTGCGGCCTGCTCTGGGAGGACGGCGCCCGGCTCTACGCCGGGGCCGGGATCATGCCCGACTCCGATCCGGAGGCGGAACTGGAGGAGACCCGGCTGAAGCTCCGAGCGCTGCTCGACGCCCTCGGACCGGCCTAGCCGCACCTCCCACCCCGGCCGCCCGGCCCGGCACCGCTACCGCCCGCGGGCGTGCCACTCCATCAGCGCCCGCTCCAGGTGCTCCAGCTCGACCCGGGCGGAGCCCGACTCCCTCGCCAGGGCCTGGGCCCGGGAGACGACCTCCGCCAGCTCCGGCGAAGGCGACGGTCCCCCCGGCCGCAGCAGCTGGAAGGGTGCCCTGGGTGCCTTTTTCCGCAACCGCTCGATCTCGGCCCGGGCGCCGTCCGGGGTGGCGCCCAGGTCCTGGAGCACGCGGGCGGCGATGCTCTCGCCCTCGATGAGCAGGCCCAGGGCCAGGTGCTCGGTGCCGACGTAGTCGTGCCCCATCCGCCGCGCCTCCTCGAAGGCGATCTCGATCACCCGCTTGACGCGGTCGGTGGGGCGGAGCGTCGTCGGCGGCTCGGCCGCGGGCCGGCCAGCGAGCGCGGAGCGGACCATCTCCCGCACCCGATCGCTCCGGACGCCGAGGTTGGCGAGCGCCACCGCGCCCAGTCCCTCGCCCTCCTCGAGGAGAGCGAAGAGCAGGTGCTCGGTACCGAGGTAGCCCGAACCGGCGGCCTCGGCCTCCTCCTGGGCCAGGACCAGCACCTTCCTGGCCCGCTCGGTGAAGCGCTGGAACGGAACCTCCATCTTGGAACCTTCACGGGATGGGCGAAGGCGCGGCTCGACCGCCGGCCGCATCGCATCCCTCTTCACCTGCACGCCCGGCCCGTTGGGCCGAGATCGGGCACGGCCGGCGTCCCGACCCAGTCTGGCCGCCCCCGGAGGGTGCCGTCAACGCCGCTCGCGTCGACGTGGCCCTCCGGGCGCGCTCAGCCCGTCCGGGGGACCGCTCCGCCCAGCTCGGCCGCCACCGCCGACCAGCACTCCCGGTGGGAGAGGGCGCTGGCCCTCCGGTCGAACCGGACCGAGACCAGGGTCGTCTCGGGGGCGGCCAGGGCTGCTGCCAGGGCCCGCTCCAGGCCGTCGACGGCGTCCACCGCGGCGAAGCTCAGGCCGTAGAGGCGGGCCACGTCCTCCATGCGCAGGCCGAGCGGGGTCGCGAACAGCTCCTCGAACACGTCCGGGTGGTCGACCTGGGGAAGGTGGTGGAAGATGCCCCCGCCGTCGTTGTCGAGCACCACCAGCGTCGCCCGCAGGCGGTGGCGGCGGACGGCCCAGAGCCCGTTCATGTCGTGGTAGAGGCTGAGGTCGCCCAGGAGCAGGGCGGTGGTCGAGCCGGGTGAGGCCGCCGCCGCCCCCAGGCCGGTGGAGACCAGACCGTCGATCCCGCTCGCCCCCCGGTTGGCGAGGAAGCGCTGGCCGGGTACGGTGGCCGGCCAGAAGGTCTCCAGGTCGCGGACGGGCAGGCTGGAGCCGGCCACCAGGGTGGCGTCCCCGGGCAGCAACCGGGCCAGGGCCCGGACCACGTGCGCCTCGAACAGGGGCAGCCCGGCCAGACGGCGCTCCAGGGCGGCGGCCGCCCGCTCTCCCGCCTCCTGCCATTCCCGGCGCCAGCCGCCGGGGGCGCCGTCGAGGCGGTCGGCCACCGCCACCAGCAGGGCCGCGGGATCGCACCGGGCCACCTCCACCGCCAGGTGGTCGGGGTCACGCCAGCCGCCCTCGGGGTCGACCACGATGCCCGGCGTCACCTCTGCTGCCAGCAGCCGGCCGAGCGCCTTCGAGGTCGGGACCGCGCCCAGCCGGAGGACCAGGTCGGGCCGGTGGGCCGCCGCCCACCCCTCCACCCGGAGCAGGGCGTCGTAGGCCTCGACCAGGCCCGGCATCCCCTGCCGCCGCAGGTGCGAGGTCGGCTCCGCCAACAGCGGCGCGTCGATCCGGGAGAGGAGGGTCTCGAGCGCCCCGGCCAGGCCGCCGTCGGGGCCCAGCTGCCCGGCCACGACCAGCGGGCGCCGGGCCCGGCCCAGGGCCCGGGCCACCCGCTCCACCGCCCGCTCCGAGGGCAGCCGCCGCCCCGGCTCCAGCCGTGCCGGTTCCCGGTCGGCCGGGATGGGGGCCACCGCCGTCCCCGCCGGCGGGGTCAGGGGCTCCCGGAAGGGGAGGTTGAGGTGGACCGGTCCCGCCGGCGGGCCCAGGGTCTCGGCCAGGGCCCGGGCGGCCAGCTGTCGCCAGCGCCGAGGGGCGCCGGGGAGATCGTCAGGGGGGCCGGGGTCGAAGAACCAGCGCACCGCGGTCCCGTAGAGACGGGCCTGGTCGATGGCCTGGTTGGCCCCCACCTCGCGCAGCTCGGGCGGGCGGTCGGCGGTCAGGACCAGGAGGGGAACGCCGGCGTGGTGGGCCTCGATCACGGCCGGGTGGAACTCGGCCGCCGCCGTCCCCGAGGTACAGAGCAGGGCCACGGGACGCCGGCCGCACCTGGCCATGCCCAGGGCGAAGAAGGCCGCCGAGCGCTCGTCGACGTGGACCCAGACCCGCACCCCGGGGTGGCGGGCGAAGGCCATGGCCAGCGGGGCGGAGCGGGAGCCGGGGGCCAGGCACACCGCCTCCAGGCCGCAGCGGGCCAGCTCGTCGACGAAGCTCGCGACCAGGGCGTGCGCTACCGTTCCCTCAGTCATGCAGGTCGTCACCTGTCTGCACGGGTTCAGCCAGTTCGGCGAGAGCTGGGAGGAGGTGACCTCGCTGGTGGGAGGTGAGCGCCACTGGCTCACGCCCGACCTCGAGGCCCACACCCCGGCCGGGGCGGTGGCGGAGGTGGTCGGGCTCTGGGACCGGGTGGGGATCGCCGGGTCGCACCTGGTCGGCTACTCCCAGGGCGGCCGCGTGGCCCTGCTCACCGCCCTCGCTCGCCCGGAGCGGGTGAGGAGCCTGGTCGTGATCGGCGCCCACGCCGGCCTGGAGGGGGAGGAGCGCGTCCGCCGCCGGGCCGAGGACCTGGCCCTGGCCGAGCGGATCGAGCGGGAGGGCATCGACTGGTTCGCCGCCTACTGGGCCTCCCGTCCCCTGTTCGCCGGCCTGGCCCGCCGGGGGCCGGCCTTCCTGGCCCGGCTGGACGCCATGCGCCGCCGCAACCGTCCCGCCCACCTGGCCGCCTGCCTGCGCGGGCTGGGGGCGGGGGCGACGCCCCCCTTCTGGGACCGGCTGGGCGGGGTCCGCTGTCCGGTCCTGGTGGTGGCGGGGGCCGAGGACGGCCGCTACCTGGCCTTCGCCCGCCGCCTGCGCGACGCCATCCCCGGGGCCCGGCTGGCGGTGGTGTCCGGGGCCGGCCACGCCGTCCACCTGGAGCGGCCGGCCGCCTTCGCCGCCCTCCTGGCCGGACACCTGGCCGCCCACGGGGAGGAGGGGGCGACTCATCCCAGCACCAGCCCCAGCGCCCAGAGCAGCGACCACCACAGCTCGAGCTGAGCGCCGCGCCGCAGCGCCGCCACCAGGACGTCGGGACGGGTCGAGCGCGAGGCCCGGACCACGGCCAAGGCGAGGGGGGCGACGAGCAGGGCGAGGGCGGCCGGGGCCGGCGCCCAGCCGACGGCGGTCACCGCCGCGGTGATGAGCAGGGTGGCCCCGTAGAGACCGGCGACCAGGGCCCGGGCCCGGGCTCGGCCCAGCCGGACGGCCAGCGTGCGCTTGCCCGCCTCGGCGTCGGTGTCCAGGTCGCGCAGGTTGTTCAGGCCCAGCACGGCGCAGGCCATGAAGCCGGTGCAGGCGCCGGCCGCCCAGGCCGCCGGCGGCACCCGCAGCGCCTCCACGTAGACGGTGCCGGCGGTGGCGAAGAGCCCGAAGAAGGCGAAGACGAAGACCTCGCCCAGGCCCCGGTAGCCGTAGGGCCAGGGGCCGCCGGTGTAGGTCCAGGCCGCCACCACCGCCAGCGCCCCGACCGGCAGCAGACGCCAGTCGGTGGCGAGAGCGAGGGCCAGGCCGGCGGCGGCGGCCACGCCGAGGGCGGCCAGGGCCGCGGCCTTCACCTGACCGGGCGGGACCAGGCCCGACGACGCCGCCCGCAACGGCCCCCGGCGGCGGCGGTCGGCGCCGCGCACGTGGTCGGAGTAGTCGTTGGCGTAGTTGACCCCGACCTGCATGGCCAGGGCCACCAGCAGCGCGGTCAGGGCCGCCCAGGAGCGGACGCGGCCGTCGTGGACGGCTACCGCCGTCCCGGCCAGCACCGGGGAGACCGAGGCGGCCAGGGTGGCGGGCCGGGTGGCCAGCCACCAGACCCGGAGCCGCCCGGGCCCCGCCCCGGCCGCGGTTCCGTCCGGCGCGGCGGGGTCGGAGGCCACGGTCCGCGGCCGCCTCAGGGACGCCGGGGGAAGCGGGAGAAGTCGGGCCTCCGCTTCTGGACGAAGGCGTCCCGGCCCTCCTGGGCCTCCTCGGTCATGTAGAAGAGCATGGTCGCGTCCCCGGCCAGCTGCATCAACCCGGCCAGGCCGTCGTCGGCCGCGTTCATCCCCGCCTTGATCATGCGCAGCGCGATCGGGCTGTGCTGGAGCATGCGCCGGCAGACGGCGACCGTTTCCTCCTCCAGACGCTCGAGCGGGACCACCCGGTTGACCAGCCCCATCCGCAGCGCCTCCTGGGCGTCGTACTGCTCGCAGAGGAACCAGATCTCCCGGGCCCGCTTCTGGCCCACGATCCGGGCCAGCAGGCCGGAGCCGTAGCCGGCGTCGAAGCTCCCCACCCGCGGCCCGGCCTGACCGAAGCGGGCGTTGTCGGCGGCGATGGTGAGGTCGCAGACCACGTGCAGCACGTGGCCGCCGCCGATGGCGTAGCCGGCCACCATGGCCACCACCGGTTTGGGCGTGCGCCGGATCTGGACGTGCAGGTCGAGCACGTTGAGCCGGCCCACGCCGCCCTCGTCCAGGTAGCCGTCCTCGCCCCGCACCCGCTGGTCGCCGCCGGTGCAGAAGGCCTCGGTCCCGGCCCCGGTCAGGATGATCACCCCGATCCCGGAGTCGTTGCGGGCCACGTCGAAGGCATGGCTCAGCTCGAACAGGGTCCGGGGTCGGAAGGCGTTGAGCACGTGGGGACGGTTGATCGTGATCTTCGCGATCCCGTCCATGGTCTCGTACCAGATGTCCTCGTAGTCGCCGCTGCGCACCCAACCGTTCAAGTCATCACTCCTAGAGCACTTACTAGTATGGTCGCATGGTAGCCGATCCGCTCCGCGAGCTGGCCGCCCGGCACGGACCCCGCCGGGCTCTGGTCGACCGCACGGCCGGGTTCTGGGTGAGCTGGCATGCCCTCGACGACCTCGCCCACACCTGGGCCCGGCGCCTGGAGCGCGAGGGCGTCCGCCCCGGCCAGCGGGTGGCGGTGGTGGAGCCGGCCGGGGTGCGCTTCGCCGCCCTCCTCCACGCCTGCCTGCGCCTGGGGGCGGCCATGGTCCCCATCTCCCCCCGAGCCCCCGATCCGGAGCTGGAGCGCATCCTGGCCGACTGCCGCCCCCGCCTCCTGATCCGGGAGGGCGAGGTCGAGCCCCTGCCCGAGCCGGCGCTCGGGGCCGCCGGTGACGCCTGCGTGCTCTACACCTCCGGGACCACGGGGCCGCCCAAGGGCGTCCGGCTCACCCTGGCCAACCTGGAGACCTCGGCCCGGGGCTGCTGCCGCATGCTCCAGGCCGGCGAGCGCGACCGCTGGCTGCTCATGCTCTCCCCCCACCACGTGGGCGGGTTCGCCATGTTCCTGCGCGGCGCCTTCTGCAACCAGGCCCTGGTCACCGTGGCTCGCTTCGAGGAGAAGGCGGTGCTCGAGGCCATCGCCTCCACCCGGCCCACCCTGACCTCGGTCGTGCCCGTGATGCTGGACCGCCTGCTCGCGGCCGGCGGTGCGGAGGCGCTGCGCGGCCTGCGGGCCATCCTGGTCGGAGGGGCCCCGGCGGCGCCGACCCAGCTCCGGCGCTGGCTCGACCTGGGCCTCAACGTCTGCCCCAGCTACGGCCTGACCGAGACCGCCTCCCAGGTCGCACTGGCCCCGCCGGGGCGGGCGCGGGAGCTGGGGGGGACGGCGGGCACGGTCTGCCCCCACGCCCGGATCGAGGTCGAGGAGGGGGAGATCGTGGTCAGCGGCCCGTGCGTCTCGCCTGGGTACGTGAACCCCGAGCTGAGGCCGGCGCCCGAGGGCGGGCGGTTCCGGACCGGCGACCTGGGCCGGCTGCGCCCCGACGGCGCCCTGGAGGTGCTCGGCCGCCGCGACGACGTGATCATCACCGGGGGCGAGAACGTGCACCCGGAAGAGGTCGAGGCCGTGCTCCGAGCCCACCCGGCCGTGGCCGACGCGGCCGTCGCCGGCCGGCCCGATCCCCTCTGGGGGGAGGTGGTGACGGCCTGGGTGGTGGCCGACGGCGCCGCCCCGACCGAACTGGAGGCCTGGTGTCGGGCCCGCCTGGCCCCCTTCAAGGTGCCCCGCGCCTGGCGGCTGGTCGAGCGCCTCCCCCGCAGCGAGGGCGGCAAGCTCCTGCGTCGGGCCCTGACCTGAGCCCGGCACCCAAGCAGGGTAGATCCGGGCACTACACATCTCTTGACACGACACAATCCGTGATCGATCATTGTGTTGTAGTCGCCAGCGTTGGTCATGCTGCCTGCCTGTGGACAACCTTGTGCCCACGCTAACTTGCGGGCCAGGTCGTCCACCGGGAGTCACCGGACGTAGGTGGACGTATCATCAGCTCCCATGGCTACCATCCTTGCCTGTCCGGTCTGCGGTGAAGGCCTTGATCGAATTGGTCCTGCCTACCGCTGCTCCACCGGCCATGGCTTCGACCTCGCCAAGGAGGGCTACGTTAACCTATTGCTTTCCCATCAGCGCCGCAGCGCGGAGCCCGGCGACAGCCCCGAGATGATCCGGCATCGCCGCGCCTTCCTCGAGGCTGGCTTCTATGAGCCACTCGCACACCACGTCAACCAGAAGGTGTCGTACTGCCTCCGCCAGCTGTCGGGTGGGGCACACCACATCCTCGATGCTGGGTGCGGCGAAGGGTACTTCCTCCGTTGCTTGCGCTCACATCTCATCGATCACTCCGTCGCTCTGTACGGTATCGACATTTCGCGCACAGCGATCCGATACGCTGCAAAGGCAAGCCCGGACATCACCTTCGCAGTGGCCAGCGTACACAGGCTCCCCATTCTGGCCGCCACTGTAGACGTTGTCATCTCCATCCTCGCTCCCCGCGACTACAAAGAGTGGTGGCGTATAACCACGCCTCACGGCCGACTGCTCGTGGTCGTACCTGGCCCCTACCATCTCTTCGGATTGCGCTCTATCGTGTATCGCCAACCCCTGCCTCATGAAACCCAGACCAAGTTAGATGCTCGTCCATGGTTCCAGTTTTTGGACGAAACATCCATCGAGTATACGCTGCGACTATCTCGGCCCGATATCGATCGGCTCGTATATATGACACCCTACCTCTGGCACCTGGACGACGAGTCTCGCGCTGTTCTCAAAAGCATCAATGAGTTGGAGACGAGCGTGGAGTTCGTCGTCACCCACATGGAGCGCGTGACGTGAGGCAAGCACAATCAGCTCGCGCGCTGCTAACCATGTACCGCCATTGGATGCGGTTTACCTGTCGACGTCAGTCGCGATACATGACCGATAACAACTGCTGGGGGTCGGAAACGTCATGAAACGACAAATCGTAGCCACCGAGAAGAAACAGGTCAGCAAGTATCCAGCAATCAAGCACCTCATACGAATCGGTCGTGCAAGCAAGTTGACTCGTGGCAGCGGCGGCCGCCAGGGGGAGGCCAGCTACTCTCGCCCCTAATATCACTACCGTAGTTGTGCCTCATGAGCGATCGTGACCGTCCTGGGGCGCACAACGACGGTCGTGGCTACACCGGGTGTGCTGGCGCTTGGCTCGCCTCCACCACGACCGCACCGGGCGAAGCTCCGGCGAGTGCGCGGGTAACGGCAGCGCCACCCGCAGCCGGCGTACCTCGGGCACCCCTGGCCAGGCCAGGAGAACATCCCCTTTCTGCGCCTCGGCCTGATGGCGGATCGATGCCGGCCAGGCGTGGGCCGGCATCGACAGGGTGAGGTGCCGTACCAGCTCGGCCAGTGGTGCCCAGTCCGGCGAAAACGACCAGCGCGTCCGGCCGATTCCGACCTCCCAGTCGGGCGGGAAGCGACCGGGTCAGAGGCCGACGACGCCAGGTCTGGGGAGGTAACCAACTGGCGCCGACCCCGCCTGGTAGCCAGGGGCGATCCCAATGAGCCGGCGGCGCTGGCGCAGATACGCCAGGCCCTCGCCGATCTGCCCCGAGTTCCATCCTGCTGGCCGAGCGGGAGCGCCAGGTCCACGCCTTCTTGCGGGAGTGTGGGGAGGAGTAGCTGCTGCGCTGTGCCTCCCCGTTCCGGCCGCCCTGGGTTGTCCAACGGTTACGCGCAGAATTTTGAGGAGGTGGCTTCGCAGCAGACACGCCTTCGCACAGTTCTCCGGACGAGGTGCACCGGCTCCGCCATCGACCATCATCGATGGAAGCAGAGACACGGAGATGTGCCGCGATAGATTATGGCCTGTCTTGCGTGAGGGAGTTTGGGCTGCGCTCATCTGCGATGAGCTTGTTCTTTTGGACATCGATGCGGACGCCTACTTCGGGCTTGACGTTGAGATGACGCAAACTCTCATCGCTTTGATGAATGATGGTGTGGATCCATGTGAGCTCACTGACTGTAACTCCGAGGCGTTCGAGACAATCGTCTCGTTAACACGTGAATCGCTGATATGCATGAGTTCAACATCTCCCCATCCTGGATGCCGCTGGTACTCCGTGCCCCGGGAGCCAGGTGGGCTCTCGGTCTGCGCTTGGCGCCCGTATGAGAGCTTGCTGCTGCCATCGAGTCGCTGTCGGCTGTCCACCAAACTGGAGGCGCTCGCTGCGCTCACGAGATGTCATATCTCCATTGCCCTTTTTCGGTTACAGGGTGTCATGAATCTGCTCAATATCGATACGCGTCACAACAGGTTACGAAATGTGGATCGGAATGAACTCGCCGAGCTTCGCGATGCGGTTAATCAGGTCCGAATCTGGTATCCTTACCAAGTCGATTGCTTGCTCGGATCAGCTGCGCTGACACTTATGGCGATATGTCACCAGTGGCCGGTACAACTGGTCATTGGGGTACAAAACTACCCCTTCTACGCACACGCTTGAGTCGAGTGGGATGGAATCGTTGTCAACGACAACCAGGAAGTTGCAACGAGGCTGGCCCCTCTCGTTCGCATGCCGTCGATCTGATCCTCGATGGCCTGGCTCGCTGGCGGTCTCTGGTGGCAGCAAGGTTGTGCTCGCGAGTTAACAACTCGTCTGGTCAGCGCTTCCCAAAATTCCGATCTGCAAAAATTCGAGGGTCGATCGTGGATCCTCATCACCAAGGTCGGTACTGAAGAACCTCCAGCGGAAAGGTGCCGGTATATCACAGACCATGCGGGAAGGAAACTTGTGATTGTTGGAAGGTTCTTTCCAAAGGAAGGAAATCGTGAACCACATATTCATCCCAGTGAGCTGGCGCGGTCTCAAGGACGATGCTTACTCCAACGTGGATGGGGTAGGTATGTGGCTGTGATGATCGACGATCGTAACCACTGCATCTTCCTGTGTCGAGATCCGCTTGGACTAGCTTCACTATATGTTGTCATCTACAAAGACGGTGTGCTGTTCGCCTCCGATCCGGGCCTGCTCTACACCGGCCTTCCAACTTCGCCGCCACTGGATTGGGGCTATCTCGCCACCTTCCTCGTCCATGGTCCAGTCACAACTACGAGGACACCCTTCAAAGGCGTTCACGAAGTCCGGCCCGGCGGGTGCTTGACGATCACACCTGAAGGTTGCAACAGTACCACGCATTGGGATCCGGTTGATGTTGCTGGGAACGAGATGCAGATCCACCCGACAGATGCCGCTGAAGCCGTTCATAGCGTTCTTACCTCTTCCGTTCGCCAATGGACGTACGGATCCCACGGCATCTATCTCGACCTTTCTGGGGGGATCGATTCGTCAAGCCTGCTCGTCGTCCTCAAGGAACTCGAGGTAACGGTTATAGCCGCATTTGTACATTATCGCACGGTCCGTGTCGCCGACGAATTGAGCTTTGCACAACTCGTCGCTCGTCACCTGGACTGTGAGCTCATAGAGCTCGATGGCGATTCCTGTCTGCCGTTCTCACCGCCTCTCGTGGAGCGCCGGCTCGCACAAAGGCCCATCGGTCAACTAGTCCTGTCGCGACTTCAGGATCTCCACCTCGCCGCACGGCCGCGAACCAACATGGAGTTCATGAACGGTTTCGGTGGCGACCAAGTGTTTATGGCCAACTTGGGTGAGGGCCTGTACCTGCTCGATCACCTGCGCCGGGGTGGAATCGTTGGTGGATGGACCGAAATCCTGTCCGCCTCGGCGCGAACCGGCTGGCCGCTGGTGAATATTATGGCCACAAGTGCAAAGACTCTCTTTCGTCATTTCATTCTCAGGCGATACGATGGCCATCGATGGGCAGATCCAGTGCCGACCTGGTGTACCGACGACCTCCGCAACCTCTTGACAGATGACATACTTCATCCTCCCTTCTGGCATGATCTGAGGCGTCTGTCACCTGCTAAGGCGAGACAGGTGCTTGAGGTCTACAACTCGACTGCCTGGGTCGATCGGCACATCCGCTGTGTCGACAGTCTGATGCTTCACCCATTCCTCTCGCAGCCTCTGGTGGAGTTGGGGCTCAGGCTACCAGTGCCAGACCTATATGCCAATGGCTTCGACAGACGGCCACTCCGTCGATCGATGCATGAACGGTTGCCGATGGCGATCGTTGCCCGCACCGGCAAGGGTGATTACTTCGGCGTCTATCAACGGGGACTTCGTGCTAACCTGACGGAAGTTGAATCGGTGCTTCAACATGGCGAACTTGCTCGTCTCGGGCTGATCGACAACGACGCCGCGCTGGCCGCCTTGCGACTCGCTGCAATGGGACCAACGCTCGACCTCTGGCCGATTATCAACCTGATCTCACTGGAGATCTGGCTATCTCGTCACAAGCCGCAGGGGGTGCATAGGGCATCGCTCGATGGCCCTAATTGATACGTCCGGTGGCAGGGGCAGGGGAGCACTCTCCCCGGCTCCCGACGCCGGGCTGGGCCAGTACCCGGTTGGGGGACTCCCACCTGGAGGGTGACCGGGTCCGTGAAGCTGGGTCCCCGGATCAGGTCCACGCAGAGCGGCCGACCGAACTGGAGGCCTGGTGTCGGGCCCGCCTGGCCCCCTTCAAGGTGCCCCGCGCCTGGCGGCTGGTCGAGCGCCTCCCCCGCAGCGAGGGCGGCAAGCTCCTGCGCCGGGCCCTGACCTGAGCCCGGCGCCACCAATCGAACTCCGGCGTGCCGGTCCCTGCACAGGGAGTACCGTGCTCGAGGGTGGGTGCGCCCGCGGCGAAACGGGCCCTCAACGGTGCACGAGTTGATCCGGCCGGAGTTCAGGGTAAAGCTGGAGCTGAGCCGAGGTGGCCCGGGTGCACGGGCTCGCTTCACCCCTCGGCGCCCTCGGCACCGGGCCGGGCAGGTACCGGCGCCGGCCCAGGAACACGTGCCCGCGCGAGGTGGCGTCGGTCAGGGGACCCCATCGGGGACCCCAGGAAGACGCCGATCTGGCAGTTCTCGACCGCCGGCCGTGCCCCGGTCCTGCCGCTGCACCCCGCCCAGGCCACCCCCTTCTTCAGGGGCTCCCCATCGAGGGTCCCCATCGGAGCGAGCTCCGATGGGGTGCCCCGAGACGCGTCTCGATGGGGTCCCCGAGGAACCCGGTCTCGTCCAGGACACCGATCCCTTCCGGGTCACCGAAGGTCTCGCACCCGAAGGCCTGCAGGCGGTCCCGGGCGGCCTCGACATCCCAGTCGACCCGATCGGCCGCCGCTGCCTGCGGCCTCAGGTGGCATCCCCCACCGCCTCGGCCACCTGCCAACCGTTCTTGCGCTCGACCGGGGGGAGCAAGCCCCGCAGGGACTTGGCCACCTGCTCACGGGATTCCCGCCGAGCGAACCGGTCGGCGAAGCGCGCGGGGAAAGGCGAGGTCGTCGAGCGTGGTCACCACCTCCGTCGAAGCTGCGCCCACCCTGCCGGAGCGGCAGGCCCTGGGCAAGTGCGGTGGTGGTACCAAGGACGGTCACCGTCTGCCCGGCCCTGCCGGACCCGACCTCCTCGAGCAAGCTCGAACTGCCCTGCACCCCAAGAAGGAAACTACTTGCATTTTTTGCAACTACTTGCCAGACTGGAGGGCATGAGCGAGCCAACTCTCGATCGCGACCGTGCTCTGGCAACCCTGAGCGAGGTTGAGCAGCGCCGTCAGGCGGTCCACAGCGCCGATCCCGGCCCTGGGCCGGTGTTCGTCATCTGGGGGACGGTGCTCCTCCTCGGGCTGCCGCTCTTCGAGTTCCTACCGCCCCCCGTGGCAGCCGGTGGGATCTCTGCGCTCGCCGTTCTGGGCTCCCTCGGGACCGCCCTGGTGGCCCGGCGCCGGCGCGTGATCCGGCAGGGGGCCACCCGACGCTACGTGGCCACCATGGTGTCGTGGACGGCCTGGTACCTCGCCCTGATCACCAGCGAGGTGACCTGGGCCCGGGCCTGGCTGCACCACGGGAGCTGGGTCGCCGGCGGCGTGTTGGCCTCCCTCCCCCTCTGGGTCGCCGCCCTGCTGGAGCGCAGGCGATGAGCGGACCTCGATCAGGCCACCCGGCCATCCTCGGACACCTGTGCCCGCAGGGAACGTCGCGGGCCGGCCGAGGTCAAACGAGCGGGGTGGCGGCCCGGCGGTCCCTCGGAAACATCGCCGCCGTTGGGCCCGGTGCCCACCATCGGAGGTGACATCGGTGAGCCATCCCCGTCACGCGCTCGACGACCTCATCATCCACCCGGTCCGCTTCTCGATCGTGGCCACCCTGGCCGCAGCGGACACGGTCGAGTTCCGTTCCCTCCGGGACCTGGTCGAGGTCAACGACTCCACCCTCTCCAAGCAGGTGAGCACGCTGGAGCAGGCCGGCTACGTGGCGGTCCGGAAGGGCTACGTCGGCAAACGGCCCCGCACCTGGCTCTCCCTGACCCCCCGGGGCCGGCGCGTCTTCCAGGACCACGTGGCCGCCCTGCGCGCGATCGTGGGCGACAACGGTGCCGGTCCGTGAGCGTTGCCGGTCGATCGACCTCCCGGCCGTCGGAGGTCGAGGCCCCTCGCCGTAACGGCCGAAGGAGGCGGGCCCCCGCGACCCAGGCCGACACGGCGGTCGCGGTGGTCCGCTCCCGAGGGCGCCCAGCTCAGCGCCGCCCTTGCCGTCGGAGTCGTCCCCGTGGGACCACCGGGATCGTCGCGCGACCGGCCGTCCCTGGACGGGCCTACCCGGCCCGCGGCTCGACGGCCCGACGAAGTCGCTCGGCCAGCCGAGCCTGGAGGATGAGGAGCAGGGTGGGTCGGGCGCTCGCCTCGACCGTCCCCGACAGCCGGTCGGCCATCTCGCCGACCAGCCTCGCCTGGGCCAGGGCCATCACCGCCGCCGCGGGCAGCTGCGGCGGCAGCCCGAACCTCTCCCGGAGCAGTCCCACCACCCGGGCGTCCAGGGAGCCGCCGGTCGCGGCCCGGAGCGCGCCGTGGGCGATCAGCTGGCCGGCCCGCCACCAGCGGCCGGTCAGGCGCAACTCCTCGACCCAGGCCGGGAACGGCTCCCCCACCCCGGCCGGGGTCTCCACCGCCGGGACCCCCAGGCGCCCGTGGGCGTCGGCGAAGCCCAGGATGCGGCGGCGCAGGCCGGCCGGCCGCTGCACCTCCGCCAGGCGGGAGAGCCGGATCCAGTCGGCCAGCGCGACCTCGGGGTCGAGCGCGAACGTCATCTCCCGGCCCCTCAGCTCGAGCAGCAGCCAGCCGCCAGCTTCCTCCACCCAGCGATAGCCGCCCGAGGACCGGTGCCAGGTCAGCGATCGCCGGGTCCGACCGGGCTCAACCGTCGGGGACCACCTGGGCGGCCGCGATCGCTTCCTCGACCAGCTCGCGGAACCGACGTCGACCGGCCGCCCCTCGACACCGGACCCAGGTCCCCCGGCCCTCTACCGGCTCCAGCTCGACGACACCGAGCATCGCCCCCTCGTCGAGCGTCCAAAGGACCCGCCCCAGGGCCACGTCGCAGACCAGAGCCTCCGTCTCACCGAAGACCGTGCACATCTCCCACTTCCATCCTCATTCCCGCCCGCGGCGGACTGACGGCGAAGGCGTCACCGCCCGGGGCCAGGCTGACGCGCCACTCGGCTCAGAAGACCTCGTCGCGGAGCCCGGAGCGGTACTCCTGGACCCGGCGCTGGAACTCTTCCCGGTCGACCAGCCCCCGCTCCAGGACCAGGCGCTCCAGCGCCGCCAGCCAGTGCTCGTAGTAGCCGGGCGGGGGTCCGTCCTCGCAGGCCGAGGCCTGGATCTGGGCGATCAGCCGCCGTCGGAACTCCTCCCAGTCGTAGCCGCCCCGCTGGTGGAGGCCGACGGCGAGGCCGAAGGCGCGGCCCTGCCAGGGCGCCTCGAAGACCAGCTCGCCGTTCTGGCGCGGGAGCGCGGCCGCCCCCTC
>Ga0209810_1002521_pt1 | contig 21684 bp, 21 predicted proteins | sample Coa_R1_7_FD_187159 | JGI IMG/M metagenome (GOLD analysis project Ga0209810, IMG submission 187159) | Surface soil microbial communities from Centralia Pennsylvania, which are recovering from an underground coalmine fire - Coalmine... | ecosystem: Environmental > Terrestrial > Soil > Unclassified... | reverse complement strand
GTGGGGGCGGTCGGACCTGGCGGACGTGGTGCCGCTGAACCGGGAGCTGAACGAGCGGCTGTCGGACCAGGCAGACGTGATCCGCTACCATGCGCACCCGCCGGTGGTGTTCCGGGGCGTGGAGGCCCACGAGGGGCCGGCGGTGGGCCCGGGGTCGGTGTGGGACCTGCCGCGGGACGCGGACGTGAAGCTGCTGGAATGGCATGGGACGCCGCCCGCCGTGCTGGAGTACATCCACACCTTGCTGCGGGCGCTGTACGAGACGAGCGAGACGCCGCGCACCGCGTTCGGGGACTCGGGCCGGCTGCTGAGCGGGGTGGCGCTGGAGACAGAGCTGCGGCCGCTGCTCCAGCGGACGCTGCGCAAGCGCGTGGTGTGGTCGGCAGCGCTGCGCCGGCGCGCCCAGCTCCTGTGGGCGGTGGCCGAGGCGGTGGGGCTTGCGCCGCCCGGCCTGTTTGCGGGGCTGCGGCCGCGGGTCGTCTGGCCGCCGCTGCTCCCGCAGGACGAGACGCGCCTGGTGGAGAACAACGTCCGGCTGGTGGCAGCTGGGCTGCGGAGTCACCGGACGGCGATGGAGGTGCTGGGGGTAGAGAGCCCGGAGGAAGAGCTCGCGCGCGTGCGGGCCGACCGCGCGCGGCTTGGCGCGCGCCTTGAGCGGGAAGGCCCCGCGCCAACTCCCCGCTCGGAGGCCGGCGCGTGAGCCCTCGGCTGGACCGTGAGCGCAGGGCGACAGAACCGCGCGAACCCGGGCAGCCCCTCCTGCGCGCCGACCTACACGGCGGCCAGGTCGCCCGTTGGGCACGGGCGGGGCGGCTCCACCCGGCGAGTCGGGAGGTGATCGCGGCGCTCGACCCGGCAGTGGGCCAGCTGCTTTACTGGAGCTGCCGGGATCTCGACGCCTCGGTCGAGCTGGACGACGTGGTGCAGACGCTGGCGCTGGCCCAGCTCGAGGCCCAGGCGGCAGCCGAACCCTCGCTGCGCCTAGGCGCCCAGCGCCGCCTGCGCCGCTGGGTGTGGCGGGTGCGCTGGGGACGCGGGCGGCAGCGCCGCCTGGCGTGGGACGACGCGCGGATGCAGAGCCTGGCCGGGCCCGATAGCGGTCTGGCCGCGGCGGAGGAGATCGTATGGGACGACGTCGTGCGACTGCTGGGTTGGAGGGACGGCGTGCTGGTATGGCTCTGGGCCGTGGAGGAGTGGAGCCTGAGCGAGCTGAGCGCCTGGCGGGCGGTGAGCAAGCAACACATCTGGCGCCGCGTGCGGCGCGGTCTGGCCCGGCTGCGGGCCGCGCTGGCGGCGGACCACGGCCCCCGGCGATGAGCGCGGGCTCCCCCTTGCGTTCAGGCCTGCGCGCCATGCCCGTCGCCGAGGGGCCGGGGCCCGAGGAGGTAGTGGCGGTGGCCACCGACCTGGCACAGGCCGCGGCGCAGCTGGTGGCCGCGGCCGATGCGCTGGTCACTGCGCCACCCGAGGCGCGGCCCACCCTGCGCGCCACACTCTACCGCTGGCAGACCGTGCTGGCGCTGGGGGCACGCCGCCTCGCCCAGGTCGGTGCCGGCCGCCAGGACCGCGCGCCCGCCTAGGCGGCGCGCCCTCGCCTCGCGGCGTGCCGGGTGCTATGATGCCTCCACGGAGCGGCACACGCGTCGGCTCCGTGCCGCGCCAGCGAGCGTTCCGCAGCGCGCCCGGCCGTGCCGGGGACTCCGCAAGGGCAGGAGGGAGGAGACCATGCAGCCGCTGGTCTCGCGGGACCTGTGGCAGTGGATCGAGGAGAACCGCGCCAGCTTTGCCCCGCCGGTGGGCAACAAGGTCATCTGGGAGGACTCGCAGTTCACCGCCATGGTCATCCACGGCCCCAACCGCCGCCGCGACTTCCACGACGACCCCTCCGACGAGATCTTCTACCAGCTTAAAGGGGCCATGACGCTTGAGTACATCGACGCGCAGGGCCGGCGCCAGAACGTGGTGATCCGCGAGGGCGAGATCCTGCTGGTACCCGCGCATGTGCCGCACTCGCCGCACCGGCCGGCGGGCACCTGGGGGCTGGTGATCGAGCGGAAGCGAGGGCCGGAGGAAGAGGAGTCGCTGATCTGGTACTGCGACCGCTGCGACGCGGAGCTGCACCGGGTGACGATGCGGGCGCTGGACATCGAACGGGGCCTACGCGCCGCGATCGAGGCCTTCGACGCGAACGAAACGCTGCGCACGTGTCGGCGCTGCGGCTACGTGCAGCCCGAGCACGCGCCTGAACCTGTGCCGGTCGAGGCGTGAGGGCCGCGCCGCGATCGGCTACACTGGAGCGAGCGGTGTTCCACCGCCGCCGCGCTCGGGCGCCCGAGCGCGGTGCTGCGGCGAGATGCGAGGGGGGAGGAGTCCGGTGGCCAACGAGCAATCCACGACGACCGAGCGCGTCGCGACCCGCCCGGCCCGGAGCCGGGCGGAGGCGCGGGCGGCACGCCTGGCGCGCCGCGAGCAGCTGCGCCGCCAGCAGAAGGCGGCGCATTGGCGGCGCAAGTGGTTGCCGTGGATCATCGTTGGCCTCCTGGTCCTGGCCGGCGCGATCTGGTTCGGCGTGAACGCGTACCTGGGCGCGCAGCCGATCCCGGGCATCGAGCGCTATTCCGGCCTGAGCCGCGACCACCTCCCCGGCACTATCCCCTACTCTCAGGTCCCGCCGCCCGGCGGCCCCCACTCCGCGGTCTGGCAGAACTGCGGCGTCTACGACGAGCCCGTGCCTACCGAGGCCGCGGTCCACTCGCTCGAGCACGGCGCCGTCTGGATCACCTACCGACCGGATCTCCCGCCGGACGAGGTGCGCACGCTGCGCAACTACGCCCGCGGCCAGAGGTACGTGCTGGTCAGCCCGTGGCCGGCCGAGCCGCCGCTCCCTAGCCCGATCGTTGTCTCGGCCTGGGGCTTGCAGCTCAAGCTAGACAGTGCCAGCGATTCACGCCTGGCCGACTTCGTCCGCCGCTACGCCAACGGGCCACAGACGCCTGAGCCCGGCGCCAGCTGCAGCGGCGGCGTGGGCACCCCGCTCGAGAACTGGTAAGCGCGGCAGCCTCTTCCCCAGCGGGCGGCGTCGGGCGCGGGGGCCGCGCGCGCCTCAGCCGATGGCCCCCTCAGCGCGCAGCGCCGCGAGCGTGGCGGCGTCGAGGCCGAGGTGCTCGCGCAGCACAGCGTCGGTGTGCTCGCCGAGACGGGGCGGCGGTCCCGCGGGGCCGGCCGGCGTGCGGCCGAGGCGCAGGGGGCTGTTCACGAACCGCGCCGGCCCCAAGCCGGGCACGCACAGCTCCACGAACATGCCGCGGGCGGCGAGGTGGGGGTCGGCGGCGGCCTCGGCGACGGTATGCACCGGCCCGCACGGCACCTCCGCGGCATCGAGCGCTGCCACCCACTCCGCCGTCGGGCGCGTGGCGAAGATGGCGGCCAGGATCGGGACCAGCTCCGCGCGGTGCTGCGTGCGCGCTGCCCGCTCGGCAAAGCGGGGGTCGGCGCACAGGTCTTCGCGGCCGAGCACCTGGCACAGCGCGCGCCACTGCGCCTGGGAGGAGGCGGCCACCACCAGGTAGCCGTCGGCGGTGGCGAAGGCCTGGAAGGGGGTGATCAGCGGGTGGCTGGTGCCGTGCCGGCCCGGCACCTCGCCCGTGGCGAAGTAGCGCGCGAAGGCGTTCTCCAGCAGCGCGACCTGGCTGTCCAGCAGCGCCACATCGACGAACTGGCCGCGGCCGCTCTGCGCGCGCTCCGCCAGCGCGGCCAGGATGCCGATAGTGGTGTACAGCGCTCCGACGAGGTCGCCGATCGACGCGCCGGCGCGGAGCGGGGGGCCATCGGGCTCACCCGTGATGCTCATGGTGCCTGCTATCGCCTGGATGATCACATCGAGTGCTGGCCGCTGGGCATAGGGGCCGGTCTGGCCGAAGCCCGAGCAGGCGGCATAGATCAGGCGGGGGTTGCGCGCGGCCAGCCGCTCATAGGAGAGCCCCAGCCGCGCCAGCGTGCCCGGCAGGAAGTTCTCCACCAGCACGTCGGCGCGCGCCGCGAGGTCCTCCAGCAGGGCGCGCCCGCGGGGATGCTTGAGGTTGAGCACCACGCTGCGCTTGCCGCGGTTGATACTCATGAAGTACGAGCTATACGCCCCGCGGGCATCGAGGAAGGGACCGTTGCCGCGCACCGGGTCGCCGCCCGGCGGCTCGATCTTGAGTACCTCGGCGCCGAGGTCGGCGAGGATCATGGTGGCGTAGGGGCCGGCGAGGTACCAGGTGAGATCGAGCACCAGCAGCCCCGCCAGCGGGCCGGGGTCTCCCGGGCGTGCTGCCCGTTCCCCCGCCACGGGCTGCCCTGCTAGGCTGGCCGCGGCGCCGCTCGCGGTCCGGCGGCGCCGGCCGGCTGGATCCGCGCGGTGTTTTGCCATTTCCACGGCGTGCCGTTGCGGTGGGGCTCGGCGCGGTCAGCGCACCGTCTGGGGTGGGGCGGGCACGCGCCAGAGCGCCGCCGGGGCGCGCTCCCCCTCGCCGCCCCGCGATTCGAACGCGATCCAGCGCCCGTCCGGCGACCAGGAGGGAGCGGCGTCCTCGTATTCGTCCGTGAAGGTAACCCGGATGGGCTCGCCCCCCTCAGCCGCGATGACGAAGAGGTTGGGGCGTGGCAAGCCCCCGTGATCGGAGGAGTATACGATCCAGCGCCCGTCCGGCGACCAGCTGGCATCGGTGTCCGGCCAGGAGCCGGTGGTCACCTGGCGCACCGCGCTGCCATCCGGCGCCAGCGTGTAGATGTTCCAGTCGTCGCTGTCGGCCTCGCGCCGTTGGAACAGGATACGCTCGCCGGTTGGCGACCAGTTCGGCAGGCGGTCATCCGTCTCGTCGCGGGCCGCGCCGGTGAGGCGGACGAGGTCGGTGCCGTTGGGGCGCACCTTATGGAGGCTCCCCCGCCGCTCGCGGCGGCCCAGCTCCTGGCTCACCTCGAACACGAGCCATTCGCCATCGGGCGAGAAGCTCGGCTCAAGGAAGCTGTACCGGTCGCCCAGCGCCGTGTGATTCGTCACCCGGAACAGGCCGTTGCCGTTGGGCCCGATGGTCCAGATCTCGGTCAGCCCGTCCGCGCGGTCTGAGGCGAACGCGATGCGGTTGAGCCGGGCGTTCCAGCTGGAGCCCGGGATGTTGACGGCGTCGGAGTTGGGCTCGTCCAGCAGTGGTGTAACCTGTCCGTTCGCGAGCGCGAGGGTGTAGAGCCCGGCCGGGCCGTAGTTGTAGCCTCGGTGGAACAGGGTGAACAGCAGGGTCGTCCCGTCGGGCGAGAAGGCGGGGTTCTGCGCGCTGGCCGGCGCTTGTGGCGCGTAGAGCAGCTCCGCGCCGTCGGCGCGCGTGCGCTGGGCCAGGGTGTGCGCGGGGGCCCTCGCCGGTTCCCACCCGCGCGGTTCCCATCCGTGGCCGACCTCCCAGGCGAGCAGCCCGAGGCCCGCGACGACTAGCAGGTTCCCGAAGAGGAGCGTCCAGAAGCGTCGATGGTGAATCATGTCCAGCGCACCACCACGAGTACGTACTGCTCCACGGCTACCGTGAAGCGAGCCTGGCCGTCCGCGACCTCGAACGCCAGCGGCTCTAGCGCAGGGGTCGGCCGCTCCGGCGCGGCGGCCTCGATCGCCGCTACCTGCCGCCCCTCTGGAAGCTGTACCGATACCGAGAACGTCGTGGGGACCACCGTGAACTGGCCGTCCCGCCCGGTGCGGTTAACGAAGTGCAGGACCCACTCGTCGGGGAGGGCGCGGGCCTCCAGGTGCACGCGTTGGTTGGCATCCGTCGTGACCACGGGCCGGGCGCCCTGGCGGACCGCGGCCAGGAGCTGCTCGTAGGCCGCGGGCGCGCTAGTGCGGAGGTAGTCCCAGCCCGGCAAGCCGGCGAGATAGAAGGCCTGGCCTTGGCCGAAACGGGTGTACTGTGTAGCTGGGCGCGGCGCGCGCTTGCTCAGGCCGAGCACCTCGGCGAGGGCGTATTCCGGGCGCTCGTCGCCGTACTCGTTGCAGCCGCCCGGGTTGGGGCCTGTAGCGACGAGCGTGCCGCCGTCCTGCACGAACTGGCGCAAGATGACGGCCTCGTGGTCGGATAGCGCCTCGACGTCGGGCAGGACGACGACATGGTAGGGCGCGAGGTCCTCCGCGCGCAAAGTCGGGCTGGTGACCACCTCGAAGGGGAGGTGGGCGTGGAGCAGCGCCTTAAGCGTGCCGCGGTACTCGCCGAGCCACTGCTTCTGGTAGCAGCTCTCTTCCGGCACGGTGCTCCACCACCGCTGCGCGTCCGGCGGCTTGGCCGTGCTGGCGAATAATCCGGTGCCGCGCGACGGCTGAACGTAATCACGGGAGGCGCTGGAGTGGTAGACCGCGACATCCGCCAGCGAGTGGGCGTCGAAGAAGCGCTGGGTGTGGGCCTCGACGAAGGTGTACAGGCGCGTGCGCATCGCCGAGCTGACGCCGGCCGTCTTCTCCGGCGTCTTGACCTCGTAGGGGTTGCAGCCGGCGGCCAGGCACTCGGCCATGACCTGGACCGCATCGTCCTCCTCCTTGCCGTAGCTGAACGCCCAGGCGGGCTTCTGGCCGCTGGCGGCGCGCGCATACTTGTACATGGCGATGAGGCAGATCCAGTCGTCCTCGGTGGCGTGCCGCATGCCGTCGTCCTCGCTGACGACGTCAACCTCCCAGACCTGCGTCACCCCGTCGGCGAGCCGCAGGTAGGCGCCATCGAGCCCGATCAGCGTCGCGTCGTAGTAGTCCATCGTCACGGTCTCGACGAACGTCGCGAACGCCGGGTTCACCGCCCGGCCGGCCGCGGCGATGTCGAGGATCCACTGGTTCAGATTCGCGTGCCGCCAGGCGATCCACTGCCGCCAGGTGGGATCGGCCCAGTCCTCGACGGTAGGGATTTCGCGGCCGGTGGCGGCGCGGAAGGCCGCTTGCCCCCAGGGCGAGTAGTCGCACCAGTCCACCACACCGTTGAAGTAGATGGGCACATCAGGCCAGAGCCCATCGGCGCCGGTCTGGGCGAGCGCCTGTACCCGCGCCAGGTAGTACTCGTGCCAGGGGCCGTTGGGGCTCAGCCACACGCTTTCGGCGCCCGGATCGACCCAGAAGACAACGCCGGCGCCGTAGAAAACGTTCGGCCGGCCATCGATCCCCAGCTGCGTCCAGTCGGGGTAAGTCTTGTAGAAGGAGGGCCCCTGCTCCCCGCCGGGCGTGATCACCTCGAGCGAGGGGTAGTACCAGACGACCTTGAGCCCGGCGGCGTGCGCCAACTGGTTGAACCGGCGGGCCGCTGCTAGCAGGGCCTCGAACTCGTGGTCCGTGAGCCAGTCGGAGAGCTTGATGTCCACCTCGACGACGCTGACGTGCTCGGCCCGGAGGCGTGCGAGCAAGGTGCTCATCTCCTCCTCGCTCGGGTCCTCGCCGAGGCCGGTGGCGTTGGCCAGCCGGGCGTGGCGGCTCCACGCCTCGAAGCCCTGGACGGGGGCCGGCGCAGTGGGGAGCGGCGTCACGGCCGGTTGGCGCGGTCGCGGGGTGGGCGTGGTCGGCGGCGGGGGTGGCGGCGGCGCTGCGCACCCGGCCGCGACCGCCCATCCCGCGAGCGCGATGCCCGCCTGGAGGAGCTGCCGGCGGCTGAGCAGGTGCCGGCCGGCGCGCGGTGAGGGTGGTGCCGGCGGAGCTGCGCTGCGCGCGGGAGACGCTTCTGACAGCGGGCGGTCTGCAGGCATCCGCCAGCTCCTTTCCTTGAAACAGGACGCATTGGTCGCATTATACGCGTTAGGGGGCTTCAGCGCGCGGCGCCGGACCTGACGGAGGAGAGGGGCGGGGCTTTATCCGAGCCCGGCGGCAGCGGAGTAGTGGGCAGAGCGGGAGCGAAGATAGCTCGCCCGGTTGACGGGCGGTATCCCGCCAGGTACGATACCGGCAACCTCCCGGCTAGTCTGCTGGAGGTGAAGGAAGGGCTTACATTGGAGGAGGCTATGATACGGCTCCTGATCGTCGCGACGATCGCAGCAGCTGCGCTGGCCGGGGCGGGCCTGATCGCTCCCGCGCGGCCCGCCGCGGCCCAGGCCGTCACCGAGGGCGGGCCGGTGAGCTCGGTGGTGATCGCGACCTTCCCCGCCGCTTTCTGGTCGCCGCCGCCCGAGTCCGTGCCCGCCGACCGCCGGACTGTGGGCGTGCCCACTGCCCGGGAGATGTTCCCGGGACCGGTTCCTGCGGGGGAGATTCTCCTGACGACGCTGCCGCCGGCCTTCCGCACGGCGCGCTAGAGCGGGGCGCGGCCACCGCGCCCGGCCGGGCGGCAGAGAAAAGGCTGCGGGGCGGCGTTGCTCATGAGCCGCCCGGGCGGTAGGGCCCGAGCACCTGGAGCGCGTAGTCGACGTAGGTGTCGTCGACGAGCTGGTCGACTGGGATCACGCGGTCGAGCAGGCCGGTGCGCACCCCCCAGAGCATCTCGTCCTCGATCCACTTGCGGTCGACCCGCCCATCGGGGTTCAGCCGGCCCCACTCGCACTCGTCGTAGTAGCTCAGGTCGGGCAGGTTGACGTACTTCTGCATGATCGCGACGATCTGCGCGCGGTTGACGTTGTAGAGCTGGGCGTCGTTGTAGTCGCGCAGCGCCCGGACGTAGGCTACCATGAAGCCGCGCGCGGCCTCGGGCTTCTCCTGGATGAAGCGCTCCCCGTAGTTGATCACGCCGCCCTGCAGGCCGGGCGCCACGTCGTCCAGGAGGGGCGGGATGACCACCGCCAGGTTCCGCCGCTCGGCGGTGCACAGCGCCGGCTGGAACAGGAAGGCGGCATCCACCCCCTTGTTGGCCAGCGCTGCCAGCTGGTCTGGGACAGGCAGGCCCTTGAACTGGATATCGTCGATGGTCAGGCCTGCCGTCTGCAGCACCTTCTCCATCTGGTACTCGATGCCGCCGCCGCTGGGATTGGCGGCCACCGGTCGCCCCCGGAGGTCGGCGATGCGGCGGATCTCGCCGCTCTCCCACAGGTCGCGCCGCGCGACGAACGCCTTGTACTTGACCCCGGCCTCTGAATGTGCCTTGTCGGCTACGACTTTAAGTCGGATGCCGCGGGCCACGGCGTTATAGAGGTTGCCTCCGGTGCCGCCCGCATAGACGTCCATCTGGCCGGTGTTGAGCAGCACGGCTGCCTCGGGCAGAGCCTGGAAGGGCACCAGCTCCGCGTCGATGCCCTGCTCGGCGAAGTAGCCACGCTCGTAGGCGATGTACACGCCAGCGGTGTGCGTCGCCGGGAAGTGGCCGATCACCACCTTCGTGGGGATTCTGGCGGCCGGAGAGTCCACAGGCGCGGCGGGCGCTGGCGGCCCGCCGGCCGGCGCGGGCTCCGCGGGCGCTCGCATGCAGGCGAGCAGCAGACTCATCACCAGTGCGAATCCTGCCAATCCTGCGCTATGCCACATTCGTTGCCTCCCTGGAGGCGGCGATGTGACCGAGGGCATGGCGCTTTGCCCGCACGCTCGTGGTTGGTCAGGGCCGCGGGCTTCATCCTTCCTCGGTCCGGGCGGTCGGTGCCCGCCCGTCCGCCCGCCGGCGCAGCTCCACGTCCCAGGTAATCAGGATGCCGCGCGTTGTGGGCTGGGCCTCCTCAGAGCGTCTTTTCTACGCGCTAATAGTAAGCGACGGCTTAAAGCAGCGCCGGGCTGCGGACGCCGTCGCCACGGCGCGGCAAGCGTGGGAGGGACACAGTGCCCGTGCCAACGGATGGCGGGGCGCCTCGTGCACGAGGCGCCCCGCCGAGGGAGGGTGTAGGGCGGCTTAGCCCCAGGGGCCGAGGAACGGCTCCCCATCGTACGTGTCCGACAGCGGCTCCAGCACCTCCGGCCACTCCCCAGGCACCACCCGCCGCCGCTCCTCCCACGGCCGCGGCCGCCCCTCCCATCCAACCTGCTCCATGTAGTAGTACAGCTCCACACAGTGCCCATCCGGGTCCCGCACGTGCGCCGCGTAGTCAATCCCCGCATACACCGCCGGCGGGATCGTCTCCACCACCCGCACCCCCCGCTCCCGCAGAAACCGCACCGCCTCCCGCAGCTGCTGGTAGCTCGCCAGCTGCACCCCAAACGCCAGGCACGTGGTGTGCTCGCTCAGCCCCAGCCGCTCCCGCAGCGCCAGCGGGTACAGCGCCAGCGAGTGGTGCTCGGTGTTCACCCGCAGGAACACGCAGCGGTGGCCTTCCCAGACCACCTCTTCCGTGACGCGGAAGCCGAGGGTGTCGCAGTAGAAGGCGGTGGCGGCGGCGACGTCCTGGACGAACAGGCGGACGGGGCCGATGCGGGTGATCTTGAACGGGCGGGGGAGGAGGATGCCGTCGACGTCGTACTGGGCGGGCAGGCGCTCGACGGAGCGATAGCCGGAGTGGAGGTCGATGCCGCGGGCGAGGGCCTGCTGCACCTCCTCGAACTCCGAGATCTGGGGGAGCGAGGGCGGCTGGTCGAAGCGGCGGTCGTACATGGCCTTGGGCTTGCTGTAGCCGTCCCAGCCGATCTGCTCGATGCCGTAGTACAGCTCGTTGATGTGGCCGTCGGGATCGAGGGGGTAGACGTGCCAGTTCGAGCCGGGCATGTCGCGGCCCACGCGCACGAACGGCACCCCCCGCTCCTGGAACCAGCGGGTTGCCCGGCTCACCTCGCCGAGGCTGCCCACCTGCCAGGTGATCTGGTTGATGGTGATGCCGGGGCGCGGCGGATGGCCGCTGCGCAGCGTGGCCAGCTTCTCATACACCAGCTTGGGGAACAGCACGAAGGCGTGATGGTCGCCGCCGTAGCGCGTGAAGTAGCCGCGCGTCTCGCCCAGGCCGGCGAAGACGCTGGGATCGGGCACGACGTTGGCAAAGTCGAGGACGTCGGAGATGCGGAAGCCGAGGAGGTCGGAGTAGAAGTGGAGGCACTCCTCCATGTTGACGACGTTGAAGCCGAAGTGGCCGAGGCGGCGGATCTTGAACGGCTGCTTGAGCAGAATGCCACCGACATTGAACGCCGTCTGGGTTTGCGTCGCCATGATGCTCCTCCCGCGCCAGCCCGCGCAGCTGGCGTCCACTACGCTGCCAGAGGGCCGCAGGGCCCCTCGCCACTAGTCGATGGTCACGACAACCTTGCCGATGTTCTCACGGTTCCGAATGCAGGCGGCCGCCTCGGCGATCCGCTCCAGGGGGAAGGTGGCGTATACCACGGGGCGGAGCCGGCCGCCCCAGATATGCTCGCGCACGCGCACCACGTCGGCATCGGTCGCCCCGGCCGAGCCCATGAGCGTCAGGTTGGTGCGGTAGAAGTAGCGGAGGTCGAGGCGGGCGTCGGCGCCGCCGTGCGTGCCGCAGGTGACCAGCCGCCCTCCCTGCGCCAGGGCGGCGATGCTCTGGTCCCAGGTCGCCGCCCCCACGTTCTCGTAGACCACATCGACCCCGCGGCCGCCGGTCAGGCGGCGCGCCTCGGCCGCGAAGTCGTGCGTGCGGTGGTTGATCGTCTCGTCCGCGCCGAGTTCACGCACGCGGCGCAGCTTCTCCTCGCTGCCGGCCACGGCGATCACGCGCGCGCCGTGCAGCTTGGCGATCTGCACCCCCGCGATTCCCAGCGCCCCCGCGGCCCCCAGGACGAGCACGGTGTCCTCCGGGCGCACCTGGGCGCGCGTCACCAGCAGGTGCCAGGCGGTGGTGAACGACTGCGGGATGGCCGCCCCCTCGGCATAGGAGAGGCTAGGCGGGATGGGGATCAAGCCGCGAGCCGGCACGGCCACCAGCTCGGCGTAGCCCCCGGGGCGGTTCCGGCCGAGGCCTTGCGGGTGCTCGCAGAGGTTGGACCGGCCCAGCAGACAGTAGCGGCACTCGCCACAGTGGCTGGCAGGCAGCGCGGCCACCCGGTCGCCCACCCGCACCGAGCGCACCCCGGGCCCTAGGGCCACCACCTCGCCCGCGGGCTCCGAGCCTGGAATGTGGGGGAACGTCAGCGGCCAGCCCGCTCCGTTCTCCATCAGCTCGAGGTCGAGGGTGCGGTTCACAGCGCAGGCGCGGACGCGGAGCAGCACCTCGCCCGGCCCGGGCACGGGATCCGGCACCTCCTCGAAGCGGAGGGTCTCGGGCCCACCGAACGCGTGCAGCACGGCCGCCCTCATTCTCACCTCCTCACGCGGCAAGCTGGGGTGCGTTGCGGATGCGCTGGCTTCTATGTTAGCACGGCGCGGTGTGGTGGTGGCTGGGCGGGGCGCCATGGCGGACGGCGCCGCACCGCGGGGCATGCGCACACGTCCAGCGGCATGCGGGCATGGAGCCGGAGGCGTTGAACGCCTCCGGCAGCATCGGGGGATAGGAGCGTCTGCGTCGCTACGGCCGGGCCGCGCGCCGCTCCTGCCGCGCGGCCAGGGCTGGGCCGAGCGCGGCCACGAGATGGCCCATCTTGGGGTGCGCCGGCTGGAGGTCGACCCGCACCCCGCAGGCCTCGACGGCTTGCGCGGCCACCGGCCCCACGGCAGCGACCAGCACCCGCGGATCGTTGAGGGCGCGCTGGAGCGCCTCCGCCTGGCCGTAGGCCGCGGCGATCTCAAAGAGATTGTAGATCTGCGACGAGCTGAGGATCAGCAGCGCGTCGATCTGCCCCGCGAGGCAGGCCGCGATGAGCTGGCGCACGGGGCGGTCGTCGGCAGGCCCCTCCCAGCGGTAGGGGGCCACCGCGTGCACCCGCGCGCCGAGCGCGGCGAGCCCGGCGCACAGTCGGTCGAGGAACGGCGTTGGGCCGCCATAGAGCTGGAGCCCGACGCTGCGGTCCCGCAGCGCCCACCGCGCCAGCTCGGCCAGCAGCTCATCGGAGGTGTTGGGCTCGGGCGGCACGAAGTCGATGCGCACGCCGTGGGTTTTCAGCACCCGGACGGGCTTCGGCCCCCGCGCCACCACCCGCGCCCGGGCCAGCCCCTGTCGCACGGCGTCGAGCCAGCCCCACTGAGCGGCCTTCTCGAGCAGCGCCTGGCAGCCGACGCCGGTGAGGAAGATCACCACGTCGAAGCCGCCGTCGGCGAGGGTGCGCAGCCACGCCGCGAGCGCGCGCTCGTCCTCCACCGGCACCTCGCGGTGGGCTGGCGCGAGGTAGGGCTGGCCGCCCTGCTGCGCGATGAGGCGCGCCAGCTCCGCCGCGCGGCGGGCCTCGAGCAGGGCGATGGTGCGGCCCGCTAGGGGGAGGAGCGCCGCGGTCGCGCCCTCGGAGGGGTGGGGCGTCTCGTGCCGTTCCACGGCTAGCCTCTCCAGCCCCGGAGCGCCGCCCGCATCAGGCAGCGGTGCCATCGGCCGCGGCAGCCGGCGTGGCCTGCCCCAGTTCGGCCGCCAGCTCGCGCCCGGCCTCCAGCAGGTCGCGGCCGGCCGCGTGGGCGCGCGCCAGCCGCTCGACGACGTCGCTCACCTGGGTCGCCGGGATCTTGTCGAGCACCGGCTGGGCCGGGCGCGCGCCCACCCCCGAGCGCCCGCCGACGAACACCTGGTAGACCTCGGTGACCTGCCCACCGACGCGCGCCTTGCCGCCCAGCAGCCCGATGTCTGCGAGCTGGTGATTGCCACAGCCGGCCGGACAGCCCGACCAGTGGATGGTCAGGGGGCGCGGGAGCGGAACGGCCCGCTCCAGGCGGCGCGCCGTCGCGAGCGCGTCGACCTTGGTATCGGCCTGGGCGAGGTCGCACAGCCCTAGGCCCGTGCAGCTCACCGTCCCGCGGATCGCCGGCGAGGGGTCGGGCCGCAGCTCGGCGAGCAGCGGCTCGTCCAGCAGCGCCCGCAGCCGGCGATCGGGGATGTCGATCAGGAGGAGGTTCTGGCCCGGGGTGAGCCGCACCTCGCCGCTCCCGTAGGTCTCCGCGAGCTCGGCGACGGCCAGGAGCTGTGCTGCCGTAAGCCGGCCCACCGGCACGGCCAGGCCCACGCTGTAGGTGCCCTGCTGGCGCTGGGGCGCCACGCCCAGGTGATCGCTGCGGTGTAGCGCCTGCACGTCCCGCCCCGCGCGCGCGAGCGGCCGGCCCAGCCGCTCCTCGAGCGCCGCGCGGAACCGCGCCACGCCCCAGTCCTCGAGCAAGAACGCCAGCCGCGCTCGGCTCCGCGTCTCGCGCGGGCCGTGGTCGCGGAACAGCAGCGTGATCGCGGCACAGACCTCCGCCGCTTCCTCGCGCGTGACGAACACGTCCAGCGCCCGCGCGGCCGTGAACCCGCCGGAGCCCATCTTGCCTCCCACGCGCACGTTGAAGCCGGCGCAGGTCTGTCCATCGAGCTGCTTGAGCGCGGGGCTGAGGGCGATGTCCTGCGACTCGAGGGGCAGACAGTGGTCCATGCAGCCGGTGATCGCCACGTTGAACTTCCGTGGCAGGTTGCTGAACGCCTTGTTCCCGACGAACCGAGCGGTGAACTCGCGCACCACCGGCGAGGCGTCGAACAGCTCGTGGGGGGTCCGCCCCGCGAGCGGGCAGCCCATCACGTTGCGGACGTTATCCATGCCCGTCTGGCGATGGTCCAGCCCCACCGCGCGCAGGCGCGCGAAGATCTCGGGCACGTGCTCGATGCGGAACCAGCGTACCTGGATCTGCTGCCGGGTGGTGATGTCCAGCTCGCCGCGCCCGAAATCGGTGGTGATCGCGGCGATCGCGCGGAGCTGGGCCGCGGTGGCGATCCCGTTCGGGATACGGATGCGCAGCATGAAGAACCCGGGCGTGTGCTTGCGGAAGAACAACCCGTACCACTTCAGCCGCACCTTGTCGTCGTCGGTGATCGCCTCCCACCCCTCGCGCGCATAGCGCTCGATATCCGGCAGGACGTCGAGCCCGTCCTTCGCGGCCTTGATCTCCTCGAACTTGTTCATCGGTATGCTCCTTTCGCCTCAGCGCTCCGCCCGGGCGCCAGCAGCCAGGCCGGGCGCTGCGGCGGGCTCGCTCCCATCGGGGCTGCCAGGCGCGGCGCTGGCCTGCGGTACCAGCCGCCGGACCGGCGCAGATAGCCAGTACAGCCCGCCTACGAAGAAGGCGCCGCCCACGATGTTCCCCAGCGTGACCGGCAGGAGGTTCTGCACGTACCCGGCCCAGGAGACGGCCTCGCCATGCGGCTGGAAGAGGGCGATGGCGAGCAGCGTCATGTTGGCGATGCTGTGCTCGAATCCCGCGCCGATGAAGGCGAACAGGCACCAGAAGATCAGCCCGAGCTTGGCCACGTCGTTGCTCGTGCGCGCAGCGCACCAGACAGCCAGGCACACCAGCCAGTTCGCTAGGATGCCGCGGGCGAAGGCTGCCTCGAACGGCAGCTGCATCTTCGCCGCGGCCACGCTCTCGACAAAGGAGCGCTGGGGCTCCATCGCCAGGGCGCCGGACTGGGCGATTAGGAACGCGAGCCCGAGGGCGCCGAGCAGGTTACCGACGTACGACCAGGCCCAGAGGCGGCCGAGCTGCGCCCAGCGCGCGGCGCCCGCGAGCGCCCCGACCGTCATGACCAGCGCGTTGCCGGTGAACAGTTCCGAGCCCGCGAAGATCACCAAGGTGAGCGCGACGCCGAAGGACGCGCCCATCACGACCTTCAAGAACGGGGAGTTGGCCGCCGCCAGCGGGGCCCCGATCGCGAAGATCAGCGCGATGCCGAGGCCCACGTAGGCGCCGGCGAGCATGGAGAGGATGAGATAGCGAAGCAGCGACTCCGCGAGGAGCGCGCTTTTCTTCTCCGCTGTCGCTGCGACGGTGGCGAGCGTGTCCTGGACCAAGGTGACAGCCTCCTCGCCCGATGTCCGCACGCCCCAGGGGCATGCCCGGTTCCTTTCGCTCTCGAGCTTAGAAGCGTCGCCGGCGACCAGCTACGGCCCGCGCGTACAGAAAACTGGGGGCTTTGTTGTACGGGCCGCACAGTCTGGAGCGGCGGCCCGGCCACCGCGGAGCCCGCATGGCGCCGGTTCCCCTCCCGAGCGGCCGCCGCTGGCCTTGTGGCCGCGGCCCAAAGCGCCGCCCCAAAGTCCGGGCCGCCGGGCCATAGGATCTGCCGCGGGCGCCTCGTAGCCTCGAGGCAGACGTAACCCGCTCCGGGGAGACATCGCCAGCGGGGAGGAGGGGCTCGTGGAACACGTAGCGGTGTTGTGGCTCAGTGCCGGGATAGGTGGACTCGCGGCCCAGCGCCTCCGGCTGCCTGGCGGGACGCTCCTCGGCGCGCTGGCGGCGGCCGCGCTGGTTGCGGCAGGGAATCCGCGCGCCGCGCTCCTGCCGCCGCTAGCGACGCTCCTAACGCAGGCGCTGGTCGGCACCCTACTCGGACTCACCGTAGACCGCAGCCTGCTCGCCGGCCTCCCGCGCCAGTGGCGGCTGATTGTGGCGACGGGCGTGCTCACGGCGGCAATCTGGCTCGTGACAGCGTTGGTGACTAGCGCCACCGGCCTACTCGAGCCTCGCGGCGCCCTGGTGGGGAGCGTTCCGGCCGGGGCGATGGCCGCGCTGCTCGCTGAGCGCGCCGGCCTGCCGCTCGGCACGCTCAGCCTGTTGTTGGCCATGCCGCCCTGATAGCCACCGCCGCCGCTGTGCTCACCTGGGTAGCAGGGAGCCTCGTGGTGGCGAAGGTGGCTCGCCTCGACCTAGGAACGGTGCTGCTGGCCACCGCGCCGGGCAGCCCGGGCGAGACGACGGCTGTAGCTGCCGAGGCCGGTTTCCGCGCCGAGCTGGTAGCGGCACTGCAGCTCGGCCGTGTCCTGGCGGCGCTGCTCGTGGCAGCCCTGCTTACCCGCCTGGCGTGAGCAGGCGCGCGAGCACGAGCGGCTGTCTGCGCCGACCAGGAGATACTCCTCTGTGCAGAGTGTACGAGCAAACGACACCGGGCTTTGGAGCCTTTCACTGATGACGCGCCTTGTCTGGGCGATTAATAAGGAGACCAGAGACCCGGGTAGCCCCGGCGCCGCCCGGGCCGTTCCTCCCGGGGAACGCTAGCTGCTGGTAGAGTAGGGACGCAGACGGTTGGTCACGCTGGGAGAGCTGCTCGAGCTGCCCGCGCTGCGCGGCGCGCGGCTGGAAGGCGCCCCGGCCGCCGCCAGCCGCGAGGTGCGCTGGCTGACGACGGTGCACATCCGGCCGGCGCGGCCGCAGCAGCTGCCCACGCGCGCCGGCGAGCTGCTGCTGATCCCGCCAGCCAGCGTGGCCCATCCGGCGCTCGGCGGGCGGCTCACCGCCCTGCTGCGCCAGCTCCTGCCCCTCGAGCCCACGGCGCTGGTGCTCTGGGAGCCGGTCACGGCCGAGGCGCAGGCGCTGCTGGCCGCGAGCGGGGTGCCCTGGCTCGCCGTACCCGCCACGGCGTCGCCGACGGCGATCGAACGCGAGGTCACGCGCTATATCGCCGACCGCCAGGCCGAACTCCAGCGCCTGGAGACCGCCGCCTACCACGAGCTGCTCGGGGCTGTGATCCACGGCCGCGGCCTCGCCGCGCTCCTGACCACGCTGGCGCGGCTGAGCGACAAGGCCGTGGCCCTGGAGGACGCGAGCCACCAGCTCGTGCGGCTGGAACGGCCCGCCAGCTGGGACGAGCCAACCCGTCTGCCCGACGCCGCGCTCGAGAGCGACGCCCTGCTCAACGGGGCCGATACGGCCCGCGTGCGCGCCTGGCTGGCTAGCGTGCCCGTCAGTCCGACTGACCCGCCCACGGCCCTGTTCGACCTCGCGCGGCCCGGCTGGACCCGGCTCGTGGCGCCGGTGCAAGGGGTCGACGGCTTCGCCGGGCTGCTGTCGCTGATCGCGCCCCGCGAGTGGTTCTCGCCGCGCGACCGCCTGCTGCTCAAGCGGGCCACGGCCGCCTGCGCGCTCGAGCTTGCCAAGCAGACGGCGGTGCAGGACGCCCAGGAGCAGTCGCGCGACGCGTTCGTCGCCAGCCTGTTAGCAGGCGATCTGCCAGAGTCGGACGTCGTCGAGCACCGTGCAGCCCGGCTGGGCTACCGCCTGGGCGCCGCGCACAACGTGCTCGTGCTGCGCCCCACCGCGCGCGAGCCGGCCGCGGGAGCGGCGAGCGAGCGCCGGCTCGCGCTGCTCGTGGCCCAGGGCCTCGGCGCGGACGCCCAGGGGCTGCCCTATCGCGTGGCGGACGGAATGGCCGTGCTGGTGCTGGCCGTGGAGCGCTTCGGGGGCGCCGAGGCGCTCGCGGCTTGGGCTACAGCCCTCCACCGCCAGCTCGCCGCCGCCTGGAGCGAGGGGGCGCTCTCTGGCGGGCTCGGGCGGGTGCAGCCGGGGCTCGGCGGGATCCGCCTGGCCTATCAGGGCGCGCTGTGGGCGCTGGACCTGGGCGAGCGCCTGTTCGGTGCCGGACAGCTCACCCGCCTCCAGGACCTCGGCGTCTACCAGCTCCTGGTCGCGCTCCAGCGCAGCCCCGCGCTGCGCGACTTCTACCAGGAGCTGCTGGGCCCGCTGGTCGAGTACGACCAGCGAAAGGGCGGGGACCTGCTCCACACCCTCGAGGCCTACCTGAACACCCAGAGCAGCCCGTCGGAGACCGCTGTCCGCCTGCACCTCCACCGCAACACAGTGCTCTACCGGCTCCGGCGCATCCGGGAGCTGCTAGGCCGGGACCTCGACGACCCCGAGCAGCGGCTGGCGCTCCAGCTCGCCCTCCGCGCTCGGCGCGTGCTGGCGGCGGCCGCCGACCTGCCGAGCGGCTGAGTGGCGCGGGACCCTAGCCGTAGACGGGCGCGGGCGGCCGCACAGCAAGCTCGACGGTGCGGGCGCGCGGCCCCTGCCGCGCGAGGAACACCACGGCGTCGGCGAGGTCCTCGGGAGCGAGCCAGGTCTCCGGCCGCGCCTGGCTGCCGCTCGCCGCTGCGCGCTGGCGGGTGCGCGGTATGTCGATGGTGCCCACCGGCAACAGCAGGGCGACGTGCAAGCCGCGCGGTTCGACCTCCAGCGCCAGCGAGAGGGCGAACCCCCGCAAGGCGAACTCGCCAGCGATGAAGGCGGTGAACTCGGGCGCGGGGTTCACCGCCCCACCGGAGGCGATGAAGACCAGCGTGCCCTCACCCCGCGCCAGCATCATGGGGACGAGGGCCCGGCTGAGCAGGTAGGCCGAGCGCAGCTTGGTGGTGAGCGCGCGATCCCAGCGCTCGGGCGTGATGGCCTCGAGCGGCCAGTTGGGGAACTCGGGGTGATTCAGCGCGTGCACGAGGAGGGCCACCGGCCCCCGGGCGGCGGCTCGGGTCACCACCTCTGCCGCGGCGGCTTCCTGCGTACAGTCGCCGGGCACCACGAGCGCCTCCCCGCCCGCGGCGCGCAGCTCGGCAGCCAACGCCTCCAGCGGCTCGGCCCGCCGCCCGTTCAGTGCGACGATCATCCCCTCGGCAGCGAGCCGGCGGCACACCGCCGTGCCCGTGCCGCCGGCTGCCCCTGTGACCAGCGCGACCTTTCTCGCGAGCTCCACGCCGGTTTCCCGAAACTGGGCCGCGCCGAGGCGGCGCGCCGCCAGCCAGCACGTCGGGAGGCCCGTGTGCGGGCGCCGCCCCGGACTGCTGTATCCTCAGCGGATCGTTCCCCTGGCGCGGTGCCCTACCGCGGCGAGGGGCGCGCTATCGCGGCCATTGACCAAGCAGGTGAGCGTGCTTCTGCATCCTCAACGGATCGTTGCGCTCCTAGGGTACGCCAAGGCCTTCCCGCCTTGCAAGTCCTGCAGCGCTGCCACCAGAACGGCTGGCTGTACAAGGCTCCTAGGGTACGCCAAGGCCTTCCCGCCTTGCAAGCGCGGGCCGGGCGCGGCCCGCGGCGGCTACTCCGCTGCCCGGCTCTCGGGCACCAGAGCGAGGGCCGCCTCCAGCTCACGAATCGCCGCCGTGAGGTAGTCCCGGAGCTGGGCAACCGTCTCTGTTCCCGTGCGACGCGGGGTTACACAGCGCTCCGCCCGCTCTGCACTGACAGCGCCTGCCGTGAGGTGGGCGATGAGCCGCCGGCGCTCGTCCTCGGAGAGCTGGGCGAGAAACTCCGTGAGCAGCATACCGCTGGCGCCTCCTGGTGTATACGCTTCGCCTCTCGCTGCCGCGCTCATCGGGCGCACGGCGAGCGCCCTTCCACAACCACGCGGGCAGGAGGCACGCGATGGAGCGCTGCAGGGCCCTGCCGTCGAGCTGGGCCGAAGGCTTCGCCCTACCGAGCAGACCGGGAGCCTCGCGGCCGACGCCGGCGGCAACCCATGGGCGAGCGACGCGATGGGCACCTCGCGTCCCCAGGCTATCGCCAACGCGCGGGCGGCGCAACTCCCGCGCAGCAGCTGGAAGCCCCGATACTCGCCGGACCGCCCGCGCCGTGCTATGCTCAGGCTGGGAGGGCTGGGGAGGATGGAGGGGCTGTTCGGCGGCCGATCCCTCTTAGTGGCGAGCCTCGTGCCGGACTGCTACCCGATCGTCGCGGGGCTGGGCATGGCGCTCATCGGCTCGGCGCTGGTCCTCGTGGGCTGGCTGATCGGGCGTCTGGTGCATGCGCTGCACACCTGGCTCGGCTACCCCGAAGATACCGAAAGTCGGGGGCCGCGCCTGCCTGGCCAGACGGTCCAGGAGGTCGCGGCCCGCCTGCGCCACGATTCCCCCGGCGGCTGGACGGCTGGCGAGACGCGCTGGACGCTCGCGCATCAGTACGCCTGGTTCTCCTCGCCCGATTACCGCACCTTCGTGGTTACGATCATCGTGGTCATCGTGTCCTGGGTGTTCGGCATTACCTGGGCCCACCGCCTCTGCGAGTAGCGCCTCCTGCCCGCGCCTGCAAGCTAAGCTAATGGAGCCCGTTGCCGCCCGGCAGCGAGAACCAAAGGAAGAACCCGTTCAGCATGAGCAGCGTGGCCACGCCGCCCAGCGCCACCGCGAGAGCGAGGATCGGCCGCGACACGGCCACGATAGCCACCGAGCCCAGCACCACCGCGATCTGGAACAGCCCCTGGGCGTAGTCGAAGTTGCGGTCCTGTGCTTCGGCGTGGTCCCGCTTGTTCTCCCAGTAGCGCGCCTGGGCGGAGAGCTCCCGCTTCCCCTCGCCCTTGAGGGGGTTGTCCGGCTCGTTGGGGTCCGGCTCGCTCTCGTAGCGCGCGGCCGTCTGGCGGTAGCGCTCGATCTTGCGCTGGATGTCCTGGCGCGCCTCCTCGCTGAGCGTGGCACCGTTCACCAGCAGCATGGACTCCAACGCATCGGCCGCGAGCTGGTTGGAGGTCTGGCGGATGTTCTTGGCCTGGTAGAACGCCCAGGTGTCGCTGGCCCGGATGTTCGAGTTGGTCATCTCCTTCGCAGCGTTCTCCCCGCCCACACTGGCGATCGCCAGCAGCCCCGCTAGCACGGCAATGATGATCGCCGCGCGGACCCGAAAGCGCTCGATCGCCTCGTGCTCCGCTCGCTCCTGCTCCGCCGCCTCACGGATCTTCTCGGCAGCCTCGGTCGCTTCCATGGCACCTCCCCTCCGGGTCGCGCCATCTCCGCTTCCCACAGACCAAATAGTAGTCAGCCACCCCCCATACCGCAACTGAGACGGCACGGGGAGCCGTAAGGGCGGCACCAGGGGCTACCGGCGGGGCTAACGGTGCCTAAACCAGGGCACCGCTCAGGCGGCGGCGCGCGCCGGGGTGGGGGCACGCGGCCCGCGGCGGAACAGCCGGCCCAGCTCGCCGTTCTCCCAGACCACCAGCAGCATGCTGGCGTTGAAGATCGACGAGTAGGTGCCGGCTGCG
>Ga0209810_1002518_pt1 | contig 21696 bp, 23 predicted proteins | sample Coa_R1_7_FD_187159 | JGI IMG/M metagenome (GOLD analysis project Ga0209810, IMG submission 187159) | Surface soil microbial communities from Centralia Pennsylvania, which are recovering from an underground coalmine fire - Coalmine... | ecosystem: Environmental > Terrestrial > Soil > Unclassified... | reverse complement strand
ACCGCCAGCAGCTCCCCGCCCGCGGCCACCCCCTCGGCCACGGTGGCCTCCAGGGGCTGCGGCCGGCGACCGGCGACCGCGACCGAGAAGCCCTCCCGGGCCAGGGCGAGGGCGACCGCCCGCCCGATCCCGCTACCTCCGCCGGTGACGATGGCGACCTTGCTGCGCGACCCCATGAGCGGACCTCCCTGTCATGACGCACCCGCCGGACGGGGCGGCCCGGCCGGGCGCGCCGGCAAGGGAAGTATCGCCGTTCACGACCGCTCCGGTCACGGGCGGCCCGGTTCGGGTCCCGACCTACACGCGCCCCGGGGTGAGGTCGGCGGCTACCGGCACGGTCCTGACCTCATGTGCCTGCAGGGCCGGGAGCACCTCGGCCGCGAAGCGGCGGATCTGGGCCAGGAACATCTCGTGGGGCATGTCGCCCCGGTTGAGGTGCACCAGCACCGTGTCCGCGCCCACGGCGTCGGCCTCGGCGATGATCCGGTCCCGGACCTCCTCGGGCGACCCCCAGGGCCGTCCCTCGGCCAGCCTGGCGACCTGCTCCATGGTCATGTCCCGATACTCCTCTCGGGCTCGCATGGCCGCGGGCAGGTTCTCGGGCCGGACGTAGTCCAGCGCCGCCGGGCTCAGGTAACCGGCGTCGCGCTGGAGGTTGGCCTCGGTGATGTTCCCGTGGCTGAAGAGGGTCCGGCTGAAGTACAGGAGGTGAGGGCCGGCCTCGCGGACCGCCTGCTCCTTGCTGTCGGCCACGTAGGCGTCGACACTCAGGATCAGGTGGCCGGGGGTGATGCGGCGACCGTGGCGGGCGAGGCAGCGGGCGTAGTAGCGGACGATGTCCTCGCGCAGCCCGCCGCCGACCAGGCCGGGGGTGATGGGGAGGTCGTGCTCGGCCGCCCACTCGATGGTCTCCTTGCTGGTGGTCACCGGGATCCAGACCGGAGGGTGCGGCCGCTGGACCGGCCGCGGCCAGATGGCCACGTCCTCGTAGGACCAGAAGCGCCCCCGGTAGGTGAACACCTCCTCCGTCCACAGGCCGCGAACGATCTCGAAGGCCTCGACGAAGCGGGCTCGGGATTCGGGCATGGGCACCCCGTAGACCCGGTACTCGCGGGGGATGCCCCGGACGAAGCCGGCGATGATCCGGCCCCCAGACATGCAGTCGAGCATGGCCAGCTCCTCGGCCAGCCGAAGCGGGTCGTGGATGGGCAGGGCATTGCCGTAGATGAGGAGCTTCAGGCGCCGGGTCCGCTGCGAGGCGGCAGCGGCCATCAGGTTGGGCGAGTTCATCAGCCCGTAGGGAGAGGTGTGGTGCTCGTTGAAGCCGACGCCGTCGTACCCCAGGCGGTCCAGCTCCTCCCACGCCTCCAGGTGCTCGGCGTAGGCGCGCGCCCCGACCTCGGGGTCGAAGTGACGGCCGGGGAGCGGCCAGGGAAGCTCCTTGCCTACCTTGAGGTGGTCGAGGTTCTCGGGATATGGCAACAGATCGAAGACGAACACCTTCACCGCGTCTCCCTCCCACTGGTCGGCACCGGCCACGCCGGCGGCGGCCACTCGCTCCTCGCCGGTGGCAGCGCCCGGCCGGGACCGGGCGGCTCCCGGCCAGCATACCGCTCGTCCGGAAGGGCTGTCCATTCGGTCGGATTCGCTGCCTGAAATCCCACATACCGAGATTCAACCGCCTCGACGGCGACCGAGGGTGAGTCCGGGAGCCCCGGCTCAGGGATGGACCAGGCCGCTCCGGCGGCGCACCAGGAAGCCCTGCTGGCGCTCGAGGAAGTCGTCGACCAGAGCCGCGACGGCCTCGGGGCGCTCGGCGTCGGGGAGGTGGCCGGCGTCGAACACGAACACCAGGTGGCAGTTGGGGATGAGGGACCGGTAGACCCGCCCCATCTCCGGGGGCACGACCCGGTCCTCGGTGCCGAACAGGACCAGGACCGGTAGCTCCAGGGCCGGGAGGCGGGCCTCCAGCGCCGGCTCCCGCGGAGGCCCGATCAGGCGCGCCACCAGCTCACGCCGCCTGGCCGCCAGCGGCGGATCGGGAGGTGGGGCCATCGGCTGCCGCTCGGGATGGGCGTGGAGCAGACGGTGCAGCTGCTCGGGGTCCTCGGGCAGGGGCGGCCGGCCCGGGGGCCGGACGGCCGCCGGGGCGACCAGGACCAGGGCCTGGAGCGCCTCCGGCCGCTCCACCGCCAGCCACAGGGCGAGCTTGCCGCCGAAGGAGTGGCCCATCAGGTCGAAGCGGCCGAGCCGGAGGCGATCGACCGCCGCCGCCACCGTCAGCGCCAGCTCCGGCATGGAGGCGGGGGGAGCGGCGAGCGGGGCGCCGAAGCCGGGGATCTCGATCGCGATCACCCGGCGCCGGGCAGCGAGCAGGTGGTGGGCCCCGCCGAGGCGCAGCCCGCCCGCCCCGTGCAGCACCACCAGCGGCGGACCCTCCCCCGCCTCCAGGTAGCGGACGCGCACCCCGTCCGCCTCCACGAACCGCTCCTCGAACGTGGCCTCCGCCATCCTCAGAGCTCCCTCAGGCAGGGCAGCACCCGGGTGCCGAACAGCTCCACCGCGCGCAGGGTCTGCTCCCGGCCCACCGGCTCGAACACCACCTCCAGGACGCCCGGGCGGAGCACCTGATGGATCGCCCGCGCCTGGGCCAGGACCGTGTCCGGGCTCCCGGCCAGGAGCTGTCCCAGCTCGATCCGCTCCCTGAGCCCGTGACGCTGGAGCCGCGAGCGCTGCCGCTCCGTGTCCCGGCCGTAGTAACCGGCGCCGGCGGAGGCGTCGTCGATGGCCCGATTGCTGCGGCTGTAGGAGGGCCGGCTGCCCCTCGCCTCCAGGTCCTGGAGCGCTTGCTCGTCGGTCTCGGCCAGGTGGGCCGCGACCCGGTAGAGGACCTGGTCCTCGTCCGGCTCCCAGCCGGCCCGGGCCGCCTCCCGGCGGTAGTGGCCGACGGCCTCCGCCGCCAGGGGGACGGTGGTGAACGCGAAGCCCACCCCCAGTCGGCGGCGGGCCGCGAACTCGCCCGCCTCCGGGCTGGAGGCGGACATGTAGATGGGGGGATGGGGCCGCTGCACCGGACGGGGCCAGATCGACACCGAGCGGTACTCGTAGTAGCGCCCCAGCCAGCCGAAGGGCTCGGGCTCCGTCCAGGCCCGGACGATCAGCTGCAGCGCCTCCTCGAAGCGCGCCCGGGACTCGGCCGGGTTGACGTCGTAGGTCACGTACTCGTTGGAGGTGCCCCGCAGCATCCCCGCGATCACCCGTCCCCCGCTCAGGGTGTCGAGCATGGCCACCTCCTCGGCCACCCGGACGGGGTTGAGGATGGGCAGCGTCGGACCCAGCAGGGCGATGCGCGCCCGGCGCACGCACTGGGTCAGCGCCCCCGCCATCACCGCCGGGTTGGGGGTCAAGGAGAGCGGCGCGTAGTGGTGCTCGGCCACCGTGACCCAGTCGAACCCCAGCTCGTCGGCGAGCTGGAACAGCTCCAGCGCCAGCTGCATGGAGGTCATGGCCACCTCGGCCGAGTAGGCGTCGGCCGGGACCGGCCAGGTCGCCGGGGCCTCACCCAGGTAGGGGACGGAGCTGAAGAGCGCGGCCTTCACCAGCAGGTCTCCCCTCGCATGGCATCCCTCCCTCCGACCGCCCGGGGACGGTCGCCGACCTGGTCAGCGCGGGCCCGGGTGCGGTCGCCCCGGCCGCCGGCCAGGCCGGGCAGGTGGCTCCGCCTCCGGGTGCGACCCCGGAGCTCGTCCGCCGAGCCCCGACAGCGGCATCAGTATAGGAAGGCGGCGCGGCCCGGGCATCGGTCTCGCCGCGTCGGCCTCCCGGCGATGGCGACCACATCGCGGGACACAACCGGAGATGATCCGCTCTTCGGGCATAATCGCGAGATGAAGATCGACGCCTTCTGCCATCTCATGCCCAGGAGGTACGCGGAGCGGCTGGCCGAGCGGGGCGGAACCGCTGCCTCCGCCAACATCCGCACCCGGGTCGCGGGCATCCCCGCCCTGGTCGACCTCGACCTGCGCTTCCGCCAGATGGACGAGTTCGGCCCGGACTACCGCCAGATCATCAGCCTGCCCGCGCCGCCGCCCGAGGACCTGGGCGACCCACCCGTGTCCCGGGAGTTCGCCCGCCTGGGCAACGAGGAGATGGCGGAGCTGGTCCACCGGCACCCCGACCGCTTCGCCGGCTTCGTGGCCGCGCTGCCCATGAACGACCCCGAGGGGGCGGTGCGGGAGATCGACCGGGCCTGCACCGAGCTGGGCGCGCTCGGCGTGCAGATCTACACCCACGTCAACGGCCACCCCCTCGACGAGCCCCGCTTCGAACCCGTCTACGCGCGCATGGCGGAGCTGGACCGGATGATCTGGGTCCACCCCTCCCGCAACGCCTCCTGGGCCGACTACCCGACCGAGCGGCGATCCAAGTACGAGCTCTGGTGGGTGTTCGGCTGGGAGTACGACACCGCCGTCTTCATGGGCCGCCTGGTCTTCTCGGGCGTGCTGGAGCGGCATCCGAACCTCAAGGTGCTGATCCACCACGGCGGCAGCCTGGTGCCGCACTTCGCCGGCCGGGTCGGCCCGGGGTGGGACCAGCTGGGCAGCCGCACGCCCCCGGACCAGCGGGAGGACGTGGAGCACTACCCGCTCTCCAAGCGGCCGATCGAGTACTTCAAGATGTTCTACGCCGACACGGCCATGTTCGGGGCCGGCCACGCCGTCCGCTGCGTGATCGACTTCTTCGGCGTCGACCACGTCCTCTTCGCCTCCGACTCACCCTTCGACCCCGAGAAGGGGCCGGGCTACATCCGCGCCACCATCGCCAACATCGAGCAGCTCGGTCTGAGCGACGCCGACCGCCGGTCCATCTACGAGGACAACGCCCGCCGGCTGCTCCGCCTCGACCCCGCGCCGGCCTCGGCCCCATGACCGCCGAAGCGCCTCCAGGCACCCCCGGCGGGACGGCGCCGGTCCCGGACGGCATCCGCACCGAGCTGGTCCAGGTCGCCACCGCCGACGGCGTCGTACTCCACGGCCTGCTCCAGACGCCCGAGCATCCGCGCGGGGCGGTGCTGATGATGCACGGCAACAGCAGCAGCTTCTACCAGCCCTTCTTCGCCCATTTCGCCGAGCGCATGACGGCCCTGGGCTGGGCGGCGCTGCGGGCCAACAACCGGGGCCACGACGTGGTCAGCCGAGGCGACGCCCCGGGCTCGGCCTCGCCCCGCTACCTCGGCGCCGCCTTCGAGCGGGTGGACGAGTGTCGGCACGACTGGACCGCCTGGATCGACCACCTGGAGGGACGGAACCTGGGCCCGCTGGTGGTCTGGGGTCACAGCCTGGGGGCGGTGAAGACGGCCCACTACCTGGCCCGTTGTCGGGACCCCCGGGTGGCCGCCGCCGTCCTCGCCTCCCCGCCCCGGCTGGCCCACTCCCGGCTGGTGCAGGGGCCTCACGCCGAGGCCATCCGCGGCCAGCTCGAGGAGGCGCGCCGCCTGGTCGAGTCCGGCCATCCGGAGACGCTGATGCCGGTCGCCCTGCCCACGCCCTTCCTGTGCAGCGCCGGCACCTACCTGGACAAGTACGGTCCCGAGGAGCGCTACGACGTGATCCGGCTGCTGGAGGGGGTGGAGGTGCCGGTGCTGGTGCTGACCGGCGAGCGCGAGGTGGCCGAGGACCTGCCCTTCATCGGGCTCCCCGAGGCGATCGGGGAGCTGGCCCGCCGCCGGCCCCGGCTGACCCACGTCTCCATCCCCGGAGCGGATCACCACTACACCGGTCGCCAGCTGCTCGCCTTCGAGCGGGTGGCGGAATGGCTGGAGGGCCTGGGGCTCACCACCTGACCGCCGACGGGCGCGCCCCGGAGGCCGGCTTGCCGCCCGGCGTCGAGGCGTCGGCGACGCCCGGCGGACATGGGGGTGGCGCTGTCGGCCGCGCCGGCCGGGGCGTGCCCCGTCTCTCCATCCCCGGGACCGGAGCTGGCCCGCCTCAGCGCCGCAGGGCCACCGGCTCGGCCCCCGGGACAAGGGTCCTCGGAGCGAGCCGTTGCGGCCGTCCTCCAGCGGCTCGTCCCCGACCGGCGTCGGGATCCACCTGGCCTGTTCGCGGATGCCCTCGTCCGCGCGGCGAGGGGCCGGTTGCCGCCACGCTCCGGGCGGTCCGAAGCGGCATCCCCATCCTCCGGCGTCGCGCCTCCACCGCGCCCCTCGGCGCCGGTCCGGGCTCCGAGGCGCCTCGGGCGCGGATGGGGCTCCGAGACCGACGGGCACGGGCCGAACGACCCGTGCGTGGAGCCCGGATCGGGGTCAGACTGCCTGCTGAGGCGGACGACCGATGGGGGTCCAGGGATGGCGTGAGCGCGGGGGCGAGCCTCCTGATGCTCGGCCCAGCGCCTCGTCGGCCGCGGTCTTCGAACGGCTCGCGGCCCGCTACGACGAGTGGTACGAGGGCCCGGTGGGACGGGTCGCCTTCCCCATGGAGGTGGAGTGCCTGGCCCCCATGCTGGAGGGCACGGGACGCCCGCACCTCGAGATCGGCGTCGGCAGCGGCCGCTTCGCCGCCGCGCTGGACGTGGAGTTCGGGATCGACCCCGCCCATGCCCCGTTGCGACTCGCCCGGAGCCGGGGCGTCACCGTCGTCAGGGGCCTGGGCGAGGCGCTCCCCTTCGGGGACGGGTCGTTCGGCGCCGTCCTGATCGTGGTGACGCTCTGCTTCGCCGACGATCCGCTCGCGCTCCTGCGTGAGGCGCACCGGGTCCTGCGCGACCCAGGCGCGCTGGTGCTCGGTATGGTCTTCGCCGACAGCCCCTGGGGGGCCTTCTATCGGGAGAGGGCGCTGGCCGGGCATCCCTTCTACGCCGCCGCCCGCTTCCTCCGGCGGACGACGGTTCGTGAGCTGCTGGCCCGGACGGGGTTCCAGCTGACGGCGTCTCGCTCGGTGCTCCGTCAGCCGCCGGGATCGAGGCTGCGGCTCGAGGCCGCCGTGGAAGGCGACCACCCGGAGGCCGGATTCGTGGCCTGGAAGGCCACCCCATGATCCTCGCCCTGCTCTTCTCGGGCCTGACCTTCTTCTCCACCCTGGCCGGCGGGGTGGCGGCGATGCGCTGGCCCGGTCGGGTGCAGAGCCTGGCCGCGCTCGCCGGCGGGGTGGTCCTCGGCGCGGCCTTCTTCGACCTCCTGCCGGAAGCGCTGGAGCGGGCGCAGGGATTGAGCCTGGCCCTGCAGGTCCCGCTGGGCACGGCCCTGGCCGGGTACCTGACCTTCTACGCCCTGGAGACCTTCGTCCACCACCACCACGGCCAGCCCGGCTGCCCGTGCGGGATGGTGGGGGCGCTCGGCTTCGTGGTCCACAGCCTCTTCGACGGGATGGCGATCGGGCTCGGCTTCCGGCTCAACCCCGGCGTCGGGCTGCTGGTGGCCGCGGCGGTGATCGGGCACGACTTCTCGGACGGCCTCAACACCGTCTCGTACATGATCACCCACCACGAGGCCACGCCGCGCTCGTGGCTGGTGCTGACGGCCGACGCCGCCGCGCCGCTGGTGGGCTCGCTGATCGCCTTCGTCACCCCCCTCCCTCCGGTGATCTTCCCGCTCGCGCTCGGCTTCTTCGCTGGCGTGTTCGTCTACGTCGCCAGCACCAGCCTCCTCCCCCGGGCCCTGGAGCTGGCCGTCGTCCGGTCCCTCTCCCTCACGCTGGTGGGAGCCGCGGCCATGTTCCTCATCACCCGGCTCGTCTAGCTGGGCCCGCCCCGGTCGCCGCGAAGATCGGTATGCACCCGGTGAGGGAGCCGCCGCTCGGCCCGAGCCTCGACAGGCGACCGGGACGGCCCTCGGGCGCTGCGGGGGGCGGTGGCCGAGCCATTCGACCCGCACGAGCCGTGCCTGGCCGCCGGCGATCGACGGGAGCCGCGGCCACGCCCACCGGCGGGGCGGTTGCGCGGACGTGGCCGAGGCACGGCTTCCGGACCGCGGCTCACCGCCCACCGTCGCGAACGTAGGCGGCGGCCGGCGGGACATCTCACGGGACCGGGAGCCCGGTCCGAGACGCCCGCCGGCCGGGCCGGCCTACGCGACCCGGGACGCCCCCGCCGCCCGGATCGCGTTCCAGACCTTCTCGGGAGTGAGGGGCATGTCCAGGTGCCTGATCCCCAGGTGGGCCAGGGCGTCGATGACCGCGTTCTGAACCGCGGCCCCGGAGCCGATCGTCCCCGACTCCCCGATCCCTTTCACCCCCAGCGGGTTGAGCGGGGTCGGGGTCACGGTTCGTCCCAGCTCCATCGCCGGCAGCTCGTTGGCGGTGGGCATGCCGTAGTCGAGCAGGCTGGCGGTGCGGGGATTGCCCTCGGCGTCGAAGACCACCTCCTCGAACAGCGCCTGGGCCGCTCCCTGGGCGATGCCGCCATGGACCTGGCCCTCGGCCAGGAGCGGGTTGAGCACGTTGCCACAATCGTCCACGGCGACGAAGCGGACCAGACGCGCCTCCCCGGTCTCGACGTCCACCTCGACCACCGCCAGGTGGGCGCCGAAGGGGAAGGTGAAGCCCTGCTGCCGGTAGTCGACCCGAGCCACGAGGCCGCCCTCGCCGGCCCGCGCCGCCAGCTCCGACCAGGGGACCGTTCGGGCGGGGACGCCCCGCACCCCGAGCCCGCCCCGGGTGACCTCGATGTCGCCCGGGTCCGCCTCCAGCAGCTCGGCGGCGAGCCGCCGGGCGCGGTCGATCAGCTCGGCGCAGGCGACCGCGATCGCCGCCCCGCCCATCTGCATGGAGCGCGAGCCGACGGTGCCGTACCCGACCGGCACCCGCCCGGTGTCGGAGCACACCACCTCGACCCGCTCCATGGGCACCCCCAGCCGCTCCGCCACCAGCTGGGCGTAGGCGGTGGCGTGGCCCTGGCCGGTGGGACCGGTGCCGGAGAGCACCAGCACCGAGCCGTCGGGGCGGACCTCGACCGAGCCGTGCTCCTGGGGCGCGCCCCCGCCGGTCACCTCCACGTACGTCGACAGCCCGATGCCGAGCAGCCGTCGCTCTCCCCGCTCCCGGCGGGCGGCCTGCTCCCGCCGCAGCTCGTCGTACCCGGCCAGCTCCAGGACCCGATCCAGCGCCCGGGCGTAGTCGCCGCTGTCGTACTTGCCACCGGTGGCGGTGGTGACCGGGAACTCGTCGGGGCGGAAGAGGTTGCGACGCCGCAGCTCGGCCGGGTCCATGCCCAGCTCCATCGCCATCAGGTCCACCACCCGCTCGATCAGGCTGGTGGCCTCGGGCCGGCCGGCGCCCCGGTAGGCGGTCACCACCGGGGTGTTGGTGACCACGCTGGTGGCCCGGTAGTCGATCCGGGGGATGCGATAGACCCCCGACACCATCATCCCGGTGAAGGTGGGCAGCCAGGCCCCGAGGCCCGGATAGGCGCCGGCGTCGGCCAGGACCCGGACCCGCATGCCCACGAAGCTGCCGTCCCGGCGGGCGCCCAGCTCGACCTCCTGCACCTGCCCCCGCCCCTGACCCATGGTCATCAGGTTGTCGGTCCGGGTCTCGACCCAGCGCACCGGTCGCTGGAGCCGGGCGGCCAGGACGGCGACGATCACCTGCTCGGGATAGACCATCATCTTGGGCCCGAAGCCCCCTCCGACGTCCTGGGCGATGACGCGCACCTTCGAGGGCTCGAGCCCGACCGCGGCCGCGATGGCGTCGCGGACCTGGAACGGCCCCTGGCAGGAGGCCCAGACCTTCAGCCCCCCGCTCTCCGGGTCGGGAGCCGCCACCAGCCCGTTGGGCTCCAGCGGCACCGGGGCCAGCCGCTGGTTGACCATCCGGGCCCGTACCACGACCTCGGCCTCGGCCAGCACGTCCTGGTCGGTCTGCCCGGCTTCCACCCGGTAGCAGACGTTGGTCCCGGCCGAGGGGAAGAGCAGCGGCGCCCCCTCCGCCACCGCCGCCTCGGGGTCGACCACCACGGGCAGCGGCTCGTAGTCGACCGTCACCGCCGCGGCCGCGTCCGCCGCCTGGGCGCGGGACTCGGCCACGACCACGGCCAGGGGCTCGCCCACGAACCGAACCGCCTCCCGGGCCAGGGGCGGGCGGACGAAGTCGTCGGGCACGCCGGGGAAGCCCTTCTCGGCCGGCAGGCCCAGGGAGGCAGCGGTGAAGACCCCGACCACGCCCGGCGTTCGCTCCGCGGCCGCGGTGTCGATTCCCCGCAGCCGCGCGTGGGCGACGGTCGAGCGCACGAAGACCGCGAACAGACCGGACTCGACCGGGACGTCGTCGACGTAGCAGCCGGTGCCGGTGACCAGCCGGGGATCCTCCCGCCGGCGAACCGGATGGCCGAGGACGCTGCCAGGGACCAAGTCTCACACCTCCTTCGCACTGCTGGGAACGCGCCCACCGCCGATGGCCGTCCCGCCGGCGACCCGGCGAACCGAGCCGCCGGCAACCGCGCCCACCGGCGCCGGCCCCTCTCCAGACACGACCATATCTTCACCGACCTGGCGCCGGTTCCCGTCCTCGGCAGCCCGTCGAAGCCCCAGCGGCGCCGGGGAACCTCCGGGCCCGATCGCGGTGACCCTGGGGCCGTCGGCCCGGTCCGGGGCCGGGACGCCAGGGACGGGGGAACGTCGGGAGCGGGCAGGGGGGTACGCTTCCGTCGTGCGCCGGTCCGACGGTCTCAGCTCGGTCAGCCACGCCCTGCAGGTGCTGCTCCTCTTCCGGGAGCACCGCTCGCTTCGGGTGCACGAGGTGAGCCGGCTGCTGGGCCTGCCGCGGTCCACCGCTCATCGCCTGATGTCGGTTCTCCAGGCGCACCGGTTCGTGGTTCAGGAGCGAAGCCGTGGGCCGTATCGTATCGGCCCGGCGCTGATCAACGTCGGCCTGGCCGCCCTCCAGGGGATCGACATCCGACGCGCGGCCCAGCCCGTCCTCCAGGCCCTGCGCGAGGAGGTCAGGGAGACGGTGAGCCTGACCGTCCTGGACGGCCCCTGGGTGCGGTTCCTGGAGTCCATCGAGGGGCCCGAGGACGTGCGGGTCAGCTCCCGCCTGGGCCAGTCGCGTCCGGCGCACTGCACGGCCGCGGGCAAGGTCCTGCTCGCCTGGCTTCCGCTTCAGGAGCTGGAGCGCCTCTACCCGGAGGGGCGGCTCCCGGCGGCGACGCCGAGATCGATCACGCGCCTCGAGGAGCTGGAGCCCGAGCTGGAGGCGATCCGTGCTCGCGGGTACGCCACCAACTTCGAGGAGAGCACCCCCGGGCTGCACGCGGTCGGGGTGACGGTGCCCGGCCCCGACGGGCGCCCGGCGGCGGCGATCGCGATCTCGGCCCCCGCCTCGCGCCTGCCGCCGGAGCGGGTGCCCGAGCTGGTGGTCGCCGCACAGCGAGCCGCGGCCCGGGTCGAGCAGGCCATCTGCGGCCTGGCCTGATCCGGCGCCGCCCGGCCGGCACGGAGCGACGAGTCCGGCGTTTGCATCCTGGTTCAGCTGCGCAGCCATCTCGAACCAGAGTCCGTTCTCGATCGTGATCCGGCCTGAATTCGGTTAGAATGCCTCCATGGATGCGCAAATTAAGGAAGATCTCACCTCGTCGGCGCTGCGCATCCTCGCCGACCCCGTCCGGCTCCGGCTGCTGCGGGAGCTGCCCCAGGAGGACGCGGCCGAGATCCCGGTGGGCGAGCTGGCCCATCGCCTGGGCGTGTCCGACACCGTCGTCTCCCAGCACCTGCGGGTTCTGAGCGGCGCCGGCCTGGTCGGCCACCGGCGCGGCGGCCGCTCCGCCTACTACTACGTGCGCACGGCGGCGCTGGTCGCGCTCCGGCAGGCGCTGGCCAGCGAGCTGCCCCGGATGTTCGAGGTGGAGGCGCGACTCTCCCGGCTGTCGGCGCGCAACCAGCTGATCGGGAAGGTGGTCGAGGTCCGCCGCGGCGAGGTCTCGACCGAGATCGGCATCGACATCGGCGGCCAGACGGTGACGGCCATCATCACCACCGCCTCGGCCGACCGGATGGACCTCAAGGTCGGGGACGTGGCGGCGGCGGTGTTCAAGGCCCACGACGTGATCGTCCAGAAGTAGGCATCGGCGAAAGGTCAGGAGGAGGAGCGATCGTGAGGAGGATGCGAGGCGGGTTGTGGGCGTCGGCGCTGACGCTGGTTCTGGCCGCCTGCGGCGGAACCGTCGGCAGCTCGAGCCCGGCCTCGGTGCCCAGGGCCTCGGGCACGGTCAGCGTTCTCTACGCGGCCTCGCTGCTCAATCTCATGGAGAAGGAGGTCGGCCCCCGCTTCGACGCCGCCACCGGCGCCCACTTCGAGGGCTATGCGGGCGGCTCGCAGGCCCTGGCCAACCAGATCAAGGGCGGGGTGCGTCGAGCCGACGTCTTCATCAGCGCCGTGCCCTCGGTCAACGCCCTCCTGGAGGGGGCCGCCAACGGCGACTGGGTGAGCTGGTACGTCAGCTTCGCCAGGGCCCCGCTGGTGATCGGCTACAACCCCTCAAGCCGCTTCGCGGCCGCGCTCAAGAGGGAGCCCTGGTACGAGGTCCTGACCGAGCCCGGGATCCGGATCGGTCGCACCGATCCCGCCCTCGACCCCAAGGGGAAGCTCACGGTCCAGGCGCTGGAGGAGGCCCAGAGCGTCTACCACCGGCCCGGGCTCGCGGCCCAGACCGAGAGCTCCTCCCAGGTCTTCCCGGAGGAGGACCTGGTCGGCCGCCTCCAGGCTGGCCAGCTCGACGTCGGCTTCTTCTACAGCAACGAAGCCAAGGAGGCCGGTATCCCCACCGTGGGCCTGGGCAAGGTCAGCCTTGCCGCCCAGTTCACCGCCACCCTGGTCAGGGATGCTCCCAACCCCTCCGGGGGAGTGGCTTTCCTCGACTACCTGCTCGGGAGCAAGGGGCGGGCGATTTTGCTCCAGCACGGGCTCACCGTGCTTTCCTACCAGGTGAGCGGACAGCGCTCGGCGGTGCCGAAGTCGCTGCGGCCGGTGCTGGGCCTCTCGTGAGGAGGTTGAGGTGGCGGTCCGCAGCCGGGGGGGTGCCCTCCATCTACTCGGAGGCCTCCTCCTCCTCTACCTGCTGGTGCCGGTGGCCGCCTTCGTGGTCCGTGCGGTCGGCTCTCCAGGGGAGCTGTGGGGCCCCGAGCTGGGGGCGGCGCTGGCGGTCTCGCTCGAGACCGCGACCATCAGCACCTTCATCATCGGTCTGCTGGGGGTGCCGCTTGCCTACCTGCTGGCCCGGAGCCGGGGCCGCTGGACGGCGGTGGGCGGCTTCGCCGTCCAGCTGCCGCTGGCGCTGCCGCCCCTGGCCTCGGGCATCTTCCTCATCTGTGTGGTCGGGCCCTACACCCCGCTGGGCCGGCTCTTCGGCGGTGGCCTGACCGACACCCGGGTCGGCATCGTCCTTGCCCAGACCTTCGTCGCCGCTCCCTTCGCCGTGATCGCCAGCCGCTCGGCCTTCGCCGCCCTGGACCCGGCAATAGAGGATGTGGCCGCCACCCTCGGCTACCGGCCCGGCTCCCGCTTCTGGCGGGTGGCGCTGCCGGCGGCCGCCCCGGGGGTGGGGGCAGGCCTGCTGCTGTCCTGGCTGCGAGCGTTCGGCGAGTACGGCGCCACCGTGTTGCTCGCCTACCATCCCTACTCCCTTCCGGTCTTCACGTACGTCGAGTTCACCGGCACCGGGCTGCCTGGCACCCTCGGCCCGGCGGCCTTCGGGCTGGCGGCTGCCCTGGCAGTCCTGGTCCTCGCCTCCCTGACGGGCCGGGTGCTGCGCCGCCGCCCACGGCCGCGGCTGCCCGAGCCGGCGGCGCCTCGGCCTCGTCCTGGGCCGCGTCTGGCCTTCGACCTGGACGGTGTCGTGGGCGGGTTCCAGCTCCGCGCCGAGCACGAGCTCCACACCCGCCGACTGGCCATCCTCGGCCCGTCCGGGGCGGGCAAGACCTTCACCCTGCGCCTCCTCGCGGGGCTGGCGCCGGGCCGGTGCCGAGTGCTGCTGGACGGGGTCGACGTCTCCTTCCTGCCGCCGGAGCGGCGCGAGATCGGCTACGTGCCCCAGGACGCCGCCCTGGTGCCTCACCTGCCGGTTTGGCGCCAGGTGACGCTGGGGCCGCGCAGCCAGCCGGCGCTTGCCGCGCACTGGCTGGAGCGGCTGCAGCTGGCCGGCCTGGAGGCCCGGCTGCCCGACCAGCTCTCCGGTGGCCAACGACGACGGGTGGCCCTGGCCCGGGCGTTATCCACCGGACCCCGGCTCCTGCTCCTGGACGAGCCCTTCACCGGCCTGGACGCTCCGGTGCGGACCCAGCTGCGGGCCGAGCTGCGCCAGCTCCAGCGCGAGACCGAGCTGACCACGGTGCTGGTCACGCACGATCCCGAGGAGGCAGCCTTGCTGTCCGACGAGATCCTGATGTTGAGCCAGGGCCGGGTGCTGCAGGCAGGGGACCGCAACGAACTCTTCCGCGCCCCCGGCTCAGCTGCCGTGGCTGGCCTGCTCGGGTTCCGCAACCTCTTCCCGGGAGTGTGGCGCGGGTCGGGGGTGCTGGAGGCAGGGGCGCTGCGTCTTGAGACCTGCCCGCTGGAGCTGGCGCCGGGTAGCGCGGTCACCTGGTCGGTCCGACCGGAGTCGGTCGTGCTTGGCCGAGGGCCGTTTGGGGGCCAGGTGTTGGACCGGATCGAGCTCGGAGGTCAGGTAGAGCTGCTGGTCCAGGTGGAGGGTGGTCCGGTGCTGACAGTGCGCTGCCAAGACCGGGCTGAGCCTGGACGGAGCTGTCGGCTGGAGATCCCTCCCGCCGAGGTGCTGGTCTGGCCGGCCTAGCCTCGGCGCTTGGGACCGGAGGTGTGGCGATGCAGGCCTCGCCCTGGGCCGGCCGGCCGGAGCGGGGCGGCATGCTCAGCCGATCGCGAAGGTGAATCGGGGCCGGTGGATCACGTTCCGGTAGCCGGACAGATCCGGCTCACTGCCGGCCGGGAAGGCGTCGATCCGAAGCCGCCCCAGCCGCGGTCGCCGTCTCATCCATTCGCGGTAGGCCACCTCCAGCTGGGCTGCCACCGTCTCGCCGGAGCCGTACACGGCGACGACGTGGCCTCGCTCCTCAGCCCCGACCACTGCCACCCCGGCCGAGTCGCGCAGCCCGAACGCCGACTTCCCTGCCAGGCTCGCGCGCACGTAGCGAGGGTGGGTGAGCGCTAGCCAGGTTTCGAACTCGAGCGGGTCTGCCTCACTGAGCACCAGGCCGAGCTCGCGTCCTGGCTCTGCCAGCCATGCCTCGAGCTCGGGACCGGGCCCGGGGGCGGGCGTGGCAAGCCAGCCGCGCACCCCCAGGAAGCCACAGCTGACCAGCCCGTCCGAGAACAGCCCTCGCTGCGAGCGAACGAAGGCCACCGACTGCTGGATCCGACCGGCCAGGGCCAGCGGGATCACCAGCCGGCCGCCCTCGGCCAGCTGCTCCAGCCAGGCCGGTGAGAGGTCGCTGGCGCTGGCGGTGACGATGATGCGGTCGTAGGGAACGCCGGCCGGCCAGCCGCCGGCGCCGTCGGCGCAGACCACCAGGACCTCCTCGATGCCGGCCCGCAGCAGCCCCGCCCGGGCCTACTGGCAACGATCCTCGTCGATGTCCACGGTCACCACCCGCCCGGGGTGACCAGGTGCCAGAGCAGAGCAACGTTGTACCCGGTGCCGGCACCGATCTCCAGCACCGCCTGCCCGGGCCAGCACTGGAGCTGCTCGAGCATCAGCGCCATGATCGCGGGCTGGGAGGAGGAGCGCACCGGCACACCTTGCTCGTCGACCTTGGCGGGTAGCGCGGCGTCCTCGTAGACCTCAGCCAGCAGCCGCCCGCGCAGGAAGTGGTGACGGAGGACCGCCCGGAAGGCGTCGGCCACCGGCCCCTCCTGCAGGCTGCCGCCCGCCTCCAGCTGGGCGACCAGCTCCAGGTTGCGTTCGCGCGCCTCCAGCTCGGAGACCTCCACTGCTTCCAGTCTGGCGTGCTGGCGCTCAGGCTGCGAGCCGGCGCAGGATCTCGAGGTTGGCTCGGTCCGGCCCCTTGCCCTCGAACCCTGGGACCTCCGGGATGAACGGCAGGCGCTGGAGCCTGAGCTCGTGGAGCAGCGCCCGGAATCCCTCTTCCCCGATCTCGCCCTGGCCGATGTTGGCATGGCGGTCGCGGTTGGAGTCCAGCCCGCTCTGGGAATCGTTGCAGCGAATCGCGACCAGGCGGTCTATCCCCACCACCCGCTCCCATTCGTCCAGGGTCCGCTGCACCCCCTCTGCGGTGCGAACCTCGTAGCCCGAGGCGAAAGCGTGACAGGTGTCGAGGCAGACCCCGACCCAGGGGTCGTGGAGTCCGTCCAGCATCGCCCGCAGCTCCTCGAACCGGCCGCCTCCAACGCCGTCCGGAAGCGCTCGACCCGCTCCTCGTCGAGGTTGGGCGATCCCCAGTAATGGGGCGGGGTGGGGGTGGACCTGGATCGCCTCCGCGCCCATGGCGGCCGCTCGCGGAAATGCCAGGTGGAGGCCGCCGATGGCTTCGACGTGGGCACCGAGGATGGGCACCGCATCAGTCTGCCGCATCGCCGGCCGAGGCGAGCCGCCGATCGAGATGGACGTGCCGTGGCACCCCGGAGGGACGGGGGGCCCGCCCCCAGTTGGTACATTGCGGTGCCAGCTCATGGCTGATGTCGGACCTGGACCTGCCGCTCAGGGACCGGGTCTCCCGGGAGCCGGACGAGCCCCATGTCGCGATCGTGAGAGGGAGGGATCACGTAGTGCTGGATGCGGCCCTCGACCATCTCGATGCGCGCCCCGACCGCCGGGCGCTGGCCATCGTCGGCCTGCCCCGGGAGGTACCTGACCTGGAGCTGCTGGCCGGCCGCCGTCTGCTGGTTTGCGACGGCGACCGGGCCCGGATGACCGAGTTCGCCGAGGCCGGGATGGCGGTGGGCGCGGAGGTGGAATGGCTGCACTCGGACCGGCCTGACTTCGATCGGATCGCTAGATGAATGATTCCGATTGCTCAGTGGTCACCGGCGACCCGCGAGCGCTTGCCGGGGGCTTCGACGAGCCAGTTGCGCCAGATCGCGGCGGTGCGGGCGAGCAGGCGTCGAGCGACCCGGGCGATGACCCCGGCGGGGGTTCGCCCGCCGTGCTCCTCCAGACCGAGCTGGCCCTTGAGGGGCACCCCATCGAGGGATCCCCATCGGAGCATGCTCCGATGGGGTGCCCCGATACGCCTCCCGATGGGGACCCCTGGGAGCACTCGACCGTCTCCCGGGAGGCGTCACAGGGCACCGGGGTGGAGTCGAGCCGCCGGAGCTGATCCCACCACGAGGGGGTGAGCCCGGCCAGATGACGGATGGCGTGGGCGAGCAGCCTGGCCGCGGCTTGCAGGCGCTGGTTGTCAGCGGGCTGCTGGGGCAGGTCGGGGAAGAGGTGGCCGAGCCGATGCCTCGCGAAGCGCCGCCAGCGGCGCTCGGAATTGAACCCGAGCAGGACCTGGGCCAGGGCCAGGCAGACCAGCTCGGCATCGGAGAGGCGAGGCGGCCGGGACCGCGGCGGACGCCGAGCAGGATGAAGAGGTCGTCGATGGCGACGTACCGTGCCCTGATGAGGGTGTCGAGTTGGGATTGCACATACCTCTTCTCGGCACCCTCGCCCGGTTGGTTACGGCCTGCTTCCCCTCAATAGCCAATTCGGAATCATTCATCTCGGTGAGGCCGACGCGGGGATCGTGTACGTGACCGACGTCAAGTCCGCTGGGAGCTCGGTGGCGGGAGTCCAGATCCCGGACAACCTGAACATCATCGCCGACGATCCGATCGTGGAGCTGAAGTCGGCCCAGAACCCGACCGCGGCCAGGGACTTCATCAACGTGGTCCTGAGCGCCCAGGGGCAGCAGGTGCTCAAGAGCTACGGCTTCATCCCCGTCCGCTGAGCGGCTCGTGGCACGCCCCTCTCCTCAGCCGTTCAACCCGGTCCTGACCACGCTGGCCGGGCTCGGCGCGCTGTTCTTCGTGCTGCCGCTGGTCGGCCTGCTGGTGCAGACGCCGTGGAGGTCGGCGCCGGCCATCCTCGCCGACCCGGGCGTCGCGAGCGCGCTCGAGCTGTCCCTGATCGCCTCGCTCGCCTCCACCGCCCTGGCCTGCCTGCTCGGCGTCCCCCTGGCCTGGGTCCTGGCCCGCCTCCGCTTCCCCGGCAAGGGGCTGCTGCGGGGGATCACGACCCTGCCCATGGTGCTGCCGCCGGTGGTCGGCGGGGTCGCCCTCCTGCTCGCCTTCGGCCGGCGCGGTCTGATCGGCGGCCCACCCCTGCCAGGTCGAGGTTGGTCCGCGATCGGGGCCCCCCTCCCTGGAGCCACGACGGGGTCGTCCCGGGCGTGGGCCACGGACGAGCGCCGAGCCGGCGGAGAGGTCGCCCGGCGGGCCGGCGGCCGCCGGCCCGCCGGTCAGGACGTGAGCTCGGCCTCGAGCCTCCGGGCGACGCGCTCGATGCGCTCGGTGGCCTCGCGGGCCACGCCCGCCACGGCCGGGCTCTCCACCACCGCCAGCGCCGCCTCCGGGTCCAGGAAGCGGGCCACCGTCCCCCCGTCCGCCGACTCCAGGACCACGTTGCAGGGCAGCAGGACCCCGACCGCCGGATCGGCCTCCAGAGCCCGGTGGGCCAGGCGGGGGTTGCAGGCGCCCAGGATCCGGTAGGGCCGGAACTCCGCCCCCAGCTTCTGGCGCAGGGTCTCGCGGACGTCGATCTCGGTGAGCACGCCGAAGCCCTCCTCGACCAGCAGCTCGCGCAGGCGCCGCTCCGCCGTGACCATGTCCGCTGGGACCTCGACGGTGAACCCGTGTCGCTCGCGTCGCATCATCGTTCCTCCATTAATACTGTACCCCCTAGGGTATAAGCGTCCGGAGACGGCGGAGGACGCTCGATGGACGAGGGACGAGCTCGAAAGGCGCCACCAGGCCACGGCGATGGCGGCCCACCCCGAGACGCCGAGGTACAGGCCGGGCGAGACCCCGCGCAAGCCGGCCGACCGTGCCCGCCGCTCCATCGCCGGACCGTGGTCCTCCCGACCCCGTCTCGGCGGCGAGGAGCCGGTGCCGGGCGGCGCGGCACTCGGGGCCCAGCCGCCCTGGGCCGTCGGCCGTCTCCTCTCCCCACCGCGCGATGAGCCGCCGTGGGCGGAGTTCGCCTTCGCCGTCGACGTCACCGCCCGGTCCGAGCGCGACGGGCGAGCGCTGGCCGCCTGCGTTCCACCTTCCAGCCCGAGTGACCACCCCCTCCCGATCCGCTGCGCGACGGATCGGCACCAGGGCCAGCTGCTCCGCGTCACCGCCGTCGAGGTGTTGGGCTTCGCCTCGCCGCCGCTCAGCGGTCCCACGCCGGTCCCGCCCGGCCGACCGAACCCCTCCGCCCGCCCTCACGGATTGGTCCGCCCGGCGGCACCCTCCACCACCCGCTCCACGAAGCTGGGCTCGGGCAGCGCGCCCTCGAAGCTCACCCGGTCGTTGATCACCACCTTGGGCACCCCGTAGACCTGGTAGCGCCGGGCGACGAGAGGGAACTCGGCCACCTCGATCACCTCCGCCGTCACCCGGTCGCTCTCGACCGCCATCTGGTGGGCCAACCTGGCCGCACGTGGGCAATAGGGTCAGGTGGGCGTGACCAGGACCTTGACCTCGACCGGGCCGGGAAGGGACCTCAACCGCTCGCGGGTGACGGCGGAAAGGGCGGTGGAGCCGCGCGAGACGTCGCCCAGGGCCTCGAGCAGGACCGCGAACTCGTAGCCGGCGGGCACGCCCACGTAACGCAACATGCCCGCGTTCCGCCCCTCCAGAACCATGGTGGGGATGTGCTCCACTCCCAGTCGCCGGGCCTCGTCGGCGTCGGCGACCAGGTCCCGCACCTCCAGCCGCAGTCGGTCGGACAGCTCCGTCAACTCTCGGAGCAACTGCTCGGTTTCGCGACAGGTCTCGCACGGAACCGTGGGCGCGCCCAGAGGCGAGGTCGACTGGGTGAAGAGCCGCACGGTCACGCTCCCCTCCAGCCGCTTCGCCAGGTGGTCTCGGACCTGCATTCGTTCACGCTGGCCCAGCAACGCCATGGTCGCCCTCCTGTCCTGGTCGAACCCCGCCGCCCGGTTCGTCGTCGATGCTTCGAGACTGCCACCTCTCAGCGCCGCCCCCCAAGTGTCGAACGTCCCCGACCGCCCGGGACCTCCGCCGGCGCCCCCCTCCGCCTCGAGCACGGAGCTCGGCCGGCGCTTCCCGAGCGACCTCCCGTCGCCGCGGCGGAGCCCTGGTCATCCCACTGTCATCCCGCGCCCGCCGAGGGCGAGCGGGGAGCGCGTCCGCCACCCCCCTGCCCGGAGCGTGAGGGACGTCGGTCACAGGCGGACCGGCCGCCGGCCCCTGCCCGGCCACCTGCTGGAGCGAGAGCCCGAGCCACAGCCGGCCATCCGCCGGCGACCTGGAATACCCAGATACCCTGGGGGGTATAAGCCGACGTGGAGTACCGAGATCTCGCCGAGCTGCTGGCGGCGCTCCGGCGCATCGAGGGCCAGGCCCGGGGCATCCAGCGGATGATCGAGGAGGGACGGCCCTGCGACGAGGTGGTGCGGCAGGTGTCGGCCATGCGCGGCGCCGTCGATCGCTTCAACCACCGCCTGGTCGCCAGCAACCTCCGGGCCTGCCTGGAGGACGCCCAGCTGGGGCCGGAGCTGAGACACCGCCTGGAGGTCGGCCTGCGGGCGTTGTCCGAGATCCGCAGTTGAACGGTCGAAGCGAGGTGATGACATGGGCCTGATCGACGAGGGGACCAGGCAACAGCTCCGGGAGCGCCTGGCCGCAAGCCTGGAGGGCACGGTCGAGCTGCGCCTCTACCGGCGTCCGGGCAGCGGTCGGCTGGTCCTCCCCAGCGGGCTGGGCTGCCCGACCTGCGACGCCGCCGAGGAGCTGGCGCGGACGCTGACCGAGATCGCCCCCGACCGGCTCCGCCTGACCGTGGTCGACGTGAGCCGGCAGCCGGCGGAGGTAGAGGTCGTCCCCAGCCTGACCGTGGGCGTCCCCGGCGACGAGAGCCGGATCGTGTTCCAGGGCCTGCCCGCCGGATACGAGTTCGCAACCCTGCTCGACGCCGTCGAGCGCGCCTCCCGGGGCGAGCACGGGCTCTCTCCGGACACCCTGACCTGGCTGGAGGGCCTGCGCAGCGAGGTCGAGCTGATGGTCTTCGTCACCCCCGGCTGCCCCTACTGCCCCCAGGCCGCCTCCATGGCCAACCGCATGGCTCTGGCCTCGTCCCGGGTGCGCTCACTGGTGGTGGAGGCCAACGAGTTCCCCGAGCTGGCCGACCGGTACCGGGTGCAGGGGGTACCGAGGACGGTGGTGAACCGCACCGGGGCCTTCGTGGGGGCGCTGCCGGAGGCGAGCTTCGTGGCCTCGGTGCGCAGCCTGACGACCGGGGAGGCCGCCTAACCGCCGAGCCGGGCTCCGGGGCCGCCCCGATCCGGAGGGGCGGGGCGAGCGCCGTCTCCCCCGCCCAGCGGCCGCGCCGCCTGTGCCATGCTCAGGTCTGATGGCGCCGTCCTTCCCCTCCATCCCCGTCCACCTGGAACTGGGCCGCAAACGGACCTTCGCCTGCGCGGTCGACTGGCCGGGCTGGTGTCGCTCGGCAAGGGATGAACTGGGAGCCCTGGAGGCGTTGGTCGCCGTCGCCCCCCGCTACGCCCCGGTGGCGGCGGAGGCG
>Ga0209810_1002517_pt1 | contig 21712 bp, 18 predicted proteins | sample Coa_R1_7_FD_187159 | JGI IMG/M metagenome (GOLD analysis project Ga0209810, IMG submission 187159) | Surface soil microbial communities from Centralia Pennsylvania, which are recovering from an underground coalmine fire - Coalmine... | ecosystem: Environmental > Terrestrial > Soil > Unclassified... | reverse complement strand
TTTATGGTTGGCATCAAGCGCACCTCGCTCCTGCACCTGCAATTCGCCGTTGTGTTCTCGCTGGCGATTGTGATAGCCACGCTCGTTACCAGGCTCACATGACACCTCCCTCGCTCGTGCCTGCGATGCTCGCCTTATAGAGAATGTGATGCGGAAAATGTGCAAAGGGCATTTTCCGCATCACATTCTCTATTCCTGGTGCGGCGGAGCCGGGCGAAGGACCGGCGTGGAAAAGCGGGGCCGCTGAGCATCAGTTGGCGTCATCGAGACAGGCCCCAGCGCTCGCGTACACGCCGCTCAAGCGGGCTAAAGATCAACCCGTCGATACTGATGCCGATAACGATGATGATGAGCATGACGGCGAAAACCTGCGCGGTATCGTTGAGGTCGCGCCCGTTTTCCAATAGCGTTCCCAGGCTCAACGTCTGGTAGAGCAGCTCGGCGGCCATGAGCGAGCGCCAGGCGAAGGACCATCCCTGCTTGAGACCGGTGAGGATGGAGGGCAGTGCCGCCGGCAGGATAACCTGTGTTGACAGGGCAATCCCGCGCGCACCCATGTTGCGCGCGGCTTTGAGGTAGAGCGGCGGCGTATTCTTCACGCCGGCATCCACGCCGAGCGTAATCGAGAAGAGCGCGCCCATCACCACGACAAAGATCATCGCCTGCTCGGTTAGCCCGAGCCAGAGCAGTGCAAGCGGGATCCAGCATACGCTGGGTAACGCCTGTAGCCCCAGGATCAGCGAGCCGAGCGTCTCGTCGATGATGCGGTTGCGTCCGATCACCAGGCCGAGCGTTACGCCTGCGATCAGCGATATCCCGTAGCCAGACACAAGACGGCGCAGGCTCACGAGGATCGCGATAATAAACGAACCACTCGCGAATCCGCTGGCGAGGGTGCTGCCTACAGTCGTCGGGCCGGGCAGGAGATAGGAAGGCCAGATACCGCTGCGCGCCAGCCCCTCCCATATCAGCAGCAGGATCACATAGAATGCGACTATGCGCAGCGTTCTGGCCCACGACCAGCCGCCCGCGTTTTGGGCCGTTACGTTAAGTGTGCGCGCCATTCTCATCCTCCTGTTCCTGGCTCTCCATTGAGCCGCGCAGCACGGTCAAAATCTCCGCTGCCTTGTCGACAAGGAAATGGTTTTCCAGCGAGCGCGGACGTGGCAGATCGATGCGGAATTCGCGCACAATACGGCCTGGGCGCGGCGAAAAGACCACCACACGATCCCCCAGCGCCACGGCCTCGCGCACATTGTGGGTGACGAAGATCACCGTCTTGCGCGTCGCTGCCCAGATCGACTCCAGTTCCGCGTGCAGGCGGTCACGCGTCAGGGCATCCAGCGCGCCGAAGGGTTCGTCCATCAGCAGAACGGCGGGATCGATTGCCAGCGCGCGGGCAATGGCGACACGCTGGCGCATGCCGCCCGAGAGCTGGTGAGTGAAGCTGCGCTCAAAGCCTTTCAGATGCACCAGTTCGATGAACTTACGTGCGATGTCCGCGCGCTGAGCCGCCGGAATGCTGATCTGGCGCAGGCCAAACTCGACATTGCGCTGCACATCGAGCCAGGGGAAGAGCGCGGCTTCCTGAAATAGCAGTACGCGGTCTGTGCCAGGGCCGCTCACCTCTTTTCCGTTTGCCTGCACTGTGCCGCTGCTGGCCTCTTCCAGTCCGGCGATGATGCTGAGCAGCGTTGATTTGCCGCAGCCACTGGGGCCGAGGAAGCAGACGAACTCGCCCGGGGCAATCCCCAGATCTATCGTTCGCAGCGCTTCGACCACGCGACCATGACTGATAAAGGTCTTGCTGACGCCATCGATGCGGAGTGCGATGCCCGCTCCTGGCGCCGGCTGCCCGGCATGCTGTTTATAAAGGAGTGTTTGCTGGCGCATAGCTGGCTCTGGCCTTCCTTTCTCTATCAACTGGCTACCCGGGGCAGCCCTTTGGCGGAAAGCACCGCGTTGAGGGGCGCCAGATCGATGAGGCCGCTCAGGTCCGGTTTGCTGGCACCCAGGAAGCCCAGAGAATACGCGCTGTCGGATGCCTCAAGGATCGTTTGCGCAAGCGGGTCGTAGGTAATATCAAGATCATTAAAAGCGGCATTCAGGACGGCATTCGACAGCTCCTTGCCGGTCATGCGCTTGAGTTCGCTATTGATGATCGTTCTGGCACTGGCAGGGTTGCTCTTGATATACTGAACAGTATCTACGTCAGCCTGCAAGAATCTGCCAACCAGGTCGGGATGCTGATCGAGAAACTTCTTGCTCACGATGACAGTGGTCGTGGAGAACTGGTGATCGGGCCACAGGGAACGCTCATCGAGGAAGATCCGCCCCTGATCCTCAACGACGAGCCGCGACGCCCAGGGTTCGGGGACCCAGGCCCCATCGATCTGGCCTTGCCTGAACATCGTCAGGATATCAGCATTCTGCGCCGGGATAACCTGGACCGTGCCGCCCTTATCGGCTGGTTTCAGGCCGTTTTGCTGTAAGTAGTGACGCAGCGAGACATCTTGAGTGCCGCCGAGCTGGGGATCGGCAATCTTTTTGCCGTTCAGGTCTCTGGCGCTCTGAATGTGTGCGCCGGGTCGCACGACAAAGAGCACGCCCCCACTTGAGGCGCCTGCGATGATGCGCAGCGCCGCACCGTTACTCTTGACATAGCCGTTGACCGCCGGGTTGGGGCCGACAAAGCCGATATCGATATCGCCGGCAAAGAGCGCTTCGATCTCCGCAGGACCGGCATTGAAGGTCTTGATATCCAGCGCGACATCGGGGCCAAGCGCCTGCTTGAAGGCGTTGCGCGCTACTCCGACAATGGCTACAGCGTGCGTCATATTAGGAAAATAACCGAGATGTACTGTTACTTTGTTGCTGTTGCTATTGCTGGAAGTCGCATTGCTGCCACATGCGGCGCAGACGAAGCTAAAGAGCGTAAGCAAGGCTATGAGCGATAAGCAACGTTTAAAGAACTGCTTCAACATCCATCTCTCCTTTTGTATGGAAAAAAGTCCTGATTCGTGTATCCGCTGCGATAATTCGGCCTGCCACTGCCTTAATAGAAACACTACCATACTCCTGACATTCTTTCAAGTTATTTTAATAATTACTTTTGATTATGATATGAATTGTGGTTATTTTAACCATTCGATATGGTTATTATACATGCAGAGATGTTTTAGCTCTGGGATGCAGAAGTTCGGAGCGGCTGGCCTGGCCTTCCTGCTGCCCGGAGAATACGGCAGCCAGTTTTGACATGCTTCGCATGCGCGGATGGAACAGGATATTCCGTCATCAGGGAGGAAAGAGTGCAGAGGGAGCCAGCGAGCCTGGCAATGTCTTCTAATGAAGGGCAGGCTCGCTGACTTGCGGGGAACCCGGGACACGGGAGGTGTTATGCAATCGCAATCAGCTCAGGCATTCTCCTCCGCCGGCGCACTGGCAGCGGGACGTTGGGAAAACAGAGCCTTTTTCCTCTCTTCCTTGCTCTTACCGAAGCGCAGGTAAAGAGAAGGGACGATGAACAGGTTGAGTATCGTCGAAGTAACCAGGCCGCCCAGAATGACTATTGCCATCGGGTGCGCTATCTCATGGCCGGGGATAGCGCCGGAGATCGCCAGTGGCACCAGGGCAAGGCCCGCCGCCAGCAGGGACAGCGGGATCGCCACCAGGCTAATCAGCGCGGTCCGCCAGGAGAAGAGAAAGAGATAGAGCGCCAGTGCGACGAGGAGAAAGCCGATGAACAGGGCATTGGTAAGATTTCCAACGGCCATTTCGATGAAGCTGGCGGGCCGGAAGATGCTCGTATCAACCTGTATCCCGGAGAGACCGGGCCGCAGTTCATCGAGCTTTGCTTCGATACCCTGCGTCACTTCCAGCGTATTAGCCCCGGGCGCTTTCTCGATGACGAGCAGCAGGCCGGGGTCGATGTTGAGGATAACCCGACCATCATGACGCGACTCGTTGCCGAGAGGGGCTGGAGGATAACAGGCGGTTGCGCCACGTTGGGCAGCGCATACGCCAGACCCAGGCGCTCGCTCACCAGCTGCCGGGCTTGCATGATATCGGTGCCAGGTTGGAAGTAGAGGGTGATCGACGACAGCCCGGGTACCGACGTGGAGCGGATGGATTGTAACCACGGCGTCCCGTTCAGCAACTCCTCCTGGTTGAGGGTAATCAATTCTTCCACTTCGGAGGCCGAGAGTCCGAGGGCCTCGGTCTGCACCTGCACATATGGCGGCGCGAACTCGGGCAAGGCATCTACCGGCATGGTGCGTAGCTGGTTGATGCCAATGAGGATCATCGCTACAGCGAGCGCAATCACGACGAGCCGGAACCTCATGCTCCATTCAATGATCCAACGCATCATGGCATGAGACCTCCTGTAACAGTTGATTCCACAACATTGAATGAACTCCTTTGCTTTTTGCTCCTCCATGCCGATAAGAGTGTGCCTGATCCCTGGCACCATCGCCTGCTCACGCCTGCGGCGCTCGCCTTTATAGCTATTGTGTGGAAACATGCGCGCAGCACATGTTTCCACACAATAGCTGCTCCTTGCGCGGCGCGGCCGCGTGAGCACCCGGCAATGGGCACGAGGAGGATGTTGAGAATCAGATGCCCTCTAAGGATAGGTCTGATGCTCAGTGCACTGGCCGGGCGCTGGTGCTGGCGATCAGACACATTCTAAATACCGAGGGAGCACCGGGACAAAAACCTACAATACGATTAAGAAGAGCCGAACTGGACTTTAGATAAAACAGAAGTGGTGTTTTCAGGATCTCTTCTAGTATTCAGGATCAAGCGGAGAAAAGCCTATCCTCATCAGGGGTGTTCTTCTTCCCTCTTTGGGAGAGGGGGGAACCTGCTCAAAAGGAGAGGCAGGAGGAGGTTTTCTCAAGGCTCATTGCCCTCTTCCACAGCAGAGCCAGATGGATTGGGGATGGGAAAGCGGACGCGAAGACACGTTCCCTGTGCCGGGGCGCTCTCAATGGCACAGGTGCCACCCAGCGAGGCCGCCCGCTCCTGGATTGACTTGAGCCCAAAGTGGCCGGGATATGGCAGGGTCGGATCAAATCCTTCCCCATCATCGCATATTTCCAGGATCAAATCTTCGCCCTGCCTGCTCAGGTGGAGGAGAACGGTGCGGGCATGGGCGTGCTTGATAATATTGTGCAAAGCTTCCCGGGCGATACGATAGCATGCCTGTTTGCGTTCCAGAGAGAGGTCCGGTTCCTCGCATAATTGTACATCAACCGAGAGTTTGTAGCGGGCGCGCAGGATGGATGCCTGCCTGTCCAGCGCGGCCACGACTCCTTCGGTGGCGATGGATTCGGGCTGTAGCTCGAAGATCAGAGCACGCATCTCGGCCAGACCGGCCTCGGTCAGCGCGATGACGTACTCCAGCGGGGCAATCGCTTCCTTTGGATCGTCCTCAAGAGCTTCGCGGGCGGTGTGTGCTCCCAGGCTGATGCCATAAAGCGCCTGAGAGACTGAATCGTGTAGCTCGCGCGCGAGGCGCTGGCGTTCCCGCAGCACCGCCAGTTCTTGCGCCTGCTCGGCGAGCAGACGTATTTCGCTTTCCCTGCTCTTCGCCTGTTCAAGATGACGGCGCAGCAGCGCGGCCAGCAGCCCGGTCAGGATGGCTGTGATCAGGAAGACCAGCGGATCGAGCAGGTCATCCAGAACGGTGAAGGATAACGTGTCGGACAGGGGGGCCAGAAAGAAGTCAAAGGCGATACTGGCGAGCAGGGCCGCCAGAATGGCCGCATAGCGTCCTCGTGTGCTGGCTAATACAACGATGACGAGCAGGTAGGTCAGTGGGCTACTTGGAAGGCGTGGATACAGATGGGCGTTGGCAATGATAATGGTGACGAGAGCGATCCCTGTCAGGGCCAGGATGCTATCCCTCACATAGCGCTGCCATAGCGGCCCGGCTTGCTGAAAGCGGCGTTCGTCGCGCTCCGGCCTGCTCGCTCTGCCTGCTTGTGTGCTGTTCTCCTGGCCCAGTTCGCGCACAGTCTGCTGCCTCCCTCTGCGCTCAAGACCGGGGAGAAATAATGCCCAGCCGAATAGCTGTAATCACTGCCTGCGTTCGGCTCTGGACACCGAACTTGCTCAGAATATGACGGACATGAAATTTGACGGTCTCTTCAACCAGATGCAGGGCACGCGCGATCTCTTTATTCGAATGTCCTGCTGCAAGCAGGCGCAGCACATCCATTTCACGGGGAGTCAAGGGGTTTGGTTGCTCTGACATACGTAGAGCACTCAGCAGATAGGCGGAGGCTTGTGGAGAGAGCGGGATCTGCCCGGAGGCAGCGGCTTTGATAGCGGTGAGCAGATCAGCGGCGCGCGTATCCTTGAGCAGATAGCCAATCGCGCCTGCTCGAATAGCCTCGACCACCGAGGCTCGTTCCAGAACGCTGGTAAGGGCGAGTACTTCGGTCTCTGGTAATTCTTCGCGGATCGTCCGTGTCGCGGCAATCCCATCCACGACAGGCATGAGCAGATCCATGATGACGACATCGGGCCGCAGGAGTCTGGCTTGCTCAATCGCGCTGGCTCCATCTTCCGCCTCCCCCACCACCTCCAGATCCGGGTCACGAGCGAGGAACATTCGCAGTCCTTCCCGCACGACGCTGTGGTCGTCGGCAATCAGCACCCGAATCACCATCGTTGTCCTCCTTTTGCGCACTATCCTGACGGTTCGTCCAATCTCTATACGGTGGAAACAGGATCTTTTAGATTACAGTTTCCCGAAGCTCTCCCGTTCCCTTCTCGCACATCCCACCACGAATGGCAAGGAGCGAGAGGGATGTCTCTCTTGAACCCGGGCAAGTGCCTCGTGTAGCAACGTCAATGTCCAGCTCAACTCGTCCGGTCCATGATAAGAGCGCCAGGCTCAGACTCTCTCGGTAATGGGTCGCTATCGCGGGTGAGGATGCAGATCCCTGTGTTTCTTTGCCATTTTTTGCTATTATGGCAATGACAGATTTTCAGCGCTTGCCTGCTATGAAGCAGAGATGATAGAAGCCGGGAGAAGGCCATGAACTTGCAGAACTTACGCGTTTTCCTCAAGGTTGCCGAACTGGAGCATATTACACACGCCTCCGTGGAGTTGAACCTGAGCCAGCCGGCGGTAACGAAGACGATTCAGAGCCTGGAACACGAGGTGGGGCTTGAACTGATTGAGCGCCAGGGGCGGCGTATTGTGCTCACACATGCCGGACGCGTACTCCAGAGCTATGCGCGCCAGATATTCGCGCTGGAGCGAGAAATGGAGGAGGCGCTGGCGGCACTGCGGGATATCGAGGCGGGCGAGGTGACGCTGGCGGCGAATACGACGGCAGGCGTCTATCTCCTGCCGCCGATTGTAGCCCGTTTCCGCGCGCGCTATCCGCAGGTGACGCTCAACATTTCGATCATGAATTCGCAGGAAATCGTAGAAGAGACGCTGAACTGGAACCTGGATTTCGGGCTGGTGGAGCGCGAAGCTTCGCATCTGCCGCCGGGCTTGAAGGTGACGGTCTTTGCCTACGACGAACTCATCCTGGTGGTCGCGCCGGAGCATCGCTGGAACGGGGTGCTTTCGCTGCGACCAGAGGCTCTGGGCAAGGAGGAACTGATCTTGCGCGAGCAGGGAAGCGGCATTCGCGAGGTGATCGAACAGGCTTTGCTGGCCCACAACGTTATCGTGCATCCCCTGCTTACCCTGACCGATAATGAGGCGATCAAGCAGATGGTAATGAGTGGGGTGGGTGCGGCCATCGTCTCCTCGCTCTCTGTGCAGAGGGAACTGGCGAATGGCGATTTAGTGCAGGTGCCCATCGAAGGTCTCGAACTGCATCCACAACTGAGCCTCATCCAGCGCGCCGATAAGCAGTTGTCGCGCGCGGCGCAGGCTTTTTGTTCGTTCCTGCGCCCCGCGCTCGATAGAGAGGTTGACGTTGAGGACTAAATCATTTTCAGGCCAGAGATGGCAATTACCGTTGCCAGCACAGGGCGCATGAGTTTGTCGGGCATATACTTGCTCAACTTGCTGCCGATGAATACTCCGGGCAGAGAGCCGAGCAGCAGCAGTATGACCAGGTTCCAGTTGATCGTGTTGGCGATCAGGTAGCCGATAGAGCCTGCGGCCAGCAGCATGAAAGCCTGGAAAATGTCGGTCCCTACCAGATCTTTCGGGCCAAGTTTGGGGAACATGAAGGCCAGCGATACGATTATCAATGTGCCGCTGCCAACCGAGGTCAGGCCGACGAGGAAGCCGACGACGGCGCCGATCAGCGCGGTCACGATGGGGCGATAGCGCTTCTCCCAGCGGGCGCTGCCCTCACTGGCGTTCTTGCTCTCTTCCCCGGATGCTGGCCGCTTCGCGGCGTTCCTGCGCTCCAGGCGCTTCATCAGCAGCGGCTTCACCACTAATAACACTGCGACCATGAGCAGCGTGAAGCCCAGCGCACGCAGCATAAAGCCGTTAATGAAGTCGCCGTAGTGCTTGCGCAGGTATTGAACCATGCTCACACTCAACAGCGTGGCCGGCACACTGCCGCAGGCAAGCCAGAGCGCGACCTTGAAGTTCACGGTTTTCTGACGGATATGAATAATCGAGCCAACGGCTTTGGTTACGGTGGAGTAAGCAACATCGGTGCCGACTGCCCATACAGGAGGGATGCGGAAGAGAAGGATCATGATCGGCGCTAATAGCGATCCGCCGCCCATGCCCGTCAATCCAACCAGAATCCCGATCAATAAGCCCGCCAGCGAAATACGATAGTCCAACATACGACCTCCGGTAAGAATTGTTACGATCCTTTGGGAAATATATCCTCAAATCTGTTTATCGGATGAAACAATTGTTACATTTATGTATCAGAGCATACACGAAACCAGGTCAGATGTCAATGTACAGATTGTCCATTAGCCCGATCTGGTTATGATTAATATTCCTCATAGTCATATATTGAGATAATGGGAGGGACCACAGTAAAAGCGAGCGGGCAGCCGGGTATCAGATATTCTCTAGAACAGCGTCGGGGCTGTTACCAGCGGGCTGAGTTTGCGTGGAGAGCCGTCACGATGGAAGAGGTAGGGGTTGAGCAGGCCCGCTTCATCGGTTGGCGCCAGCCCGGCCTCATCAATGAAACGCGAGGGCAGGGCTTCGCCGCCGCGATAGCGCAGAATGCAGGAGAGGAAGAGCAGTTTTTGTGCGCGCGTGAAGGCGACATAGGCCAGGCGCCGTTCTTCTGCCATACCTGATGCCGCAATCGGCCCATCTTCCGCCATCGTGAAGGAGAGGCGGTGCGGGAAAATGCCTTCGGTCAGGCCCATCACGAAGACTACCGGACTCTCCAGCCCCTTTGCCTTGTGGACGGTCAGCAGGCTTACGCAGTCGCGTTTATTCTTGCGATTATCCTCCGCCTGCTCCTTGAGCTGCGTCATGGCGTGCAGGAAATGGCGGAGCGTATGGTGGCGCTGCGCGATGTGCGTCAACTCCTCAAGCTCCTCATAGCGGCCCTCAAGCTTCATCTCCTCGTCGTGTGCTGGCGTTTCGGCGTCCTCCTCCTGGTTCTCCCTGTGGCGGCTATCGTAATGATGGAGGTGCGTATCGTAGGCCAGGCGGCGGATAAGGTTGATCGCCTGTGCTGGCTGGTTGTCGCAGCCGGCCCATACACGCTGGATCAGGGCGACGAAATCTTTGATGCCGAGCTGGTATTCCGCCGGAATCATGTAGGGGTGCTCCTCGCAGAACTGGAGCAGAGGACGCCCGCCCGCGTAGGCCGCGAGTGTGGCAAAGAGCGTTGGCGTGAACCTGTGTGACGTTTTGCCGGTGCGCGCGAAATAGTCGCCGGAAGGGATATTCGCTACCACGCGGAAGGCGGCGTTCTGCTCACCGCAGTGGATGGGCGTGAAAACCTCGTCCCACTTGAGGGGCTGCGGCCCGCTGCGCGCGGCGAGATATTCCTGGTGCATGCGCACGCCGTCGATCAGCGCCAGGTAGGCCAGCATATCGCGCGTCGTCTTGCGCTTGAAAAACGACGAGCCGCCCACTGTGCGATAGGGGATGTTCGCGCGGGCCAGCGCAATTTCGAGCGAGGCGAGGTGGTGATTTGTGCGCGAGAGCACGAAGATATCGCGATATGAGAAGCGCTCCCCTGGCCCTGCGGGGACGCGCACCAGCCTGGCAATCCGCGCTGCGATACCGTGTGCCTCGCTCTCCTGGTCATCGTAGGCGGTCACGCACACCGGCGCGCCGTCCGGCTGTGTGGCACGCAGCACCTTTTCGAAGCCGGGCGTGGTGTCGTTGTGCGCGATCAGGCGGTTGGCGGCGGCGAGGATCTGCGGCGTTGAGCGATAGTTATGCTCAATACGGTAGATCTTGCCCGTAGGATACATGCTCTGGAACGAGAGAATAGACGCCTCCGGGCTGGCGCCACGAAATTGATAGATGGCCTGGTCCGGGTCGCCCACGACCACCACGTTATGCTGCGGCGCGGCAAGATACTGGATCAGTCGGTACTGTGACGGGTTGGTGTCCTGCGTCTCGTCAACCTGAAGGTAGTGATAGCGGCCCTGCCAGGTCTTGCGGAACCTGGGGCTGCTTTCGAGCAGCGTCAGCGGTACATAGATGAGGTCGGAGAGATCATAGCGCTGCTCTTTCTGCTTTGTCTCCTCGTAAAGCACGAAAAATTCCTGGTATCTCGCGGCCAGTTCTGGCTCGATGCCCAGGTGGGAGCGGAAGAAGGGCGCGGACTCCTTCGGCCTGACCAGGCCCTCTTTAGCGCGATCTATGGCTCTGAGCACGTCGGTGATCTCGACATCCCAGTTCATGCCGCGCGAACGATTGCTGCGCCAGGGGCGAATGATGTCTTCAGCGAGCCATTGGCGAGGATCGCCGCTGAGCAAGTGCTGGTTGAGTTCCTGCGGCGTCCATTGCAGCTTCTCGCGTAACATCTGGTGCCCCAGGCCATGAAAGGTGACGACACGCAGCGGCTTGATCTCCTTTGCCGTCAGGCCGCGCTCCCTCAATGCTCTATGCGCGCGCTTCTCCATCTCATCGGCGGCGGCGCGTGTGAAGGTCACGCAGAGGATGGTTTCGGGCGCGATACCCTCATCGGCGACGAGGCGCACGAGTCGTTGCACAAGGATGGCGGTTTTGCCGGTGCCGGCGGCGGCGATGAAGGCGGCGGGGCCGCTGGTGTGGGCGATAGCGTCCGCCTGCTGCGGATTGGGGGTAAAGAGGGTGGTCGAGGATATACGTTTTCCTGTTTGCTTTCTTGCTCCTTGAGAAACCATTCTCCAATCGCTTCCTAGCTTGTTCCATAATATCGAGTCACGGAAAAGTACTATAACACGTTGTGGCGCGGGTTGGCAATAATAGGAAAGACGGCCTCACCCGTGAGGTGTATAATGAAGCGAGTGCGTCGGAGGGCGCACCCGGGTGCGTGCAGGCAACCAGACATCGTATGTTATAATGCGGCCTGTATCCTCGATAGAAAAGATAAAGAGAAGCGCATGTTCCGAAAATTAAAGGCGATAGAGATAGCGGAGGGGGCGCTGCTGGCCGATATCGTGGTCATTTTTCAATTGTTGATCATCTACCTTCCGGTGGGCGGAGGATTTTTTCGCACGCTCAACTTTATCGTCTTCGCGATACTGGTGCTGCGGCGCGGCCTCTACGTTGGTAGCATGGGGCTGTGCGTGGCGATGTTTCTCATCGGCGTGGTGGCCGGGCCTCAATATACTATCCTGCTGCTGCTGGAGGGGCTGGGCGGGCTTTTTCTTGGCGTGACCATGCGGCATCGCTGGCGGCATATCCCCCTGCTCTTTGTGGGGATCACTGCCGGCGCCCTCACCCTCTTCGTGCTGCTCTGGCTGCTCTCGCTGGTATCAAGTTTGCCCATGAACGATTTTGTGGTCCAGTTGCGCCAGGTGTACCAGGCTGTCATGCCGGTCATCGGCCAGGTAGCGGCGAAGATTGGCCTGGGCGTGTGGTGGCGACAGAGCCTCTATCCCGCTGTGGCGTGGGTGGCAGCGCTGCTCTTCACCTACTGGGTAGCCGCGCTCTACCTTGCCATCTGGTTGATACTGTGTCCTTTTGTCACCCTCGTCTATACTGTGACCAACTTTTTTGTGCGCGTCTTCGGCTACGATGTGCGCCCATTTCCTGATGGCAAAATCAACTGGCTGCTGTGGCGCATACAGCGACGCGTGGTCAGGATAGCCGTAAGACGGCGTATGTTGAGAAAGTCCGGTGCCCGAGCATGAGTTCAACGCCGCTCATTGATATACAACAGATTAGCTATTCCTACATGCTCCCCAGGAGTGGGGAAGACAAGGCGCAATCAATCCCGGCGCTGCGCGAGGTGAGCCTCCAGGTCTGGCAGGAAGAGTATGTCGTCCTGCTCGGGCATAATGGCAGCGGGAAATCGACGCTGGCGCGCCATTGCAACGCCCTGCTGCTGCCCGATAGCGGGCGCGTGCTGGTGGCGGGCCACGATACCAGGGACGCGAAGCAGCGGCGCGCGCTTCGCGAAATGGTGGGCATGGTCTTTCAGAATCCTGATAACCAGATTATCGCCACCGTGGTAGAGGATGATGTAGCCTGGGCGCTGGCAGTGCGCGGTATGCCCGCTAAAGAGATCCGCGAGCGCGTCGACGCGGCGCTGGAGGCGGTTGGCATCAGCGACCTGCGTGAGCTGCCACCGCACAGGCTCTCCGGTGGTCAGAGGCAGCGCGTGGCGATAGCTGGCCTGCTGGCGCTGCGCCCGCAATGTATCATCACTGATGAAGCGACTTCCATGCTCGATCCGCTCTCGCGCCGGGAGATCACGCAGTTGCTTCACCAGCTCAACCGCGAATATGGCCTGACCATCGTGCAGGTCACGCATCTGCTGGAAGAGGCCGTGCTGGCGCGGCGCGTGGTGGTGATGGAGCAAGGCCGGGTCGTTCTGGAGGGGCCGCCGGCAACTGTATTCTCCGATCTCGATCTGCTGCGCAGCCTCAAACTGGCGATTCCCGAACCTATGGCCCTGGCCGAACGCCTGCGCGACGCGGGATGGCCCATCGCGCGGACGGCGCTCACCATCGATGCTATCGCGAAGGAGCTTGCACGTTGAACGAGCCAGTTATTATCGCCCGGCATCTCTCGCATACCTATCAATCGGGGCCATTGCGAAAGGCGGCTTTGATCGATGTGGACCTGGAGATTGCGCGCGGCAGTTGCGCGGCCATTATCGGCGTGACGGGTTCCGGCAAAACCACGCTGGTACAGCACTTCAATGGGCTGCTGCGCCCTACCTCCGGCAGTATCGTCGTCGATGGCATCGATGTCGGCGCGTCTGGCGCGGACCTCAAAGCGCTGCGCCAGCGCGTAGGCATGCTCTTTCAGTTTCCAGAGGCGCAGCTCTTCGCGCGCACCGTCTACGAGGATGTGGCCTTTGGCCCGCGCAGGATGGGGCTTGACCGGCGTGCGGTGCGCTCTCGTGTCATCGCTGCGCTGGAGACGGTGGGCCTGCCAAAACGCGAATACGGATCGCGCTCGCCCTTTGACCTGAGCGGGGGCCAGCAGCGGCGCATCGCACTGGCCGGTGTGCTGGCGATGCAGCCATCCATCCTGGTGCTCGATGAACCTACCGTCGGGCTTGACGCCGATGGACGCGAGGAATTTTATAGCTATCTCTGGCGCGCGCGAAAGGAACGAAGCATTACCATCATCCTCGTCTCGCACGATATGACCGAGGTTGCCGCGCTGGCCGACACGCTCTTTGTGATGCACAGCGGGCGCCTCGTCATGCAGGGGACGCCGCGCCAGATCTTCGCCGAGGGCGACCAGTTGCGCAAATGGGGCCTGGCCGTGCCGCCACTGAGCGAATTGCTCTTGCTGTTGCGCAGGCGCGGCGCAGCCATTCCTGCCACAGCGTTCACGCTCGACGAAGCATTTGAAGCGCTCCAGAACAGCGGTAGAATATCGAAAACCACTTGAAGCTATAGATGATGATGTTACGAAATATTGCACTCGGCGTCTATTATCCAGGAAATAGCCTCCTGCATCGTTTACAGGCCAGGACAAAGCTGCTACTCCTGTTCTGTGTCATTGTATGGCTAATCCTTGCCAGCCATAATCTGTGGCACTTCGCGCCCTATATCGCCGTTGTCGCGCTGATATGCGTGAGCGCGATCATTTCCGGCATCGCATTGCGCTACCTGGCGCGGCGCATGAGCATTCTGATCGCGCTGGCAATCATCAGCGTACTCTCCGGGCTGTTCCGCCTGCCCGAACCAGGCGATAGATTGCTCGCCACAATCGGCCCGCTGGTCACGACTTACTCTCTGGTGCATACAATAGCGCTGACCGGCGGCGCGGCGCTGCTGGCCTTTGTGCTGTCCTCGCTGCTGCCACTGCCGTTGCTGCGCGCTCTCTGGCGACGCGGCTGGCTCAGGGGGATCAGAGTGCTGATGGTGGCTGCGGTCCTGGCGCTGCTCATTTTTCTCTGGCTGACCGCTGGCGAGGCCCCGGCTCAGCGCTTCACGCTTGGCCCGCTCATCATGACCTATCAAAACGTATGGCTCCAGATAACCGTCTTTGTTGCCTTGCTGGCACTCTACGCGCTCTCCTTACTGCTGACAATGACGACGACGGCCGTCGCTTTGATCGAGGGGCTGACCATGTTGCTATCGCCCCTGCGCCGGCTCAAGCTTCCCGTGGACGATTTCGCGCTCATGGCGCTGATCGCGCTGCGTTTCATCCCGACGCTGATAGAGGAGATCGAGCAGCTTTTCAAAGCGCAGAGTGCGCGCGGGGCTGACCTGATGAGCGGGACGATCCGCGAGCGCTTTCAAAGCCTGGTGGGACTATTTGTACCGCTGATGCAGGGAGTGCTGCGCCGCGCCTCAGAACTGGCGACGGCGTTGGAGGCGCGCGGCTACGAGGTCGAGGGGCGTCAGACGATGCTGCACGAAACTGTTCTGCGGGCGCCGGATTATGTCGCGCTCGCGATTGTTGTCTGCCTCATCGTGGGAACGCTGCTCCTCTAAGCCGGGTCCAGGGGCGGCCGCCCCTGGCGTGGATAGGGGGAATCTGCCTGGGGGGCAGGTAATCCCCGATTTTTCCCTCCTTCTCTTTTTATGGGAACCAGCCTGGACAGGGATGCAAATTTCTTAACCTGAATCGCCACATTCCTATAAATCTCCATAATATCTTAACGGATTGTTAACCGGGTCTCACCAGTGACAGGTTAGCATATAGAGCGGGGAATAAATGTTATGGGGCGAGTATTCCTGGGGGGGAAACTCGGCCACACACATGACATTGGGCAAGGGACGAAATCGCTTGCTTTACGGGAAAGTAAAAGCTACTGCATTGGTACAGAGGGGCGTCGTGGGGGCGATGCCCCGACTCAGCACGCGGGTCCCTGCGATGGGGAACAAAAGGAGAGAAGGCCGCTAGCGGCCTTCTCTCCTTTTGTTCCCCATCTCTGGTTAAGCCGTGACTTGTAGGGGCGCTGCGAGCGCAGCGAGCAAGCCCGCGCCTCTTTCCAGGGGCGCTGCGTAATAATGTTCGTCCCTATTCCCATAGCCGTCCAAAGCCGTCACGAATCACCTGAGCAATGCCCTTGCGACGAACAGAGAGAAATTCCTGGTAGTCGAGATTCTCCCATCCCGGCGGTAATGCGTGCCAATAGCTCATTTGTGAAAGCTCCTCAGGTGAGAAACGTGATGCGTATTTAGGGAAATCAAGGTATAGACATATAAAAGGATAATTTTTGAAGTAATCATATTAGCGCGACGATACCCGGCGTAGTATCACCTTCCATCCATGTAGGGGCGTAGCGGGCTTGCTGCTCGCGCTCGCAGCGCCCCTACAGTGGAGGTTGTGATGTTGAAAATTTTGTACGCGTTAATATTGCCGGTGCGCGCTACGCAGCGCGTCGGTATCGCGCAGCAGCTCAATCCAGCGATCAACGTCAGCCTCGCGCTCGGCTTGCAGCATGTCGAGTTGCTGGCGCAGGGCCTCCGAGGTCAGTACGCGCTCGGTCAGCAGGCTGTACAGACTGTTCACAAGGTCGGAGAAGATGCCGGGCACCTTTGACGGCTGCCCATCCAGGCGGTCACTATCGTACACCTGGCGCTCCTCCAGTTTATCCAGCTCGTAGCGGAAAAGATGGGCGATGCGCCGCTCCGTGCTCTGTGCCAGCTGGCCGCAGATGACATCGAGGATTGGGATCATCAACTGGCGCGCCTGCAAGATGATATCCTCCGGCTTGCCCTGGGCAGAGACGAGCCGGTAGAGAGCGCTCACGGCGGGATCGTCTTTGGTCGGGGCGTACTTCTCCTCGTTGAGCAGTTCGCTCATCGTAACGTAGAGGCAGATATCGCGGGCCTTATCGCGGATGCTGCGCTTGAGCCTGCCATACGATTTTTGCAGCTCATCCAGTTCGCCGCCCGTCTCGCCGAGCGCTACTCGGTTGATATCAAGCGTGCCCTCGATTTCCTCGCGGTGAGCAATGGGCATCAGAAACGCCTCTGCCAGCGTGCGCGCCGGCTCATACAACTCGCGCTCCAGCGCCGCGCTGAAGCTTGCGCGCAGCTCCTTGATGAGATTCCAGCCATCGATATCTACCCAGCGATTGCCAATATCCATCGCCGGAGAAGCGCCCTGCATGCGATTGCTCACTTTGATCAGGTGATCAAAGTATCCCTGCATGATATGCTGCTTGATGCGGCGCGCCGCCCGGCTATGAGCCAGCATCAGAGCGCGCTGGAACGCGTTATCCTCGCTGCCGATGGCCGTATCGAACTCCTTCAAGGCGTCGTTCCATGCGGCATGCATCGCGCTGGTGCGCTTCTGCAACTGCTCAAAGCGCGCGGCGCCGCGCTTGTTTTTGCGCGTGAGCATCTCCTGTTGCAGTTCCTCCAGATCATGGCTGTAGATACCGAAGTTGCTCAGCCGTTCCCAGCACAGATCCTCCAGTTGCTGCAGCGCCATCGCCAGTTGCGTCTCGGCCTGGCGCAGCTGCACATCGTAGCGGCTGCCGCTCAGGAATGCCTGCAAATCGTTGATAAGTTCGGGGAGACCGCTGAATTGCAGCATCGCGGCGTGCTGCTGTGGCGTGATCTTCTCGAAGTCCTGCGGACTGGAGATGGCAGGGAGCGTTGAGTCGATCTGCAACAATTCGGGATAGACACTGAACACGCGGCCCGCGTATTCGCGTTCCTCCTGCTGGCGCTCTGCGCCCGGCTGCTGCCCCTCGATGCCCAGTGTGGCAAAGAGGGCATCGAGGCCGCGCAGCGGATAAAAGAAGTAGTCGCCGGTTGGCCCGTGATGGTGGAAACTGGCGTAATTGGCGGGAAGCTCACGCAGCAGCGGGCGCAGGCTGCCCAGGGCTTTCTCCCTGCTGGCCGCCGAATTCACCTCGTCCCAGTGTGTGACGGCGAGAAAGACCATGCCGGCAGCGACTTCCGGCGATCTTCCCTGGACCACCCTACGTCGTACCAGCTCAAAGAGGCGCTGCGTGCGATCATCGTCACCGAAGCGGTTGTTGCCGATGACGAGAATGATGGCGTCGACCTGATCCAGTTCTTCGCGCAGAATGGCATCGTGACGGATCTGGCCCGCCGCGCCGCCAGGTAGATCAACCAGCACGCTCCCGGGCGGCAGCAGGGAGTGAGGGGTGGTATGCACTCTGTATTCTACATAGTCGATCAGCAGGATCAGGCGCGGCTCCTGGCTATCGCGCGCTGGCTCCTCAATATAGCGGCTGCTCTCCTCTTTCCAGCGCTCAGGAGGAATAACCTCGACGTATGCCTGCTCATCCTGCAAATACTTGTCGGCAAAAGCTTCGCTGGCTTTGAGCAGCGCGGAAAGTTCGGCGGCCAGCGCCTCGCGGGCGCGCGGGTTGGGCGCGCTGTGAATGCTCTGCTGCGTCTGCTTGAGGATATCTTCGAAAGCCGGGCGCGTCAGGAAATGGACGCGCATCTCTTCCGGCTCCTGCTCATCGCACAGCCGGATGCGCGTGCGCACGCCGGTCACGGCGCCACCGGCGAGGCGCGGAAAAATATCGCGGCCAATCATCGCTGCCAGCAGCGTGCTTTTGCCGGCGCCGGCGTGGCCGATCACCTTGACGCTGTACTCGTGCGTAAAGTCGAGGGCGCGCGCCGCTTCGGCCAGGTGATGGCGCAGCTTCAGAAACTGTGGGGATTCGACCTGTTGTAGTTGTGGCCGCTCAAAAAGTTCGGCGGCAGCCTGCGCCCGCTGAATCTGTTTCTTCCAGGTCTCAAGCTTCTGCTCTTTGTTGGGCAGCTGGGCGGGGAAATAGCGTTCTATCTGTTCGCTCTGGCGCTGGAGATATTGCAGAAGGCCAAGCACCTCGGCAGGCGCATATGGGATGGCCGGCGGCGCCAGGCTCTCTCCTCCCAGTTCTTCCTCATTCTCTTCTACCTCGTCCTCATCCTCATCCTCTTCGTATTCATCCTCCTCTTCTTCCTCCTCCTGCACTTCTTCAGCGGGAGGCGGGATAGTCTGGATGGGCCGCGTTGCCGGCGGCGGAGCCAGGGGAGCCGGTGTTGCTGTTGCTACAGGTTGAGTCCTGCCGGATGGGGATCGTAGTCGCTTGCCACAAATATTACATACCTCTGCATCGATGCGTACCACATTGTCACACTGTGGGCAGGTAGTGACCTGCTGTTTTTGTCTGATGAATTGCATAAATTGACATATCCCCCTTCACATACGATCAAAATAGTGATCGAGGCGATAATAACATATCTCCCCGACGGGAGGCAATAAGCCCATGACTTGCGGCCGCCCTTCTGACTGCTCACCGCTGCGCGGTTCGCCAGTAATGAGGAGTCTGCGGGCTGAGTGCCGCAGGCACTCAGCCCGCAGACTCCTCATTTAAAGGGTGCGCCGCAGGCGCACAAAACAAGCCCGTTGGGTTTAAGGAACGCTAGGAGTCGGGGGGGATCAGGCCGTAGCGCAGGGCAAAGCGTACAAGATGGGTAATATCGTGCAGGCCAAGCTTCTCCATGACGTTAGCGCGATGGGCCTGCACGGTTTTGATGCTCAGCACCAGGCGATCAGCAATTTCCTGGTTGGTGTGGCCCTCGGCTACCAGCTTCAGCACCTCAAGCTCGCGGGGGGTGAGCGCTTCGAGTTCGCCGGCAAGCTTCGCCTGCGCGGGTGTGCCGGTGTGCGGAGGTGGGACCTGCGGCGCGTCATTGTGAGCGCTGAGATAGGCGCGAATCAGCGCTTTTGCCAGCCCTGGATAGAGAAAAGCTCCGCCGTGGGCCGTGGCGCGTACCGCTGCGCAAAGATCGGCGGGCGCGATCTTCTTGACGATATAGCCCGCCGCGCCCATGCGCAGCGCCTGCAAAAAGTACTCCTCGCTTTCATGCATGGTGAGGATGAGCACCTGCGTCTCAGGGAGCCGGGTGCGAATACGGCGGCAAGCCTCCAGCCCGTCCATCTGCGCCATAGTGATGTCCAGCACGACAATATCGGGCTGGAGGCTCACGGCCTGCTCAAGCGCCTCTATGCCAGTACGAGCTTCTCCGATTACCTGGATATCCGGCTGCGTCTCCAGCAGCAGTTTCAAACCCTGACGTAAAATATCGTGATCGTCGGCAAGCAGCACACGGATAGGCGCGGCATTACTGGATTCGGCGGCCATTATCGTTGTCCTCTTTCCCTTCTGGCGTGACATGTTCGGCGGGCAACGGCAGGATCGCCTCGACGGTTGTGCCCCTGCCGGGCTGCGAGCTGATGGTGAGCGTGCCGCCAGGCAGCGCCGCTCGCTCCTGCATGCCTAAGATGCCCGATCCTGTGTACTTCACCGCACCAGGATCGAAGCCGCAGCCGTCGTCATGAACCTGTAAACGCACGCACTGTCGGTCCTGTAGCAGCGAGATGCTGGCGTGCTGTGTATGAGCGTGGCGCGCGATATTGGTAAGGCTCTCCTGCGCTATACGGAAGAGCGCCGTTTCACAGGCCGCCGGGAGGGTATGAGCCGTCTCGCTGATCCCCTCTATGCTGAGATCAACCGTGAGGTTGAGGCGTTGACGGCTATCCTCGACTAACCAGCGAAATGCTGCGGGCAGCCCCAGGTCGTCGAGAACGCTGGGACGCAATTGCTGCGCGAGCACGCGAATATTCTCCAGCGTGTTCTGAGTGAGCGTGGTAAGCCTGCGCAGCCCGCTATCCAGGCGCTCGCGGGCGTCGGCGCTGATCGCGGACTCCGGTAACGCCTGGAGGTACTGATTGAGCACTTCGGCATGGATAAGCAGCGCGGTGAGGTTCTGCCCCGTCTCGTCGTGTAGCTCAAGGGCGAGGCGGCGCTGCTCCTCTTCCTGTGCTTGCAGGATCAGAGCAGTCTGCTCGCGCCGCGCCGCCTCCAGCCGGTCTAGCATGGTATTGAATGCCTGTGCTAATTCCGCGATCTCCATATCGGAAGGCTTGATAGTGGCGCGGGTGAGCGTTTTCCCGGCGCTGACGGCGCGTATCGTAGCCAGCAGGCCGAAAAGCGGGCGAAAGCTCATGCGCAAAAGGATGATGTTGGTGAGGAGCGTCAGTATCGTTGCCAGCACGATAAAGCCGGTGTCGATCAGGTAGTGATGGGCCTCCAGGCTGTGGCTCGTTATCCACAGGCCGGCCAGCGCCTCCGCCACCAGCATGATGGTATTGACGAGGATCACTTTTTCAAATAGGGAGAGATGCCAGTTTCGCACAAACAGAACCCGTTTCCTTTTACGCTTTAAGGCTTCATCTCTTCTCTGCCTGCTCACCACTATAGCCTGATCGCTCATGCAGGTCAAGTGACCAGCGCTTGCTCGCGCCTGCGGCGCTCGCTAGATGTATTGAAGTGATGTGGAAAAATGCGCGAAGCGCATTTTTCCACATCACTTCAATACATCACTTGCGCGGCTTTGCCGCGCGAACGCCCAACGAGAGGGGGCTAATCTGTCAGGATGTGCCATGAAAGGCCGCCGTCGCTGCTGGTAAGAACTGTGGCCGGCAGGAAGAAGCCGGCATAGAGCCGTGTGGGGTGCTGCGGATCCATGACGAGCGCAACCAGATCGCTTCTATTGAAGCGCCAGCGGTGTTGCCAGCTCTTGCCGCCGTCAGTTGAGTACCAGAGATCCCTGCCGGTCAGGCCGTAAAGAACGCTGCCCGTCGCGTCGCTTATCAGTTGCGAAAATGGCGTTGTAGTAGGAGTTGCCAGCGTTGTAATCTGTGCCGTCCCGTCGCGCCATGTGTAGAGACCCTGATCGGTGGCACAGAAGATCCTGGCGGGCGTATCCTGCGATGCCGCTAACTCCTGCACGCTGCCCTGCACAGCGCTGATAGTGCTCCAGTGTGCTCCATCGTCTCTGCTCTCGAAAAGCCCTGCATTCCCTCCCAGTAACAGGTGAGCGGGATCGCCGGGAAAGGTGAGCAACTCCTGGCCCTGTGTGTTCGGGAGCGGGCTGGCGGACAGGGGCCGCCAGTGGAGACCGAGATCGCGGGTCTCGAACCAGCCATGATAGAGATAGAACGCGTAGAAATGGCCTGCCGTCGCGGAACCGGCGCGGACGGTGAAAGGATAAGCTGAGGCGGAGACGCCAGAGGGCCTGCGCAGGGACCATGTGCTGCCGCCATCGGCGCTGAAGTAGACGCCGGCGGGATCGCCACCACTCACGCTGGGAACGCCTACCAGGGCAAGCGAGCGCGCATCCT
>Ga0209810_1002515_pt1 | contig 21719 bp, 16 predicted proteins | sample Coa_R1_7_FD_187159 | JGI IMG/M metagenome (GOLD analysis project Ga0209810, IMG submission 187159) | Surface soil microbial communities from Centralia Pennsylvania, which are recovering from an underground coalmine fire - Coalmine... | ecosystem: Environmental > Terrestrial > Soil > Unclassified... | reverse complement strand
CTGCACCGGATGCGCCGCTTGCGTATCCGCTACGAGCGCCGAGACGACATCCACGAAGCGTTCCTGCTGTTGGGCTGTGTGCTCCTCTGCTGGAACGCTTGGCTGACAGGGTTTTGTTAGGTGCTCTTAATCCATTGAAGTATTTGCTGGACGAGCAGCGTCACCGTCAGGGCGATAATAACGGCCGTCGTGATCCAGGCGATGACGTTGTAAGTCCGGCTGTTGGCATACTCCTGCATCAGTTGTCGGTTGTTGATGAGCCGCAGCGTCAGAATTAAGATAATCGGCAATAGGATGCCGCCGACGATGTTGGGAAGGATGATCAAAAACGCCAGGTTTCTGCCGCCGAACAGCACCGTCAGCGCCGAGACGACGAGCAGAGTAGCCAGGATTCCTACAAACAGCGGCGCTTCCCGCGCCCGCCGTCCTACGCCCGATTCGGAGCCAAGCGACTCGGAGACGGCGTAGGCGGTCGAGAGCGGCACCGTGATGGCTCCGAAGCAGGAAGCGTTGAACAGGCCGAAGGCGAACAGGAGCGTAGCCAGCGACCCGGCGATCGGCCGCAAGGCCAGAGCGATCTCGCCGGCATCGTTGAAACGATCCGCCGTAGAAGGAAAGAGCGTCGCGCCGCAGCAGACAATAATGAAAAAGGCGATGAGGTTGGTAAAGAAGGCGCCAAAAAGCACGTCCGCGCGGGTTATCTTGTATTCTTCCGGGCGGATACTCTTATCCCGTACCGACGACTGAATATAGAATTGGCCCCAGGGCGTGATGGTCGTGCCGATCAGGTTGATGACCATAAAAACATACGCCTGGTTGGCGTGGATCGCGCCAAAATCCGGCCACACGGTTTGTTGCAGAACGTGACCCCAAGGGGGATGCACCATGAATGCGGAAGCAACGTAGGCCAGATAGATCGCCGCGGCATAGAGGAGTACGCGTTCGACGCGCCGGTAGTCCGTGCGCGTCACCAGCAGCCAGATCCCTAGCGCCACGGCCCAGACGACCAACCAGCGCACCAGCAGGCGCGTGGCCGGCGTAGTGAAAATCTCGACGGCGGCCGTGATGCCCGCGAACTCGGAGACGGTGGTGCAGTAGTTGGCGATCAGCAGCACCCCCATGGCAAAGAAGGTGATCTTGACCCCGTACTCCTCACGGATCAGGTCGGCCAGCCCCTTGCCCGTGATCGCCCCCATCCGCGCCCCCATCTCCTGGCAGACGCCCAGGCTGATGGTCACCAGCACCAGCACCCAGAGCATGGCGTACTTGTACTGCGCGCCCGCCAGGGCGTAGCCATAGATGCCGCTGGCGTCGTTGTCGGCGTTGGCAGCGATGATGCCAGGACCGATGATATCCAGAATGAGGCGGAGTTGGGTGAGCAGCGAACGTCCGCGCGCTCGGTCTATCGGCCGGCCCAGCATGTGCGTCGGGACCTCCTTTCGTTAAGGATACGGCCCCGGCAATTCGGTAGGGCCAACCAGTCTTTAATGCCTGGCGGGCGACCAGGCGGCCTCGATGTTGTCGCCAATCCCCTTGGTGAGGTTGATGGGATTGGTCGCGTCGCTATTGACGACCCACAGATCGTGCCCACCATCGGGGCGAGTCATGTCGTAGAGCAGGCGTCCGCCATCCGGCGACCAGCGCGGATTCTCCGGCTGGCCCTGCGGCGTGGCTGGTATCATGCAGTGTTTGGCGACTTCACCGACATCCTGGGGCCGGACGGCGATAGCCTGCGGAGAGATCTCCATCGTCATGATACCGAGCGATACCCGCTCCCCGCCGGGCTTTAGCTGCCAGACCTCGAACGCCAGCTTCTTCCCGTCCGGCGACCAGGCGATGTTTTTGGGCTCGATACTCTGTCCGAAGGCGACCAGCGCCGCCTGCGGGATAGGCGGCTTGTTGGGCGCCTTCCAGCTCCATATGCGGATACCGCTGACGGTCTGCGGACCGTGCGTGGGATCATTGATCTGGGCTTCATCAAAAGCGCAGGCCAGCCTCTGGCCGTTCGGCTCCCAGGCTACACTTACCTCCCGGCCTGTATCGAGAAAGTAGGCGTCATTGGCGCCGGAAGGGAGGGCGCGTGCCACCTGGTTGCCCGGCTCGATGGTGGCCACTCCCATCGGGGTCACCGGAATCTCGCTGCCCAACTCCTGAACCCCGGCGATCCCATGGCTGTCGGAGGCAAAACTGGCTGCCAGGAACGGGCTCTGTGGATCGAGACTGTCCCCGGATGCAGCGGTATCCCCCGCCCCCTCATTGCCACTGCGCGGGACCGGCATTATCTGATAAGGGTCGGTCCCATTGATGTTGACGGTTTTAACCGCGCCCTGCTGAAGGAAGGCGACCTGCCTGCCATCCGGGCTGACATCCGGAGCGTCCTTATTGCTCTTGCCGTAGGTGAGCTGCTGGGGCTCTCCCTCTCCAAGGATATAGAGCTGCCGGAACTGGCTGTCGCTGCGGTTGGAACTGTAGATGATGCTCTTACCGTCGGCGGTCCAGACAGGGGCACGCTTGACCGATTTGTCGTTGGGATCCGTCAGGCGGCGCAGGCCGGTGCCGTCGGCACGGATGACATAGACGCCGCTGCCGCCGTCTTTCTCCTTGCGCACAAAGGCGAGGTAGTCGGTCGTATCGAAGGGCACGCCGGCAACCGTGCCGGTCACGCCCAGTTTGGAGACATAATAAAAGAACCCGATGAGTGCCAGCAGCAGCACGAGCAGGAGCAGAATACGGGTCTGTCGCCGCTGATTTTCGCGCTGCCACCAGTCAGGAAGCGCCTTCGTGTTTGTTTTAATGTCCATCGATGATGCAATACCTGTGATGTTCGTTGCTAGTTGTTAGTTCCTAGTTGCTAGTAGGGGCGCTGCTTGCTGCGCCCTCTTAAAGGTGCTCGCAGCGCCCTGTGAAAACGGCTTTCGGAGTGCCGCCCGCGCCGGCAAGAGGCGAGGAATCACTAGCCACTAGAAACTAATCACTAGGAACTGGATTGGGATGCAGCCAGACGTCCAGGCAGGGCGCCGCGCCGCCATCCGATTTGGATACGGATGCAGGCGGCGCGAGCGTTCCTAGGGCGAACCTTTTTAGCAGCCTGACAGGGGAAAGACCTGCCCGGTCGGACGCGGCCCTAGGGTCGCGCTGCCGTATCTCCCTTTACGACATTGTCGATCGCCCCATCCAGGGCTTTGAGGCCCTTGCTGTCGGCCACGAGGCTGACGAGTTTGCTGTCTACCTGCTTGTCTTTATAGACAAACACCACGTTCTTCAGCTTGGCGTCCGGAACGATCTGGTAGTCGGGCAGCGCGCTATCGTTAGGACCGGAAAGATAGGCCAGCGCGACCTTGTCGAGTTTTCGATCGGCGGCCAGTTTCTCCAGATTTCTGGTCAGGGCGTCTTTCGACTCCGAGCTGGGATTGATGAAGATGATAAAAGCCTTCAGCCGCTTGTCCGCGTTGGCTTTGACCTCCTTCTCCAGCTCCACCGCCAGGTCGCCCACGTTCTGCATAGTGTCCGTATTGACCCATACCTGCACCGCAGGTACCCTGCCGTACTTTCAGACAGGACAGGTGGTCGTGCCCCTATCAGCCCCGGTGACGTGCTGCGGGCTGAAAGGCGGCAAGTGCTGGCCCTTCTCCAGGCCGGTTTTGGAAGGCGGCTCAAAAGCTCGGCTCATTCCAAAGCCTCCCCAAGCCACCCCGGCGACCAGCGCTAAGGCAAGAACGCCCATGGTTCGCTTCATCATCGTATCTCCTCCTGCGTGTGTCCGTCCAGCATCTTGTTCTCTGGAGCTTTGACTGGCAGTATGAAGGGCAAACATGAGAATAGGATGTGCAAAATGCCCTGGAAAAACGGCGTGCCGGCTGATTCCGTACCTCTCATCAGGACAGCAACTTATTATACCTTAGCCGAAGCCCCAAGACAGCCTTCTGCGTCAAAGGAGGAGTTATCAGATTTTATCAATAATTATATTATTACAATATTTCCTATGATCTGACTGGCCGTCTCGGTATCTGGCGTCTTTTACGCCTCCTGGACGTAAGAAGGGGTGAGAAAGGCAATCCGACGAAGAGACGTTGGGCGAGACGGACGTAGTGTCATGAACACTCTCTGGCAAATCGAGCTTCTTGGTGGGCTAAAAGCCTACAGGCAAGGACAGGAGCCTCTGCGCTTCCAGACCCGGAAGAGCGGAGCGATCCTGGCCTTCCTGGCCTATCATCTCCAGCAGGAACACTGCCGGGACACCATCGTGGAGACCTTCTGGCCCGAAGCGGACCCGGCCAATAAGCGCCACTCCCTCAGTCAGGCGCTCACCACATTACGCCGGCTGCTGGAAGCGGACCTGCCCGATGGGAGTGTCCTCCAGGCTACGTACACACACATTCGCTTGAACCCGGCTACCGTGGAAACGGACGTCGCCGCGTTTACCGCCGCCCTGAACGCTGCCCGGCAGTCCCGCGACCCGATCGAGCGTCTGCGTCTGCTGCAGCAGGCTCTGGCGCATTATAAGGGCGAGCTGCTGCCGGGCTATTTTGAGAGCTGGGTGCTGGCCGAGCGGGAACGATTGATCAAGGCGCACGTTTACGCCCTGCGGCAGTCTGCCCTGGACCTTCAGCAGCTAGGCGATGCGGAATTGGCGCTGGAGTATGCGCTGCAGGCCGCTGCCGCGGCGCCGGAGATGCCCGAGCCGCAGAGCGACCTGGTGCGCCTGTATATGCATCTGGGTCGCCATACCGATGCCATGCGCCAGTACCAGAAGCTGGCCCGCCTGCTGCAGCGCGATGGCGCCAAACCCCCGGAAGAGATCCGCTCCCTGGCCCGGCAACTGCGCTATGCGGTCGGCGGCACAGCATCTGGGGGCGCGTCATCTCCGGCAGTCTCCACGCCTCCACAGACCGCCCGCCCGGCCTCTCCGCCGCCGCCCACTGCCGCCGCCTCGCCTCCGGCCGAGGCTCGCCCCGTAACAGCCCGCCTGCCGCTGAAGCTGACCCGTTTCTTCGGGCGGGAAAAAGAGCTCGCGCGGCTGGAGCAGATCCTTCAGCCGGCCAGCCGGGCCTCCATGAGGGCTGCGGATCCCCTGGCCGAAGAGGAAAGCGCGCGCCTGGTGACGCTTATTGGGCCGGGTGGCGCTGGCAAGACGCGCCTGGCGATCGAGGCTGCCAGGCGGCTGACAGAGCCGTTCGCCCAGGCGGTCACCTTTGTTCCTCTGGCGGATGTCACCGATCCGGAGGGAATCGCGGATACGGTCCTCAAGGCGCTCGGCCGGCCGCGCTCGCCCAACAGGCCGGCGCTCGATCAGGTGGTGGCGGCGCTGACCGGCCGCCCGGCCCTGCTGATACTGGATAACTGCGAGCATCTGATCCAGGGCTGCGCGGAGGTGGCCTGGACCCTGCTGGAGCGCCTGCCGTCGCTGTCCTGCCTGGCTACCTCCCGGCAGCCGCTGGGCCTGGACGGAGAGATCGAGCAGGTGGTCCCGCCACTGCCGGTCCCGACCCAGCCGGGCTCGCCGGAGCGGCTGATGGAGTTCGCCTGCGTACAGATGTTCGTGGACCGGGCCCAGAAAGTGCGCCCCGGTTTCGAGGTGACGGCACAAAATGGCGAGTATATCGTCGCGGTCTGCCAGCGACTGGAAGGGCTGCCGCTTGCCATCGAGTTAGCGGCGGCGCGGGCGCAGGTGCTGACGCCGGCCCAGATGCTCAAGCAGTTGGAGGCGCGCTTCGATTTCCTGGTCAGCCGGCGGGAGCAGATCGACGCGCGACACCGTACACTGCGCGAAGCGATCGCCTGGAGCTATCAGCTCTTACCGATGGAACTGCAGCAGTTCTTTGCGCGCCTGTCGGTCTTCCGCGGTGGCTGGACGCTGGAGGCGGCGCAGGCCGTGTGCATGGAGCCGGAGGCGCTGGATTTTACGGAGCAGCTCCTGCAGCGCTCACTGCTGATGGCCGAGGAGCAGGGCGATACGATGCGCTTCCAGATGCTGGAGACGCTGCGGGATTTCGCGGCGGAGCAGCTCAGGGAGACCGACCGAGACGCGACGCGGCGCCGCCACGCCGAGTTCTACCTGGAGTTTGCGGAGGAGGCGCAGCCCCATCTGCGCGGCTCGGCGCGCGGCCCCTGGATGGAGCGGCTGGACGCCGAGCGGGAGAACTTCCGCGCCGCGCTGGCCTGGGCCGAAGCGGAAGAGATAGGGCTGCGGCTGGCTGGCGCTCTGTGGCCGTTCTGGCTGATGCGCGGCTCTGTGGGCGAGGGACGCCGCTTCCTGACCGAGGTGCTTACGAAGAACTTGTCTGCTGCGCCGGAGATGCGCGCGAAGGCCTTGAATGGTCTGGGCAACCTGGCCCGCCGTCAGGGCGACTTCGAGCCGGCCCGCAAGGCGCTGGAAGAGAGCCTGACTCTCTGCCGCGCCTCTGGAGATGAGGCAGGGCTGGCGCAGACGCTCAACAATCTGGCGCTTCTGGCCGACGCGCAGGGAGACCATGCGCAGGCGCGCGCCTATAATGAGGAGAGCCTGGAAATCCTGCGCGCGCTGGACGACCGGTGGAGCATCGCCGGGGCGCTCAACAACTTGGGACGCCGAGCGCAGGAACTGGGCGATCTGGACGCCGCCTGCGATTGCTTCCAGGAATGCCACCAGATTTATCAGGAACTGGGGGACGTGGAATACGCGGCGCTTGCATTGCATAACCTGGGAAGCGTCGCTATGGATAAAGGGGACCTGGAGGTGGCGCGCGGCGCTTTCGAACATAGTCTGGCCTTATTCCGCGAGATGGGCAACCGTTCCTGGGTCGCTATCCTCCTGCGCAATCTGGGTGAGGTGCTCTACCTGCAAGGCGACTACGCGTTGGCGCGCCCGCTGCTGAAAGAGAGCCTGATGATCCATCAGGAGGCCGGGGATAAGTCCCATGTCGCCCGCGTGCTCATTAGCCTGAGCCACCTGGCGCGCAGCGAAGGTGATCCCCGGCGGGCTCTGCGCCTGCTTGCCGCCGCCCAGGCGGCTTATGAAGCGTTCGAGATGCCGCTCGACCGCTCGACGCGCGCCCTGTACGACGAAAATCTTTCGGCGTTGCGCGCGGCTCTCACTGACAAAGAGTTTGCGTACGCCTGGCGCTACGGCCATGTGATGCCCCTGAAGCGGGCCGTCGCCTATGCGCTGGACCAGCCGGTCTCCTACGCGCCTACGCCCTCGGTCCTGCTGAATCTGAACTTGTGACGGCCTCCTCCAACAGGTCCTTCTGCTCCTGTCTGGCTGCCCGGCAGCGGCGATGCCTCTTTGTCTCTTCAAAACCAGCTATCAAAAAGTATCAAAAAAATCAAAGTTTTGAGGTTTTTTTGATAAAGTATCAAAAAGGTCAGATGCCTGATAGATTTTTGATACCTCCCCAGTAATATAGCTCTACAGCCATTCGGCGCTGACCTTACCAGGGAGGAATCTGTGAATCTCGAATCGACCATGTCCCGCCGGCAGGGGACGCCGCTCCATCGTTTGCTCTCCATCCAGATTGCTATATTCTCTCTCCTGCTTGCCTGCTTCGCCCTCTGCATGGCATCTGCTCCTGCAAGAGCGGCGGAGCGGACGGACCTTAGCCTGCTCTCTCCGCAGAACTCTCTTCTGAGCCTGCTAACAGAGAGCGGCATGCCCCCGATTACGGCAGAGGCGCTTCCTGTTTCGTGGAATGGCGCCTGGAGCAGCTCGCTTCAGCCCTGTAAAGCCGTCTCCTTTTCCATGCTGGGAGGGGAGTCGATACCCGTCGAGCTCTTCAGCACGCCCAGCATCGTTGCCGGCGGCGGCAGCACGAACTGCAGCATCACCGTTAACCAGACGGGTAACTACGTGCAGGTCAGTTGCAACTACCCGAGCATTCTTATCTCTCCTAGCGGAAGCTGGCCTTATCACCTCAACTTCCCGTCGGGCGGCTCTCTGACCCAATCGTTTACCATCAACACCAACAGTGTCTCCTCGAACACGACCATTGAAATCTACGCCTGTGAGGCGGACCTGAACATTTCCAACCCGGCTAACTGGCAGGCAACCACGAATGTAACTGTCACGGCACAGGCGGGACCGTAAAACCTCTTCCCTAAGCGGCCGGACTGTGCCGGGAGATCTGCTTTTCGACCGGGGGTGTGATGCATTTCACACCCCCGGTGTGAATTATTTCATAGACATTCGCCGGCAATCCTGTTATAATAGCTAGGATCGCTACACAAGGCCCGACGCCGAGCCGAGCCGGCACAGCGTCGACGCCCTTAAGCCGCAAGCCCGGACATCCCCAATCGCCCAGCCGTCCGTGGCTTGCCTCTTTCGGGTCGCGCTTTTGACAGTATTGATAGTTTTGATACCCTGACTATCAAGCCGTCAAAGCCGCCCCGCATTCTTTATCTTTCGTAAAGGAGCCGATCATGTCTGACTACCGCCAGGAAGGCCAACCTGACGACACACCTCGTGACAAGCGCGATCTTCCCACCCACCAGGAACTCGAAGCTCTCCGTGCCGTCGCCAGGCACGGCACCATCAAAGCCGCCGCCGAGTCGCTCTACCTCTCTCCCCACACCGTCGACTCCTACCTCGACCAGCTCCGTTGGAAGTCCGGCCTCCGATACCTGCCCCAACTGGTCGCCTGGGCTTTCACCAACGGCTGGATGTAGAAACCTGGTCCAGTGGGCGTTATACGTTCCTGGACCAGCCTAAGACCTCATAGTATTCAGCGGCTGTCTGGGCGAAATCAGATATATTACCCCTAAAAACCGCCAGATCTGGCGATGTTTGCACAGTGTACTGGTGCTAAAATCTCCTGATAAGAGCATACTACTATCAGCCATTTGCGAATGGCTGTGAAACCCAGCATTTAGAAGGAGAGCAAAAGTGATTACCAGAAACCAATTACTAACTCCTTGGCTGATAGCACTAGGAATTATAGTTGTGTGCCTATCCTCTAGCGCCCAAGGAACCACTCCACCGGTCTCGGCACAGCCGATTGCTAGTAGCAATAGGGCATCGCATAAACCAAATCGGGCGCCGGTGCTAATAGTGTTCGACGTAAACAAGAGTATTTTTTACTATAGCAATTCGTTAACAGGTTCACTTCAGCCTGTCCCATCAAATTTTTATGTTGACCCATATACTCTCATTTACTTCCGTGCACGTGACTTTAATGCAGCAACGACCAAAGTGACGATAAGCTATCAAGGGACAGCTAACCCCGGTGTTACATTACCATCGGTAATTTCTGCATTGACGCAACCTCCTTCAACGAAACAACCAGCACAAACAACACCTGGAGCACATGCAGTAGGACCCAACGATCCTCTCACAACCCTCAATAGGGCAGAGGCAGGATTACAGGCATTATCTGAGTTGAATAATACATTGGCAGATGCCGTTAACGGATACAATAGAAATGTATCTAACCCAGCTGATGTTAAAAGTGTAATTAAGGCAGTTCAGTCTTCCGCCGCAAGTGCTATGAAGGATGCTTGGGTCAACTTAAAAACCGCTATGATACTCGATGCCGCGAACCCTAACCTTGGTCCGCTCAGATTATTGACGTCAGATTTAGATCTGACAGATACAGACCTCACAGGCCCTGAAAGCGGAGCGAATAAGATAGAAGTCATTGGGGAAGCTCTACGTGAAGCGGCTTTAGACTCTATTGCAACCCTACAAAAATCTAAAGAGCTTACTGACCCCAATGCTGAGGTCAGTAAAATTAATAACTTGCGTGCTCTCTATCGGAGTGCTGAGGGCACATGGAGGGTTATCATGAATGCTACATTTTTTGAAAGAACAGAAGGACCGGAAGAAGCAGATGATTCAGTAGATAATATGATTTGGACCGTGAATGTAAGTAGTGCTACTGACACTAATGCAGCGGCCACATCCTACAAGTTGACTGTACGAAAGCGCGATCGCCGGAACTTAGAGTTCGCAGTGAGCTCTGGAGTATTCGGCTCTGTGTTGCGCGATCCAAGCTATTATGTGGCCAATCATGTTGTTCGGCAGAATGTTTCTGACAAATTCTCTGTTTCAACCGGCGCTCTTCTACATGTGATAGTGACACCAGATGGACCAGTACGCGGCGCACTTAGTTTTGGACTGACATTTGACAGCGCGCGATATCTTGCTGGCCTTAGCCTTATTGGAGGAAGGAGACAACGGATCGTCTTCACCGCAGGTGTGATAGCAGGCAAGGTAACAAGATTGAATGGCGTTGGAGTTGGCCAGCCATTTGCAGGTGATACCCCTCCGACGCAGCAAGTATACAGGTCTGCCCCGTTTATTGGGTTGAGTTTTAACTTCTAGACTTGTCTGCAGTCCAGAGTAGGTCCCTGGTCTGGACTGCAGACAAATATTTATATTTTTGTGATATGGATAAGCTGACATGACCCGTTATATTTTCAAATGATAATGGCTAATAGAGAGAGACAATTTGCCATCCGATAGGCATATTATCGAAATGGAAAGGTAGAGAAGTTGAAACGATCCAAGTCAAATGCCTGGCAATCAACCCCATGGTTAGTGAGGATATCTATTACTTGTATATTCGTAGTGCTGTTATTCATAGTTCTACGTTTCCTCGTTGACCTATCGCTGTTTCAAGCGGGCCGTATTACTGCCAGTTTCGGAGGAGGAATCTTAATTTTACTTCTGTTTTGGTGGGTAGCCTGCCGTGGAGTTAATGGAAATCAGGATCTCTGGCTTTTAGTGCAAGGTGCTGATGGTCTTCCTAGTACATCAAAAGTTCAGTGGTTTCTTTGGACGGTGGTGGCACTGTTCGCATATACAATAGTCTTTGTCTCTAATTGGGCAGAAGGTCATTGGGGCACTCCAAATCCTATTGCAGTGCCGCCAAAGTTGGCAGCAGCCATGGGTTTAAGCTCTGTGACCATGGTGGCTGCAAAGGCCATCACAAACACATTCGTAGCTACTGGAAAGTTAATGAAGCCAGGCCCTGTGTTTGTAAAATCTAGGTGGATCGCACTTTTTGCGGACGATAATGGCAGTCCTGATCTTTCAAAAGTGCAACTGCTTGCTTGGACGCTAATTGGTGTGGCTAGCTATTTGTTGCACTTATTATATACCGTATATGCCGCAGACAAGGTATTATCCCTTCCCGATGTTGATTTATCTTTATTGACATTATTGGGTTTAGGCCAAGGAGCATATGTTGGAAAGAAACTGTTTACTACAACACAGGCCAATGCCATAGGCCCTAATGGGGACATTTCTGTTCTTGGTCCTGCTAACTTTCCGACAATCTTTGCTGGTAAGACGGATCATTTTAACGTCTATTATGATGCAGATCTTAAAAGTGTTCCTAATATTCCTTCGATTGCTCAGGGCGTCCTTGCAATCTGTGAAGTAGATTTTGCTAAACTGCTGGGATATTTTCAACAGCCACCACCTGGGTTGCCGTTTAATGTGATTTTAATGCTTAGGGATAGTACAGGTAATGGATTGGCAGGTGCTGTCCATCAATTATGTACTGATACAACGATTTTTTGTGATATTCGCATTAACCCACCTGACGCTGAGTTATCGAGCTTTCTATTAGCTATGGAAGCTACTGAAGTATTTGCAAGTGCTTTCCATTGGGACTGTATGGCATGCAGTGGGGAAGGCCTATCACGAGTAATGGGTACACTTTGTCATCCTGGGGAACTTGGCCAATATGCTACAGCAGCACAATGGCTAGACTCGAATCGACCGAACTTTGTTGATGTGAACTTTATTGACGATAACGGAAATGTTTCCGATGCTAACAATGTAGCGAATGGATGTGCAGTATTATTTCTTAATTACCTACATCACGCAAGAGGTTTTGCTTGGTCTCAAATTGTTCAGGCTGGCGCGGAAACACTTGCAGCAGTTTATACTGAACTGACAGGCGAAACAGATGCATGGGATACCTTCAGTACAGAAATGGCACGTCTTTTTCCTCCAGGTCGCCCTTCAGGCCTAGTAAGTGACAATCCTTACCAATCTTAACTTGAGCAATATACTCGACAGAATCATCTGTGTTCTTGCTCATAACAGAGAATACTGATTTGGGCAGCCAAGTTTAGAGACGATGGAACGGAAAGCCTAGGCGGAAGCGGACTGCGGGTCGGAGAGGAGGACGGGCAGGCCGGCGTCTCCGGCGGCGCGGACGGCGGGATCCAGGTCTACGCGGCCTAGGAAGGGAATGTCCATGCTGCGGGCGGCTTGCTCGCCTCCACCAGTGCCGAAGACCTCGCCGCTCATGTTCTCCACAATACCCAGAATGGGAATCGGGCGGGCGGCGGCCTGGCCCAGCATCTGGAACATCATTGGCAATATACTGGGTTAGGCGCGGTAGCTACAACCCAAGAGTAAATGGCGGGCTACGCTCTCCCCGAACATAAAACGTTCGAGAAGGCAATAAATGTCAAGCCGGGATGCGAGGACCGGATGCCCATAAAGGAGAAGCAATGGGACCTATAACAACACTGCTGGATACGGCCGATTCTCTGAACGGTCGTACGGAGGCCTGGGATATTGCGGCCAACCGACAGCCTACGTTCCCTACGAATGGCTGCGCCAATTTTCTTTCGGCCATGCTGCAGTTGGCCAGCTTGGGCGTTGGCACACATATGCTGGCCCAGGACCTTGCCGAGACTCTGGAAAATAAGGCCGGATGGCACCGGGTCGATCTAGCCGATTACCAGGCAGGTGATGTCGGGGTTACGGATGCTAGAATCGATCCGCCCAATGCCGATCACATCTACCTGGTAATGAGACGAATCGATTCCAATGATATGATGGTCGTAGACAATCAGGCACGCACTCCAGAGGGAACGATACACGAGCGAACGGTCGATGGAAGCATTTTCATAAAAACGCCCACCCACTACTTCCTCCGTTTCGGTGACGATGTCGCCGTTTCGGTCAACAACACCCTTATTGGTGACGCTGGAGCTTATGTGCATCATGGGCGGTCTTTCGGATGGATCCGTCCTATTGCGCAGGCTTTAGGGGCAACCATCGGTTTCGCCGATTCTATGGTTACTCTCAGCCTTGCGGGTCAGACTGTGCCGTTTAAGGCTGCCGTTTTTGGCGATCACGCTTTCATCGCCCTCGCGGACTTACGCCAACTGAACGATGTTCAGGTAGACTATGATGACGTCAACGGGATAGTCAACATCACGCGGGCTTAACCGTTCAATTTGATCCTGACTGCTTTCCGGGGGTGTGCCCCTCATCACGCCTTATGGCCATGAAGGGCTGCGAAGGAGATTGCCATGTCGATCAACATTCCAGAATGCATCGCTCTCTGTCGCCAGGTAGGATTTCCCGAACATAGTATCCCGATTGCTGTCTCGGTAGCCAAGTGTGAAAGTGGCCTGAATCCAAACAGCCATTGCTTAAACTGTGTTCCTGGCTTCATCGAGGACAGCCGGGGGCTCTGGCAGATCAATGTGCTCGCTCACCCTAAATATAATACGCCTACTATCTACGATCCACTCAAAAATGCGCAGGCTGCTCTGGACATCAGCAGTAATGGGACAAATTGGCAGCCCTGGTCGACATTTACTAACGGATGTTATGAGCAGTATCTGGTAAGAGTAACGGAAGCCATGCAGGCGCCAATCGCCGTTGCGGTCAATGGAACTACTGTTCCAGACGCTGAAGGCTATGTATTGAATGGTCGGTCTTTTGGATGGGTGCGACCTATTTCCATACGCCTGCAGGCGCAGATCGTGGACTATAACTCTTCCTCCGTGACGCTGAAGCGAGCGGGAACCGAAAGGACACTGGCGGCTACTATTCAGAATAGCCAGGCATTCGTTCATCTGGCCGATTTCCGACAATTTCCTGGGGTAGCTGTGAACTACGACGGGCCTACCAATACCGTGAACATCACTTTCTAAATCTCACTTCTCCTTCGTTTGAACAATGGCTGCCTGTCTCCCCTCTCGCTAATAGCGGAGGATAAGGAAGCGATACCATGAAACCATTTTTCTCTTTAATGGCTATCTATCTTTCAACTGTTTATATGAGCACGTACAGTATGATAGGCTGGCGCTGCTGCTTATCAGAACAGCAACCTGACAGCCAGAAACCTGTCAGTATTCATAACACAACACACTCTCGCACCTCTGGGCAAATCGAAAATGTTAAGGAGCGCCTGTTTTATCTTCGACAGCGTGCTTTCCCGACAGGAAAAATAGATAGACAAGCCCTGAATAAAGCAACACAGCATAGCGCAGTAATGTTGGTTCCTCGTAAGAATCTGTTTATAGAGAATGTGGCGCCTACCCAGAAGTGGGAATACTTCGGCCCTCACAATCTCCTCTCCTCCCAGCAGATGTACAATGGAAACCAGACGATCAGTGGACGGGTCAATGGGATAGCTTATGCCGGCTTACACAATAGCGAAGCCTACTATATTGCCACGGCTGGCGGCGGCGTCTGGAAGACCATCAATGATGGTAAAGACTGGCAGCCAATCAGCGACAACTGGGGGACTTTACAAATCAGTTGCATTGCCGTGGATCCCAATAACCCACAGGTGATTTATGTGGGCACAGGAGATTACGACCAGTATGGGTATAATGGCATTGGCCTGCGCAAATCGACGGACGGGGGCCTTATCTGGCAGGATTTAGGCCAGGAAAAGGGCCTAAATGAAAAACCGTTTGCGAATACGAATATAAGCCGTATCCTTATTGATCCGGATGATTCCCGTCTCGTTACCGTAGCCACTGGGCGAGGTACTCCCTGGCAAGGTCATCTCTGGTGGTCCCCTGATGCCGGCAAGACCTGGATAAAGAAACCCGCCTCTCCCGCAGGAAGAGAGACTTCCTGGTCGGACCTTGCCTATAGTATGCCGGATAGCGCTCATAGGCGTTATTACTATGCGGCCGGTCACTATCATGAATTCTGGCGTTCTATGGACCGTGGAGAGAAATGGGAGGACCTGACTCCCCGCCTCGCTGCATGCCTTACCAATAACGATGATGCAGCCGGAATGCGCATCGCTACTTCGGCTGTAGATCCTAGAACCATCTACTTGCTATGCGGATCTGACAATAAGATCCTCCGAAGCGACGATGCAGGCGAGCATTGGATAGACATAACAGGGAATTATCCAGATCCAATGCGCTCGGATGATGAGTGGAGCCAGGCATGGTACGATCTCGATATTGCCTGTATCTCGAGAATGATTGATGGGGTGAGAAAAGATGTCCTCTATGCGGGTATTACGACGCTTTCGGAATCGATCGGCGGGAGCCGTGTTTGGAATAATATCGCCTTGAGCCGAAGGCAAGATGCCCGTACGCATAGTGACCAACATTGCATCGCCATCGATCCTATGGATTCAAACCGGGCTTTGGTAGGCACCGACGGAGGTGTCTATAAAACGACCTACTCTCTCACTACCGACAGTTTCGATTTTTCCTCGTTGAACAACGCATTAGGGACCGTAATGTTTTTTAAGGCGGCCTTTCATCCCACGGATGAGAATTATATGATCGGAGGGACACAGGATAACGGGATCATTCAGGCCGGCAGTGACGTGAACGGTAAGTACTGGAGTATTGCTATATCGGGGGACGGCGGGGACTGCCTCGTTAACCCCATCCATCCGGATTTTCAGTATGTCTCGCTAAGCAAATCGCATGAATTCTATTATACGACCGATTCTTGGAAGTCAGATACGCCCTACAGCGATTGGGGCGATGATACGATAGCCTATGTTCCTCCGATAGCTATGGACCAAAATAGTCCGAATCTGATCTACTTTGGAACCAACTACCTCTGGTGCTTTGACCAGAATACATCTCAATGGCAGCCGCGCTTGGGTAACCAACCACTGGCGGCAACATTTAAGGAGGATCCCGGCTATGTTCAATGCATAGCTGTCGCCCCGACGGACGGTTTCTATCTCTACACCGGCTCGAATCACGGAGAACTGTGGATGACAACGGACCGGGGCACTACCTGGAAGCAAATCAATCGTGGTTTGGACGACAAGAATTCTTTGCCTTATCGTGCCATCACATCTATCAGTATCAGCCCTAGCAAACCGAACAGTATTCTTGTCGGCTTATCGGGCACAGGGACCGGACATCTCTGGCGATGTGATGATACCTCTGTTGAAGATAGTAAGCGGGTATGGCAAGATGTCAGTGGTCCAAGGGATCAACAGGGCAACCCCAAGCCTGAAGCACTGCCGGACATCTCCCTGAATACGATTGCGCGCCATTTTGCTGACCCGGAAAACAGCTATTTCGTCGGGACGGATGTCGGTGTGTTTTACACAGATGATGGTGGTAAAACGTGGTCGAATGCAACACAGCCGCTTGGGCTGCCCAATGTTCAGGTAAATGATCTAAAGGCTATCCCAGGTACGGGCTACCTTAACGCTGCAACCTATGGTCGAGGTATTTGGCGGCTTCGTCTGGCCCCACCAGTATCTAAGTTTCAAGCGCATCACTAATTTCCCTCTCATACTCGTAGCGGAGGATGCTGATCTGGGCGGCCATGTTGGAGGCGATGGAGCGGAAAGCCTGGGCGGAAGCGGATTGCGGATCGGAGAGGAGGACGGGTAGGCCGGCGTCGCCGGCGGCACGGATGGTGGGATCCAGGTCCACGCGGCCTAAGAAGGGAACGTCCATGCTGCGAGCGGCCTGCTCACCTCCGCCCGTGCCGAAGACCTCCCCGCTCATATTCTCCACGATGCCCAGAATGGGGATCGGGCGGCCGGCGCTCTGGCCTAGCATCTGAAACATCAGGATGCTCTTGTTGGCGATGTACTGGGCTACCTGCTGCGGGGTCATCACAATCACGACGCCCGTCAGCGGGACCTGCTGGGCCAGGGTCATCGGAGCATCCCCGGTGCCGGGAGGCAGGTCCACGATCAGATAGTCCTGCTCGCCCCAGGTCACGTCGCTCAAGAGCTGGCGCACCGCCCCGGCCACCATCGGCCCGCGCCAGGCGACCGCCTTGTTCTCGTCCAGCAGAAACCCCAGCGACATCATCAGCACGCCATGCGCCGCAATCGGCACGATCTTGGGGCCGGACGGCGTCTCGTGCATGAGCGGGCGCTGGTTCACCCCCATCATCAGTGGCAGCGACGGCCCGTAGATGTCGGCGTCCAGCAGCCCTACCTTCGCCCCGGTCTGCGCCAGTGCCACCGCCAGGTTCACAGCGACCGTGCTCTTGCCCACCCCGCCTTTGCCGCTGGCGACGGCGATGACGTTGCGCACGTCGGGAACGAGCTCCTGCGGCGCGGTCTCCCGCCCGCGTACCTGTGCCGTCATCTCGACGGCCACCTGCGTTACGCCCGGCAGCCCGGCGAGCGCCTGCTCCGCCTGGTCCCTGAGCCGGTCCTTCACGGGACAGGCGGGAGTCGTCAGCTCGATCTTGACGGCGACGTTCCCTTCGCAAATCTTGACTTCTTTGACAAACCCCAGCGTCACAATATCCCGGCCCAGATCCGGGTCCTGAACGACGCGCAGGGCCTCGCGCACTTGCGCTTCCGTTACCGCAGCCATACCCCTCTCCTGACTCCTACGCCCTACTTCCTGGCGCGGCTACATTGTACCTCAAATCCCTCTGCGGCCAATGCGAGCGCCTTTATCGTTTTGGACGCTGACGACGATATAGGGTACTGGCCTGTCTATAGGGATGAAGGCCAGGAAATATCTTTGTGGAAAAAAGCATGGATACGATCGTTACGACCGCTCTTTCGGATCTGGGCGCCGGCTGGCGCGATGCGGCCCTCAACGAGGCACTGCGCGCCGAAGCCTATGGAGATGGCATGGACGTCCTGCTAGGGGAGATTCGCCGCTGCCGCCCCGGCAGCCACACCTTGCTCCTCTGGCCGGACCGGCTGCAACTGCTGCGCTTTCTGCAGGCGGAAGCGCATCCTTTTCGCAGCCTGCTGGCGGGCAGCGATGGCTTTATCGAGCGGGGAGAAAATTGCCCCTACATAGGCTGGTATGCTGCCGAGTGGGAAGGAGCATCCATCGAGATTGCCTTGACGCCCAGCGCCTACACGAGCGGCTGCGTGATCGGCATCTGTGATGAGAAAAGGCCTCTACAGCGTTTCGCCAAAGCCCTGGAGCGCTTTGCCATCCGCCCGGCGGGCCGCTGCCTGCGCTATGCCAACGGCTGGAAGAGCGCCCCGAACCTCGATCGGGAGATCGGCAAAGTGACCTGGGACGACATCATCCTGGAGCCAGGAGCGCTGGCCGGCATCCGCGAGGCGGTGGAGGGATTTGTCCGGCACCGGGGCGCATTCGCGGCGCTTGGATTCCCCTGGCGGCGTGGTATCCTGCTCATTGGGCCGCCGGGGACCGGCAAGACGATGATCTGCAAAGCCGCCGCGACGGTGCTGCCGGATCTGCCCTTCCTCTACGTGCGCGATTTTCAGGCGGACGACGATCATGGTGATGCGATCACAAAGATATTCGAGCGTGCCCGCAAGCTCGCTCCCTGTCTGCTTGCCTTCGAGGATATCGATGGGCTGGTAAACGAGCAGAACCGCACGCAGTTCCTCGACGAGCTGGATGGATTCCAAAACAACAACGGCCTTCTGATCATCGCCTCCTCCAATCATCCGGATCGGATCGACGAGGCGCTGCTCAAGCGGCCTTCCCGATTCGACCGGGTATTTACCATCGGCCTGCCCGCGCTGCCGGAGCGGCGCTCCTACTGCCGGCGCATGCTGACCGGCTCGCCGCTGAGCGCCCGCTTGTCTCCTGAACTGGATGTGGAGGCGCTGGCCGATCGGGTAGCGGAGCGCAGCAAAGCGTTCACGCCGGCCTATTTGAAAGAAGTCTTTATCGCCGCCGCTCTCCGGCTGGCCCAAGACGGCATCGACGTTTTGGATGCGCGCTTCGCCGAGGCCACGCTGGCTCAGGTGGAAGAGCTGCGCAAGCATCTCCGCCAGTTGCGCGACGCTGCCACCCTCGGCGAGATGAACGATTCGTGCGTCGAGGCTATCGGCATCCGCCGCCGCTGAACCCTGCTTGCTACGTAATCGGACCGTGCCCCTGCTATGAGGTATCATTAACGCAGTAGAGTTGAAGGCGGAAAGGCATATGGCGATCACGGAAAAGGAGTTCAGGAAGCGGCTTCAGGAGCAGGTTCTGGTAGCCGATGGCGCGATGGGAACGGTCCTGCAGTCGGTAGGCGACGGGATCGGCTTTCCCTACGACATGGCCTGCCTGACCCATCCCGAGATCGTCACCGATATTCACCGCCAGTATATCCAGGCTGGGGCGCGCCTGATCGAGACCAGCACCTTCAGCGCCAACCGGGTCAAGTTAAGTGCAGCGGGCGCCGGAGAGCACGTCGTCGAGATCAATCGGACGGCGGCGCGACTGGCGCGTAGGGCCGTGGAGCAGACCGCCTCCGAGGTCGAGATGCCCGTGCTCGTGGCCGGGGCCATGGGACCGGTGGGCAAGCCGCTGGCGCCGCTGGGCACGATCGCGCCAGAGGTGGCGTTCGCCGCCTTTCTGGAGCAGGCGCAGGCGCTCCTCGAGGAAGGGGTCGATCTGATCCTGCTGGAGACCTTCCTCTCGGTGGAGGAGCTGCGGCTGGCCTACGACGCCATCCGGCGCCGGAGCGACCTGCCGATCATCGCCCAGAAGGTCTTTATCGAGGACGCCGAGACGCTCCGAGGCGGGTTGCCAGGGCGCGTCGCGCAGGAAGTCGGGTCGTGGGAGGGCGTGGTCGCGGTCGGCGCCAACTGCGCCATCGGGCCGCAGCGCATGGTAGACGTCATCCGGCAGATGGCCCCCTACACCGACAAGCCGCTCGTCGCCATGCCCACGCCGGGTCTGCCACAGCAGGTCGAGGGCACGGTCCACTACGCGGTCACGCCCGAATATTTCGGCCACTACGCCCAGACCCTGGTCGAAGCCGGCGTGAGCATCATCGGGGGCTGCTGCGGCACGAGTCCGGCGCACATCCGGGCGGTGGCGCGCTCCGTATCGGGCTTAAAGCCGGTCCTGCGCGCCCCTGCCGCAAAGAGCGTCGTCCGCGCGCCGGAACCGCCCACGCGGCCGGCCCCGCCGCCCGCCGCCGAAGGCTCGCGGCTCTCGCGCCTGCTGGGCCAAAAGTATATTGTCACCGTCGAGCTGGACCTGCCGCGCGGCCTGGAGGTGGAGGGCATCATCGAGGGTGCGCGCTGCCTCCACGAGCAGGGCTGCGACCTCATCGACATCTCCGACGGCGCCCGCGCCCGCTTGCGCATGAACCCGATGGCCATCGCCCATATCATCCAGGAGCGCGTGGGCATCGAGGCAATGATGCACTTCTCCTGCCGGGACCGCAACCTGCTGGCCGTGCAGGCGGACCTGCTCGGCGCGCACGCGCTCGGCCTGCGCAATATCCTGGCCATCACCGGCGACCCTGCCCAGATCGGCGACTACCCGCTGGCGACCTCCGTCTACGATGTGGACTCCGTGGGCCTGATCCGCATTGTCCGCCACTTCAACGAAGGCCTCGATCTGGCGGGCAACAGTATCGCGCACCCGACTGCCTTCACCATCGCCGCCGCCTTCGATCCGCTCGCCGTGGACATGGCCCGCCAGCGAGACCGTCTGAAGCGCAAGGTGGAAGAGGGCGCGCAGATCATCTACACGCAGCCGATCTTCGAGTGGTCCGTGCTGGAGGATGCGGTCGCCGACGTCAGCCGCCACGGGATTCCCCTCTTCTTTGGCCTGCTGCCCCTGCGCAGCGCCCGCCATGCCGAGTTCATCCACAACGAGGTGCCGGGCATGTGCATCCCTGAAGTCCACCGCCGCCGCCTCTCCGAGCTGGAAGAGAAGGACGCGCGCAAGTACGGCATCGAGATCGCCCGCGACTTCCTCTCCCGCGCCAAAGCCATCACGCAGGGTGTCTACCTTATGCCGCCGTTCGGCAATCATAAGGTCGCCGCTGCCGTGATGAAGGCATTGTAATGCCGCCTGCTTCGCAGGCTACACCCCATCCGTATAGCGAATGACATCCCCAATGCCGTAGGCGTTGACACCCCCGCTAAAATCCTGGAACATTCACGAGCTTTACATCGTTTTGCAAATTGTGTTATAATTCCTGCGACTTCTAGCAAAACTCGATGGGGAGGGTTGAACAATGGGTGGTTTCAAGCATCAGCGGAACGGCAGCGCGAACAACGGGATACCGGCTAGCGACATGTCCGTCAAAGCGACCATGATTCCTTTGCCTCAGAAGGCCCGCAAGCTGGCCCCGCGGCCAATGGACGACATGCCTCTGTCAGGCCGTCAGGATGGATTACGGCAAAATCGCTACCTCGTTCCCGAGTTGCCTCTCGATCTGCTCACCAGCGAAGCCAACCAGCGTTACGCTGAGCACCTGCGCCTTGCCTACGAGGCCCTCGTCGAAGTTGAGCGAGAGCGCGGCCTCTACTATGGCAATACCCTCTCCGACCTCCTTGCCGACTGCCTGGAGCAAGCCGAGCGCGAAGTCTATGGTCCCAAAGGCCTCCTCGGCGCGGAATAGATATCTGTCCTCCCAATCATGCGAGGAGATATACCACTAAGGCAAAGAAAGCGCCGGTCCTATTGAATAGACCGGGCTTTCCTTGTTTTGGACCAACTAAAGATAACGTGAGTTCGGGATAAGGGCGGGTCTTCTGGTTGAGGTATCTTGAGGTTACCCGACACTCAACTACCTACCCAGGAGAACCCGCACCATGAGTTTACTCGAACTCTTCTGCCATGTCGATGACTTC